>JAANMX010001490.1_pt1 | contig 26472 bp, 21 predicted proteins | sample 7279681 | NCBI WGS metagenome assembly JAANMX01 (sample SAMN14094542, study PRJNA606508) | bioreactor metagenome | isolation source: A lab-scale SPAN reactor treating ammonium-rich wastewater day 351 | place: Ireland: Galway | collected 2018-01-01
GTTTATGAATTTACCGCGGCCGAATTTGCTTTTCTTCCGACCCAATTTGTAATACTCGCAAATGTAGCCTTTGCCGACTCGACGATCTCGTCATCAACACCTTTGCCTTCAGCAAACTGCGTCAAACACTCGCCGAATGCTTTCCACATCGGACCGGTCTGCTGGCCATATCCCGCATAGAACGCGCCGCCGTTTTCCGTCGAGATATCGAGGTGCTGCTTCAGGTGCCGCGAGATCACTTGGCCGCCGAGCGTCGAACCTTCGATGACGTACAGGCTGCCAAAGGCCTTAGCGACCGACGAAAGGTCGGGCAATTCAAGGCCGTCGTCGTTGCGCTCAAGGCCAAGCACCTTGGCGTCAGCTTCGATAAGAGGCAGCTTTACGCGTTCCAGATAATCAAAACCCGCCACCTTTAACTCAGCAACCGGCAATGCCGGCTCGTATGCCGCGTAAAAGCTCCAAAACCGTTCGAGCAGACGTTTGTAGTCGTCTAGGTCGAACATCTGATTCATAACATCGACTGCAGCCTCGACCTCTTCGTGCTGCACCCGTGTCTCTTCCTTCAATCGTTTAAGGATCATAGATTATTATTGCAAATGAAAATCGTTTTCAATAAGAGAATTTACTCTCCTACGAATATGTTGTCAAGGCGACGGGTCAGGCGATACGATTCGAAGAGAATATTTGACCAGCTTTCGCCTTACGATATGAAAAAGCCCTTGCCGATTCTCGACAAGGGCCTTTGTTATTACGTGTGTTTGGTCACTCTCTACTTCCCGGCTCCGGCTAGCGTGATCCGAGCATTTGCCGACTCCAGCTTCTGCAGGAGCGGCGCATTCTCTTCGACGGGAGACGTTGCCGCGGCCGCAAGTGCCTTTTCAGCGGCTTCGCGTTCCGTACGGGCAAGTTCTACGTCAACTTCGTCCGAAGTTTCAGCGGTGTCTGCGAGCACGGAAACCTTATTTCCGCTGACCTCGACGAAACCGCCCGAAACAGCCAGCTTCTCCGCGCCGCCCTTTTGCGAATAGCTAAGGATCCCGGGCTTCAACGCGGAGACAAGCGGAGCGTGATTCGGGAAAATACCCGCTTCCCCGCTCGCTGTCGGAACGGTCACCGACTCGACCTCGGCATCGAGGACGCGCTTTTCCGGTGTAACTATCTCGAGTTTTAGCATGTTTCCTCGCCTTTACGCCGCTGCGGCCATCTTCTTCGCTTTTTCGCGAGCCTGCTCGATCGTGCCGACCATATAGAAAGCCTGTTCCGGCATATCGTCGCATTTGCCGTCGAGGATCTCGCGGAAGCCCTTGATCGTGTCCTCGACCTTCACATACTCGCCCTTGAGGCCCGTGAACTGCTCACCGACCGTGAAAGGCTGCGAGAAGAAACGCTGGATCTTACGTGCACGAGCAACCGTCAGCTTGTCATCTTCGCTAAGTTCGTCGAGGCCGAGGATCGCGATGATATCCTGAAGGTCTTTGTAACGCTGCAGAATACGCTTAACTTCCTGAGCTGTATTGTAGTGATCTTCGCCGACGACCTGCGGGTCGAGAATGCGTGAGTTCGAAGCGAGCGGGTCAACAGCCGGATAGATACCAAGCTCCACGATCTGACGCGAGAGAGCCGTAACAGCGTCGAGGTGAGCAAACGTCGTCGCAGGTGCCGGGTCAGTGTAATCGTCAGCAGGCACGTAAACGGCCTGGATCGACGTGATAGCACCGGTCTTGGTCGAAGTGATGCGCTCCTGCATCTCGCCCATTTCGGTAGCAAGGTTCGGCTGATAGCCCACAGCAGAAGGCATACGGCCGAGAAGGGCGGACACTTCGGAACCTGCCTGTGTAAACCTGAAGATGTTATCAACGAAGAACAACACGTCGTTTCCCTGATCGCGGAAGTATTCGGCAACCGTCAGGCCCGAAAGTGCGACGCGGAGACGTGCTCCGGGAGGCTCGGTCATCTGCCCGTAAATGAGCGACACCTTTGAGTCCTTCAGCTGAGCCTTATCAACCTTCGAGAGGTCAAAAGCTCCGGTCTCTTCCATAGCGTGTTTGAAGCCGTCGCCGTACTTGATAACTCCGGATTCGACCATTTCGCGTAGGAGGTCGTTGCCCTCACGAGTACGTTCTCCGACGCCTGCGAACACCGAATAACCTTCTCGGCCCTTAGCAACGTTGTTGATAAGTTCCATAATGAGAACGGTCTTGCCAACGCCCGCACCACCGAAGAGGCCGATCTTTCCGCCGCGAAGGAATGGCTGGACAAGGTCGATTACCTTGATTCCCGTCTCGAACATTTCGAGCGAGGTGGACTGTTCATCGAACGACGGAGCGTGGCGGTGGATCGGGTAACGCGTGTCGGTCGAGATCTCGCCGAGTTCATCCACGGGATCGCCGATAACGTTCATCACGCGTCCGAGCGTCGGGCCGCCAACCGGCACGGTGATCGGGCCGCCGAGGTCGAATGCCTTCATCCCGCGGATCATACCGTCTGTCGGCAGCATCGAGACCGCACGGACGCGGCCCTCGCCCAAGTGCTGCTGCACCTCGGCAACAACATCGATCTTCTGCTCAACGTCGAAACCTTCGCTCGAAATACGCAACGCCTGATAAATAGGCGGCAAGTAATCCGTGAATTCTACGTCAACCACAGGCCCAATGATCTGAACCACTGTTCCGACCTGATTATTTCCTTCGTTCGCCATTCTTTTAAAAAGTGCTCCTCTAAAATTGAGAAAATCTACTAATTTACAAAGGAGTTAGAATAGCACAGCGTTCTCGTCGCAGGCAAAGCAGAACGGGCCAAATTTGGACAAAATTCCGACCTTTCGACCTCCTTGACGTGCCCCGCGATCTTTTGCTCGCCGCATGCAACGCGTTGACATTCTTAAGGCAATTCTAGTAGCCTCAAACTAAACAGATCGGCCGTCCGCGGCGATATTAGAAAGACCCAATTTGACCGACTCACGCAAACTCGACCTTCCCGCTCAAGGCCTCAATACGCTTTTTGGCGTCCAAGACCAGAACATCAAGTTTCTCGAATCGCTGCTCGATGTCCGTATCGGCGTCCGCGGCAATGAACTGCTGATCGACGGCGAGCCGAATGATATCGCGACGGTCGAGCAGATATTGAACGATTTTCGGGACGTTTTTGCCGAAGGAAACTCTTTTAGCGACAAAGAATTAAAGGACGCATTCAAGCAGATCGCCGAAGATCGGGCATACAGCCTCAAGGATCATTTTCAAAAAGCAAGATTCAACCCCTCAGGCAAAAAGACTGTCGCGCCGAAGACCGCCAACCAACGCAAATACCTCGATGCGATCGCAAAAAACGATCTTGTCTTCGGTATCGGCGTCGCAGGAACGGGCAAGAGTTTCCTGGCGGTCGCAATGGCGGTCGATGCCCTTTTCAAGAAGCAGGTCAGCCGGATCATTCTGACGCGCCCGGCGGTCGAGGCAGGCGAACGTCTCGGCTTTCTGCCCGGCGACCTTCAGGACAAGGTCGATCCGTACCTGCGGCCGCTTTACGATGCGCTTTTTGACCTTGTCGACGGTGAGAAAGTAACGAAGATGCTCGAAAAGCGCATCATCGAGATCGCACCGCTCGCCTTTATGCGCGGCCGCACTCTCTCGGACGCCTTTATCATCCTCGACGAGGCCCAGAACACGACGAGCGAGCAGATGAAGATGTTCCTTACGCGTATCGGCTTTGGATCAAAGGCCGTCGTCACCGGCGACATCACTCAGATCGATCTGCCAAGGGGCCAGAAAAGCGGCCTCAAGGAGGCGGAGCGCGTTCTAAAGGACATCGATATGATCGACTTCGTTCACTTCTCTGAAAAGGATGTCGTCCGCCACAAGCTAGTCCAAATGATCGTAAAGGCCTACGAGGAGCATGCATCTGAACACGGAGCTGATTGATCCGAACACGTCGGCAAGCTCGTTTTGCCAGACCAGGCGGTCAAAGTAAATGATCCTCGACCTCCAACGCAAGGTTAAATTTGACCTCGCCACCGTCCGTGCATTCGCGGAGGCCCTTCCCGAGAACATCGACGAGGCAAAGGCGTCCGTTTTTGGCGTCGCGTTTGTCTCCGACCGTCGGATGAAAGAGTTGAATTCGACCTTTCGCGGAAAGGACTCGACTACCGACGTGCTTTCATTTCCCAACAAACCAGAAACATTCGAGCCCGACACGAACAACCTGGGCGACATCGTTATCTCAGCCGAACAGGCCGAACGCCAGGCCGCCGAGAATGGCCTTTCACTCGAAACCGAGATCAAACAGCTCATCCTCCACGGCGTCCTTCACCTTTGCGGCTACGACCACGAAACCGACAATGGCGAGATGAACGCCCTCGAACTCGAACTCCGCGACAAACTCAGGATCTAGAGCAGAATGGCCCACCGTGTCCCGGCCGAATTGTGTCCGTAGCCCGCACGTCAGGGATCAAGACTAGGCTTCAACTCGTGTCCGTAGCCCGCACGTCAGTGAGGGCTCAGCGTGACTTCCACTTCGCCTCCTTCGCGGGCTTCACTTTGCGTCCTTTGCGTTTCCCACCGATCCAAGACGCAAACGGCCAACAACACCTCGGAGGCGGCTTGTCGCCGACAAGGCTCTGTCGCGCGTGTCACACCCTCCGGGATAAATCGATCCGTCGCCGTGCTATGAACATTCCGCTCCTGACGGAGCTGAAAGCGCTTCTCGAAGCGGGTCGAACAGACAGTTTGGATCGCACTCCGTTCGCCTTGTACGTCTGCATAATTCAATTGTCAAAGACCAAGGTCAACCTCATCGACCAAAACCAGAATACCCATCCATCCCGCACATTGGAAGGACAAACCGCACAGAATGCACGAAACGACACAAAATGCACAAATTGATACAAAATGCACAGAATGCACAAAATCGATTCCCCGGCTATTGGGGCCGGCTTCTGCAGGCCTTTCGGGCCGATATGATAATCTGTAGCTCTAACTTCTTATGCCACAAACGACCAAAGTTACGGATGCGTGCGTGATGGTGATCTTCGGCGCGACCGGCGACCTTACAAAACGCAAACTACTGCCTGCCCTGTACAACCTCGCAAAAGGCGACTTTCTGCCGCATAAGTTCGCGATCGTCGGCGTTGGCCGCCAGGAGATGACGAGCGAGGAATTTCGCAAGATGGTCATCAGCGACCTGAAAGAGTTCTTGCCGCAGCCACCGGATGACAAGCTTCTCTCGTGGTTCGAGGAACGCTCTTATTACACGGGTGGCGACTTTGACGATGATAAGAAGCTCTTCACCGACCTGAAGGCTTTGCTCGGTGATGTTACGACAACGCACCAGATACCGGAGGATTATTTCTTCTATCTTGCGACGCCGCCGCAACTTTTCGCGACCGTTACGCAGAAGGTCGTGAAGAACGGTCTCGGCAAGGAGGAAAACGGCAATTGGCGTCGTTTTGTTTACGAAAAGCCGTTCGGACGCGACCTCGAATCCGCTAAGAAGCTGAACGCGGCATTAGTAAAGTTGATCAAGGAAGACCAGATCTACCGCATCGATCACTATTTGGGCAAGGAAACGGTACAGAACATTTTGGTCTTCCGTTTCGGCAACTCGATCTTCGAACCGATCTGGAATCGAAACTATGTCGATCACGTTCAGATCACCGTGGCCGAGACGCTCGGTGTTGAGAAACGCGGCGGCTATTACGACTCTGCAGGAGCAATGCGGGATATGATCCCGAATCACCTCTTCCAACTGACAACTCTTACGGCGATGGAACCGCCCGTTTCATTCGAAGCTCACGCCGTCCGCGATGAACAGGCAAAGATCCTCCACGCGATACAGCAATTCAGCGACGAAGATGTTCTCCGCCGTGCCGTTCGCGGCCAATACGGTGCGGGAAAGGTCAACAACGTCGATGTCCCGGCCTATCGTGACGAACCGAACGTCTTACCGAGCTCGAACACGGAGACCTTTGCCGCCTTAAAGCTCTCGATCGACAACTGGCGTTGGGCAGGCGTGCCCTTCTACCTGCGGACAGGCAAGCGTCTAAAAGCTCGTCACTCGAGCATCGTTATTCAGTTCAAGGCGGCTCCGTTCGTCCTGTTTCGCGATACGCCTGTCGAAAAGCTGACAACGAATCGCCTCGTCATTCACATCCAGCCGGACGAAGGCATTACGCTTCATTTCGGAGCGAAGATCCCCGGGCCGGTCGTCAACGTCGGCGCCGTCGATATGGATTTCAACTACGTCGAACACTTCGGAGAGCAGATCGCGACCGGCTATGAACGCCTCTTGTATGACTGCATGATCGGCGACGCAACGCTCTTCCAACGTGCGGATATGGTCGAGGCGGCTTGGAGAGTCGTAACGCCGATACTGGACGTCTGGCAGGCAATACCGCCGCGTGGATTCCCTAACTATGAATCCGGCTCGTGGGGACCGCCCGACGCCGACAAGCTTCTGACGGACGACGGCCGTGAGTGGAAGAACATAAACGAGTAGATGCAACTCCAGATACTGATCGCTGCCGTTCTGCTCCTTCTCCTCGTCTTTTTGGCGACGATCGATCTCGCATTCGCTTACCTTTCCGACGTAGCATTACGTCGGCTTGTTTCGGACATCGAGGCGGCCGAAGATCACCGGTCCGCGACGCTCCTGCGCGACATTCTCGATGACCGGCCGCGATTCCGCTTCACTCTATCCCTGATCCTCCAGATCACGCTCATCGCGTTCATCGTTCTGATCACGCTCATTCTGCTCGAAGCTCTACCAGAACGCACTACCTTTATCGCTGCATTTATCCTGGGGGCGTTTGCTGCCGTATTTGGTCGTCAGATCCTGCCCAGGTTGATCGTAAGGCACGAGACGGAGAAGAAGCTTCTAGCGCTTCTCCCCGCCGTTCGCCCAATATTCGTTTTCGGTAAGTGGATCACCTCGCCTTTCTCTTTTCGAATGGCAAAAGACGATTCGAAGATCGAAATGTCGGTTACGCCCGATGCCTCGACCGACGATGCGGACAATGCAGACGAATTGAACGCGCTGATCGAGGTCGGCGAGGCCGAGGGCATCATCGAAGAGAAGGACCGCGAGCTTATCGAGACGATGATCGAATTTAGCGACACGATCGCCGCTGACATCATGACGCCTCGAACCGAGATCGTTTCGATCCGTAACGATGCGACGATCCGCGACGCGCGTGACCTGATGATCGAAGAAAAATACTCGCGGCTCCCTGTTTATCGCGACACGATCGACAATATCGAAGGCATTATTTACGTCCGCGACCTGCTGCACGCCTGGGCAGAAGGAATGGACCAGATGTCCGTCTCGCAGGTAATGCGACCGACGCTTTTCGTGCCCGAGACAAAGCCTGCGGACGAATTGTTGAAGATACTTCAGCTTAATCACGCGCAGATCGCCGTCGTGATCGATGAATACGGCGGTGTCGCCGGCCTGATCAGCGTTGAAGATATCCTCGAGGAGATCGTCGGTGAGATAGAAGATGAGGATACGCAGCCCGAAGAGATCATCGAGATAATCGAAGGTTCAGACGGATATTACGACGTCCTTGGCTCGACTGAGATAGACAAGATCGAGCATCTTTTCGGCCTTGAGCTTGAGGACGAAGATTTCACGACGATCGCCGGCCTCGTGACGAGCGATGTCGGTTATGTTCCAAAGGTCGGTGAGAAACTTTCACTTCGCGGCCTCGACATCGAGGTGATCAAGGCGGACGAGAAACGCATACAGGTCCTTCGGCTGAAGCCTGCTGAAACGCCGCCCGCTCCCGAAGAATAGTCGAAGATAGGAATACAGAGAGAACAAATGAAGTTGCAAGCAAAGGTCGGTGATGAAACATCCGAGGTCTCTATAAAGAACGGGGCGGGACGAGGCTACGCCGAGATCGATGGACGCACTTACGAGTTTGATGCCCTTGAACCCGAGGCCGGGCAATTCAGCATACGGCTCGCAGATGGTCGGAAGGTCGAGGCACGAGTCTCACTTGATGCAGAAGGCCGATCTCTTGTCTGGATCGATGGCCGTTCTATCGAGGTGGAATTGATCGACCCGAAAAGGCTTCGCGGTACGGGAGGTTCGTCTTCGGAAACCGCCGGTGTTGCGGATATCAAGACAGCGATGCCGGGAAAGGTAGTCCGCCTGATCGCCTCAGTCGGCGATACTGTTGAGAAAGGCGATGGCGTCATTGTGGTCGAGGCTATGAAGATGCAGAACGAGATCAAAGCCCCGAAGAACGGTACCGTTACCTCGATCCGCGTCGCCGAAGGCGACACAGTTGACCCGGGCCAGACCTTGCTCTCTATTGAGTAGCCGCCGTTAGGACGACGAACGTCGTAGCGTTGTCCTCCCTGTCGGCGATATCCCGCTTGAGAATAACGCCGCCGTAAAGTTCGGCCGCTGCTTCGCTGCAGATCGCAGCCGAATGCACGTCGTTGTTCCAAACAATATCTCGGAGACTCGCCGCCGTATCGACCGATTCAACCGCAGAAAGCTGCGGATTCGCGGAGAGAAATTCTGTGCATTGCCGCAAAGCCTCCGGGTGAGAAACGACATGTGTGATCTCATCCATGGAAGCCTTCACCGCACCTGCCAACACATGGCGAACCGCGACCTTTACTGTCGCCTTTACGTCAATGTCATCAGCATCCAGATGCTCTTTCGTAGATGTGATCTCGCCAACGATCGTATTCGACTTCGGGATCACGGCGAACTCGGCCCTTCCCGAACGCAAAAGAGCGAATGCTTCGTCGAAGGTATCGCATCCGAGGATCTCGATGTTCGAGCCCAACGCTTCGAGTGCTGCCGCCTCGCTGTAGGAACCTCGCGTGCCTTGGATCGCAACTTTCGTCAATGAGCAATCGTCATCGACCGATTGCTCACGCATCTGTTCGACAGCCTGCACGCGGCGTGATTCTGCGAGAATCGCCTCATAGATCTGATCGACGACACGCGAATCCACTACGCCGACACTCAAGTTTCGAACTCGGTCAAAGATCCGCATCTCGCGTTCCCGGTCGCGTATCGGCGTGCCAGATAAATGTTTCAACCGCGATATCTCGCGAGCGATCTGTGCCCGTTTCGCCAGCAGGCCGACGATCTCACTGTCCACGTCATCAATTTGCTTTCGCCAATCGTTTAGATCCATATACAAAATCAGAAAAGGCCGTGAATCTATCATTCACGGCCTTAATCTCGAAACTTTTAAGTGTCTTTATCTACATTTTGACACAGCTTTCGGCCGCATTCTGCGAAAAGTTCGCAAAATAGCTGTTAAAGAAGCTAAAGCCAAAAGTGTTGAATGTCATCGTCGTTCGCTGAACTCCATCTAGAAAAATAAAGGTTTCGTACGGATTGGTCAAGTGGAATTTTCGAGAAGTAGCGCCCGGTCCGATTCAGGTTCGGTGAAAGCCCCGCTCGATATCCTTTATCGACAAGCGAAGTATGACGGGGCGGCCATGCGGGCACGTAGTTGGCGATGTCGTCACCACAAGATTATCGATAAGCCAACGCATTTTCTCAGGCGTCAGCTTCATATTGATCTTCACCGCTGCGTGACACGCAAGCGATGCGGCAATATCGTCCCGAAGTGTCGTCTTCGGCGCCTTTCGTTTTTCGGAATCGACCGTGTCAAGAATTTCGGCGAAAAGATTCCTTGCCTCGGACGGCGGCAGATCGTTCGGCACGCTTTTGATCGCGACCGTCCTCCCCGACAGCCTCATCGTGCCAAAGCCAAATTCTGCGAGATCGTCCTCGATCAACGCAAACGCTTCGGATTGCGCCGGCGAAAGGTCGATAGTCTCAGGCAACAGCAAATTCTGCGAGCCGACCTGGCGTTCGGCTTCCGACCGTCTGAATTTATCGAACAAGATACGCTCGTGCGCAACGTGCTGATCGATCAAAAGAAGCCCTTCATCATCAACCGCAATAATAAAGCTCTCGCGAAGCTGACCAAGCGGGACGATCTTCGCCAGAGACAGTGATTCGGGATCCGCGGGCTTAGCGAGATGCGTAGCCGAATTCAATGGCGGAAGGTCGGGCAACCTCGCTGCTTCGACCGTTGGGGATACGGAAGCGTATTCACCAACAACTGCTGCGCTAGCGAGCTGTTGCTCTTCGAATGCCCGTTCGAAGAGATCGAGCTTTGACGGACTTTCGCTAAAATGCTCCGCTCGATTCCCGGCGTTAACTTCCGCAGTTTCGCGTTCGAGCACTCTATCTGCCAGGCTGCGATCGAAGTCAACCTCGACGGCAATGGTCTCCGGCGTTAAATCCATTGTCTCCTGGACAGGGAGCGGCGGAGCCACGGCAGGCTGCGGTTCGATATGAGGCCGAACGGTGTCTTCAACGACGACCGGTGCTTCGCCGACCACACCCGCGTTCGAAAGGGCCGACCTTACCGCCTCTGCAACCGCATCCTTTACCGCCTCAGTACGGCGAAAACGCACTTCCGTCTTCGACGGATGAACGTTAACATCGACCTCATCAAGCGGAAGTTCAATGAACAAAAAGGCGACCGGATACACGCCATGCGGCAAAACAGAACGATAGCCTTCGAGGACGCCGCCCGCGATCGTCTTGTCGCGAACGAATCGCTTGTTCACAAAGAAATATTGCTGATCACGCGACGTCCGCCTCTCGCGAGGTGCCGATACGAAGCCGGAGACCTTAGCAACGAACTCCCTGCCACCCGACACCGGCAAAAGACTCTCAAGAAGATTCCCGCCAAAGATCTGAAATGCCCTTTCGCGCAGGTCCTTCGCGGGCGGAGCATTCAACGTTTCGCGGCCATTGTTCGTAAGCAGGAAGGCGATCTCGGGATGCGCAAGAGCGTAATGAGTGACGATCTGCGTCAGATGGTAATTCTCTGTTGCTTCGGACCGCATGAACTTGCGGCGTGCGGGAGTATTGAAGAAAAGGTCCCTAATAGCGATCGTCGTTCCTTTGTCGCGGCCCGCATCCTTTACATCTACGAGACGACCACCTTCGATAACAACCTTCGTTGCCGCAACGTCCTCTCCGGTTTTAGTAATGAGCTCGGTCTTCGCAACTGAAGCGATCGAGGCCAGTGCCTCGCCTCTAAAGCCGAGTGTACCGATCGCCGCAAGGTCTTCGAGCGACCGTATCTTCGAGGTCGCATGACGCTCGAACGCAAGTATCGCATCGTCGCGAAGCATGCCGTCGCCATCGTCAGAGATACGGATCAGCCGTCGGCCACCGAGTTCGATCTCGATGGCAATTCGCGTTGCTGCCGCGTCGATCGCATTCTCGATCAGCTCTTTGACAACGGACGCGGGCCGCTCGACGACCTCACCGGCCGCGATCTGATTTGCAAGATTATCTGAGAGTACGCGGATCTTGTTCATAGATACACAACGCGGTGTCCTCTGTCGTCAAGATCAATTGCAGAATAGATCCAATCGATCACGTCGATGCCATACCGATCGATCAGGCCAACTATATTCAACGTACGTTCCTGAAGGGCTCCCGCCGGATACAGCTCGTCGAAAACGCGGCGCAGACGGCGGTCTGCGTCGGCATTGCGCCGTATCTCAGAATGGTACGCCTTAGTGCGAAGCGCGGCGATGTGATAAAGGATCTTTCGTCGTCTCGTCGCAAGATTCGCGGCAAGGGTCGGATCGACCGCAGCGAAATACTCATCAAGTTTGCGAAGCTCGATGTTCACCTCTTCCTCAACTTCGGCAAAAAGGCGAGCGGCATCTTTACCGATAACCTTCTCGACGACACGTGCCATCACAGCTTCCCTGTCCTCAAAGACGTCGTCGAACGTGAGGCCATAGGCATCAAGAGTTCGCTGATGACGCGGTTCGACCATCGTAAAACTCTGGCGGTGCATTATCGGCGTGGCGGGCCGTCCGAGAACCTCGTAAGCTGCTCCGCTTTGAGCAAAATATGCGATCTCCGCGGCTCCGCCGACATAAAGAGCTGTAGGGAACAAGAAATCCTGAACGACAGCTCGGAGCATAACTCCGGCGCTAAAGCGATGAGGTTCCTCTGCGATCGCCTTCACGATCTCTTCGATGGAGAACGTACGGTTAATGGCTCGTGCCCTAACACCGTCGCGTGTAAGGCGCAGAGGCGTCCTGATGCCGTCTTCTGTTTCCCAAAACAAAGGGAAATAATCGTCCTCGACGAGGACCTGTCGATGCAGCCCGGCTTCAGAAAGAGCGAGGTCGCGCTTTTGGATCTCTGACGTAATGCGGGCAGCATTCTCGGCCGCAAGGCCCATGATCGGTGCAGAAAGACGTTTTAACGCAGCGTCCTGCGGATCTACGAATATCATCCCGAAGCAGCCTAACTGTTTAGCAAGCTGCCGAAGGAACGCTCTGCCGAATCCTTCACCGGGTGTCCACGAATCACGCAACTGAGCGATCGCCTCGCGAGTGAATTCGGTCGGCTGTAGATCTGGCTCAAGTTCTGCGAGCAGACGCTCGATCTCGCTCGTCAGTATGTGCTTGCCGACGGGCGTCTCTTTTGCATCTTCATTGAGATAGGTCAGGCGTACGGGTGCGTCCCGGCCCGCGATCGTCACGCTTGCTACCTCATCGAAATCGTGATCTTCGGTCGCCGCCCAGAACATCGCAACAGTCGGAGTTCCTGTTCGAGTAAGCTCGGCCGCGGCCTTAATGGCGGTCAACGCCTTAAAGATCGTGTAGAGCGGACCGCCAAAAAGGCCCGACTGCTGCCCCGTAAAGACCGCGACCGTCGCGGGGTCGCGAAGCCGCTCGATCGCCGCCGCCACCCTTTCTCCGGCTTGAATGCCATTGTTAAGAGCCGCTAACGCATCCGCAACCTCGTTTCGATCGAGCACGTACGCGGCGGTCACCTGCTTGGCGAATCTGACGATGTCGTCAAGCGTGTCCGGTGCATTCGGATAAAATCTACGCAGGCTTTGCCTATCAGTCTGATATGTTATGAAGAGCTTCGACTGGTCCGGAATGCGCGAGAATGGGATCGATTCGACACGAAGCGATCCACTTGCAACCAGAGAAGGACAGGCACTTTCTTCCGTCAAACTAAAGCTCCTATTGAAAGTAGATTATAGAGGCTTGGATGAGCGACTTCAAAATAGGAAAGGGCCGCAGGTTTCGATAAAAACCCGCAGCCCGGAGAAACATCAGCCGGTTACTATTGTCCCGGCAATACCCTCGGCCTTTCGCCGACGACTATCGTTGTCCGCTTTGGCTGCGGGGCCGGCTCCTTTTCAACCGCCGGCTGCGCGGACGCCGTTTGCGGCCGGGCCGAAACGTCATTCGTTGCTGCCGTGGCGGCCTCAGGGTCCTTCAACTCGATCTTGTACACACCCGAAGAATGCGTCCCTGCATAGATACGATTTGTGTCGTGCGGGTCGAACGCCATCGACCACACGCGCCTGCTCGGTAAATGCATTTTCTTCGTATCTATACGTTTCCACTGCTCGCCCGCATCTTTGGAAATATAAATACCTCCGTCCGATTCGATCGCACTGCCGATAATGATCTCGTTCGGATCTTTGGGGTCGATCAAGATCGACGCAAAGTTTCCAAGCGGAAGGTGACCACCGCGACGCTTCCACGTGGCACCGTTGTCACGGCTCAGGTAGAAGGTCTGTGTCGTACCGACATAGATGTAATCCGGACGTGACGGATCGGTCTCGATCGCGCTTACCGGCACGCCGGCAACCGCTCCACCCGCATTTGTGAACGTCTTGCCATCGTCGCGAGAGACCATAACCCCGGACGTCGCCGTTCCGACCCAGATCGTGTCAGGACGAGCCGCAGCAATGTGGATCGCAAAAATGTTCTGATTCACGCCGGCACCAAGATCGAGCTTCTCCCAGCCTTTCGTAAGGTCATAGCTGCGATAGAGTCCGCTGTCAGTCCCAGCGAGAAGGCCGTGCTTACCGTCCTCGGTAAAGGCAAGAACCTTCACGTTCTCCTTCAATGACGGTATTAGAACCGGGCCCTTCGGTACTGCAGGTACCGGTGCAGCCTTAACAGCCTTTTTTGACCGGCTCCTTGTGGTGCGTGTTGTCTTGGGGGCCGCTTTTGGGGCGGCCTTTCCGGCAGGCAATGGACTCCACGTGATCCCGCGATCCATCGACCTTAGAATACCGGTGTTCGTACCCAGATACATCACATTCCCGTTCGTGCGGTCTTGAAGGATCGCGAATGGTGCTGTGCGGTTGACGTCGATACTTGCCGACGGACGCCACGTCGCCCCGTCATCATCACTGACAAAGAAGAAGCCGCCGCCCGTAGCCGTATTCCGCGTTGCAGCATAAAGGCGATTCGGACGCTCACGATCCGGCACAACGGCGTAGGTGAATCGAGTAGTAAGGTCGGTGTTGGTCTGCGTAAAATTCCTGCCGCCGTCATTCGAGACCATCACGCCGTAGTTATTCGTCGCAATGAACACGCGATCGGGGGCATCAGGATGGACCGCGATCGAATTGATCTCAAGGTTACGCTGTGTCGTAAGCGACCAGGATTTTCCGCCATTCACGCTCATCCAAAACCCCTCGGTCGTCGCTGCATAGATCGTACCCTCGCGACTCGGGTGTTGAACGATGTCGCGTGTCCGGCGCGATTGCGACGGGATGCCGTTGATCTTCGACCAGCGCTCGCCGCCGTTTTGAGATTCGTAGATGCCGCTGCACGCCGAAGCGACGATGTATTCCGGGTTTCGCGGGTTGATCGTGATCGCAAACACGTCGGAATCATCGATCATCCCGTCGCGAATAAGCTTCCAGCTCGCGCCCGCATCCGTCGTCTTATACGCACGCCACCACGTGCCGGCATATATCGTTTTTGCATCTCGCGGATCGATCGCCAGCGAATCGATGTTGACCGGCATTGTCGACGAAGAGATCTTTTTCCAGCTCGCACCGGAATCGTTCGAGATCCAAGCACCGTCGGTAGTACCGGCAACCAGGATCGAAGGATCGGTCGGCGATTGAGCAAGCGAATGGATCGAGGCCTTGTGCAGCTCTTTCGCCTCCTTCCAGGTCACGCCGCCATCAATAGAGCGGAAAAAGCCGCCCGGGGCCTTATGCCTGTGGCCGGAGGCGTAAATGATCTTCGAATCGCGAGAATCAACGATCAAGTTGTCCAAGATGAGCTGCGGTTCATTCAGATTTGCGAGCAGCCGCCAACTCTTCCCCGCATCGGCAGACGTAAAGATCTGGCCGTCGAGCGTGCTGATATAAAGCCGATCCTTGTCCTTCGGGTCGATCGTTACCACACGGACATCGCCACCGTCAGGCCCGGTCACGGTCCATTTTGTAAAGGCAGCCTTATCGGGATCAGACGGCACGATCTCGATGCCCGCGAACGACGGTACGACGCCAAGAAAGGCAAAAATGACAAGAAGCGTAACGCTGCGATGAAACAAACTCACTTTTGGCATAGGGTAATTGAATCGGGGTAAGACCAGCTTGAAATCTCCGCTTCGATCAAAGGCTCGCCCAAAAGTCGGCGATCCCGCATAAAAACTAGATGCTAACGGACTGTACTTCGTTTGCAGCAATTCGAGGAATAGCACGCACCGAAAACCCTATTGTAGCGAACGATGGAAGACAGGGCAAATATTTTTAAGCGCTTAAGCCAAACAATGCAGAAAAGCGGCCGAGGCTTGTGATGTAAGCCTCGACCGCTTGAAATGTTCACCTACAAGGTGAAGCTATTTAGCAGTTACGGTGTCGGAGCTTCCGCAGCTGCCGGCTTGACCCAGAACTTGGTGTATTCACCCTGTCCGTTGTCGCCGCCGTCAACAAATACAACACGGTTCTTGTCGTATTTGCGGAAGTTGATCGCCTTCATGATCTGTGCTCTGCGATGACGCATTTGAGCAGGCGTACCGTAATTGATGATGTATCCGGTCGCGGTCGGATCGTTGTTCAACTGGATATAGAAGTTGTCAACGCGAGCCTTGACCTCATCATCTTTCTGCTTGCCGAACTCATCAACGAGAGACGGGTGAGCCTTGTCCGAAATGCCTGCTGTTTCACTTGCCGTATTCGGGCAGTGGCAGTTCTCATCGAGGCCGCCGATCTCAACCGTAGCAGTAACCGACGTGTTCGCCATTTCGGACGTGGTATCGACGGTGATGCTCGAGGTGCCTTGGCCGCTCGAGATCGTACCCGCGGAAACCGTCCAGTTGTAGGTAACGTTGGCACCACCGCTGACATTCGCAGTGAAGGTCATCGACTGTCCAGGGCTCGTGATACCGGCAGGGCCGCTAACAGAGACGCTCGGGCAATCACATACCTTGACACAGTCAGCACACTCTTCGACGGTGATGGTCTTGGTATCCGTTTTACCGCAAACACCGCAACCATCGTCAACGCCGGTCGTGATCGTGTAAGTTCCCTTCTCAACACCGGAGAGATCCCATGTTACGTTCGCACCCGAACCGACAATGCGTCCGCCCGAAACGGTGTAGTTGTAAACAAGAGGATCGTTCTCAGGATCCGAAGCACTCGTCGAAACGCTGATCGAACGGCTGTCGTCGCACGAACCAGATGCCGACTTATAACCCGGCTGGCAGCCAAGGGTGATCTTGGTGTCGCTCAAGGTTACGCTGTTGATGCTGGCCGGCTGATTGACGAGTTCTTTTGCACGCTCGTTCCTGCGGCCGACGAAGAACTGAACGATGTAGCCGTGCGGATCGCCCGATTGGCGGAACCCCGGAGGCACGCCCCTCCAGCTGGTCGTGTAGGTCTGAGCCGGGCAGGCCCCACTCGTCTGGATGAATGCACACGGGTTTGTGACGCTAGCGCTGAAGCTCTCATCTTTATCAAACCAGCTGTCATCCTGCTGATTGAAGTTATACCGATAAGCAAAGCTCATACCTGCCCAGCGGGTAAAGAAGACGCGGGCACCCGCAATACCATCCATCGGATGGTTCTCGAAGGCGTTTGGCGTACGTCCGCCGATATAACGGGTAGCACGCAGCTCAACGATCGGCTGGAACCACTTGTTGACCGGGAAATCGGCACCGATCGCTGCCTGAACTTCATCCGGACGATCAAGAAGCGTGTATGTTCCGCCAGGAAAATCGCCCTTAGCGGCTGACGTCCAATTGTACCCAATGTTCGCCGAAAGGTTTGCCCATTTTGCGACGCGAACATCAGCAACGGCCGTTACCGCGAGATCTCCCCAATTTCCGCCCGGGCCTGCTCCACGCTGCATCTGGTTGAATCCTGCAAAGTCATTTGCATGATCGGTCCACCAGGTGTATGAAGCCACAAGACCAACACCAACAGGATTGTCAACGCTCGTCAAGCGGATCTTTCCGCCGAACGTAAACTGGTTGAAAGCGCTTTCGCCGTAGGTGCGATTGATGAACGGTGCATCAGGCAGATACGACGGTGCGAGCGTGAACACTGCAGGAACAGTGCCCTGAGGTGCACCCGTTGGGCCAATGATATTCGTCGTGCTAAGCACGAGGCCCGGCAGAATGCTGCCATAGACCGAGCCGATACCGCGGAAGTTGCTTGCCTTGCCGCTGTCGACTCCGCCCCCTAGCAGGGCATTCGTGCCAGCCGGAAATCCGAATACCGGGCCCGAGTATGCCGGCGGGAGCAGCCCGTAAGTTCCGGCGTTGCCGCCAAAATACGGAAACTGAACGAAAGGAGCTCCGGCCGGGCGGTAAACCGCACCATAAGGGCTAACGCCGGGCGACATGACGATCGCCGGAGGCTGAACCCACTGGCCGTTGATCACAACTTTCGAATTCGGCAGATAGAAACCAGAAAGGTTCCGGGGCGAATTCACCTTGATCCCTTTGTAAAGGTCGGTCGTGAAGAAGAGCTCGATGTGATCGGTCAAACCAACCTGGAAGCTCAACGGCACGTCCGTAATATCAACATCACCGGGATCGCGGTCATAGTTGCTGACGGCAGCCGAGAAGGTGAACTCACCTTTCCGGAGATTCTGCCCGTCGTAAACCGTAAAAAGACCGGTCGGGCCGCCGACAGCACCGCCGGTACCGACCGTAGGTGCAGTGTTTCTCGGGTCGCTGTCGGGACGCTGGTGCTTATTCTGCGCCACGACCGCGAATACGAGTGTCAAAATAACTAGCGTACTCAAGTACGCCTTCTTAGCGAGTTTCATCACATTCCTCCGCCGAAAAAATTGAAAGTCAAAAAGTTTGGCTGCTTACAGCCGGTTAAATGTTGAAAAATCAACTTGCATTATTACACAGCAGTCAGATCTTTCCAAGTAGGAAAAGTCCAAGCTACCCAACAGTTAGTCGAAAAAGCTTACGCTAATGTCAGCAATTTAAACGGGAGTAAAGCGCAAAGTCAAGATGCGGATCACCCGCATGACAAAAATCTCCCGATAAAACACTAAACCAAACCGCTCGTAAAATCAAGCGTTTTTAGCGATTTGCGGTTTTGCCTTCTTAGGCATAGATACCACGCATCCGCGTATCGTATGCAACACGATCGATCGCTAGCATATATGCGGCCGTTCTCGAGTCAACCTCGTGCTTTTCAGCATAATGTACAAGCTCGTTAAAACTTGCGACCATTTTTTCTGCAAGGCGATTGTTGACCTCTTCCTCTGACCAGAAATAGCCCATTCGGTCCTGGACCCATTCAAAATACGAGACCGTAACGCCGCCCGCATTCGCCAAAATGTCTGGAACAACGAAGATCCCCTTGTCATGAAGGATCTTGTCGGCTTTTGGTGTCGTCGGGCCATTTGCACCTTCGGCGAGAATTCTGCATTTGATCCTATCCGCATTCTCAGAAGTGATCTGATTCTCGGTGGCACACGGAGCCAAAACGTCGCATTCGATCTCGAGCAATTCCTTATTATCGACGAATTCGACATCAGGATATCCCTCGAAAGAGCGATTTTTTTCGAGATATTCAAGAACGTGCGGTATATTCAGCCCTTTAGGATTGTAAATGCCGCCGCCGATCTCCGAGATCCCAACCACCTTATAGCCTGCCTCATACATCAGTCTTGCGCCGAGGCCGCCCACGTTCCCGGAACCCTGGACGACGATCGACGTCTTGTCAGGCGTCAGGTTGAGTCGTTTTACCGCTTCGCCGATCGAGATCAGCAGGCCTCGGCCCGTGGCCTCGCGACGGCCGAGACTCCCGCCGAGTGCGACCGGTTTGCCGGTCACGACGGCAGTAACGGTGTGTCGAGCGTGCATGGAATACGTGTCCATTATCCAGGCCATCGTCTGCTCGTTCGTATTCATGTCCGGTGCCGGGACATCCTTGTCCGGTCCGATGAAGTCGATCAACTCAGCTGTATATCGGCGGGTCAGGCGCTCGAGTTCGCCGATAGACATCTGCCGCGGGTCACAAATGATCCCGCCCTTTCCACCGCCGAAAGGAACGTTAACGACCGCGCATTTCCAAGTCATCCAAGCCGAAAGCGCCTTGACTTCGTCGATATTCACATCGGGAGCGTAACGAATTCCGCCTTTTGCAGGACCGCGAGCGAAGTTGTGCTGTACGCGGAAACCTTCGAACACCTGGATGTGTCCGTCATCCATTCGAACGGGGACGTAAACCTTTATCTCGCGACTCGGTACTCTCATGACCGCATAAAGGTCGTCTTCAAGCCCAAGGAGCTTCGCCGCCCGATCGAATCTTTCACTCATCGCTTCGAACGGATTCTTCTCATCGCTACCCTTGAATCGCCGCATATCATCGGCCATCGGATTTGCCATTTTTATATGATTCTCCAAATTAGTTAATTCTTTACTGTATCGCTGCTGACACTGACCGATCCGGAACGAAATCCTTCGAGATCAAGTGTCACAAACTTAAATCCTGATTCCTTTAATCCGCGGGCGATCCTTTCGGCGACTGCGGCGTCAAGAGCAGTCGGCAATTCCGCCGGTGAGATCTCGACCCTTGCGAGCTCGCCGTGAACCCGCACGCGGAATTCTCGGAAACCCATATCACGCAGGATCGCTTCCGCTCGCTCAATTCGGGACAGCCTTTCGAGTGTAACGGGAACACCGACCGCAACTCGAGACGAAAGGCACGGACTCGCAGGTTGATCCCAAGTTTCAAGGCCCGAAGTCTTGCTCAATTCCCTTATATCTTCCTTTGTAAATCCAAGTTCGGCGAGCGGGCTGTGCACGCCATGTTCGGCAACTGCGACACGTCCCGGCCGATGGCCGCTGAGATCATCCGCATTTGTACCGTCAAGGATCACCGCCTTTTGGCCGTCAGCAACCTCCGAAAGCTTCGAATAGAGTTCGGATTTACAAAAATAGCACCGGTCCCCTTGATTCGCCGCGTACCTTGGGTCGGCAAGCTCGTCGGTATCAAGCATCAAAATATTGAAGCCGTTAGCCTTGGCGATCCTGACCGCACTTTCTCGTTGAAATTTTGAAACGCTGGGCGATAGGCCTATAACGCAAGTGGCATTCGGTCCGAGTTCTTCGGTGGCGACCTTCGCAAGGTAGGAACTATCTACACCTCCCGAGTATGCAACCAACACTCGCTGAAGTTTGCGCATCAGAAAACGCAGGGTGCGTTCCTTATCGGCCGGTGTAAGTTTCGCGGCGGCCGCGGCGATTTCCTGTAAGGCGATCATTCGGGAACAAAGCTCCGCTCAAATCGAACTAAAATAATAACTTAGACGAGCGTGAGTGGCAAACATCAGGAAGGATGTAACGGTATGCTGAGCGCGGTCCATATTGTGAGTGTTATAATTCGATAAGCCTTAGTTCCCTATATGACTAGATCCGTTGGTCTGTTCATCTTTATTCCTGTTGTCGCTGTCTTCAGTGTCGTTGCCCAGACCGGAGATGAGCCTGATCTAGCAACGATGTTTCGTACCGCTCAGGACGTACATGAGAAGGGCGATTACGCGAAGGCGATCGAACTATACAAAAAGATCCTTGAGGCCGCACCCGGACTGCCGGAAGCCGAATATCAGATCGGGTCTGCGTACCTTTCACTAAGGAAAACCGCCGAAGCCGAAGAGGCATTTAGGAACGCCTCAAATTCACGCCCGGACTGGTCATTGCCGCTGACGGCACTAGGCGACCTGCTTGTGCGAAAGTACAAGACGGTCTCCGCAGGAGGAAGCGACGCCCAGGCGATCCGAACAGAGGCCGACGATGTTCTGCAGAAAGCCATTAAGCTCGATGCCGATAATATTCCGGCCTGGGTCGCACTTGCTGATCTGCAGGCGGCCTGCAACGCTCCGGCCGAGACGATAAAGGCGACTCTCACCAAACTCCGCGAACTGTCTGACGGCAAAGCGAATATTCCTGCCTCGCTGTGGGTCGTACGCAGTATCCTTGAGCGATCGCAGAACGACACTGCTGCTGCGAAAGAGAGCCTCAAGCGTGCACTTGCCGCCGCACCAGACGATCGCGGAGCATTGATCCTGCTTGGAGAATCTGAGCTTCGTGCCGGGGACGTGTACGCTGCCGGAGAGATCGTTCGAAGGCTTGAGGCCGATGGCGCGATCGATCGTCTCATATAGCAACTCGTCGGTGGGCGATGCGCGGAGCGGCCGGCGCAGATCGGAAGCGTCTTCGTGTCCGAGGCAGGTATGCAGGGTGCCCGTGCAGGTGATGCGGACGCGGTTGCAGGATTCGCAGAAATTGTGGGTCATCGGTGTGATGAAGCCCAGCTTGCCGCCGGTCTCGCTGACCCGAACGTAGCGGGCGGGGCCGCCTGTACTGTCGTCGAGATCGGTGAGGGTGTATTGGCCTTCGAGCCGCGCGCGCAGCATGGAGAGCGGCAGATACTGATCGGCGCGGGATGCGCCGATATCGCCCATCGGCATGACCTCGATGAGGGTCAGCGCCATATCTCGACTGTGCGCCCATTCCATCAGGGATGGAATTTCGTCCTCGTTCAGGTTTTTGAGCGCGACCGCATTGATCTTGACGGCGAGACCCGCGGCTTGCGCGGCGTCAATGCCTGCCATGACCTTCTGGATGTCGCCCCAGCGCGTGATCTCTCGAAACCTGGCGGGGTCGAGCGTATCGAGCGACACGTTGATCCGTTTTACGCCGCAATCCTTAAGCTCGTTGGCGAAGCGAACCAGTTGCGATCCGTTTGTCGTGAGCGTCAACTCCTTCAGCGCTCCCGACTCGAGGTGGCGAGACAAGGAGCGGATCAGCGACATCACGTTGCGGCGGACCAGCGGTTCGCCACCTGTCAGCCGCAGCTTGCGCACACCCTTGGCGATGAATGCCGAGCACAGACGATCAAGCTCCTCCAGCGTGAGCAGATCCGCCTTCGGCAAGAAAGTCATGTCTTCGGACATGCAGTAAAAGCAGCGAAGGTCGCAACGATCCGTCACGGATACGCGCAAATAGCTGATGCTTCGGCCGAACGGGTCGACCATTTTCCGGGAGCCCGAAGTCTCGGCGGGGGCAGAACAACCGGTCATTTAACTAGCCTTGTTGCAACGGCGTATGAGGTATTTGTTTCTTTTCTAATGTAAGCGTGTTCTGGCCGGGGCACAATGTGCCGGCTCTGCTGCGGTGCGCAAGAAATCCATGAAGATTAACGCGCGCGAGAAGGGCCAGGAACGGCGCGGGATCGTGGAAGCGTGGCGAACCGCCGCACCCGTCGCTTCGCCGGGGTAGGAACAGGAGAAGGTCCGCCCTTGGCATTCTCGGCCCGCGCCTGATTCCGGTCCAATAAATCAGCCGGCCGCGTTCAGCGTGGCGGCTTGCAGTACGGCGATGGCCTCCGGCAATTCCCTCATGTGGCTGATCACGCGATCGGGTTTGAGTTCTGCGACCGGGACTTCGGTATAACCGAACGTGACCCCGATAACGGGGATGCCGGCCCGGCGCGCAACCCCTATGTCGGGACCTGCATCGCCGACCATGATGGCGGTCTGCGGGCTTCCGCCCGCGCGGGCGATGGTTTGCCGCAAGATCGCGGGATCCGGTTTAGCCACGCCAAAGGTATCACCGCCGCAGATTGCGGAAAACCGCGGACTCAACCCCAGCTGGTCGAGCAGCAGCTTGGCAAGCGCTTCCAACTTGTTGGTGCAGACCGCGAAACGGAATCCCCGCGCCGATAGCTCGTCGAGCGCCTCGATAAGTCCTTCAAACGGCCGGGATTCGTCGGCGATATGGGCCGTATAGTAGTCCACGAAGTCGCCCATCATCCGCGTGACCTCATCGGGCGTCGCGGAGCGATCCTCATGCTCCAGGCCGCGTTCGATCATGCGGCGAACCCCCGCACCGATCATCGAGCGGGCTGTCGGCAATGACACCGTGCGCAGGCCTTCGCGATTCAGGACGAAGTTGAGTGCGGCGGCGAGATCGGGCGCGGTATCGACCAGCGTCCCGTCGAGGTCGAACACGACCATGGGGGGAGGGGAGGATATCATGATGCTGGATCGGTATCCGCCTCCCGCCGGACATGCAAGGGTGAAGTGCGGATATGGTCGGGCGCCATAATGGAGAGGCCCGGAACGCTCGAGAGCCCGGTTTCTTGCGCCTGAGCCTTTCCGCTTCGCGTTTTCTTCATGCGAACCGCGTATGCCACCCCGAAGCATCCCAAGGACGTGCCCGGCTCGAAACCGCCGGTCATCCAAAAAATTATGGTGCGGAGCGGGGAGTTGGCTTGACCGGGCCCGCATCGGCTGCAAAGCGAACGTCTCAACCACATCAGCTATGCCTCGCTAGCCGGAGCGGGGTCGCAAATCGAGGTCCTCATGACGATGGATGCATTGAAAAGACAGGCTGCGGCGCGTGCCCTTGAATATGTCGAGGACGGCATGAGGCTGGGTCTCGGAACGGGATCCACCGCCAGGCACTTTGTCGAGCTTTTGGGCGAGCGCGTGCGTAACGGGTTGAAGGTTGTCGGCGTGCCGACATCAGAAGCCACGCGGGCCGATGCGGAGCGGTGCGGCGTTCCCCTGACCACCCTGGACGACCTCGACAGGCTCGATCTGACGGTCGATGGCGCCGACGAAATCGATCCTGATCTCAATCTGACCAAGGGTGGCGGCGGGGCGCTTCTGCGCGAGAAGATTGTGGCGGCCGCGTCGGACCGCATGATCGTGATCGCGGATGAGACGAAGTGGGTGGCGGGGCTAGGCCGCTTTCCCCTGCCGATCGAAGTCATTCCGTTCGGACTCGCCGCGACGCGGCGCGCGATTACGGAGGTATTTGCAAAAGCCGGCGTTTCCGGTGAACTGGCCGTCAGAAAGCAACCGGATGGCCATGCTTTCGTCACCGATGGCGGCCACTGGATTTTCGATGCCCATCTTGGGCAGATACCTGATGCAAGCTATCTGGCCGGACTGTTGAATCCGATACCTGGCGTCGTCGAGCACGGCCTATTCATCGGCCTAGCACGCGTGGCGATGCTGGCCGGCGCCGAGGGAATTCGTATTGTCGAGCGGCCGTAAGCGCCGCGATGAGGAGATATTGAGATGATGAGGGGTCTTTCAAAGTTTCTGCCTGCGGCTTGTCTTGCGGCGGCGCTGGCGCTTCCAGCCGTTGCGCAGGCTCAGCAAGTCGGCCAGCCGTCACCTGCCGCCGTCGCTTCGGCCAAGGAACTTCTGACGTTGAAGAACGCCAGTGGGATGTTCGCAAATGCCGTTCCCAGCATCGTCGAGCGGACCAAGAACACGCTTCTTCAATCCAACCTGAACTATCAGAAGGATCTCAATGAGGTTGCGCTGGTCGTGGCCAAGTCGCTCGCCGGCCGTGAAAAAGAAATAGGTGACGGCATGGCGAAGATCTATGCCGGCCATTTCACGGAGCAGGAGTTGAAGGACCTTGTCACGTTCTACAAGTCGCCGCTCGGGAAAAAGCTGATCGCGCAGGAGCCCAAGGCGATCGAAGCGAGCATGGGATATATGAACCAGTGGGCGCAGCAGTTCGCGAGCGTCGTCAATGGCGAGTTTCGCGCGGAGATGCGCAAGCGCGGCAAGGAAATCTGATCTCGATCGAGTTGGGGCATGGCTGATTTCGATGTCGACCTGTTCGTCATAGGCGGCGGTTCCGGCGGTGTGCGCGCCGCGCGCATCGCCGCCGGATACGGCGCGCGCGTCATGGTCGCCGAAGAATACCGGATGGGCGGGACTTGCGTGATCCGGGGGTGCGTGCCGAAGAAGCTATTGGTCTACGGCTCTCATATCCGCCACGACATCGAAGATGCCGCCGGTTTTGGCTGGTCGATTCCGTCCGCAACGTTCGACTGGCCGGCGCTGATCGCCAACAAGGACAGGGAGATCGCCCGCCTTGAGGCGGCCTATACGTCGACCCTCGAAAAGGCCGGTGTTCAAACGGTCAAGTCGCGGGCGGTATTTGAGGATGCGCACACGCTCCGGCTCACGACCGGCGAGACCATCCGTTCGAAGCATGTATTGATCGCGACGGGTGGCCGGCCCAATCACGGGCCTGCCATTCCCGGCATCGAGCACGTAATCTCTTCCAACGAGGCGTTTCATCTTCAGGAGCAGCCGAAGCGAATTGCGATTCAGGGTGGCGGATATATCGCGCTCGAATTCGCCTGCATCTTTGCCGGGTTCGGAAGTGATGTGACCCTGATCTATCGCGGGGACAATATCCTGCGCGGCTTCGACGATGACGTCCGCACCCATGTTCGCGCGGAAATGGAGAAGAGCGGCATCACGATCCTGACGGACTGCACTGTCGAGAGGGTCGATCGGCACGGCGATGATTTCACGTCTCATCTATCGAACGGATCGAGCGTGGCCTCCGATCGGGTGCTGTTTGCGATCGGCCGGCATCCGAACGTTGCCAATCTGGGACTTGAAAAGGCGGGCGTCGCCATCAACCCGGAGAACGGCGGCATAGCCGTCGACGGCTTCTCGCGGACGAACGTTCCGCACATCTATGCGGTCGGCGATGTCACGCATCGCTTCAACCTGACGCCGGTCGCGATCCGCGAGGGGCACGCGTTCGCGGATTCGGTGTTCGGAAACAAGCCGACGCGCGTGGATCATGCGGACATCCCCACCGCCGTGTTTTCGCAGCCTGAAGTCGGAACGGTCGGCCTCACAGAAGCGCAGGCGAGGGCGGAGTACGCGGTCGATATCTACAAGACGACGTTCCGCCCGCTGAAGGCGACGTTATCGGGCCGTGATACCCGCATGCTGATGAAGCTGGTGGTGGACGCCACGACGGATCGCGTGCTCGGTTGTCATATCGTCGGCGACGGCGCGGCCGAGATGACGCAGGTGGTCGGCATCGCGATCAGAATGAAGGCCACCAAGGCCGATTTCGATGCGACCATGGCGCTGCATCCGACCGCGGCTGAAGAACTTGTGACGATGCGGACGCGAACCGCTCACTATGCCCGTGAGGCGGGCGAGTGAAACGGCCCTGAGATAGAGGGTGGCCGGTTTCGGCGGATGATCCGGAATAAATCAGGGTTCTAGAGCATCGGACCCGAAAGTGGGAACCGGTTTCGGGATAAATCCGATGCTCAATCAATTAACTGGAGCGGCGGCGCTGATTCCATTTGACCGGCGG
>JAANMX010001493.1_pt1 | contig 26368 bp, 15 predicted proteins | sample 7279681 | NCBI WGS metagenome assembly JAANMX01 (sample SAMN14094542, study PRJNA606508) | bioreactor metagenome | isolation source: A lab-scale SPAN reactor treating ammonium-rich wastewater day 351 | place: Ireland: Galway | collected 2018-01-01
ACATTTCAGGTAGAGGAAGGTTTCTCGATAATTACAGCAGTTATCAAACCATTGGCAGGGGAACTGTTGATTTTGTCAAGGAACTTTGCCTGCCATGAGCCTGCGCCAGAGGAAACAGTGGTTCAACGACGATGCCGACAGGATTGATTGATTCCATGTCCATGACAAAGCTGAGTCTCCGACGTATCGCACTCAATGCCCTTGGGCTGCTTGTTTTAATTCCTTTTCTCGGAATTGTTTATCTCTTTTGGGATGAGGTGAAAGGGAAATGGGTTCCGCTGCTTTTTCTCCTGTTTATTGCCATCCTTGGGTACGCCCTGGTCTGGACTCTGGTGGCGACACTCACACGGGTCATGAAGGGCCTGGAAAAGGTCTCACGGGGTGAGGCGACTTCGATCGAAGTGGATTCCGGACCGGACCCGCTTCGGGAGATGGCGGAAATCATCAATGCCCTCAACAAACTGACCAATGATTTTCATGAGAATGCACGGCAGCTCCAGACCTTCATTCAGCAGTTTGCGACTTTGACCGAGCTGACCGAGATCACCGCCAAAATTCCGGATATCCATGAGCTGCTTGGCCTGGTGTTGCGAAGAGCCATGGCGAATACATACGCCCGCAAGGGTACAGTCATGCTGATTCGTGAAGGAGAGGAATCTTTTGAGATCATCGCCTCAGAGGGATGGAAAGCCGAGGACATCGCACCGATCGAAATCAAGGGCAGCCTGGCTTTCTCTGTCATTGAAACCGGCGAACCGCTCCTTGTGACTGACCTGAACCTGCATCCTGAGCTGGGGCATTCCCATGATTCAAGCCGTTACCAGTCTTCCTCTTTCCTGATCATGCCCCTCAAGACCAAATCGACTGTGATCGGGGCAGTCTGTCTGTCGGAAAGGGGAGGCAATCTTCCGTTCACTCATCAGGATCAGCAGTTCCTGACAGTCGTGCTTGGCCAGATCGGTTATGCAGTGGAAAATGCACGCCTGCTTAAACAGGCACGTGATTCTGCGGATGCTCTCAAGGAGGTTGTCAACTGCCAGGAAGTCAAGATCAAGGACGCCTGGGAGCAGATCCTGCGTTCGGAAAAACTCTCGGCGCTGGGTCAGTTGATCGCCGGTGTGGCGCATGAGCTCAACAACCCGCTGACATCCATTCTCGGTTATACCGGGCTGGCGATTGAGGCCCTGGGGGATGGGGATTCCAGGGTTGTCAACCGCCTGGACACGGTCATGAAAGAGGCGAGCCGGGCCACTCGCATTGTCCAGAATCTCCTGTCATTCGCCAGAACCCGGAAATCAGAAAGGCAGATGGCGCAGATCAACGATATCATCGAGAACATCATCTCTCTGCGTCGCTATGACCTTCGCTCAAACCGGATTGACCTTGTGACCGAGCTCGATCCCGAGCTTCCGAAGACCCTCCTGGATTCTGATCAGATTCAGCAGGTCCTGCTCAACCTGGTGAACAATTCGGCCCAGGCGATGGGATCAGATGGACTCCGCCAGATCACCCTTGGTTCCCATTTCGATGAGGACTCGGTGTATTTTTTCGTCAGAGACACCGGATGCGGGATTCCAGAATCTGTCGCATCCAGGATATTCGAACCCTTTTTCACGACGAAAGAAGGAGATTCGGGAAATGGCCTTGGTCTCAGTATTTCTTCGGGAATCATCAAGGAGCATGGGGGTGAAATGCTGCTCGAGAGCCAGGAGGGGATCGGAACCACAATGACTGTCCGGCTTCCTCGCACCAACCGGCCTGAGGTCCTTTCAGCCGAACGAAAAGAGGTTATCCCTGCTCCGCAGGCGGTCTCTGACCAGCGGATTCTTGTGGTTGATGATGAAGAGCCGATCGCCCTGCTGGTGGCTGAATATCTGGACAGCATGGGAAGCGAGGTTCATGTCTGCACCTCTGGAAAACAGGCTCTTGAGAGAATCGATTCGGAGGCATTCACACTTATTCTCAGCGATGTTCGAATGCCGGATGTGGATGGTTTCACCGTCTTCAAAGAGGTGGAAAAGCATCGTCCGGAGCTGGTCCGGCGCTTTGCTCTGATGACCGGAGATGTTACCAACAAGGAAATCCGCAAGTTTGCGGAGGACCATGGCCTTCCGATCCTGCATAAACCTTTCACCAAGCAGGAAGTTCTCGAAACACTTTCCCAGTTCGCCCTGACCTAATACTACAGCGCTAATCGGATTCGGCGAGAAGGATGTAAGTGGAGCATCCACAAGTGGATATTCAGCTAAGGCGTCATTCCCGCGAAAGCGGGAATCCAGATCCGGGCGGGGCATTCCTCGCCTCTCCGAAGATGTTACCCGGAATCCAATAAATCCGTAGCCGCACCAAGTGGATTCCCCTTTTCAGGGGAATGGCGTCGCGAGAACCCCTTTAGCGCTGCACCAATAGCGCTTCGCCCATTGAATCAGGTGCAGCCTCCTTTCTGCAGATGATCCGTTCAAGGCCAAAACGCGTGCCTTATATGGCGGTCGACCGGATTTCTCCTCCCTTGGAGTTTTTGTTGCCCCCTGTTAGCTTTCCCTTTTTCAAGAGGAGTTATGTCTTCACGCGGTTCGATTCATTGGTTCGGAACTCTTGTTCTCATCGGTGCGATTTTCTGCTGGTCCCTGATACCTCCCATGCTGAAGGTGTTTACATCCCTTCTGGATGGATGGACCACCAATGGGGTGCGCTACCCCTTTGCCTCTCTGCTTTTGATTTTTCCGCTTTTGTATGAGTATCGACACCGAGAGGTCGATCGCAGAATCTGGATGACAGCATTGATTCCGACCGCTTTCAATGTCATTGCACAGGTTTCCTGGAGCTGGATTCCCTATTATCTCGATGCAACCCGGATGGGTTTTTTTGTCAGGATCTCTGTGGTGTTTTCAATCCTGGGTGGTTTTGTCTGTTTCCCAGAAGAAAGGGGGTTGATGAAACACCCCTTTTTCTGGCTGGGAGTCATCGGCTGCTTTTTGGGAATCACCATCATGTCCTTCGGCGGGGAGGCAGTTCCGGAGGGGGCTTCGCTGGTTGGGATACTGCTGGCACTGGGCTGTGGTGCGAGTTATGGGCTGTATGCAGTGGCGGTTCGTTACAGCTTGAAAGGGGCGCGCCCCTGGGTGGCCTTTCCGGTCATCTCCTTTTACACCTCTTCGGCTTTGCTGGTCTTCATGCTGATAGAAGGCCAGCCGGCACAGCTGTGTGCGCTGACTGTCCCCCAGTGGCTGCTATTGCTGCTGTCGGCTGTGATTGGAATCGGTGCTGCGCACACCCTGTACTACATCGCCATCGAACGCCTGGGGGTGGCGATCAGCAGCAGCACCCAGCTGGTCGCTCCTTTCCTTACCTCCTATTGGTCCTACCTCGCGCTGGGAGAAATGATTACCCTGACACAGTGGATCGGTGGTATTATCCTCTTCCTGGGCGGGGTGGTGGTGATCCTTTCGCAGACCAGCATAACTGCTGAGGCTTTCACCTCTGAGGCTCTGGTTGAACCGGATGCACCTGATTGATCTGATGGGAAATGTCCTGCTCGAAGGGACTTCATTAAAAAGGAATCATGTTTACCGGACTCATCGAAGGCACTGGATGTGTGGAATCCCTCAAAACTGGTGAGGGTGGATGGATTCGTCTCGCCAGCCTGCCATGGACAGCAGCCGCTGTTCCTGGTGAAAGCATTGCAGTCAATGGTGTGTGTTTGACTGTGACAGCCAGCGAGGAGGGCTGGTTCACTGCGGATCTTTCACCTGAGACTCTGTCCCGTTCCAATCTGATCGATCTGAAAACCGGGGATCCGGTCAACCTCGAGCGCCCCCTCAGACTGGGAGACCGCCTGGGGGGCCATCTGGTTCTGGGTCATGTGGATGGAGTCGGCATCCTGGTTGAATCAGTCGCTGAAGGCGCTTTCTGGCGGATGGAATATGAAGTTCAACCCCAGCTGATGCGATACATTGTAGAAAAAGGCTCCATCGCAGTGGATGGAATCAGCCTCACCATTGCCGGCCTTGAAGATAATCGATTTGAAGTGGCGGTCATTCCATCGACTCGTGAGATGACCAACCTTCGCACCTGCAAGATTGGCCATCGCGCCAATATCGAAACCGACATCATCGCCAAACATGTCGAAGCGCTCCTCCACCCTTATCACGAAAGAGCAAAAATCACACAGGACTTTCTCAATGAGCATGGATTCATATAATGGCGGTCAGCCGATCCGGCGGGACTGGAAAAATTCAACCCCCGCTGGATATGTGTTTTGGAATAGATTTCAATTGAACCAATCAGCCGGGATAGCTCAGTCGGTAGAGCAACGGTTTCGTAAACCGTGGGTCCGGGGTTCGAATCCCCGTCTCGGCTCCATGCTTTTTCCTGATGCTGCCCCCATTTCAGAGGGTGTCTTCCCATAACAATCACCTGAACCACGAAAGGATGATTTCATGTACAGAACACTGATCTGGCTCGCACTCCTTGTGATCTCTGTGGCGATAGAGGCGCAGGACAATCCACCCGCGAGGAAGCAATCGAGTTTCTTTTACCCCCCCGCGATGATTCAGAAAGCAGTGTCGAATGCAGCCACCCACCCGTGGGCAAAGGATATCCAGGAGACCATCAGGACTCAGGCGCAGCCCTGGCTGGAGACTTCCGATGAGAAACTGTGGGAGATGATGTTCGGGCCTGGAATTACACGTTCCTGGATGGTCTGGTCGGATGGTTTCTGCCCGGCCTGCAAGAAGGATGTGCGCATGTATGACTGGGTGATCTCCATCTGGGAACACCCATTCAAAGTCCAGTGCCCCCACTGCAGCCAGCTGTTTCCGACGAATGACTTCGAGGCCTATATTAAAACAGGCCTCGAATTGGATGGATCATTCAATCCGGCAAAGGCCGACCGGAAACTGCTGTTCAACACAGCCCATCCGGATCCCTCCGATCCGCTGCATCAGTTCGGGGTGGATGATGGCGAAGGTTATACCGAGGGGGGCAAACGCTGGCGGTTTATGGGTTATTTCCAGGTCGCGGGACAGTGGCGGCGCATGGTGGTGGGGGGAGCGCGCGCCCTTTCGGAGGCCTATGTGGCCACGGGAGATCCGGTGTATGCCCGCAAAGCCATGATCCTGCTGGATCGTGTGGCGGATGTCTTTCCGAATTTCATTTTTAAAGAACAGGGGCTGGTTTATGAAACCTCCGGACATCGAGGAACTGTGACAACCTGGCATGATGCCTGTGAGGAGGTGCGTGAACTGGCGCAGGCTTATGATGCGGTGTTTGATGGAGTTGCCGGAGATCAGGCGCTGATTGATTTTCTGTCCCGCAAAGCAGCGGAAAACCAGCTGGCTAATTCAAAGAAGTCTCTGGCGGATATCCGAAAGAATATCGAGGACAGGATTCTCCGTGAAACTCTGGCCCATCCGGATAGAATTGAATCCAATTATCCTCGAACCCCGATCTCTTTGCTGACAATCCATGCAGTCCTCGGAGAGCCGGAGAGCCAGGCCCGGGTGGATGCACTCTTTGATGAAATCCTGAAAGAATCTTTGAAAGAGGAGGGCATGACCGGCGAGAAAGGGCTGGCGGGTTATTCCACCATCTTCCCCAGGGGAATTTCTGAGGTGGTCTTAAGATTTGAACGGGGCCAGCCGGGGTTCATGGAGCGCCTGTGTGAGCGTTACCCGCAGCTTTATCAGACCTTCCGGTTTCATGTGGACACCTGGTGCCTGCAGAAGTTCTACCCGGAGATTGGCGATTCGGGAGGCTTTGGGCTGCCGGTAGCGATATACAAAGGGGTGGATTTCAACCAGGGGACACTGGCTCCGACAGGCTATCAATTTCTTTACCACCTTTACAAAATCTACAAGGATCCCGCTTTTATCCAGGCGCTTTACCAGGCCAATAATAATTCCACCAATGGGTTGCCTCATGATTTGCTCGAGGAAAACCCGGCGCTGGTCCAGGAAACAGTCCAGAAGGTCATCGATCAGTCCGGCACGACGATTCCACTTGGGGATGTCAACAAGGAAGAATGGGGGGTATCGATCCTGCGTGGGGGCGAAGGGGAAAACAGTCATGCGGCATGGATCGACCAGGATGCCGGAGGGCGCCATGGGCATTTTGGAGGATTGAATATCGGCCTGTTTGCCTGGGGGCTCGATTTGATGCCCGATTTTGGCTATCCACCGGTCGGGTATGGTGGCTGGGGAGCACCGAAAGCGGTGTGGTATACACGCACCGCCGCACACAACACAGTGGTGGTGGATGGCAAAAACCATGCAACAGGAAAAGGCCGTGCGACTCTCTGGGGAAGCGGAGAAAAGGTTCACCTGGTGAGGGTTTCAGCCCCGGACCTGATCCAGGGAGCCACTTTTGAACGGACTTTAACCTCGATCGAGCTGGATGATCAGCGCTTCCTGATGTTTGATGTGTTCCGAGTGTGCGGTGGAAAAGACCATGCACGCTTTCTGTCATCGTTCTATGGGAAGGTCACCTGCGAGGGGTGGGTTCCTTCTGTGACTGCGGAGTATGGGTTCGATACAGAGACACGCGGATTCCGGATGGATCCCAACCCGCAGGCATCATGGAGTGTCGATTGGGCCATCGATGACCGGCTCAAACTGGCATCGATCAGCCATCCGATCCACCTGCGCCTGCATGAACTGACACAAGGCGCAATTCCGGCCCTTGGGGAGTGCTGGATCGCTGGAGGCCAGTTCAGTGGCCATGAGGAATGGATTCCCCGCCTGATGGTTCGGCGGCAATCCACAGATGAACCATTGACATCCACATTTATTTCGGTCATCGAACCCTATGCTGGAAGGCCGACCATTCGTTCGGTCAAACGCCTGGATGTATTTATGGGGAGCTCCCCGGCTCGTGATGAACAGGCTGTGGCTGTCCAGATCGAGACTGCTTCGGGAGAAACAGTGGTTTATGCCGATGCGGCGGACAGGAGTGATCCGGCAGCGCCGGTCTGCCAGCTGAGCAATGGAATGGCTGTCGAAGCCAGGGCTCTGGTGGCGGTGGCCAGAGATGGGAAACCGGCCCGAATCGCCCTGTTCGATGGGAAGCGGTTCTCCAGCGGCCGTGGCGAGGTTTCACTCAAAGGCATCCAGCCCATTTTTGAGATCGAAAAGAACACGAATGAAACGAAGATCCTGAGAGGCGATGCGGAAGGGGTCGAGAAAATGGCCTTGGAGTAAGTATTGCCAAAAAATTTTGTTAATGAGAAAGATTCCCGAAGAGTGCGGGGAATCATGAGATGTCATCATTCAATCGGATGGAACGAGAGGTGAGGTGGATGGGAGTGAAACCGGATTGGTGGATTCGCAAAATGGCCCTGGAACAAAAAATGATCGAACCCTTCGAGGATCGCCTGGTCCGCAAAGATGTGATCAGTTATGGCCTGTCATCCTATGGGTATGATATCCGGGTGAGCCGCGAATTCATGATCTTTGAGAACAAAGGCACAACCCTGATGGATCCCAAGGCGGTCGATATGCAGGCGCTGGTGAGTTTTGAGGGGGATGCCGCCATCATTCCGCCGAATTCCTTCGCACTGGCGAAAACAGTGGAGTACTTTCGGATTCCCCGGGATGTTCTCACCATTTGTGTTGGAAAATCGACCTATGCGCGTTGCGGAATTATCATCAATGTGACTCCTTTTGAACCGGAGTGGGAAGGAACCGCAACGCTTGAAATCAGCAATACCTCCCCTGTTCCGGCAAAAATCTATGCGGAGGAAGGGATCGCCCAGGTCATCTTCCTGTCGGCGGATGGTGTGTGCGAGGTGTCCTATGGAGATCGCAAAGGGAAATACCAGGGGCAGAAAGACATTACCCTTTCACGAGTATAACGGATTGCCTTTCATGCTCTCGAAGCGAACACGAGGGGGAGGAGTTTTTTCGAAAAAGCGGTTATACGTTGACTTTTACAGAACAGGGAAGTAGAAGAAGGACTGGAAGCTGAGCCAGATTCGCGATGGATAGGCCTCGGTGGGGTTCCCGGCGGGGCTGTTTTTCTCTTAAATTATCCATTTGTTTTCGAAGACAATTCGAAGGAGAACCTTTTTTCCAATGCTGATATGGTTACGTGAACGAAAGAGGAAAGTGGCGAAGTGGTTTGTCTACCCACTGATCGTCGTCTTTTTTGCGCTCTATGGATCGGCGCAGATCCAGCAGCGGGTCATGTTGAACAAGCTCACTGCGTTGAAGGTCAATGGGGCCAGGGTATCCTATACCGAATACCAGGCTGTCAGCGAGGAAGTTGGGCGTTATCTCTCGGATACGCCGGTCAGGCCGGAAAAATCACATGGGGAGCTGGCGCTGGATCAGCTGGTCCAGAGAGAACTGGCGCGGCAGCTGGCGCATGATCTGAATCTGCGCACAGATGATGCCGAAGTCAAACGGATGATCAACATGCAGCTCACAGGGGGCCGTGGCGGCACCATCAATGAGTTTGCCATGAAACGATTTCTCCAGGATGCCGGATTCGAAAGCCCGGATGATTTCAAAAGTTACATGCGCCGCCAGATGGATGTTCGTCTGGCCATGAACTATGTGGCTTCCACAGCGGTCCCCAGCGAAGAGGATGTTCAGCGCGCGCTCAAGCGCCAGAAGGATACGCGCACGATTGAAATGCTGTTTTTCAATTCGGAGGATGCGTTCCCTAAAGTCAAAGCGGCCACGGAAGAGGTGGAGGCTTATTTCAAGCAGCATATCGAGCGCTATCGATTTCCCAGGCGCATGAAAATCGACTACGTCGAGGCTCTTCCCGAGACCTATGTGGCCCAGGCTACTCCAGAAAAAGAAAACCTGCTCAGATGGTTTAACAACAACAAGGAAAAATTTGTTGTTCCAGTGGAAAGAGATGTGGCCGCAATCACCTTTCTGGCCCGGGATTTCAGGAGCCGTGTCACGATCAATGAAGAAGAGCTGAAGGCGTTTTACGAGAAGGATCCATCCAAGTACCAGGTCCCTGAGAAATTCCGGGCGCGCTTTGTCTCGGTGCCGGTCGAGATCCCGGATGCCTCGGTAGAGGCTGTGATGGCGAAGAATCCCGAGGGGTATCTTTCCAAGACGGATGCAGTCGGGGTTCGCCATCTGCTTTTAAGGACGCAGCCGGAGGCTTCAGACACCGAAAAAGAAGAAGTCCGGAAGAAGATTGAAGCGATCCGCGCACGCATCAAAACACTCGATGATTTCATCCGTGAAACACGTGAGAACTCAGATGACACCAGCAACAAGCTGGAAGGCGGCGACCTTGGATTTTTCGACAAAGGAAAGATGGTGCCAGAGTTCGAAGCGGCGGCATTTGAGATTCCCGATGGGACAGTTTCGCAGCCGGTGCAGACCAGCTTCGGGTATCACCTGCTCTGGAAATATTCGACCCGCAAAGCGGGTGAAAAGGTCTCCGTGAAAGAGGCGCGGCCCAAAGCTGCCGCGGAGATCGACCAGCAGGCCATTCGTGACATGGCGAAGAAGAAGCTCAACGATATCACTGCTGCATTGGCCGGCCGTTCGCTGGCGGCGGCAACCTCGGTCACCAGCCTGCCGGTGATCGAGACTGATTGGTTTGCCCGGGGCGATATCCCCCATGAAGAAGCTTCCCGTGACCGTTATCCCTTTTTTCAGGCGGTGTCCCAGCTGGCTCCTGGAAAGGTTTCGGATATTGTCGAAGGATTTTATCGATACTACCTGGTGGAGCTGATTGACAAACAGCCTGCGCGGATCAAGACCCTTGAGGAGGCGCGCAGCGAGGTCGAGCGGAATTTCCGGAATCAGAAGGCAGCCGAGCTGGCGCGCACCCAGGCGATGGAAGCTGCCAACCGTGTCCGTTCCGGCAGCCTCGAGTTCTCCGCTGTTCCACAGGCTTATGGAATTCCCAATCCAACCACTTACACCGGGTTGAGAAATCCGCAATCCGGCCAGCAGCGGGAGGAGAATGCACGAGTGGACCGTGAGATTCTCTCGCAGGCATTCACCTTGACCCAGGACAAGATAGCCGGTCCGGTCGACACCCTCCAGGGGCCGACCCTGCTCAAACTGGCCAAAGAAACACCGGAGCATCTTCCCGAGATTTCTGAAGTCGAGAAGCAGGCCAACGATGAATACCGAAAGGTGGTGGCGACCGAGCTGGCCCGGGATCGAATCTGGAATGTATGGATCGATATGGAGAAGCACAGTGACAGCCTGCGTGCAGCGGCGCAGACACTCGGAGCAGAGGTCAAGACCTCCGAGTTTTTCGAGCCTGGCAGCCCGATTCCCGGATTTTCAAATAATTCTGTCGTGAATTACGCTGCGGCGGGCTTGCGTGTGGCCGGGGCGACCACCTCGGTGCTCGAGGATCCCCCGATGAACCAGCAAAACCCTCAGCCGATACATGCTTATTATCTGATCCAGTGTGCGACTATCGAAGAAAGCCGTCTTCCGCGCTTCGATGAGGTCAAAGGCGATGTTCGCAAGGATTTGCAGCTTGAACGTGCCGCGCCGATTGCCATGGCATCCGCTGAAAATGCCCTGAATGATATCAGTTCGATACTCAAGGCGGCAACTGCCCCATTTTCGGCTTCACGGAGCATCGATCTCGGATCCTTTGCGCGTGAACGGCACCTCAAGCTGGTCGGCCCGGTTACAGTGCGGCTCGATACGATTGTCCAGGGCCTTCCCGGAGAAAACAGTGGCGGATCGGTGACTGCCACAGCCTATAATCTCCCGTTGGGTGGACTCAGCAAGGTGGTTCCTGTGCTGGAGACCGCCCGGGAGGGCGATGCCCTGGCCGACCGTATCCATGGCTATGTGGTGCTGCAGGTTGTCGATATCAAACCGGCAGGAGGAGGGGCTGCCACACGGGGCCAGGCATTCCGTGCAATCGCACAAACCCTGCAGGCCAACATCCAGAACGATTGGAGCCTGAGAGGCAGAAAAATGGCGAACATCGATGCCAACCCGGAATTTGTGCCGAAAGATGTCATCGAGGAATTGACAAAAGAAAAGAACAAAACCTAACCTTTATTAAAGGTTTTTTGTTGTGCTGATTGATATTTTCCGATATTTTTATCGGGGTGGTATTGGATCAGACACTGAGTCTCGAAAGGAGGATGGCCAGGTTGCTGAAGGTATCCAAGGTCTTCCTCCTTTCTGTTTATGTGGGAATCGGTTTTTTAAGTTTTCTGATGTTCTCCAGCGGGAGCTGGGCGGAAATCGATTATTGGGAGCCGAATAACTCCCGCGAAACCGCCTTCATTCTCGAACCCATTGAAGGCGTGCCGGATCTGGACCCCTCCCTGCAGTCACTTCTCCGATCGAAATCCGATCAGGACTGGTACTCCCTGCTATTTTCATCAAACCAGTACTGGCTGTCAGCCTGGACACGGCCACTGCCCAAAATCGCGCCAGGCCCTGACACTTATCTGGAAATCCATGAGGGTGTGGCAAACCCAGTTATAGCCTCGAATGACAATATCGGGGTGGATGTCCTGCAATCGGGGATTGCAGGGCATATTCTGGCAAGCCCGAATCCGCTTATTAGAATTTCTGCACCACCTGTCTATGTCAAAATCGACTCGCCCGAAGAGTCGACCTACCAGCTGATAACATTGATTTCGCCGCTTGGTGGAGCAGTGGATGAACTGGAACCCAATGATGGGCATTCTTTTCCACAAGTTTTTACTTTAGGACAGAGCATTCGGGGGTCGATTTCAAATATCGAGGATGAGGACTGGTACCAGGTGAACCTGGGATCGACTCGTGGTTTCGATCTGAATATCGCCTTGAAAAATAAAACCGCATCGGCGGGCTTTCTGGTGGAGGTTTATAATCCATTCAATCTGACTCCCTTGCCGGGCATCGCATTAAGTGGAGGATGGGGTGGAAATGAATTTCTGAGCATCTCCAATGGGACTCTGCCCTCACCTACAGTCGCTTTACGGGTGACCTCAAAAGGAGGAACCGGCGAATATCATCTCTTTTTCGGAATGGGAGGATTCCTCGAAGAGCCTCCCTTCGATCCAAATCTGTCCTGCCTGTTTCCCGAAAGAGACACAAAGGATGCTCAGATCGACGGTGAGCAGCGTGTCACACCGGGTGTGATCCAGGAAATCGGCAGCGTGGAATACCCGCAAACAATCCAGGACCTGAATGTCTATATCGATCTTTACCATGACAGTATTTCCGACCTGACCATTTCCCTGCTCCATGAAAACACCGGAACCGAGGTGGTCCTGTTCGATCATGGGTGTAATCAGGGGGTGACCGATCTGGTCACTTTTTACGACGATGAAGGCGGACCTTTGCCCTGCCCGCCTTTAACAGGCAGCCGGACAATCCCCATTTCATGGGAAGGGGGTGGGTTGAGCCGGTTTGATGGTGAGTCCACATCCGGGCTTTGGATTCTGACAGTGACCGACGATATTCCCGGTGCGACCGGAACCCTCGTCCAGTGGTGTCTCCAGCTGGAACCCGGACAGTCGCCCCCATCACCTACGCCGACCTCCACTGCAACCGCCACAGAAACCGAAACACCTGCAGACACGCCCACACAGACATTTCCCCCAACCGAGACTCCTTCGCCCACTCCCAGTGAGACCGCCAGTCCTTCCTGGACATTGACTCAGACCCCGACCTATACACCAACCTTCACACCCTCATGGACAGAGACCACCAGCCCGACCGGTGCCCCGACACCTACGAACACCCGTGGAATCCCGATTGTGACGATTCCCGATGTGGTTGCGGTGTTTCCGGGGAAAGAGATTTTTTCCACCATCGCGGTGGGTGAGCTGGATGGGGATGAAGATCCCGAGCTGGTTTTTGGCACCGATCGGACTGGATCGAATGACCAGGGGAATGGAGTTCATGCGATCAACCTGGATGGAAGCCCGGTGCCGGGAAGCTGGCCGGTGATCCTGAATACCGATGTGCGTTCGAGTGCGGCGCTTGCGGATCTGGATCGGGATGGGCTGGATGAGGTTGTTATCGGAACCTATGGGCCGCCGAAGACCCTGAGGATTCTGGACCAGGATGGCACCGAAATCGGATCGATTGAAACCAACTATTCCATTATCTCGTCCCCTCTGATTGCGGATCTGGATGGGGATCGCGAACTCGAAATCATCGTTGGCACCTCGGATGGAACGGTTGAAGTTTTCAGGAAAGATGGAGTTCCATATTCCGGGGCCTGGCCGGTGACCCTGCCGCCGCGGCAACCTTCGCTGCAGGGATATAACGATGTCGATTCCTCTCCGGCAGCTGGTGATCTGGATGGAGATGGAGATCTGGAAATCATCGCTTCGAGTGATGATGGCATCCTGTATGTCTATAATCTCGAGGGGCAGCCCCTGCCTGGATTTCCATTCATCGCCCCACTCGCCACATTCCCGGTAAACCCGCTGGAGCGTAATGGCAGCATGAATTTTTCATCGCCTCTGGTTGTGGATGCCGATGGAGATGGGAGCCTCGATGTCATTGTGGCCTTTTCCAATGGGCGTGTTTATGGGCTGGCATCGGATGGGAGCCTTCTCGAAGGATTTCCAGTCACTCTCCCGCCTGGGCGCGCCCCCGGCGAGCGGGTAGGCCCAGGTGATGACATCCTGTCCACACCAGCGGTTGGGGATATCGATGGAGATGGATTGCTCGAGCTGGCAGTTGGTTTTTACAACGGCCAGACCCAGGAGTCGCGGATGTATGTCTATGACCTGGCTGGCCCGTCAGCAGCGGAAGGGCTGGTCTGGCCGTCATTCCGGGGAACTCCGCTGAAAACCGGATTCCTCGCACCTCCACCGGATGGCGATCCCAACCGGGATGGGCAGGTGAACCGCCAGGATGTTCTCCAGGCACTGGACACCTGGTATCGATCCAGCACCATGCCTCGATATTCCCCATTCCTCGACATGAACCGCGATGGAAAGATCGACAGCCGGGATGTTCCCTCTCTGCTTGATATCCTCTCCCCCTGAGGGGTAAGCTTGCGCCGGGCAAACAATCAACACCAGGGGCATTTCTATGCAGAGCAATCGTTGTGAATTCAAAGAAGTCGTCCTGTCTTTAGCGGACTTTCTTCCGGATGATTACCTCGAGGCGGTTTGCGAGGCCCATGCTTTCCTTTCTGGAGAGGATGTCCGGGGGCTGAAATCGATGGCAACCCATCCGGTGAGTTTTTTCCCGGTCGGTTTCCAGTCCAGGCTGCTGTCCCTGCTTCCCAAGGTTGGCCAGAAAGTCTGCCGCCACCCGGTGGCAGCCTCCTCGCGGGGAGCCACCTCCCGCCAGTTCGAACTGGCCACCAGAACAGCCATGGCGCCACTGAGTGGCCTCGGCTATTACCGTATCGGTGAAGATGGGCGCCTCTACCTGATCACGAAAAGTGAGCACTACCACACCCCGCTCGGGCATGGTTTTCCAGGGTATGGGCTGGTGGAAAGGGCGCGGCGCCTCGGGATTCCAAATGCAACCCACAACAACACACGTGGAGCGATCACCCGGCTCCTCGAGCAGGAGCTGGTGGCCGAAGCCAATGGAATCCAGGCTGGTGACCCGGCCGCCATGGAGGAGCTGCTGGCTGCGGCAGACTGCGGCCACCTCAATCGTGTGTTGAATCTCGAGACTGGCAGCCTCGCGGTCGAAGCAGCCCTCAAAATGATGCTGGCGCGATTTTACCGCCCGCAGGGTGACAGCCCCACTCCGAAATATGAAGGCAGAACCCCTGTGTTTATTGTGGTGGGAAATGATGAGGGCGGGCTTCAGGCCAATTATCATGGAACCACAATCCTCACCCAGACCATGCGCGGCATGTGGCCGGAATGGACAGAATCCGCCAGCGAAAAAGGCCTGTATCAGGTTCGGGCGGTGCGGCCCAACCGGATCGAAGATTTTCGCACAGCCCTGGCTGAATGCGATAAACAACCGTATAAGGTGGCCGGATTTTTCCATGAGATTGTCATGATGAATTATGGCGCGAGGCTGCTCGAGAGGGAGTATCTCGAGCAGGTTTACGCGCTCTGCCAGGAGGCGGATGTCCCGATTGTGGTTGATGAAATTCAGTCCTGCCTGTGGGCCAGGGATTTTTATCTGTTCCGTGATCTGGGCCTGAAACCCACTTTTGTGGCGGTTGGGAAGGGATTGACCGGGGGTGAGTATGCCGCATCGAGAATCCTGTTCTGTGCAGCGATGGACAGCCTTCCCCAGTTTGGAGCGCTGGTCACCAATGGCCAGGAGGAGCTGGCATCCTTGACCTACCTGATTTCGATGCGCTGGGCTAAGGCCAATGCCGCGGTCACATCCCGGATCGGGGAGTTTTATGAGTCACGCCTGCGCGAAATCGCTGATCAGCACCGTCAATGCATCGTGGGTATTGAAGGGTTCCGGCATCTCTGTTCGATCAAGTTCCATGATATGGGCACTGCGAAAGCCTTCGCGGCCTCGCTCAACCAGAAGGGGATGGACATCAGTGTTCAGACCTACAAAGCAGATTGTCCTCCCTCTGTCCTGACCAAACTGCCAATGATTATGGGCCAGGGAGAAGTCGAGTGGTTCCTGGACAGGATTCAGGAAACACTCAAATCCGATCTTCCGGGATGATTCGCCTTCGGTGAGATAGACTTATATCGAGAATGTATCGCTTTGGGGCGTTGTGTTTTTTCTTCCTGGCTGGGGTCCGGGTTTACGGGAATATATTCATTAATGAAATTCACTATGACCCCCCGGATCTGGGATTTGAAGCTGGATCACTGCGGGAATTTGTTGAACTGGTCAATGGAGGGGATTCGCCGGTTTTTCTGGCTGGTTACAGATTTACACGAGGCATCGATTACGTCTTCCCGGAGGGGATTGTGCTCGAACCGGGGGAATATCTGGTTGTTGCAAGAACCCCGAGCCACCCGGTCTGGGATCTTTATTCTACCCAGGTGGTCGGACCTTTCGAAGGAAAGCTTTCCAATGAGGGTGAAAGGATCCGCCTCGAGGATCCCTCCGGAGCAGCGGTTGAGGATTTCACCTATGACGACACATTTCCCTGGCCGGCTGGAGCCGATGGATATGGGCCTTCACTCGAGAGATTGCGCCACGATCTGCCAGCAGGTGATTACCATAACTGGCGTGCATCACTGACTGACAATGGAACCCCCGGAGGGCTGAACTCAGTCAATGGAACGCCCCCACAACCCCTGATAATACGATCCCGGACCATCCCGGAACATCCAACCTCATCCGACCCAGTCATCGTGCGGGTCGTTTTTGACAGTCCGGCGGAGATCCAGTCAGCCACTCTTCAGTATCAGCCATTTAAGATGAAATCATCGAACTATGGTTCCAGGATGATCTCCCAGGCGAAGCTTCTCAAGGTGTCAGAAAGCCCGATCGAGGCCACCTATGAAACGATTCTGCCTGTTTTTTCCTCACAGACTCTGGTCCGATATAACTGCATCCTCAAGTTGCTGAATGGAGGTGTTCTCTTTCTTCCGCATCGGGCGGAACCCAGGCCCTTTGATTCTTTTTTTGTCTATAACCACGAGATCGTTTCCCTTCTTCCGGTCCTGTGGCGGTTCGATCCCCTCTTTTCAACACTGACAGGAGCTTCCCAGAAATTCTCTGGAGTAGTGATCCAGCCTTCCAGCGTGGAGCAGGCAGTGGCTTATGATGGGGCGGAGATTCTGAATTCGCGCAATGGGAACAAGGTCAAGTTTCTCAAGGAGAAAGCCTATCTGAATAACCGGACACTGAACCTGATTCCTGAAATGCCCCAGGAAGGATTGACTGCCGGCAAAAGCGCTCCATTCCGGGAGGATCTCGCTTTCTGGTATTTCAATCACATGGGAGTTTCGGCTCCACAGACACACTGGCTGCGTGTCATTTACCCGGGAAATCCCGGAACACAGACCCAGCAGCTGGGAATCGAGCAGATCAATGAGGATTTCCTCGATCGAATCGGCTTGAGCCAGGAGGCTTACCTGTTCAAGCGCAATTATGTCAGTCCCTACTGGGAACCTCATCTGAATGAGGAGCTGGGGAACTCCATCCTTTTTGATCTTGAGAGTGCCCTTCGGCCAAACCTCCCGCTTCAACGCCGCCAGATTATCGAACAGAGCATCGACCAGGACATCTTTCTGGCCTACTCGATCGTCTCCATGCTGCTGACCAACTGGGATGGGTACCACAACAATCACTGGATGTACAAAAACCTGGCCCCTGGCACACTCTGGCAGATATTCCCCTGGGATCAGGACAAAGCCTGGGGTTATACCGACACAACGCCATTCTACACGGAGTTTCCCCTGACCTATCCGATCACCGGCACCTCTCCCGGAGTGACACGGTCTCCCGGGCCGATCCTTTCACCACTGCATCAGGATGCGACATTCTATGGACAATTCCTGTTTGGGTTGCGCCGGGAACTGGACCAGAGTTTCACAGATAACTTTCTGTATCCCGAGGTCGAGCAACGGAGAAGCCTCCTGTTATCCGATCTGACATTGCTGGAAGGCTCGATTGGCAAAACTCGCACAGACCGCCGGGACCAGATCAATAACTCCTATAACACAATCCGAGACTATATCCCGGCCCGGAGGGATTACCTGCTCGGCCAGCTGCAATCCTATGATCCCTCTCAAAAACCGCCTTTCCTCCGAAAAGCGGCCTTCGCCAGGAGGAACCAGGTGCTGGTCCTTTTCGAACGGCCCCTCCTGCCGGATGGCGCACTGGATGTTCAGCATTATTGGATGACTCCTGGAAACCTGCATCCGTCACAAGTGACACTGTATCTTCCGGACCAGGTGCTGCTTGAATTTGAAAACCCATTCCTCCAACACACTGCTTATATCCTCCGTGTCGAAGGTGTGCGGGATGCGGAGACATCGGCTCCGCTCACACCGGCCCAGGCACGGCGGATTGAATTTTCGCAGCCGAGGATATCCATCACGGAAATCCAGTATGACAACCGTGGAGATGATCTGGAGTGGATCGAACTGCATAACACACTGGATGAGGTGGTGGATATTTCAGGCTGGATGTTTACAGATGATGAGTCCTATCCTCCTCGGGGGGAGGGCTATGGGGTCTTTCGGGAGGGATCGGTTCTCGATGGCGGGGAGTATGTGGTTGTCAACTTGTGGAATAAGCCGGATTTCTGGCGCTGGAAGATGCCGCCTTCGGTTCGGATCCTGCATCCCCTGGTCAAAGAGGAAGGAGCCTTGTCCAATGGCGGGGACAATCTGCTCCTGTTTGATGCAGAAGTGGGTGGGCAGCTTGTGGATGGAGCCTTCTTCGCCAATTATCCTGACCTCTGCACAGAGGGTGAGTCGCTCGAAAAAGTCGATGAGCTGTTTCCCTGGGGGGATGAAGATACGGTTGATCTGAATTTCAGGAAAGCGGCAGTGCCGCTCGGTTTCTCCACAGAACCGAATGAAAATGGAAATCCTTTAAGCACCCGGGGTTCACCCGGGCGTCGCAATGGAACCGAAATTACCACCCATATCGATGATTGGATTTTTTACTGAGGGGCGAACAACCGGCCCTTTTCAACAACAGGGATCTTCAGAGGTTTTTTTTCCATTCCAGTGAATGCCGCCTTCCCGGAGGATTTGAACCTCCCCACGGGAAAGGTCGATAACAGTGCTTGGGAGCGGTTCTTTTTGCGGGATCGGCTCACTCCAGGCCCAATCGACTGCGCCGCGCAATTTCTGAGAGACCATTTCAAGGGTAAGTGCTTCCGATTTTCCTGAGAGATTGGCTGAAGTCGAAGCAAGGGGAACACCCAGCTGCTCGATTAAGAATCGAAGCCGGGCATGGTTCGGCATCCGCATCGCAATGGTGCCTTCACGGATGCAGTGGTATGAAAGTGTCCGGGCTGCCTGTGATGCGGGAACCACGACTGTCAGCGCACCCGGCCAGAGCTCCTCGAGGCGCTGGCGGTTTTCTGTGGCAATCTTTCCACAGTAACGGTCAAACATTTCCCAGCCCCCGATCAGGAGAGGAAGGGTTTTATCCACTGGCCGCTCCTTGATCCGATAGATGGCCATGGTGGAGTCATTCGAGTTGGCACGGCAGCCGATGCCATACACAGTGTCGGTCGGGAACAGGCCCACACCGCCAAGGCGGACTTGATTCACCAGTTCGGCCAGCTCCTTCCATTTGAGCGGTGAGTAATACAGGTGTGCTGTCATCGATGATTTTCTCCTTGCCCCACAGGCAATGCATCTTCTAACGGCTGAATTACCGGAGAAGTATCGGACTGCTGAGGATTTTTGGAATCAGCGAAGGCAGAAAATTCAGGCTGCTGGAGGAGGAAGTCTGCGATGGCCTCAGCAGCGACTCGATTTCCCTCCAGATTCAGGTGGGTGTCATTGAGGTAATAGAGTTCCCCCTGAAGGCCGGTGGCTTTCAGAACCGGAAGCAGATCAAGGCAGGGAATCGATGCCTTCCGGCACTCTTCCAGGAGGAATTTCTGTGGCTGGTCAAGGAGGATCCGATCTTCCGGAATACCGGCCTTCTGTATGACATGGGTCCGCAGAGCATCATCCACCTGGGATTGGTCGGGAAAGAGAACCAGGGCATAAGCAGCCCCCATCGACCGGCAATTGTCGGATATCTGATGGAGAATATCCCAGGTGGATGCCCAGTTCATGCGTTCTGGAGCACCTTTCAGACAGGCCTGGAAATAATTGATGGCGACACGCAAATGCTCCTCCTGGCTGAATGTTCCCACCGGGTGTCCACTTGTCTGCTGAGCCTTTTTCCTGCTGTTGTCACGGAACAGAGCCAGAGATGCCTTGGCATATTGAAACAGCAGGAAGCGTCTGGGGAGCAGCAGTTCCTGAAGAGGGAAATTCAGGAGAGGGAATCCCATCAGGTCCACCAGCTCTCCGCGCCTTGCAAAAAAATCATTGCCTACAAAAAAGCCATGGAGCACCAGGTCGGGATCGAAAGAAGGGCCGAAGGTTTCAAGGATGCGGAGCTGGTCCAGCGGCTGATATCCGGTCACCGAAAAATTGACCACTTCAAAAGGGTGGTTCGGCTGGTTCAGGAGTTGTGCCAGCTGGCAGTGGTAATTGTTTTTTTCAGCGGCGACCCCATAGGAATCTGAAAGGCCGATAGTGCGAAACATGCCATCGGGTTTCTCCCGGGGGATGGGCTGCGGCCAGCTGGAGGACACCCACTTTGCAAAGCCATCCGTATCGACTGGCACTTTGGGCGAAAGAAGGGCATAACGGAAGACACCCTCGATGATCCATGCCATGAACAGCAGGGTTGTCAGCAGCACTGCGAGGTTGATGATCAGAGATCGTGAGCGTTTCCAGAGGAGGCAGATTCCCGACATCCCGGCCAGAGCCGCACCTGCCAGCCAGACCCCGATGCGGGTGAACGAGCAGAATCCATCCAGGAAAAACAGTACCGCAAGAATTCCCGGAACGAGGAAAATCAGTGCGGCGCGAGGAGGGGGTGAAAATGTCTCCCGGGATTCCATGGAAATCCTGGGTGGCGGTCAGGAGTGCCTGACCACCACCCCCCGTTCTCTCAGATACTCATGGGCCTGCCCTACAGTGAACTCTCCAAAGTGGAAAATGGAGGCTACCAGGGCTGCATCGGCCTTTCCTGCTGTGACTGCCTCGTAAAGGTGGTGCAGGTTGCCTGCTCCGCCGGAGGCTATCACCGGGATTTGAACCGCCTCGGCGATAGCGCGGGTGAGCGGCAGGTCATACCCATCCCGTGTCCCATCGCAATCCATGCTGGTGAGGAGGATCTCCCCGGCACCGCGTTCCTGGGCTTCCTGCGCCCACTGGATGGCATCTCTTCCTGTGGGATGGCGGCCGCCATGCGTGTAGACCTCCCAAGGTGATTCACCTTTGATATTCCGGGTGCTGCGTGCATCGATCGCCACCACAATGCACTGGCAGCCGAAATAACGTGAACCTTCATCGATCAGGCCGGGATTCAGAACAGCCGCTGTGTTGATGGATACTTTGTCGGCTCCAGCCTCGAGCATTCGCTGCATATCGGCAACAGCCCGGATGCCTCCACCCACAGTCAGCGGCATGAAGACCTGTTCCGCGGTCCGGCGAACTACATCCACCATGGTTTCACGATGGTCGCTGGAGGCGGTGATATCCAGAAATGTGAGTTCATCCGCGCCTTGTTCATCGTAACGCCGTGCGACCTCAACCGGATCGCCGGCATCACGGATATCGACAAAGTTCACCCCTTTGACAACCCGTCCGCCATCGACATCCAGACAGGGGATGATCCGTTTCGCCAGCATCCGGTTTCAGCAGCCCCGATCAGACCAGCCCCTGCTCGCGCAGGAACTCGAGGCTCTTGCGGGCGCTTTCGATGGGCGGCCCCGGGCAGACATCCTGTTCCACCAGGTACCAGTCAATCCCGGCTTGCGAAGCCGCCTGGAAGATGCCCTCCCAGTGCAGGATTCCCGCGCCGATTTCAGCAAAGGAACGATTGGCGTCGTTCAGCATATCCTTGATGTGCAGCAGCTCGATTCGTCCGGAATAGTTGAGAATATACTGGACCGGGTCGCACCCACCATGCTGAACCCAGTAAGTGTCCAGCTCGGATTTGAGGTGATCGGGAGAGGCTGTCTCGAAGAGGATATCGAGGTAATACTTTCCATCCTCCTTGCCGTTGAACTCAAACGAGTGATTGTGGTAGGACAGTGAGAAGCCCTTTTCTTTAAGGCGGGCGCCGACCTCATCGAGGATCCTGGCAGCTTCACGGTAGCCATCGGCCCCTTTTTTCTGAAACTCTTCCGGCAGCCACGGGCAGACAATGCGCCTGTTGCCAGCCTCGAGGTTGTAATCGATGACCTGATTCAGACGGTTCTGAAGGTCATCGATCGGGGAATGGTTTCCGGCAACCTTGAGATTGTTATCCGCAAGCATCTTTTTCACCTCTGAAGCAGGCAGGCCGGGATTGCCCGCCAGCTCAACCCCTTCGTACCCCATCCGGCTGACTGCTTCGATGGTTCCCTTGAAGTCTCGAGCGCAATCATCTCGCAGGGTGTAGAGTTGGATTCCGACGCCGATTTTCTTCATTTTGTAGCCTCCTGGGGATAATATTCTGGATTCTCAGTGGAGCGCCTGAGAAGTCAAGCACATACCCTTATTCCGCCTTGGGAATCAACAGCAGGGCCTTTTGAAGCCTTTCAGCCAGGATGCCATGCCCCTGGCTTTTTTCGAGGATCAGCAGTGTGGTGTTGATCGGTGGAGACACAGTTCTTCCCGTGACCGCCACCCGGACAGGCTGCGCCACCTTGCCCAGCCCGATATCGAGTGATTTGGCCAGGTTGTCGAGGAATTCATGAATCCGGTTTTCATCGGGCAGCGGGTTGTGCTTTTGAACCCACCCGAGAACTTCGGTGAGCGGAATCCTGGCTTCGGCATTCAATACTTTGGCGACCGCCTTGGCATCGTACTGGATATCGCGGATCAGGAAGGGAAGGGCATGATCCGTGAGCTGAACCAGGGTGCTGCTGCGGCCCTGGCAGGCTCCCACCAGCAGCTCCACCCAGTCCCGATGCGAGGGATTCCTCAGAGCTGCGAGATCCGGAACCCGGACCGGCTGGCTGGTTCCCGGGGCGGCTTCCAGGTAAACCTGGTCTTCATCGAGGTGGTCCAGGTGGTCGAGCCAGGCCTCGGTCAGCTCGGAGATGCCCAGCAGGCGGATGTGTTCGCCATTCAACCAGAGCAGCTTATCCGGATTGAAAACAGCAGGGGATTTTCCGATGGAATCGATGGTGAATTTTTCGATCATCTCATCCATCTGAAACACTTCCTGGTCTCCATAAGCCCAGCCCAGACGGACCAGGTAATTGCACATCGCCTGTGGGAGGTACCCCATGGCACGATAGGCCAGAAGTGAGGTGGCTCCATGGCGCTTTGACAGTTTCTGTTTGTCCGCTCCCAGGATCATCGGCAGGTGGGCGAAACCGGGAACATCCCAGGCAAAAGCCTGGTACAGCAGGATCTGACGGTGAGTGCTGGGGAAAAGATCATTCCCCCGGATGACCAAAGTGACTCCCTGTGCATGGTCATCGGCGACAACCGCGAACTGGTAGGTTGGGGTTCCATCGCTCTTGGCAATGACATAATCATCGCAATCGGCATTGTTAAAAGTGAATTCACCATAGATTGAATCCTGCAGCGCCACGGTTCCTTCGTGTGGGGTTTTGAGGCGGATCACTGAGCCGGCAGGGGAGACATCAGTTCTCTCGCGGCAGTGGCCATCATACTGAGGTGTCAATCCCCGGGCTGACTGGCATGCGCGCAATTCCTCGAGACGCTCTTTGCTGCAGTCGCAGCGATAGGCTTTACCCTCACTCAGGAGCTGGTTGAAGAGTGACTGGTAATACTCCTGGCGCTGGCTTTGAAAAATGGGAGGTTCATCGGAATGGATGCCGACCCAGGCAAATCCTTCCTGAATTGAGCGGGTATATTCCCCCCGGCTGCGCTCCTTATCCGTGTCTTCGATGCGAAGCAGGAAACGGCCCTGGTTGTGGCGGGCATGCAGAAAATTGAACAGTGCGGTTCGTGTGACACCGATGTGCAGATAACCGGTTGGAGAAGGGGCGCAACGAACTCGGACAGGCATAAAAAACTACTCCTTGAATTTGGGCACTCCGGAACACACTAAACGAATCCAGGAAATAAGCGTAGGTGACATGAAAAAGGGGGCATCGTTTCCGATGCCCCCTGACAGGACGAATGAATCAGATTCAGCCCGCTGGCTTATCGATACAGTGACCAGTCGATGATAGCAGAGGGTGCGATCGGTCCCTGGGAACCGAGAGCACTGCCATTCGTGCCAGCAGTCGCAAGAGCCTGATTGCTGTAAATGTAGCCTTCCTTGTCGCAGCCTGGGGCGGTATAGCCCGGATCGACGTTCGGATTGCTGTGAGCATTCACAACGAAGCTGCCGGTGTTGGAAATCTGGGTGCCGGCGAAGATATCGTTATTGTTGATATTGGCAACGAGCGCCACTACGCCTGAGTTGTCAGCGGTCAAGCTCACACCGGTGGCTGCCTGGAAAATGCTGTCGGTGATGGTGAGGGTTCCAGGGGCTTCGTAAGGTTCCGGTGCATTCTCCGCCAGAACTCCGATTGAGCTGGGAGCATACACATCGCAGTTATCGAGTGTGCAGGCGGTCAGAGCAGGTGGATTCAGCCCGGGAATCTCATTGTAATAGGTCTGTTCGATATCGCCAGGTGAGTACTGGATGGCACGGTAGTTCGGGTCGGTGCTGGTCACATCGAAAATGCAGGCATTGAATGTTCCGGTGCCCTCATTCACTTTGACCAGGCGTCCGGCATCGCCGCCGCCACAGAACAGGCAATTGTTAAAGACACCAACGATGGGGCTGTTTCCTTCTTCCGGAGCGGCATTGAACTCGACATGGTCATCCCGCAGTGCGCGCTGCCATGTGCAATCGTTGAAGGTCTGGTTTCCTCCGCTGATTCTGAAGTTCCCGCGGTGATCATGGAAAAAGCAGCTGGTGAAGGTGTAGGTTCCGCCATCACACTCGGCAAGGTCATGGCCGCCACTGGACAAATTGCCGCCATCGAAATTGACATTGGTGAAAGTTCCCGATGGGGGAACCGGTGGAATATAAAGGGACTCGCCCGACAGCAGCAATCCGATGTAAGTCACGAAGTCGGTTGTGTCAAACATCGCATCACCGTAACGCAAGGTGCTGTTGATAACCTGAAGATTTGTGCTGGCGAGCGGCTGGGTGTAACCGGCAGGGGTAAAGACCGCTGGTGCTCCCAATTGTTGAACTGCCTGGTCGAAGACCGGAAGGTTTCCGGTGAAAACATAGATGCAGCGACCCGCGCCTGAATCTGGAGCACATTCCACGACACAGTTCTCGATGCGCACATCATTGGCCTCGATCAGAATTGCCGATGCTTCACTGAACTGCCCATCGCCATCGATATTGTTGTTCCTGATCGTCAGGTTCCGGAGAGTGGTTCCATTTCCCTCGATCAGGATGCCATGGCAATCCGGGCCATCCGCCGGGTATCCGGCAACAGCCTCGATGAACAGGGAGAGGTATCCGAGCATGCCACGTGCGGGTGAAGGAACTGCGGTATTGGCCGCTTCAATAACCGGGGTCTGGCCTGGTGCGGCTTCGATGGTGAGGTTGGTTTTTGGAGAGCTTCCACCTAAAATGGTCAGGTCTTCGACATAGGTACCGGTTTGCAGCTGGATCACATCGCCACTATTGGCCGAGTTGATGGCAGCCTGAATCGAAGCCGGTGGTGCGCCGACACTGATGGTGGCTGCAAAGCTTCCACCTCCCAGGATCAGGCTTACAGCAAAGAGTAGTGCTAAACTGCTTTTCATGACACAAAAACTCCTTCCTTCTCGTCAGATTTGTACTGAGTGATCAGGGGATGATTCCCTGTTGTCAGATCCGGCGAACTTCGACACATGTCACCGTCTGACCTGTAGAATAGCCAAAGTTTCCTTGTCTGACAACCGCTAAACATATATTTTTGATATAAATGAAATGATGGGCCGGGTAGATTGGTGAATTTCAGAAATCCTGTACAATCGTGGCAGTTCAATGGAATGGAGGTTGCGGGAATGCAGAAAATGCTGATAGGTGTTCTGGGCGGCCTGATTTTAACCGGCGGGATCATTCCGGCTGAGGCAGTGATCCGGGCCATGATGATCGATGGGCAGAATAACCATGACTGGAAGAAAACGACACCGGCGATGAAAAAGATTCTCGAAAGCTGCGGCCTGTTTCAGGTGGATGTGCTGACATCGCCGCCTGAAGGGGCATCGATGGAGTCATTTTCACCGCAGTTTTCGGATTACCAGGTGGTGGTGACGAATTACAATGGGGAGTCCTGGCCGGAGAAAACTCGCCAGGCTTTTGCCGATTATATCCGCAATGGGGGCGGATTGGTGGTCGTTCACGCCGCTGACAACCCTTTTCCGGAGTGGGCGGAATACAACGAAATGATCGGCCTGGGCGGCTGGGGTGGAAGGGATGAGAAATCCGGCCCGTATGTCCGCTGGCGCGATGGCAAAGTGGTATTTGACAACTCTCCCGGGCCAGGAGGCTCGCATGGGCCGCAGCATGAAATCCAGGTGGAAATCCGCAGCGCCACCCATCCGGTCACTGCCGGGCTGCCTTCTAAATGGCTGCACGCCACCGATGAAATTTATAACCGCCTGCGTGGCCCGGCGAAGAACATGACTGTTCTCGCCACTGCCCTGACTCCTCCGGACAAAGGCGGCACCGGAGAACATGAACCGATGCTGCTGGCGGTGGATTATGGGAAAGGCCGGGTTTTCCATACAGTGCTCGGGCATGAAGTGAAGGGGATGGAGTGTGTGGGATTTATTTTCACCCTTCAACGCGGAGCGGAATGG
>JAANMX010001496.1_pt1 | contig 26343 bp, 23 predicted proteins | sample 7279681 | NCBI WGS metagenome assembly JAANMX01 (sample SAMN14094542, study PRJNA606508) | bioreactor metagenome | isolation source: A lab-scale SPAN reactor treating ammonium-rich wastewater day 351 | place: Ireland: Galway | collected 2018-01-01
GGCGCTCTACCGCGAGGACGGCCAGCCGGTGGCCCTCGCGATGGCCATGGAGCTGGCGAACGACCTGGATGAACTGATCAACCAGCTGCGCCGCATTCCCGGCGACGGCGGGGCGGTCGGCCTGGTGTCGATCGCGTCCGAGTTCTTCGTGATCGTCCGGGTTCGCGGCAAGCACGTCCAAGTGCTGCTTTCCGACGAACTGGCCGCCACCGACTGGCCGATCGCCCGCGACGTGGCCGACTTCCTGAGCTCCGAACTGCCCGAGGACGACGAGGACGCCGGCCCGATCGGCGATCTCGACATCCTGGCCGACGTCGGCATGCCCGACTTCGAACTGGAGGCGTTGTGCGACGCCGACGAGGATTCGGACGCCCTGGTGGAGCGGATCGCCAAGAAGGTCAAGTTCGGCCCCCAGTACCGCAAGACCGTGCAGGCCGCGTTCGGCCTGTGAGGTGAACCGCTGGCTCGCGCCGATGGCGCTGTCCCGCGCCGAGGCGGCGTTGGCGCCGGCGCACGGCGACGTCCCGGTCGGGGCGCTGGTGCTGGACGCCGACGGCCGGGTGATCGCGCGGGCGCACAACGAGCGGGAGCTGGCCGGTGACCCGACCGCGCACGCCGAGGTGCTCGCGCTGCGCCGGGCATCCGCGGCACGCGGGGAATGGCGGCTGGACGGGCACACCCTGGTGGTCACCCTGGAACCGTGCACCATGTGCGCCGGCGCCCTGGTGCTGGCCCGGATCGAGCGGCTGGTGATCGGCGCCTGGGATCCGAAGGCCGGAGCGGTGGCGTCCGTCTTCGACGTGGTCCGCGACCCGCGGCTCAACCACCGCGTCGAGGTGATCGGCGGCATCGACGCCGAGGCCTGCGGCGCGCAGCTGAGGGAGTTCTTCGAGGGACGGCGATGAACCTCGGACGCGTGGTCGTCATCGCCCTCGGGGGACTCTGGGCGGCTGCCGAGGCCGCCCATCGCCGCGCCGAGCGCTACGACGTGCCGACCTCCGCCGCCGAGACCCTGCTCGTCCTGGGTTGTCCCCCCGGCAGGCACGGACACCCCTCTGCCCGGCAGCGCTGGCGGATCGACCTGGCCGCGCGCAACGCCCGTCCGGCGGCCCGGTTCGTCATCAGCGGGGCCCACGAGGCCGAGGTCATGGCGGCCGACCTGATCGCCCGGCACGGCATCGACCCGACGCGGGTCACGCTCGAGAAGCACGCCACCAACACCTGGGAGAACGTCGGCCGCTCGGCCGCGCTGATCGCGCCCGGCGGTATCGTCCGGATCGTCTCCGACCCGCTGCATGCCCGCCGCGGTGAGCGGTACTGGCGGCTGCGGCACCCCGGGCGCGCGGAGGAACTGCGTGCCGCCGAGCTGTACCGCTTCGGCGAGCATCCGCTGCTGAAGATCGCCACCGCCGGCTACGAGGTGCTGCTGCGCGGCCTGCACTACCGGCCGTCCGGCAGCCGGATTTGGCAGCAGGTCGAGGCTGCCCGATAGAATCGCCCACGGTGGCGTGTCCGAGCGGCCTAAGGAGCACGCCTCGAAAGCGTGTGTGGGTCCTGCCCACCGTGGGTTCAAATCCCACCGCCACCGCCGGCGAACGCCGCTCCATCCGAGGGTGGGGCGGCGTCGTGCCGTCGGGGACGCCGCACGTCAGACGACACCCCGCGCGCGGGCGACCCGGCCCACGGATCGTCGGCCCGCTGGTCTGTCGAGCCCGGATCGTCCCGCGCATCACGACTCGGCCACCCATCCCTGCCAGTCGGGCGTTCGTGCCTCGGCCAGCCTGCTGCACGGTTGCGCGCAGATCGCCGGTTCCCTTCCGCGGGGCGCCGACAGCAGGCAGAGTGGGACTGCGTCGTTGCGACGCTGCCCGCGGCCAGGGGGTGTCCGCGGGGGACACGAACAAGGAGTGTTCAATGAAGAAGCTCATCAACGATCCGGCGGACGTCGTCACCGAGACGCTCAAGGGATTCGCGGCGGCCAACGCCGACATCGTCACCGTCCATCTCGACCCTGACTACGTGGTTCGGGCGGATGCGCCGGTGCAGGGCAAGGTCGGTCTGGTCTCCGGCGGCGGTTCGGGCCACGAGCCCCTGCACGCCGGCTTCGTCGGCCTGGGCATGCTGGACGCGGCCGTGCCGGGGGCGGTGTTCACCTCGCCGACGCCCGACCCGATCCTGGAGGCCACCAAGGCCGTGGACGGCGGCGCGGGCGTGCTGCACATCGTCAAGAACTACACCGGCGACGTGCTGAACTTCGAGACCGCGGCCGAACTGGCCGATCTCGAGGGGATCACCGTCAAGGCGGTCGTGGTCAACGACGACGTCGCGGTCGAGGACTCGACCTGGACGGCGGGACGCCGCGGCGTCGCCGGCACCGTGCTGGTGGAGAAGATCGCCGGTGCCGCCGCCGAACGGGGCGACGACCTGGACGGCGTGGTCGCGGTCGCCGAGAAGGTGATCGGCCAGGTGCGCTCGATGGGTGTGGCGCTGACCGCCTGCACCGTGCCGCACGCCGGGAAGCCTTCCTTCGACCTCGACGAGGACGAGATCGAGATCGGCATCGGCATTCACGGCGAGCCGGGCCGGCACCGGATCCCGATGGCGCCCGCCGACGCGATCACCGATCAGCTGGTCGACCCGATCCTGGCGGACCTGAACCTGGACGGCGGCGACGTGCTGCTGTTCGTCAACGGCATGGGCGGCACGCCCGAGTCGGAGCTGTACATCGTCTACAACCATGCGCGGGAGCGGCTGGAGGCGGCCGGGCTGACGGTGACCCGTTCGCTGGTGGGCAACTACATCACCTCGCTGGAGATGCAAGGATGCTCCATCACGGTGCTGAAGCTCGACGACGAACTGACCGAGCTGTGGGATGCACCGGTGAACACCGTAGGCCTCAGGAGGGGTGTCTGAATGACGAATCTGGACGTGGAGTGGGCCAAGGACTGGATGCGCCGGTCCTCCGCGCTGCTGACCGAGCACCGGATGGAGCTGATCGACCTCGATCGTGCCATCGGCGACGGTGATCACGGCGAGAACATGGCACGCGGCTTCGGCTTCGTGGTGCAGCGCCTCGACGAGACGCCGCCCGAGGACGTCGCCGGGGTGTTCAAGGTCGTCGCGCAGACGCTGATGGCGAAGGTCGGCGGTGCGGCCGGCCCGCTCTACGGCACCGCCTTCATGCGGGCCGCCAAGGCGGCCGAGGGTGACCTGGACGCCGCCTGGGTGTCGGCCATGTGTGCGGCCGCACTGGAGGGCATCGTGGCCCGCGGTAAGGCGACCACCGGCGAGAAGACCATGGTGGACGCCTGGACGGCGGCGATCGAGGCGGCCCGGTCCGCCGCCGAGGCGGGTGCGACCGTGGCCGAGACGCTCCGGGCCGCCGCCGACGGGGCTTATCGCGGCGCGGAGGAGACGATCCCGATGCTGGCCACCAAGGGCCGCGCGTCCTACCTGGGCGAGCGGTCCATCGGTCACAAGGATCCGGGTGCGACGTCCACCGCCTACCTGCTGAGCGCGGCCGCGGACGCCGCCGAAGCGGCGGGCCTGAGCGGGGCCGCGCGGTGACTGTTGCATTCGTGATCGTCTCCCACTCGGCCAAGCTCGCCGAGGGTGTGGTCGAACTGGCCTCACAGATGGCCAAGGACGTGGAGTTCCGGGCCGCCGGCGGCACCGACGACGGCGGCATCGGAACCTCCTTCGACGCCATCTACGCCGCCGTCGAGGAACTCACCGGGCTCGGCCACCAGGTGGCGCTGCTGACCGACCTCGGCTCGGCCGACATGACGGTCGAGGCCGTGCTCGAAATGGTGGACGGCGACGACGTCCGGCACTGCCAAGGACCGCTGGTCGAGGGCGCGGTGTCGGCGGCGGTGACCGCCCAGGTCGGCGGCGATCTGGACGCCGTCGCGGAGGCCGCCCGGGCCCGGGACCTGTTCGCCTGACGCGGACCCGTCACATCGGGGTCACAGGAGTTCAATAGAGTGACCCCGACGAGAGGGTGAGCGTTGAGTCTGGACACGGTGCTGCTGGCCGGGTCCGCCGTGCTGCTGGCCGCCCTCGGGGCGTCCCGGCTGTCCAGCTGGCTGGGCCTGCCGTCGCTGCTGCTGTTCCTCTTCCTCGGCGTCGGCGTCGGTCTGTGGGTCGAGTTCGACGACGCCCACCTGGCCCACGACCTGGGCTTCGCCGCCCTGGTGCTGATCCTGGCCGAGGGCGGATTCACCACCAAGTGGCGAGAGATACGTTCCTACCTCACCCTGGCCGGGTTACTGGCGACCGTGGGCATCGGGGTATCGATCACGGCGATGACCCTGTTCGGTCACTTCCTGCTGGGCCTGGACGTGCAGACCGCGCTGCTGCTCGGCGCGATCACCGCGCCCACCGACTCGGCGGCGGTGTTCTCGGTGCTGCGCAGGGTGCCGATCCCGGGCCGGATCCGAGCCATCCTGGAGGCCGAGTCGGGCCTCAACGACGCCCCCGTTGTGCTGCTGGTGACCGCCGCCACCGCCTGGGCCCTGGGCGAGTCGACCGAGGGACCGGGCCTGATCCTGGCGATGGTCGCCGTGGAACTCCTCGGCGGCCTGGCGGTGGGCCTGGCGATCGGCTGGCTGGGGGCGCGCGTGCTGAAGCGGATCGCGCTCCCGGCGTCCGGCCTGTACCCGCTGGGCGCGATGGGCTGGGCGCTGCTGGCGGACGGCGCGGGCGCCTACCTGCACGTGTCCGGCTTCGCCGCCGTCTACATCTGCGCGATGGTGCTGGGCAACTCCGACCTGCCGCACCGCAACGCCACCCGGTCGTTCGCCGAGGGCATCGGCTGGGTCGCCCAGATCGGGCTGTTCGTGATGCTCGGCCTGCTCGCGCACCCGGAACGGTTCTCGGCCGAGGTGCTGATCACCGGCGTCCTGGCCGGGCTGTTCCTGACCGTCATCGCCCGGCCGCTGTCGGTGTGGGCCTGCGCGGTGTGGTTCAAGGTGCCGTGGCAGGAGCAGGCGTTCCTGTCCTGGGCCGGGCTGCGCGGCGCGGTGCCGATCATCATGGCGACGGTGCCGCTGGCGTCCCCGCTGCCGCAGGCCCGGGATCTGTTCGACCTGGTCTTCGTCTTCGTCGTCGTCTACACCACCCTGCAGGCGCCGACCCTGGAATGGATGGCCCGCAGGCTGGGCCTCACCACCGGTGACGACGCCGTCGACATCGAGGTCGAGGTGGCGCCGCTGGACAAGATCCAGGCCGACTTCATGCAGATCAAGGTGCCGGCCGGTTCGCACCTGCACGGCGTCACGGTCTTCGAGCTCCGGCTGCCGCCGAGCACCGTGGTGTCGCTGATCATCCGCGACGGGACGCCGTTCGCGCCCGGTGCGCGCGACGTGATCAGGGCAGGCGACGAACTGCTGGTCGTGGTGCCGTCGAGGTACCGGGACCGGGTGGAGAACCGGTTCAAGCAGGTCGGACGCGGCGGCCGGCTCTCCCGCTGGCGCGAGGAACGCGCCTGAGCCGCCTCACTAGGACTTGGTCGGCGACGGCTTCGGGGTCGGCTTCTTGGACGGGGTCACGGTCGGCAGCGCGCTGACCGCGGACGCCGGCAGCGCCGGCAGGCAGACCGGGCCGGTCACGGCGATGAACTCCTTGGGCTTGGTGACCCGGCCCTGGTAGTTGTCGCCGAGCAGCACGTCGACCATGTGGTCGATCCGCCCGTCACCGGAGACCTTGGCGTTCTTGAAGAAGCCGGCCACCAGCTTGACCTCGGGCGAATCGGGCGAGTTGCCGACGATGATGGTGTCGGCGAGTCGCTCCTCGGTGTTGTTCACCTTGAAGATGTTGAACCCGTAGGAGCGCAGCGCGCCGCTGACCCGCTTGGCCAGGCCGCCCTGCAGGCCGGCGTTGAGCACCCGGAGGGTGACGTAGTGCGGGGTCAGCTTGCCGCCGACCTCGGTCTTCACGCACGGCTCGGGCGGCCGCGGCGGGATCTGCGCGGTGGCGTTGTGGTAGCCCCAGATGCCGCCGAAGGCGACCAGGGCGGTGAGCGCGAGCAGGGTCAGCGGAGTCTTGAACATCCGGATGATCTGCCGCACGCTCCGTCAACTCCTCGTCTGGGCCCTCCGACCAGACTACTTGAGTTCCAGGACGCGGGCGTGCATGGTCTGCCGTTGCTGCAGCGCGGCGCGCAGCGCGCGGTGCAGGCCGTCCTCCAGGTAGTAGTTGCCCTGCCAGTGGATGACATGGGCGAACAGGTCGCCGTAGAAGGTCGAATCCTCCTCCAGCAACTGCTCCAGATCGAGTGTCCGCTTGGTGGTCACCAGCTGATCGAGCCGGATCTGCTGCGGGGCGATCGCGGCCCACTGCCGCTGCACGTAGCCGTGCTCGGGGTAGGGGCGGCCCTCGCCGACGCGCTTGAAGATCACGGGAGCAGTGTATCGGGGATCGCTCGGCCGAGGCGGCAGAGCACCTGGTAGCACCGGGTGCTACCGTTGGTGCGTGGGCGTCCATCCCGAGATCAGCCAGCGCGACCTGCGGCTGCGTTCCCGCGAGATCATGGACGCCGTCGAGCACGGTCAGGCGTTCACCGTGACGCGCGACGGCCGCGAGATCGGCGAGCTGGTGCCGCTGCGCCGGCGGCAGCGGTTCGTGTCCCGGGACGGCTTCGCCCGGCTCTCATCAACGGCGCCGGCGATCGACCTGGACGGGTTCCGTGCCGATCAGGAGGCCATCGCACAGGAACTGGACGACCCCTATGCCCGCTGAACTCCAACGCGGTCTGCTGGACACGAACATCCTGGTGCTGCGCCGTGCGATCGACCCGGCGGAGTTGCCCGACGAGGTGGCGATCAGCGCGGTCACGCTGGCCGAACTCTCCGCCGGCGTCCATCTGGTCGAGGGTGACGACGCGGTCGCGCGCGCCGAACGCGCCCGCCGGACCGACGTGCTGCAGCGGGCCGAGAACGAGTTCGACCCGATTCCGTTCGACGCCGAGGCGGCCCGGCTGTTCGGCCGGCTCAGCGCGGCCGTGCGGGTTCACGGCCGCACACCCAGGCGGCGGATCGCCGATCTGATGATCGCCGCGGTGGCGGCCGCCGCCGATCTTCCGCTCTACACCACGAACCCGGACGACTTCGCCGGGCTCGACGAAATCGTCCGGGTGCGAGCGGTCGGGCGTCCCCTACAGTGACGTCATGTCGACCTCACCTGACGTAGCCGCCATCACCAAGGGCTACACCTTCGACACCCCCGCCATCGATCTCGGCGTCCTGGTGGACGGTGCACCCGTGCCGGAGGCGAAGATCCGGATCTCGCTGTCGATGCTGAACCGGCACGGCCTGGTGGCCGGTGCCACTGGCACCGGCAAGACCAAGACGCTGCAGCTGATGGCCGAGCAGATCGCCCGCGCCGGCGTCCCGGTCTTCGCCGCCGATATCAAGGGCGACCTGTCCGGGATCGCGCTGCCCGGGACGTCCTCGGAGAAGCTGCTGGCCCGGACGGCCGCGATCGGGCAGAAGTGGGAGCCGCACGGCTGCCCGGTCGAGTTCTACGCCCTCGGCGGGCAGGGCACCGGCGTCCCGCTGCGCGCCACGATCAGCTCGTTCGGGCCGATCCTGCTCAGCAAGGTGCTCGGCCTCAACGAGACCCAGGAGTCGACGCTCGGGCTGGTCTTCCACTACTGCGACACCCAGGGCCTGCCGCTGCTCGACCTGGCCGACCTGCGCACGGTGCTCGGCTACCTGACCTCCGAGGAGGGCAAGGGCGACCTCAAGCAGCTGGGCGGGGTGTCGTCGGCGACCGCCGGGGTGATCCTGCGCTCGCTGGTCACGCTGCAGACCCAGGGCGGGGACGAGTTCTTCGGCGAGCCCGAGTTCGACAGCCGCGACCTGCTGCGCACCACCTCCGACGGCCAGGGGGTGATCTCGCTGCTGGAGCTGCCGAACCTGCACGACCGGCCGGCGATCTTCTCCACCTTCCTGATGTGGCTGCTGGCCGACCTGTTCCACGACCTGCCCGAGGTCGGCGACACCGACCGGCCCAAGCTGGTGTTCTTCTTCGACGAGGCGCACCTGCTGTTCACCGACGCCTCCAAGGCCTTCCTGCAGGCGATCGCCCAGACGGTGCGGCTGATCCGGTCGAAGGGGGTCGGCATCTTCTTCGTCACCCAGACGCCCAAGGACGTCCCCGAGGAGGTGCTGGCCCAGCTCGGCTCGCGGGTGCAGCATCAGCTGCGGGCGCACACCCCCAACGACGCCAAGGCGCTCAAGGCGACCGTCGCCACCTACCCGAACTCCGGCTACGAGCTGGCCGAGGTGCTGCAGAGTCTCGGCATCGGTGAGGCCATCGTCACCGTGCTGAACCCGAGCGGCGCGCCGACCCCGGTGGCCTGGACGCGGATGAGGGCGCCCGAGGCGTCCATGGATCCGATGGATCCGCAGATGATGGCCGGCGGCGTCGCCCAGTCGGGAATGATGCGCAAGTACGGCCAGCCGATCAACCGCGACTCCGCCTACGAGATGCTCACCCGCAAGCTCGAGGACGGACGCGCCGCTGCGGCCGCCGAGGCCGACCGTGCCGCCCGGGAGAAGGCGGCCGCCGCCGAGGCGAAGGCTCGCGAGAAGGAGATGGCCGGGCAGGCGCGCAGCCAGCAGCGGCCGACGTCCAGCCGGCCGGCGCCCAAGAGCGGGGTGGAGAAGGTGCTCAGCTCGCCGACGTTCTGGAACAAGGTGATCACCGTGGGCGGCGAGATCGCCCGCGGGATGATGGGTACCGGCCGGAAGCGCTGACGGGGCGTCGTGACAACGCTCGTATCGGCGCGCCACTGCGGCCGGTATCAGTGCGGGAGACCCTGGAGCCATCGAGTTAGGTAAGCCTTACCATAGTTACTGTCGCAACCCAGCGACGCCAACCAAGCGAGCCTCCACCGTCGCAGTGTCTCGCCGGCAGGACAGCCGAGACGGCCGGACGAGTGGAGGGGCCTATGAGCGGACGCGGATCCGGGCTTTACGACCCGGCCGTCGAGCACAGCGCGTGCGGGGTCGGATTCATCACCCGCAAGGACGGCGCGCAGACCCACGACGTGATCGTCCTGGGTGATCAGGCGTTGTGTGCGATCCCGCACCGCGGCGGGATGTCGGCCGAGGGGGTCGGTGACGGCGCGGGGGTCAGCATCGACCTATCGGCGGGCTTCTTCAGCACGCTCACCGGGCAGCCGCTGGAACGCGGACGATTCGGCGTCGGCAACTTCTTCATGCCCGACGATCGCGGGCAGTGGGGGCGGGCCCGTGTGCTGATCGACACCGCACTGGCCGACGCCGGCCTCGCCACCCTGCTCGTCCGGGAGGTGCCGGTCGACGACTCCGTGATCCGGCCGCGGGCGCTGGCCTACCAGCTGCCCATCGTGCAATGGGTGTTCCGTCTCGCCGACCCCGGTGCGCGCGGCGACCGGCGGGAACGCATCGACCGCGCCGCGAACGCGGCCCTGTTGCGGATCGAGGCCGAGGCCTACACCGACCCGGCACTGGCCGGTCTCTATCCGCTGTCGCTGAGCGCCCGCACCCAGGTGCTCAAGGGCCGGCTCAACGCGGGCGAGGTGATCCGGTACTTCACCGACCTGCGCGACCCCGGCCATGCCGTCCGGTCGCTGTATTTCCACACCCGCTTCTCGACCAACACCGAACCGCACCCCACGATGGCGCAGCCGTTCCGGCTGATGGCGCACAACGGCGAGCTCAACACCGATCGCAAGAACCGGATCTCCGACGAAACCCTGGCGATCACCCGGCGGCGCCGGATCGTCCGGCCGCCCGGCCAGTCCGACTCGGGACGCCTCGACCAGACGCTGCAGAGCCGGGTGTTCGACGACGGCCTCGACCTGGTCGAGGCGGTCGTGTCGCTGATGCCGCCGGCGTGGGAGAACGACGCGACGATCAGCCCCGGCGTCCGCGACATGTTCGAGTTCTTCTCGCTGTACGAGGAGAAGAACGACGGTCCCGCGGCGCTCATCTTCAGCGACGGCGACGTGATCGGTGCCCGCCTGGACCGGCTCGGCCTGCGCCCGCTGCGCACCGTCGAGACCGACGAGTACCTGGTGGTGGCGTCCGAGGCGGGGCAGGTCGCCTTCCCCGACGACGCGGTGACCCGCCGCGGCCGGATCGAGGCGGGCGGCATGCTGTACCACGATCACCGGCTCGGCCGGACGTTCCGCACCCGGGAGGCGCTGGAGCTGCTCGCCGCCCGGCGCGACTACGCCACCCTGTTGGACGCCGCCCGGGTCGACCTGGCCGCACTTCCGGCGCCGGCCTTCGACCGCGGGACCACGACGCTGGGCTACTCCGGCGACCTCAGCCTGGCCGGACGCTACGTCGCCTACTCGCTCAACCAGGAGAGCTTCCGGTTCATGATGGACCCGATGCTCGCCGACGGTTCGGAGCGGATCAGCGCGATGGGCTACGACAACGCGATCAACGCGCTCTCCGACCAGGAAGGGGGCATGGCGAAGTACTTCTCGCAGCGCTTCGCCCAGGTCACCAACCCCCCGCTCGACTCGTTGCGGGAGGCGGACGGGATGAGCATGCGGGTCGCCCTCGGCGCCAAGCCCGACGGCGGCGAGCAGCGTCGCCGGCAGCTCGTGCTGGGCTCGCCCATTCTCGGGCACCTCGACATGGTGCAGCTGCGCGAGCAGCAGCTGGTCCCGCTGAAGCGCTTCGACCTGCTCTTCGCACCTCACCCGTCCGATCCGGAGCGGAACGCGGCCTCGGTGGTCGCCTCGCTCGACGCGCTGTGCGACGCGGTCGCGGCGTTCGCCCGGGACGAGGGCGGCATCGCCGTGCTCACCGACCGCTCGATCTCGACCGCCCGCGCGCCGCTGCCGCTGCTGCTGGCCATCGCGGCGGTCAACCAGCGGCTGATCGACGACGGGCTGCGGCTGCGCGTGTCGCTGGTCGCCGAGAGCGGGCAGCTGCCCTCGTCGCACCACATCGCCGCGGCGCTCGGCTTCGGGGCGTCCGCCGTCTACAGCCTCAGCGCCCGGCTGCGCGCCGAGGAGAAGTACCCCGCCGCACCGGCGCCGGCGGGCGAGCAGACCGAGACCGATCGGGCGTTCGCGCGGTTCCGGAAGGCGGCCGAGAAGTCGCTCGGCAAGACGATGGGCCGGGTCGGGCTGTGCACGGTGGAGAGCTACATCGGCGGGGAGTTCTTCGAGCCGAACTACCTCGACACGTCCGACCCGGTGCTCGCGCGGTGCTTCCCGCACATGGCGGCTCCGGTCGGCGGGGTCGGGTTCGTCCGGATCGCGCAGGCGGCCGCGCAGTGGCATGCGCGCGGCTGTGCGATCGCGACGGAGACCCAGGTGCCGCTGCTCGGCCTGTTCAAGGAGCGCTCCGAGGGCGCGGGCCACTCGTTCGGGACGACCGCCGTCCGCGGCTTCGCCGGCATGACCGAGGAGCCGCGCAGGCTGGGCGAGGACGACGCGCCGGACGCCGCGCTCGGGCAGCTGACGTTGAACCAGTTGGAGGACGCCTTCGGGATCAGCGACGAGGCCTACGTGAACAGCGGGCTCGGGGCACTCACCACCGAGCAGATCGACACCTTCCGGATCACCCCCGGCTACCGCGACTTCCTGGCGGCGACCCACCTCGAACGCGCCCGCCGGCCGTCCGCGCTGCGGGACGTGCTGGCGCTGCCGGCCGACGTCGCCGGGCTGCACACGGCACAGGACTTCGAGCACGAGCTCGCCCGGTTCTCGGCCGAGGGCAACACCAGCGTCCACGTCCGCGGGCTGGTCACCGACGCACTGGGGGAGGGCCGGTTCCTGATCCGCTTCACCGACGTCACCGGCGGCAACCCGGCCCGCTACGGCGCGTTCGCCGACTTCCTGGCCGGGTTCGACCCGGACGGCGTGGTGGAGACGTCGGTGGCCGCCTACGGGCTCGAGGTCGTGGTTCGGGGCCGGACGGCGCAGTTCCTGGCCCTGCTCGCCCCCGCGCCGGCGAGCATCCCGCTGGCCGACGTCCAGCCCGCCCACGAGATCACCCGCGCGCTGGCGTCCGGCGCGATGAGCCACGGCGCCCTGGTCGCGACCGCGCACGAGGCGGTGGCCCACGGCGTGAACATGGTCGGCGGCATGTCGAACTGCGGCGAGGGCGGCGAGCACCTCTCCCGGTACGGCACCATTCGCGGCTCGCGGATCAAGCAATTCGCCTCCGGCCGGTTCGGCATCTGGGCCGGCTACCTGGCCGACCCGATGCTGCAGGGGCTCGAGATCAAGATCGGGCAGGGCGCGAAGCCGGGCGAGGGCGGCCAGCTGCCGGCCGCCAAGGTGACCGTGGAGATCGCGGCCGCCCGCGGCGGCACCCCCGGCGTCGAGCTGATCTCGCCGCCGCCGCACCACGACACCTATTCGATCGAGGACCTGGCGCAGCTGATCCACGACTGCAAGGCGGCGCGGGTCCGGGTGATCGTCAAGCTGGTCTCGTCCGAGGGCATCGGCACGATCGCGGTGGGCGTGGCGAAGGCCGGCGCCGACGTGATCAATGTCGCCGGCAACACCGGCGGCACGGGCGCCGCGGCGGTGACCAGCCTCAAGTACGCCGGCCGTTCGGCCGAGATCGGCGTCGCCGAGGTGCATCAGGCGCTGGTGGCCAACGGCCTGCGCGACAAGATCGTGCTGCGCTGCTCGGGCGCGCACCAGACCGGCGGCGACGTGGTGATGTCGGCGCTGCTCGGCGGCGACAGCTTCGAGTTCGGCACCACCGCGCTGATGATGCTCAAGTGCGTAATGGCGAAGAACTGCAACATCAAATGTCCCGCCGGGCTGACCACCAACCCCGAGGTCTTCGACGGCGACCCGCGCGCCCTCGCCCAGTACCTGCTCAACGTCGCCCACGACGTCCGTGACATCCTGGCGCGGCTCGGCCTGCGCTCGCTGCGGGAGGCCCGCGGCCGTTCCGACCTGGCCCAGCTGCTCGACCACCCGGCGAGCGTCGGACGCCTCGACGTGCGCGCCATGCTGGCCCGGGTGCCCGAGCGGCGGGTCGAGAACCCGGTGTACCTGGAGAAGAGCTACGCCCTCGACGACGCGCTGATCGACCAGCTGCGCGCCGCCCTGATCGAACGGGCCGAGCCGGCCGTCGAACTCGACGGCGGCGTGCTGCACAACAGCGACAAGTCGGTCGGCGGGCAGCTCTCGATCGACGTCGAGCGGATGCTCAACCACGAGCTGGACGCGTCCGTGCTCGCCGGGCTGCCCGCGGTGTTCACCGACGAGCGTGGCCGCAGCTACTTCGACGACGGCGCGGTCCGGATCAGCACCCGCGGTTCGGCCGGCCAGTCGTTCGGCGCCTTCTGCAACGACGGCATCGAGCTGCTCCACACCGGCACCGCCAACGACGGGGTGGGCAAGAGCCAGTGCGGCGGCCGGATCGTGGTGCGGACGCCGGGCGGCGGCGGCGCCGAACCCGGCGGCAACGTGCTGATCGGCAACTTCGCGCTGTTCGGCGCGACCGGCGGCCGGACCTTCGTGCAGGGCGAGGCGGGCGACCGGTTCGCGGTGCGCAACTCGGGCGCGACCGCGGTCGTCGAGGGCATCGTCGACTTCGGCTGCGAGTACATGACCAACGGCGCCGTGCTCAACCTCGGCTCGGCCGGCAAGGGCCTCGGCAACGGGATGAGCGGAGGCTTCCTCTACCAGTACGACCCCGACGGCGTGATCCGGGGCCGGGTCAGCGAGGACTCGCTGCTCGTCTTCCCGATAGCCGACGACGAGCACGGCGGCTTCCATGCCGAGGCGGTGCGGCTGCTGCTCGGCTGGCACCACGACGCCACCGGATCGGAACTCGCCGCCGGCCTGCTCGCCGACTGGGAGCACACCCGCGAGCGGATCTTCTGCGGCATGCCGCGGGCGCTGCTGCTGACCCAGGACGCCGACGCGATCCTGGCGGCGTCCTCGCGCCGGCAGCTGCTCGACGAGCTGGCGACCTCGGTGGCGACCGAGCAACTGCGGTCGTTCAAGCGGCACTACCGCGACGGGCGTCCGGTGCTGACCGGCCGCGTCCCGGCCGGCGGCGGCGACGACATGTACGGCCTGCTGTCGGCCTACACCGTGTTCACCATCGCGCGGCAGCTCGCCCAGCAGCGGGTGCCGGCGGCCCTCGGTCCCGACGACCCGCGGGTGCATTCCGCGGCGCGCACGCTCATCCTGACCGAGGACTTCTTCGTGATGCAGAAGGTGATGAAGTACCTGCGCGACCGGCTCGACCCGCTCGACGACGCCGAACTCGCGACCCTGATCTCGGCGCGCCGGCTGTCCGACTACACCCGGTCGCTCGAGCTGCGGAACGTGCGCGGCATGGACGCGCCGGGCACCTACGGCTGGATCCTGCATCAGCGCGCCAGGAACGATGCGCGCATCGACCGGGCGCGGTTCGACCGGCTGCTGGCCGAGGCGGCGCTCGACGACCTCACCGCCGACGCCCTGCGGACACTGGATCGGACGGCGTGATGGCCCTGATGACCCCCGACACGGACGCCCCCTTCAGCCCCGGCCAGCGGGCCTGGCTGGACGGGTTCTTCGCGGGCCTGGCCGCCGCCCGCCGCGAGGACAGCGCTGGCGCGACGACCACCACGCTCACCCTCGACGTGCTCTACGGCAGCCAGACCGGCTCGTGCGAGCTGCTCGCCGAAGACCTGGTGGCGGCCGCCCGGGCCCGCGGTATGGCCCCCACCCTGCGCTCGCTCGACGAGGTCACCGTCGACGAGTTGCCGGACGCGGAGCGGGTGCTGGTGATCACCTCGACCTACGGCGACGGCGAGATGCCCGACAACGCCGCGCTGTTCTGGGACGAGTTCGCCGCCGACACCGCGCCCCGGCTGGAGGGCGTGTCCTTCGCGGTGCTGGCGCTGGGCGACACCGCCTACGACGACTTCTGCCAGGCCGGCAAGCTGATCGACCTGCGCTTCGAGCAGCTCGGCGCGACCCGGCTGCTGCCGCGGGTCGACTGCGACGTCCGCTACGAGGATCCGGCGGCGGCCTGGACCGAGCAGATCCTCACCCTGCTGGCCGCCCAGGCGCCGTCGGCGGCGGTCGGCCCGGCGCCGGCCGCGCCGGCGCCCACCCGGGAGCGTTCGCGGTGGAACCGCAAGACGCCGTTCCCGTCGACGCTGGTCGTCAACCGCCTGCTGTCCGGCCCGGACAGCGCGAAGGAGATCCGGCACTTCGAACTCGCCCTGGGCGATAGCGGCATCGCCTACCAGGCCGGCGACGCGGTCGCCGTCGTCCCGATCAACGATCCGGCGCTCGCCGCACTGCTGCTGGAGCGCCTCGGTCACGACCCCGCGACCCCGGTCGGCGACTCGACGCTGGGTGCCCAGCTGGAGCGCGGCTGGGAGATCGCCACGCCGTCGAAGGATCTCCTCGCCCTGCTGGCGGAGCGGGCCCCGCACAGCGAACTCGGCGAACTCTTCGTGCGTGAGGAACGCGACGCGTTCGACGCCTGGCTGTGGGGCAAGGACACGCTCGACCTGCTGCAGCTGCTGCCCGAGGTGGCCCTGGACGCCGACGACCTGGCCCGGGTCTTCCGGCCGCTGCAGCATCGCGCCTACTCGATCTCGTCGAGCCCGCTGCACAGCCCCGACCGGATCCACCTGACGGTCGCCGCCGTCCGGCACGGCCGGCCCCGGGTGCACCACGGGGTGTGTTCGACCTTCCTCGCCGACCGTGCCGACGACTGCGCGTTCGGCATCTTCCCGCAGCCGAACACGGCGTTCCGGCTGCCGGCGGACGACTCGGCGCCGGTGATCATGATCGGCCCGGGAACCGGGATCGCGCCGTTCCGGGCGTTCCTCCAGGAGCGGGCCGCGCGCGGGGCGAGCGGACGGAACTGGCTGTTCTTCGGCGACCAGCACCGGGCCAGCGACTTCATCTATGCCGACGAGATCGAGGACTACCTGGCCCGCGGCGTGCTGACCCGGCTCGATCTCGCGTTCTCGCGCGACCAGGCCGAGAAGATCTACGTCCAGACCAGGATGCGCGAGCAGGCGTCCGAGCTGTACGGGTGGCTCCAGGACGGCGGCTATCTGTACGTCTGCGGCGACGCGTCGCGGATGGCGCGCGACGTCGACCGCGCGCTGGTCGAACTGATCGCGGCGCAGCGCGGCCGCGGCGACGACGACGCGGCCGAGTACGTCGCGACGCTCAAGCGGGACAAGCGATATCTGAGGGACGTGTACTGAGATGACTGCCGACCACCCACGCCCCGATCCCGACCGGCACCTGCCCCCGTGTGCCGAGGGACGGTGCGAGGGCCGCTGCGCCCGGCGTCTGCCCGCGACCGTCGGTGACGTCCTGCGGGCGTTGGCGCTGCTCGAGCGCCCGGCGGCGATCACCGAGAACCGGGTGGCCCGGCTCACCCAGGTCGCGGCGTACGCGGGCGCGAGCACGCCGGACGGGCCGTTGCGGGTGCAGCGCGGCTGGGTGACCCTGCGGCTCGACCCGGACGCCGGGGCGGGCGCGGTGCTGGTCCAGCCGGCGGTGGCGCCGGGGGCGGAGCCGATGCCGGAACTCAGGCTGTGCGGCGTCGACGACCGGACGGTGCACCGCTGCCACCCGCTGCTCCCGGAGGATCGCCTGGTCATCGAGGGGCTCGCCCGCCTCGACGACCGGCTGCCCGGGGAGGCGTTCGACGTCCAGCCGCGGGGCCCGGAGCGCGGTCCGGACGACCTGCCCGACCAGCTGCAACGAATCGACGACCTGCTCACCTGGACGATGGCCCGCACCGCGTTCCTGCCGCACCGGCACATCGAGCCGGGCGTGCTGCCGTCGGTGATCGAGCACGCCTGCGCCGTCGGGCTCCCGCTCGGCATCGCCGTGTTCTCGGACGCGGCGATGCACGCGGTGCAGGACACCGTGCAGTCCGTCGCCCATGCCGCCGGAGTCATGGCCGTCGGCACCGAGGAGGCGATCCTCGAGATCCGGCCGGCGGCCGTGTAGCACTGCCTACTGCTGCGGTTGCACGGGCCGCACGGTCCCACGTCCTGCCTGGAGCTCTACGACGCGGCGGATCGCCGGGTCGTGCTCATCTCGCAGTTCGGCATCGTCGACGGCGGTGCGCACGACGCCTGGGAGCATCTCGCCGCGTCCCTGCCCGAGCTGACCTGACATGGTTTCAGGGCTTCCTACCCGGCGATCCGGTTGGGGATGGAGATGTGCGGGTGGCCCGAAGGGGGCTCCCGCCTGCCCTTCCGGCTGCCGGTTGTCAGGCGACGCCGGTCACGACTCCGGGAGTGCTGGCCTGAGGTTCGGTGGTGCTGCTCTCGGCGCTGGCCAGAGCTGTCAGGGCCTCGTCCAGCAGCCGGTGGATCGTGATGCCGATGGTCGTGCAGCCGCTGTCGATCTTGGCGACGCTCTGCTGGATCGATCCGGCCAGCTTCTTCACGGCGTCGATCTTCGCCAGCTGTGCGATCGCTTCGCCGAGCTTCTCCTCTGCGGTGTGGAGTTCTTCGGTGCCGGCACGCGCCGACGCAGTGATCGCAACGGTCCGCAGCAGCATCACGGCGGCGCGCAGCAGCTCGGGGTCATCCGCGTCGGGGTTGAGGGCGATGACGATCCTGCGCGAGCCCAGGACGCGGATCGACTGGCCGGCGTTCTGATCGACCGTGCGAGGAAGCCAAGCGTCTCGCTGACTCCAGTTACACCCCGCGGCTGCGGATCGCGCTGGTCACCGCGCGCAGTGCTCCCGCCCACGAGCGGGCCATCCGGTCCATGAGGAGCTGGGGTGTGAACGTCACGACGCCTTCTTCCTCGGCGGGATCGAGAAGGCGAAGGTGCTCAAGGTCATGCGTCCGCACATCTTCTTCGGTGACCAGACCACCCACCTTGATCCGGTCGCGGACTTCGTTGCCGGTGTGCACATCCCGTACGGGGTGGCGAACGAGCTGGGCGAGCCGTTGGGTCGCGTTGATCTAGCCCAGCCCGAAGCCACAGTCGCCGTCGACGCTGCCCTTGATGATCCGGCAACTCTGACTGTCAGTGACGGAGGCGCCAAGAGTGTGTAAGAGTGTGTAAGAGTGTGTGAAAGTTGCTGAAAGAGTAGGGAGCGGGCATGGGTGCGGACGAGGACGTCGATGTTGTGGTTGCCCGGTTGCGACGGGTAGGGCTGGAACCGTCTGACGTCGAAGTCAAGTCCGCTGCCGGGGGATTGCCGCGTTCGATCCCGGAGACCCTGAGTGCATTCGCCAACGGATCGGGCGGGACGCTCCTACTGGGACTCTCCGAGGATGACGACTTCCGTCCCGTACCTGGTTTCAGGGCCGATGCGGTGCGTGAGTCGCTCGCCCAGGCCTGTCACGAGAAGGTCGTCCCGCCGCTCCGGATCCCCATCGAGGTCGTCGAGTTCGAGGGTGCCCAACTGGTGCGCGCTGACATCGAGCCGCTCGACGCTGTCGACAAACCCTGCTTCGTAGAGACCAAAGGTGAGTACTACGGTTCCTACATCCGTGGCGGCGACGGTGACCGCCGACTGTCACGCTATGAGGTGACCCAGCTGCTGCTCAGCCGCACACAGCCGACGTTCGATCGGGAGATCGTGGACGGCGCGACACTGGACGACCTTGACCCTGGACTAGTTCAGGGGACTCTCGCACACGCGGTCGATCGGGCGCCACGCACATTTCAGGGCACTGCCCCGGCTCGAGCGCTCACCCTGCTCGGTGCTATCCAGGAAGTAGATGGCGTGCCGCGGCCGACCATCGCGGGCATGCTCAGCCTCGGTCGGCATCCGCAGCGCTTCTTCCCGCAGTTGTTCATCGCCTTCGTCGCGCTGCCCGCGCTGACGATGGGCGAGTCTGGGCCTGGTGGTGAGCGATTCGTCGACAACGTGACTATCGACGGCCCCATCCCGGAGATGCTCTCCGAGGTAAGCGTCGCGCTGCGCCGCAATATGAGCCGGGCAGCCGTGATCCGCGGCATCGGTCGCGAAGACCGCTACGACTACCCGCTCGATGTGATTCGTGAGCTTGTGACGAACGCCGTGATGCACCGCGACTACAGCCCCGAAGGCCGAGGAACCCAGGTTCAGATCGAGCTTTACCCCGACCGGCTGGTGGTGAAGAGCCCCGGCGGCCTTCACGGCAACGTCAATGTGGAAGACCTCGGCACGTCCAACGTGACCTCCACGTCGCGCAATGCCACTCTGGCCAAGCTTCTGACGGACGTCGGCCTGCCGGACTCCTCCGGCGAGACCATCGTCGAGAACCGTGGCTCGGGTTTGCTCCGGGTGGTGGCTGCGCTGAGGAGGGCAGGCATGTCGCCGCCGCAATTCGATGTCAGCCCGGGCCGTATGCAGGTCACAGTCCCGCGCAATGCCTTGCTTTCGCCGGAGACGATCGACTGGATCGGATCATTGGGGCTCGGAGGGCTCACCGACGAGCAACATCTCGCATTGGCCATGATGCGCAACTCGGGCCGGGCGTCGTCGGCGATGCTGCGTAGTTGGGGCGTTGAAGGGTTGGCCGCCGGCCGAGCCCTCCGCGACCTCGTCGATCGGGGCGTTGCTGTCCGTAGTGGGGGCAAACGGTATGCGACCTATCATCTTGTGGCCTACCCCCCGGTTGTGCGGCAACAGGCTCTGTTGCCCCAACCGGCTCATCCGGGTAGTGGAATCCAAGCCGAACTGGACGCCGTGATCGAAGCGATCCGGTCGGGACGAGTGACCAGTCGACAGATTGCCGAACATCTACAACTCGAGTACCCGACGACTGTCCGACGGCTCAACGCCCTGATCGAGCGAGGCGTCATCCAGCCCACGCGTCCGAAGCGCAGCAGCCGACAGAGCTACCGACTCGTCCACCCCGAGGAGTAACCATGTTCACCGAAGCCCAATGGGAGGCGATCGCTTCCAGGGCGAAGGTGTCCTGGCCGAGATCGCCAGGGAGCTGTGGGTGATCGTCGGCCGTGACGTCAAGACCGACTGGACGGTGCGCGACGACGTCCGAGCCAAGCTGCGCTCGTCGGTCAAGCGGCTGCTGGTCAAGTACAAGTACCCCCCGGACAAGCAGCCAGAGGCGATCCGGCTGGTCATCGAGCAGTTGGAGAGCATGGCGCCTCGAATGGCCGAGGACCAAAGCACCACCTCGCGAGGTAGGACTGGGGCGTGGAGATGACCCGGCTGTGGAGGTCCAAGGCGCTGCGCGAGGTGGGCTACGACGCGGCGACCCGGACGCTGCGGATCGACTTCCTGAACGGCGGGCGCTACGAGTACCTCGACGTCGGCCCGGAGGTCTACGAGGGCATGATCCACTCCGCTCATCCGTGGACCGAATGGCGCGAAGAGGTGCTGGGGCACGAGTACCGCCGGCTCGACTGAACGCGCCGGTGTCCCCGTCCGGATCGGACGGGGACACCGGGATGGGGTCAGGCGGAGACCACGGCCGAGGAATCCCAGGCGCTCCATGGTGTCGGGATGCCGGCGACGGTGACCCTGATCCGCAGCCGGTGGAACAGCTCCTCGGCGCCGAGCTCGGTGTCCGGCACCGTGCTGTAGACGCTGAACGTCGCGGTTCCCCCGGTCACGAACGACCGGCTGAAGGCGCTGCTCCGGATCAACTGGCTGGTCAGGATGTCCTGCTCCCTGATCTCGTGCTGGACCAGGACCGACCGGAGTGCGGCGCAGGTCAGCCGGACGGTGAAGCGGAGCACCTTCTGGCCGGTCGCGTCGATGTGGCTGAACGACGGCGTGAGCGGTGTGGCGGTACAGCCGTTGCTGGTATCCTTCTCGTACTGCTCGGCATAGCCGTGATCCAACACCTGGACTTCGATGCCGCGCAGGAATGGCACCCCCGGCGCGGCGATGGGTGTGCCCCAGAGAAACACGCCGGAGTTGCCGCCGCTGGTCAGATGCCGCCATTCCAGTTCCAGTATGAAATTCTCGTACTGCCGTTCGGTGCGCAGCGCGCCGGTAGGAAAACCGGTGCAATGAATGACGCCCTCACGCACGCTCCACGTTTCGGGCGCGCAATTGGCGTTCACCCAGCCGCTCAGATCACGGCCGTTGAACAGCGGCACGAAGCCGTCGTCCGCCGCGAGAGCACCGCCCGCGGCCACCAAAAAGATCAGGCACAATCGTTTCATCTTGGGAATATCTCAGCGTGTTCTCCGCCAGTAAGCAGGAAACTCCCGATCCGTCAATCCTCGTAGAGAATTTCGCCCTCTTACGGCGGTGACCGCGCTGGAAGGACGCTATCTTCATGTTGCTGCACAGCGTTCACAAAGCTACAGATACGGCGAGAACAACCGCGCCGTCGCATCGCGCAGTTTGGCCGGCATCGCTCGTCCGTCCGCCGCGGCCAACGTCACTTCGCGGGCAATCCGGATTTTTCCCTGCGCCAACGCCGACATGGCCTGCGCCAGATCGCGGTCGTAACATTCCACGTTTAACTCGAAGTTCAGCCGCAGACTCCGCGGGTCCCAGTTGGCCGACCCGAAGAAAACCCAATGACCGTCCACCACCATCAACTTCGAGTGATCAAAGGGCGGCGGCGTAAGCCAGAGGCGGCAGCCGCGCTCCAACACCTGCCACCACAGCGCGCGCGACGCCCAGTCCACGAACGGCAGGTTGCTGTTCGCCGGCAGGATGATGTCCACGCGCACCCCGCGCAACGCCGCCAGATTCAGCGCGGTGATCAGGGTCGGATCGGGCAGAAAGTACGGCGTGACGATTTGCACGGACGATTGCGCCTCGGCCAGCGCCGCCAGCAACGTCCAGCGCAGCTTGTCGTAATCCTCATCCGGTCCGTCCGTCACCACGCGGGCCACGACCTTGCCGCCATCGGACAATTCAGGAAACCAGACGTGGCCTTCCAGGATTTCGTCGGTGCAAAACGCCCAGTCGTTGGCAAACGCCTCCTGCATCTGCGTCACGACCGGCCCTTCCAGCCGGAAATGCAGGTCCTGCACCGGACGACGGGGTTGAGCCGCCAGCACATTCCCCTGCCGGATATTGATTCCGCCGGTGAAACCGACGGCGCCATCCACCACCAGCAGCTTTCGATGGTTGCGCAGGTTCATCGTCATGAAATGCCACAGCGGAAAACTCGGCAGGAAGCGGCCCACGGGCACGCGGGCACGCTTTAGCTCGCGGAAGATGGTCGGCCAGGAATACCGTGCGCCAGCATCATCAATCAACACGCGCACCGCCACGCCGCGCGCCACCGCCCGGCCCAGCGCGGCCACGAATTGCCGACCGCTCGGGTCCCGGTCGAAAATGTAAGTGAGCAGCGCCACGGATTTCTTCGCGCCATCAATCGCGGCGAGCATGGCTGGAAACGCTTCGTCGCCGTTCACCAGCACTTGAACGCGATTTCCGCCCGCCAGCGGGCGCGTGGCCACGCGTTCCACCAAACGCGCCAGCGATCTCAAGTGCTCGGCCACGGGCGCGTCCGACTCGCCGGCATCATGTGCCAGGGAAGGAGGGATGACTTCAGGATTCTCCGCGCGCAACGTTAGCGCTTTACGGCGGATACGGTTGACGCCGAGCGAAACGTAAAGGATCGGGCCGAGCAGCGGCATGAGCCAGATGAAACCCAGCCAGAGCACGGCGGCGCGCGAATCGCGCTTGTTCAACAAGGCGTGGGCAGACGCCAGCACGGCGGCGAAAAAACTCAACGCCGCCACCAAATGCGGCCACAGGTGGGCAAGCTGGTCGAGCCAGGGCATCGTTTGATTTCCTTTATGGCGCAAGCCCCGGCGGTTGCAAGCTTCATATCCACATGCAGTCAGAATCCGCCTGACAACCGCGCTGCGATTTGTTCCAATCTTCGGGCCGATGATCTTATCAACTCGAAGTCAACACTGCTGATTTACAACCGCCATGACCGCCATGCTCCTCGCCCAGGGTTTGCAGAAGCAATTCGGCGCCGTGACGGCGGTGCAGAGTGTGAGCTTGGAGGTGCAACCGGGCGAAGTCGTCGGTCTGCTCGGTCCGAATGGCGCGGGCAAAACCACCACCCTGCGGATGTTGACCGGCGTGCTGGCGCCGACCGCCGGGCAAGTTACGGTGCGCGGCTGGGACGTTCGCGCGCAACCGCTCGAAGCCAAACGTTGCATCGGCTTTCTCTCCGGCGACACGCAACTTTATCAGCGACTCACCCCACGTGAAGTACTCCACTATTTTGGCCGGTTGTATGGAATGACCGAAACCAGCCTGATCCCGCGCATCGCCGAACTTGTGAGCGACCTGGAAATGAACTCTTTTGCCGACCGGCCCTGCCGCACGCTTTCGTCGGGTCAGAAGCAACGGGCCAACATCGCCCGCGCGCTGTTGCATCATCCGGATGTCCTGATGCTCGACGAACCCACGGCCGCCCTCGACGTCATCAGCGGACAGTTCATCCATGAAGCGATTCTCCGCGAACGCGCCGCCGGCCGCGCGATTTTATTCTCCACGCATTTTATGAGCGAGGCGGAGCGATTGTGCGATCGCATTTACCTTTTGCACGAGGGCCGCATCGCCGATCACGGAACGCTGACCGAGATTCTGGCCCGCTCGGGTTGCGATAATCTGACGGACGCTTTCCTGCATCATGCGCGGGCGGCGAAATCCCCGGCTGTGTCACCCGCTTGAACGAATCGCCATGCGCCCGCAAATCATCTGGACCATCTTCCGCAAGGAAATCACCGAGGCGTTGCGCGATCGCCTGACGCTGCTGGTGGTGCTGGGTCTGCCCATCTTGATTTATCCGCTGGTGGTTTCGGTGCTGGTGCGGATTCAAAAAACTCAGGAAGCCACGGAAGACCAGCGCGTTTCGCAAGTCGTGGTCTGGGGACAGGCAGTTGAACCGCTGCTGGAGTTTTTGCAGCGCACCAACACGCTGAAACTGGACACGGGGCAGGGTCTGCCCGAGGAATTACGCCGGACATTCGAGTCAGGTGAGTTGCAGCCGCGTGAGACCGACAAAACACCACCAGCGTCGGACGAAGCCGCAGACATTGATTCAAAGGATGGTTCAGACGATGAGTTGTTGCTGGCCGCGCGAAAGCTCCTGACCGACAAAGCCGCCGACGCCGTGCTGGTGCTCTGGCCCGGCACCACGGAAGCGTTGAATCAACTCGATCGTGGCCGCCTCACGGTCTTCTACGACGAAGTCCGACCAGCGTCGGTTAAGGCTTGGTCAAGGTTGCACGAACAACTCACGCAGTTTCGCCGCGAATTGGTCGAACAACGGCAGGAAAAACTGAAACTCCCCGCCGGCTTTGCCACCGCGCTGGAAATTCGTTCCGAAAGCGTGGCGACGCCGAAGAAGGTTTTTGGCAATCACTTCGGGCGGTTGCTGCCGTTGCTGTTGATCATGCTCTCGGCCACGGGCGCGCTCTACGCCGCAGTGGATTTGACCGCGGGCGAGAAGGACCGCACGACCATGCAAACGCTGCTGTGCGCGCCGGTGCTGCCGCTGGAGATCGTGGCGGGAAAATTTCTGGCGGTGTGGAGCATCAGCCTGGTATCGGCGTTTGCGAACATCGTCAGTCTGGGGTTTACGTTCACGCGCGTGGCGGCAGCGGCAAATCTACCAAGCATTTCGCTGGGGACGCTGGCTGCCGTGCTGGGGTTGCTCTCGCTCGTCACCTGCACGGTGGCCGCCGCGTTCATTGGCGTGGCGGCGCTGGCACGTGACGCCAAGGACGCCGGCAACTTCCTGTCTGCCGCCTTGATCCTGCTGATTGTCCCCGTGGCGGCGTCCATCATGCCGGGCGTGGAACTCAACGCGTGGACGGCCTTCGTGCCGCTGGTCAACATTGCGTTGCTCATCAAAACGCTGTTCCTCGAAGAACTGAGCTTGAACCTTTTCTTCCTGACGGTGGTGGCGGCGTTCGCTTACGCCATGCTGGCCCTGGTCTTCGCGTCGCGGGTTTTTGGCAAAGAGGAAATCCTGCTCGGCGGGGCGGGGTCTGCCCGTCAACTGTTGCCCGGCCAGACGCGGGCGAAATCTGAACCGACACCCGGATTGGTACTGACGCTGTTTGCCGTGGTGCTGGTCCTCACTTTCTACGGGAGTCTGCTGCTGGAAGGACGCGGACTTGTGACTTCCATCCTGACCGTGCAATACGGGTTCTTCCTGTTGCCAGTCATCGTCCTGGTGCTCATCAAGAAATTCCCCGTCGCCGCCACGTTCTCGTTGCGCCGGCCGAACTGGCGCAGCGTGCTCGGCGCGCTGCTGATTGGCATCTCCGGCGGCGCGGCGGTGGCGGGCTTGACACTGCGACTGCTGCCTCCGCCCGACTCACTGGTGGAAGGCTTGCGTGACGCCTTGCTGCTCGGCAAAGACCCTGCCCCGTTGTGGCTGGTGTGGCTGGTGTTGGCGTTCACCCCGGCGCTGTGCGAAGAGGCGTTCTTCCGTGGACTGACCCTCTCCGGTTTGCGTCGGCTCGGACCGTGGGCGGCGATTGGTCTCTCGGCACTGCTGTTCGGCATCGCGCACGCCTCGATTTATCGGTTAATGCCAACCTTTCTACTCGGCGTGGTGCTCGCCTACGTCGCGTGGCGCAGCCGGTCCATCTATTGCAGCATGATCGTCCACGCGGTGAACAACGGATTGATCGCGACGCTCGTGCATTTCAGCGTGGACGCGGAATGGGGGCTCAGGGAGATGAAGTTCGTTCCGTGGTCGCTGACGTTCGGCGCGCTGGCGGTGCTGGCCGTGGGACTGGCACTCATTGCTCCGCCTCGATCAACCCCAGTAGAGCTGGAATCCAGGCAGGGTTGAACCTGGAAAGCTCCCTGTTCCTTTCAAACCTGCTCCAATCCATGATTCGCACTGGGACGTAACGCCGGTTTTCCAACCGGCGCACGCCGACTGGAAAGTCGGCGTTACCGGCGGGATTCATGGGAAAAATTGCGGGCCGCCCCGAGCAAGGAGCGGCCCGCGCCACGTCACATTACTGTTCGTTTTCGTCAGGCAATCGTCACGGATTTATCGAGATACACGTCCTGAATGGCGTTCAGCAACCCGACGCCTTCCTTCATCGGCCGTTGAAACGCCTTGCGACCGGAAATCAAGCCTGTGCCCCCGGCGCGCTTGTTGATGACGGCAGTCTTCACGGCGGCTTCGAGGTCGCCCTTGCCCTTGGACTCGCCACCGGAATTGATCAGCCCGGCGCGACCCATGTAGCAATTCACTACCTGATAGCGGCACAGATCAATCGGATGATCGCTCGACAGTTCGGTATAAACCTTCTCGTGCGTTTTGCCGTATTTTTCGAACGCCTTGTAGCCGCCGTTGTTCTCCCTCATATTGAATTCGAGAATTTTCAGGAAGAACTGGCGCAAACTGACATTTTGATTGTCGCAACAGGAGCCCAGCACCCCATCATTAATAAAACCC
>JAANMX010001499.1_pt1 | contig 26326 bp, 22 predicted proteins | sample 7279681 | NCBI WGS metagenome assembly JAANMX01 (sample SAMN14094542, study PRJNA606508) | bioreactor metagenome | isolation source: A lab-scale SPAN reactor treating ammonium-rich wastewater day 351 | place: Ireland: Galway | collected 2018-01-01
TCATCTGGTGCGTCGCACTGTCCACGAAATGACTCTAGTCCGCAACCTCATCTGGTGCGTCGCACTGTCCACGAAATGACTCTAGTCCGCAACCTCATCCGGACAGTGCGACGCACCAGAACGGGAAGTTATTCTTTGACAAGCCCTTACGTTCCATCTTCTATTTCATCATCCATTGCAGAAGAGGCCATATGAATACCCCCCCAGAAGATTTTGTTCTTGTCTCCGAAGACCGTCTCCTCACCTTTGCCACCACCTGCTTTGAGCGGGTGGGTATGGAAACAGAACAGGCCGCAGCCCTGAGCCGCCTGCTGGTCAACTCCGATCTGCGCGGGGTGCGCAGCCACGGCACCCGCACGGTGAATGGCTATTGCCAGGCAATGGCCGAAGACAAACTAAACCCCCGCCCCCACATTCGCCAGGTACACGAGACACCCACGGCCGTAGTCTATGACGGCGACGGCGGTCTGGGCTATGTGCCAATGCTGCGCGCCACCGCAGGCGCAATCGCCAAAGCCAAAGAGGTGGGGCTGGGGATGGGGCTGGTGCGCTACTGCGGTCACTACGGCTCGGCCGGCCACTATGCCCGGCTCTGTATGGAGCAGGGCTGCATCGGCTTTTCGGTCCAGGGCTACCGGGATCAGGGGCGCTATGGCAACGACGGCGGCGGTCCCAACCCCGACGCCCATCTGGGCTATTTTGGCAACCCGCCCCTCTGCTTTGCCATACCCGGCGGTGACGGCCCGCCGGTGGTGCTGGACGCGGCCACCTGCATCCTGGCCGACGACCAGCGGGGAGCGGAGTACGAAGCCCTCTTTTCAAAAATTCCCGCGGCCTTTTTCAAGAGTATCGGCTACGGCGCGGTGGCCAGCCTGATGGGGGGTGGGTTGACCGGTTTCACCCTTTCGGACGAGATCCGCACCCGCTGGCCTGCTGCCCGGCTTGGCGGAATGGTCCTGGCCATCCATATCGATTCGGTCGTGCCAGAGGCCATCTTTCGGGCCGAGACAGACCGTATGACCCGGGATATCGGTGAGACCTATACGCCTATGCCGGGGACCAGCCGCGCCCTGCTGCCCGGCGCGATTGAGGAGGAACGCATGGCCCTGCACCGGCAGGAAGGGGTGCGCTACGGCCCAATGGAGCGGCAGGCCGCGCAGTCTGTCTGCGCACGGCTGGGGGTGGCTTTGCCCTGGGCATAGGGGACAAAAGCGGGACGCAGATGAGGCTGAAAAAGCGGATCGGCGCTGATAAATCTGCTCAGATCAGTTGTTTCTGCGTGAATCTGCGTCCCTCCTATTCAGTCTAGCAGTAACTGCTCAGGTGCGACGCACTCGCCAGGAGCGTATTCCTGTGCGAAAATTGTGTGGCGAGTGCGTCGCACCCAAAGCCTTAGTAGTTACGTCTAGCAGGCGTGTGCGGGGTATAATAGGGGTGTTTGTACTTTCATTCACCAACACAGACAGGTGCAATCCCCTATGCACGAGAACCCCGTCACTTTTTATCTGATCACTTCCTTTGTCATTTTTCTGATTGGCGTTTCCAAAGGTGGGCTGGGCGGTGCGGCTGGCGCAGCCGCTACCCCGCTGATGGCTCTGGTGATGCCCGTGGAACAGGTGTTGGGTCTGATGCTCCCCCTGCTGATGATGGCCGATGTCTTTGCGGTGGCTTCCCACTGGCGGCGCTGGGACAACCGGCTGCTGCTCCTGCTGGTGCCGGCCTCGCTGATTGGGATTACCCTGGGCACCGCGCTGCTGACGACTATCTCGTCCGATGCGCTGCGCAAGGGATTGGCGGTGATCGTCATTCTCTTTGTGCTCTACAAACTTTTTGAGGCTCCCATCCAGAAAGCTGTCACCTATCAGCCCAAAGGCTGGCACGGTTTGTTAACCGGTGCAGTGGCCGGTTTCACATCCACCCTGGCCCACACGGGCGGGCCGCCGGTCGCCATCTATCTGCTGATGCAGCAGGTGACGCCCCGGGTCTTTGTGGCAACCAGTGCGGTCTACTTTGCCATTATCAACTGGCTGAAAGTGCCCTATTACGTCTACGCCGGTGTGCTGGACCTGAACCAGCTGCGCCAGGTGGTCTGGCTGCTCCCGTTGATCCCTCTGAGTGTATTGGCCGGTCGTTGGCTCTCCACCCGCATCGACCGTCTCACCTTCGAGCGGGTGATTATCGTTTTGCTGGCCGCTTCCGCCCTGCTGCTGTTGCGCTAGAAATGGGGACTGGGGATCGGGGATCAGGGACTGGGGAACTGAATCCCCTGTCCCCAGTCCCCGATCCCCAGTCCCTATCCCAAAAGGAGTTTCCGATGAATTTGACTGACTTTAAAGCTACCCTCGTCAACGATTCCCCGCCGGCTGGTCTGGCTGCTCCGCTGCTGGCTCTCTGGCTGGACGCAAAGGCGGATTGGAAGGGCGCACACGACGCACTCCAGAACCAGCCCGACGGCAACGGTTCGGCCTGGGTTCACGCCTATCTGCACCGGGTGGAAGGCGACCCGACCAACGCCCGCTATTGGTATCGTCGGGCCAACAAGCCCGAATCCCAGGCGGCTCTGGCCGAAGAGTGGGACGGGATCGCCGCCGCGCTCCTGGCCGGGCAGCTATGAGCGGCCCAGTCCTGGCCCCCAGCCTGGCCGGTGTGCAGCCCTCCCGCATCCGGGAACTGGCGAATGTGGCCTTTGGGATGGAGGGCGTGCTGCGTCTGCAATTCGGCGAATCCAATCTGCCCACCCCCGACTACATTGTGGCCGCGGTCAACCGGGCCATTGCCGACGGCTACACTTTCTACACGGAAAATGCCGGGCTGCCCAGCCTGCGCGCGGCCCTGGCCGCCAAATATGCCCAGCTTCATCAGGTCGCCCTGGACCCGGCCCGGGAGATTCTGGTCACCGCTTCCGGGGTGCAGGCGCTGAATGTCTCGATTCGCTGTGTGATCGATTACGGCGACGAGGCCCTGGTGCTCAGCCCCAACTGGCCCAACGGCTCGGCTATTGTGGAGATGTTCGGGGCCCGGGCCAGGGAGATTCCTCTGGTGCGCCAGGGCAGCCGTTTTACCATCGACTTCGACAGCCTGACCGCCGCCCTCTCCCCCCGCACCCGGCTGCTGATCTACACATCGCCCTCCAATCCCCTGGGCTGGGTGGCGACGGTGGCGGAACAGCAGGCGCTCCTTGACTTTTGCCGCGGCCACAATCTCTGGCTGCTGGCCGATGAGGTCTACGAACGGCTCTATTTCGGCGGCCCGGTGGCGCCCTCCATTCTGCGTCTGTGCAGCCGGGAGGATGCGGTGATCGTCGTCCAATCCTTTTCCAAAAGCTACCGGATGACCGGCTGGCGGCTGGGCTGGGTGGTCAGCCGGGCGGACCTGGTGGGGAAGGGGTCCCAACTCAACGAATTTATCGTCTCCCACGCGCCGTCGATGATTCAGAAAGCCGGTGAAACAGCCCTGGCCCAGGGTGACGATGAGATTGCCGGGATGGTGGAACTCTTCCACGAGCGGATGAGCTTTTGCTACGACGCTCTGTCCAGAGTGGAGCGCATATCACTGCCCAAGCCGGAGGGCGCGTTCTATCTCTTTCCCCAGATCGCCGGGGTGACGGATTCATTTCAGTTTGCGTTGAAGCTGCTGCAAGAGGAAAAGGTAGCCGTTGCGCCGGGCAATGCCTTTGGCAACGGCGGAGAAGGGGCGATTCGTATCTGCTATGCGCCGGGGTTGGAGGTGTTGCAGCCGGCAATGGAGCGCTTTGTCCGCTTTGTGGAGCGGATGTAATTCATTGCGAGTCCCGCAGATCGAGGCTACACAGAGGCGTGAGGCGTGAGGTGTGAGGTGTGAGGCGTGAGGTGCTGTCGTATGGCTCTCACGTTTCACGCCTCACGGGTCACTTTTGGTACGCCCGGAGGGATTCGAACCCCCGACACCTGGTTCCGAAGACCAGTGCTCTATCCACTGAGCTACGGGCGCGTAGTGAGAAAATTGGTAGCTGTTCAGCCACCCCACCCTATCCCTCCCCATTCCAGGGAGGGAAGTGGATCGGCTCCTCCCCCACTGTGGGGGAGGTTGGGTGGGGGTGAACAGTTACGAAAATTGTAGCACAGCCCCAGGGTTTTGCTAAAAAACCTGCCCAGGAGAAAGAGGCTTCTTATGCCACTCACGCTCATCACCCGCCAGGTCGGCCCCTGGGGGATGAACACCTACGCACTCATTTGCCCGGAGACCGGCGAGAGCGTCCTCATCGACCCCGGCGCGGACCCGGACACATTGGCCGAAATGCTGGGGAACAGCACGCCCACAGCCATTCTCCTCACCCACACCCACGGGGATCACATCGGCGCGCTGGACGAGATGCGCCAGCGGCTGGGCGTGCCGGTGCTGGCCCATCCCGGCCCCCACGTCAACGACTTCGCTCCCCAGGCCGCCCGCCATCTGGTCACGGGCGATAGGGTGCAGGTGGGCAATTACTCCCTGGGTGTGCAGGAAGCCCCGGGCCACTGTGCGGACCAGATTTGCTTTGTGCTGGAAGACGACTACCGGGTGATTGTGGGCGACACAATTTTTGCGGGCGGGCCAGGGCGCACGTGGAGCAGCGAAGGCTTCCGCACGACCCTGCACACATTACAAAACGTCGTCCTGCCCTGGCAGGATGGGATGGTCTGCTATCCCGGTCACGGCCCCTCTTTCCGTCTGGGCGACAAGCGGGCAGCAATCGAAGGGTTTGTGGCGAAAGATCACGGCGACTTTCACGGCGACGCTACTTGGGAGATGTAGAAATGGCGGCCTATGCCGGGAGAACCCGCGCCTGTAGAGAGGGTGAATCAGCCACAGGGGTCAAAGTTGGATAGCGTAAATACTCCAGTACCTCCGACTGCATTCGTTCGATTTCGAGTCGATAGCCGCTAGATATCGCCGCAAATTCTTCCGGGGGAGTTGTCAAACGCATCTCTCGTAGCCACGTATGAAAACGGCGAATGCGCGTTTGGGTTGTTTCCAACTCTGTATCATTTCGTATCACAGGTTATTCCTCCTGAATCAGATCAACAATTCCACGCCGGGTATTGTCTCGCTTAATCTGCCAATGGGCAATAAATTCGTCCAAAGATTCACTGATGAGAGAACTGGAGAGAACTGGGCCGTGTCCAAAAAATGCTTGCCCCATAACGTGCCTGGGCCACCGCGTGGTCGAATAGTCCGGTAGACTCGCTGGGACAATCTTTTAGCCTGAATTCGTCGTCCATGACGAGAATCACATCGACGTCATTGGACAGCGCTTTGGTTGTAACATAACTGCCAAAAACGACCAGTCGTTGTAAATGCCCCGTTCGTTGTGCCAGGTTCATAAATGTGAAGTAAGCGACTTGTGACCAGCGCGCGTGGCCCCGATTCGTCTCCAAACCGTTCGATGATTTCTGAAATAGTGGCTTTATGCACACCGGGGAACAAATCCCCGAAGGAATTGAAAGCGGGTAAAGGCATACGCACCTGGTGGATAGATGAGACGGGTCGCTGTTTATCTTCTCACCTATTGTACATCAACTTTTCTTTTTACAAAATGGACAATTGACAGTGCCACAATCAGAAATTATCTACGACGAAACCCTTGTCCCTGCCTATACCCTGCCCGATCCGCTGGTTGGGCTGGACGGAACAGACGTGACAAACGCGCTGGATTGGCGGGAACGACGACGACCGGAAGTGCTCCGTCTCTTTGCCGAGCAGGTCTACGGGCGCACACCGGCGCGGGCTGTGGCCGTGCGCTGTGAAGTGACGGACGACACGCCCGGCGCATTGAACGGGGCAGCCATTCGCCGACAGGTGACGCTCCATTTCGGCGATGCCACCGATGGCCCAGCGCTCCATCTGTTGCTCTATTTGCCCAACAACGCAACCGCGCCAGCACCCCTCTTTTTGGGGCTGAATTTTTCCGGTAACCACACGATTCACCCGGACCCGGCCATCCATCTCTCTACGGCCTGGATGCGACCGAATCCGGATAACGGCGTAGTCGAGAACCGGGCGACAGAGGCGGCCCGGGGTGCAAGTGCCAGCCGTTGGCCTGTGGAGCGCATTTTGGAACGGGGCTACGGCCTGGCGACGGTCTACTGCGGTGATTTGGACCCGGACTTCGACGACTTCCAGAACGGCGTGCATCCGCTTTTCTATGCGCCTGGGCAGAGCCGACCCGCAGCGGATGAATGGGGCGCGCTGGGCGCGTGGGCCTGGGGACTGAGCCGGACACTGGACTATTTGCAGACTGACAGCGGCGTGGATGGCAGCCGGGTGGCGGTGTTGGGCCATTCCCGCCTGGGCAAGACCGCGCTCTGGGCCGGCGCCCAGGACGAACGTTTTGCTCTGGTCATCTCCAACAATTCTGGCTGCGGCGGCGCGGCTCTCTCGAGGCGACGCTACGGCGAGACGGTCGAGCGCATCAACACGAACTTTCCCCACTGGTTTTGCCAGAACTTCCACCGCTACAACGGCGACGAGGACGCCCTGCCTGTGGACCAGCATCTGCTGCTGGCGCTGGTCGCGCCCCGCCCCCTCTACGTAGCCAGCGCGCTGGAAGACCGCTGGGCGGACCCGCGCGGCGAGTTTCTGGGCGCGCGGGGGGCCAGCCCGGTCTACTGGCTGCTGGGGATGGACGGGCTGGCCGCGCAGGAGATGCCCGATATCCACCAGCCCGTCACCAGTCGCATTGGCTATCACATCCGGGCCGGCGGCCACGACATAACGGCCTACGACTGGGAGCGGTTTATGGATTTTGCCGACAGACAGATGTAGCACTTGTGAGTCAGGCGCGCCGCCTGGAGCGAAAAACGGCTTATCCCGCGGGTAACTGCGCACCCCCACCCAACCTCCCCCACTGTGGGGGAGGAGTCGATCCACTTCCCTCCCTGGAATGGGGAGGGGTAGGGTGGGGTGGCTCAACAGGTGCTCCCGCGGTCAGACGCTGTGGTATAATCAGCTAACCGCAATCCACCCAGACTTGACCCAAGACTTTGGACTGGTGACTGTGGACTACTGAATATAGGATCGGAGGAATGACGTAATTCCTGATATGGTATGGATTAGCGACGAACGGCTGGCGGCGTTAATGGATGAAGCGGGTCACTTGACTGGCGCCCCGGAACTCGCAATCGAAGTGCTCTCCTTCGGTATACACAATGAAGAGCGGGATCGGACGGCCAAACGCAAACTCTACGAAACCCAGGGAGTGCGGGAGTATTGGATTCTGGACTGGCGTCTGAAGCAGGTCGAAGTCTACCGCCGCGCGCACGGGAAACTGCGCCGGGTCGCCCACTGTTGCCGGAAGATATATTGACCTCGCCCCTCCTGCCCGGCTTCTCCTGCCCGGTGATGGATCTGTTCAACTGACCGCAATCATCCACAGATGGCACAGATTTTCACAGATTCTGTACTGTTCAAGAAGACCGTGGAATCTGTAGGTGCGGTTTGTAACCGCACTTTCACCCGGAGAAGTGCGGTTGCAAACCGCACCTACGTTTTATCATCTCGTTGATCAGTACAGATTTTCACAGATTCAATCCGTGTAGATCCGTTCCATCCGGTGCGTCGCACTGTCCACAACCTCATCTGGACAGTGCGACGCACCAAAACGGGAAGTTATTCTTTGACAGGCCCTTATTATCAGCTCACCCCGCAATGCTGTACTCGTACTGCCCGCGCACGGGCGCGTTCTCGGCATAGCGGGAGAGGCGGAAGATGTGCGGGTCGAAGAGCGGGTCAGACTCGCCTGTGATCAGATCCGCCATCATCAGCCCCACGGCCGGCCCCAGTTTGAAGCCGTGGCCGCTGAAGCCAGCGCAGAGGAAGAAGCCACTGCCCCTGGGCATTTCGTCCACAATCGGATGCCAGTCCGGTGTGATCGCGTAGAGCGCGGCATAGCCGCCCGTACTCTGGCTCTCTTCCAGCGCCGGATAGCGCTGCACCAGCAGTTCCCCCACATCCAACACAAAGGGTATATCCACCGATTCTTTGAAATCATCCGGGTCCACCACCGCATCCCCCTCTGCCGGATCGACCAGACCGGCCAGGGTCAGCCCGCCAGTCTCCGGGCGGAAGTAGGAGGCGCGCGCAAAATCCACCACCACCGGGTGTTCGGCTTCGTGGCCGGGCGGGCGGCGGAAGAAGGCCACTTGCACCCGACAGGAGTTGATGGGTGCATCCACGCCCGCCAGTTTCGCCACCCGCGCCCCCCAGGGACCGCCGCAGTTGACTACCTGCGGCGCATGGAAAGCGCCCTGAGATGTCTCCACCCCCACCACTTTACCGTCCACAAAGCGAATGCCCGTGACTTCTGTGCGTAAAAAGAAGCGCGCGCCGTGGCGTTTGGCCCCGTTGGCGTAGGCGTGGACGGTCAGATAGGGGTCCGCATAGCCGCTCTCCGGCTCGTAGGCCGCCGCCACCAGATCGTTCGTTTCCAGACCGGGCATCAACGCCGCCATTCCATCTGCCGACAGTAACTCAGTCTGAATGCCCACCCGCTGTTGCAAGGCCACATTGGCTTCCAGACCGGCCTGGTCTTTGGCCGAGACCAGCGCCAAAAAACCCGTCCGGTGGAATCCACATTCGCCACCCACCTCCTTCTCGAAGTGTTGAAAAACCCGCAAGCTATAGAGGGCCATACGGGCGGTCAATTCATTCGAATAGTGCTGGCGGATGATGGCCGACGACTTGCCGGTAGAGCCGTCGCCGATCTGCCCCTTCTCCAGCACGGCCACCCGCAGCCCCCGTTTTGCCAACTGAAAGGCTGTGCTGCACCCCATAATGCCAGCCCCGATGATGAGTACATCGAAATTCTTGGACATTCTCCCCGCCTTTCCGCGTAGTGGTATTGATAGACAGCTTGTAACTGCTCACCCCCACCCAACCTCCCCCACTGTGGGGGAGGAGTCGCTCCACTTCCCTCTCTGGAATGGGGAGGGGTAGGGTGGGGTCAGCCAACCAGCCGGCTGATTTTCCAACTATTCTACCGCTTGCGGTCAAGAAGTTCAACCTGGACGGGGCTGGTCATTGGGCCGGGATGATGGGATAATGGGCAAGTGGGCGGCTGCCCAATCCGATCAACAGAAAATGGAAGGTAAAGGAGCAAAAATGAGCTTAAGGGTCACGGATGGGATTCGCCACTTGGCAGAGAACGGGCTGAATCTGTGGGCTGTTTTCGCCTGTTCATCCCTGCCACCGACTATCGCCGAGCCAATGAGGGATGCCGGGATTGCCGTGGGTGACTATTCCCGGCTGGTGGTAGTCGGTCACGGAGGCAGGGGAATGTGGGAGGCTCTGGGCCGTTTTGGTTTCAGAACGGACGATCCGGTGGATTTCTTCTCGACTCATCTGGTACAGCAGATGATCGGGGACTATCTGGACGATGCCCGATCACAGATCATCTACCCAGGCAGAGGCCCGGGTGTCCCGCTGATCCGGCTGGGCGAGGCGGCCGGCTGGAGTCGTCCTTCGCCAATCGGGCCGGGGATTCACCCGGAGTACGGTCTCTGGTTTGCCTATCGGGTTGCCTTTCTGACGGATGCGCCTCTGCTCGAGACAGAAAAGCCCTCTCCCTTGCGTCCTTGCGACACCTGTGAGGGGCGGCCCTGTCTGGGCGGTTGTCCAGCCGGGGCCGTGCGTTGGCCCGTGGATTTCCAGTTGCAGCCTTGCCTGGGGTATCGCTTGGCCCACGAATCTCCTTGCGCCGACAGATGCCTGGCGCGTCTGGCCTGCCCTGTGGCGCCCCAGCACCGCTACAGCGACGAGCAGATCGGTTACCACTACCGCCACTCTCTGCCCTCCCTCCGCCGGTATTGGATGAGCACCGGCAACCCCGGGAATCCACAATCCGGGTAGGCAATTGTCCTGCGCACTTTCTGATTCGGTGCGATCTGGGCTACAATCGAACATATGAACTACACCCATCTGCACGTCCATTCCCAATATTCGCTGATGGCCGCGACGCCGACAATCGACGATCTGGTAGGGCGGGCTGGGGCAGACGGGCTGGCATCCCTGGCGCTGACGGATACGAACGCGCTGTATGGCGCGGTGAGCTTTGCCAAAAGCTGTGGGGCGGCAGGGATTCAGCCGCTGATTGGGATGGTGCTGACGGTGCAGTTGCCCGCGGACGGGGAGGCGCTTCCCCCGCCGGAAGCGCTGCTGCTGTTGGCCGAAAATCCGGCGGGCTACCGCTCCCTCTGCCGCCTCTCCTCGGCCATCCAAAACCACCCGGACAGGGAGGAGCGGGCGGCGCGGGGGCTGGTCTGGGACGATCTGCGGGAGAACCGGGAGGGGCTGCTGGCGATTGGAGGCGGGCGGCGCAGTTGGCTGGAAAGCTGTCTGCGGGCGGGCGACGAGCGGGCCGCGGGCCGTTTTGTGGGCAAGCTGGCCGGGCTGTACGACGAGCGGGCCTTTCTGGCCTTGGAAATCCACCGGGCGGCAGACGCGGAGATCGCCCGGCAGGTGGCCGGATTGGGGGAGCGCTTTGGGCTGGCGTCGCTGGCCGTGCAGCCGGTCTATACGCTGGAGGCGGAGGATCGGGCGTTGCTGACGCTGCTGGCGGCGATGGCGAGAAATTGTCGGTTGGCAGAGGTGTCGCCCGGTCAGCTACCCCACGGCGGCGACGGGCAGGTGACAACCCATTGGTTGTCTGGTGCTGCGATGGAGGCGAGGTTCGCCGATTTTCCCAAAGCGCTGGCCGCCACCGCGGAGATCGCCGCCCGCTGTCAGCCCTGCCTGCCCGACGGGCGACCGATTTGGCCGGTGATTCACAAACCTGCCGGGTCTCAGAAGACCCGGCAGGTTTTGGACGAGCAATCCCACGACGAAGCGTTGGCGGTGTTGGCCGGGGCAGGGCTGGTGCGGATTTATGGCGAGGGAGCAGACCCGGCTATCCCGGCCCGGCTGGAGCGGGAACTGGCCGCGATTGCCCGTCACGGCTTTGCGCCCCTCTTTCTGCTGGTGGCGGATTTGGTGGATTTTGCCCGCGCGAGGCAGATTCCAGTGAGCACCCGGGGCAGCGTGGCCAATTGTCTGGTGGCCTATTGTGTGGGGATTACGGATGTGGACCCGGTGGCCCACAAGCTGCTCTTCGAGCGCTTTCTGAATCCGGCGCGCACGGAGCTGCCCGACATCGACCTGGACTTCTGCTCGAGGCGGCGGGATGAGGTGCTGGAATATGCCCGGGGGCGCTTTGGCGCTGACCGGGTGGCCCTGGTGGCGACGGTCAGCACCTTTCAGGCTAAATCTGCGGTGCGGGAGACGGGCAAGGCGTATGGGCTGGACGAGGAGGCGATCAAACGGCTTTCCCGGCTGCTGCCCCGGGAGTGGCACCCGGACCCGAGGCGGCGGGAGCGCAAGACGGTGGACGATCTGCTGGCCGAGCTGGACGATGCCCGGGAGCAGGCGGTTGTGCGCCAGGCCTGGCGGCTGATCGGCCAGCCCAGCCACCTGTCGGTACATCCCGGCGGGCTGGTGGCGACACCCGGCCCCACAACTGATTACGCGCCCTTGCAGTGGACGCCGAAGGGTTTTGCGATTACCCAATACGACCACAAAGACGCGGAGGCCATCGGGCTGGTGAAGGTGGACGTGCTGGGCATCCGCGCCCTGACTGTGCTGGCCGACGCCGTGGAGATGGTGCGGGCGCGCTTCGCGCCGGGGTTGCGGTTGGAGACGATCCCGGACGGGGACCCGACGACCGCGGAGATTCTACGCACGGGGGATACGATTGGCGTTTTTCAGTGCGAGTCCACCGGTGCGCAACGGACTCTGCGTCAGTTGCGGGCGGGCAACCAGCGGGATTTGGCCGTCGCCAACGCCTTTTTCAAACCGGGGCCGGCCACAGGCGGGATGGCCCCGGCCTTTGTGCGCCGTTATCGGGGAGAGGAGCCGGTGCGCTTTCTGCATCCGGCCCTGCAGCCGATTCTGGGCGACACCCAGGGGGTGCTGCTCTTTCAGGAGCAGATTTTGCGGCTGGCCACGGAGATCGCCGGGCTGAGTTGGGAGGAGGCCGAGCATCTGCGCCGGGGGATGAGCAAATTCCGGGCGGATGAGATGGAGCACATCCGGGCGCGCTTTGTGGCCGGATGTCAGCGGGAGGGCGGTGTCCTGAGCCAGCGGTGTCCTGAGTTTATCGAAGGGTCGAAGGGCGGGCCGGGGCTGTCGGATCAGCAGGCCCGCACGCTGTGGGAGCAGGTGGCGCCTTTCGCCGGTTATGGCTTCAACCAGGGCCACGCCACGGCCTACGCAGCGGTATCCTATCGCTCGGCCTATGTGAAGGCCCACTGGCCCGCGGAGTTTTTGTGTGCGCGGCTGGCGGATTGGGGCGGTTTCCATCACCCGGCGGTCTACATCGCCGAGGCCCGGCGGCTGGGGATTGCCGTGCGCCCGCCGCATGTGAACTTCAGCGGGGGGCATTTTTCACTGGTGTATGAGGAAAAAAGGACACGGATTGACACGGATATAAAAGGATTTTCACGGATGAAAGAAGAAAGAGGGACGCAGATTGACGCAGAGGAACGCAGATTTTCGCAGGGTAAAATCCGTGAAAATCCGTCTGATCCCTTAAATCCGTCTCCTTCTGTCCCGGTGTTGTATATGGGATTGGGGCAGGTGCGGGAGTTGACGAGCCGCACTGGGGAACGGATTGTGGCGGAGCGGGCGGCTGGACCCTTTGCGGATTTGCGGGATTTCCTTCTGCGAGTAGAGCCTCAGCCAAAGGAGTTGAATCATCTGATCCGCTGCGGGGGGCTGGACGGGCTGGGCGCGAGCCGGGCCGGGCTTTTACAGGAGGCGGAGGATTTGCGGCGCTCCGGTCACGCGGGGCAGATGGGCTTTGGCTTTCTCGGCGCGGATGTGGCCGCGGAGAGCGCGAGGGAACGGCTGGCCTGGGAGACGGAACTGCTGGGCCAGCCGGTCAGCGTGCATCCGGTGGAACTGGTTCCCCGTCCGCCCGGCTGCGTCGCCCTGGCCGATCTGCCGTCCCAACCCGGCAAACCGGTGACTGTCGTCGGCGTCCGGCTGCCCGGCTGGACCGGGGGCAAAGGCTTCTTTCTGGACGACGGCACGGGGTATGTCGTGGCGCAGGGGGAGGGACAATCTCCCAAGCCGTGGCAGGTGGTGACGGTGCGGGGTCGCTGGCAGGTGGATGGGTGGGGTGGGGGGGTGTTGGTGGTGGAAGTATCCTTGTAACCGACATATTTGGATGCTACAATAGGCTATGATCGAAAGTATCAAACATCGGGGGCTGCGCCGTCTATATGAGCAGGGAGCTTTTATGAAATATCCACCCCATCCGAGCTACGATTTAGCCCAGGCCCGCAACCGGGCAGATTTGCTCAACGTGCATCCCTATGAGCCAGCGCATTCGCCTGTGGAGCAACCCGCGCTGGCGTGAATGGTGACAAGGAAAATCGTCATTATGAAAATAGCTAAAAGTTCGATTTCCCAAGCCCACTCCTATCGCGAAACCGGGGAGTTTTGGGACACCCACGAAATCACTGATTTTTGGGATGCGACAGAGCCGGTCGAATTCGAGGTTGACATTCAGTCCGAGACGCGCTACTACGCGCTGGACCGTAAGTTGGTCGAGGAAGTCGGTCAGATTGCCTGGCAGCGAGGCATTTCGGTCGAAACGCTATTGAATCTTTGGGTATACGAGAAGATAGCTGAAGAACCGCTATCTGTTATTGCGGCGTAAAATTGCAAATGGAATCAGTCGCGCAGTATGACGTTCAGCAAATTTCAAAAGTAAATGGCGTAGTCAATTTGACTGAACGCGCCGACAAGTTCCGCGTCGAAGCGTATGGCAAGCTGACCGGCGGACAGCGGTCAAAGATGGGACAATTCTTTACCCCGCCACCTGTGGCCCGGTTTATGGCTTCGTTGTTTGGCGAATCGCCGCGGGAGATTCGCCTCCTGGATGCAGGCGCGGGGGTCGGAGCACTGACAGCCGCCTTTGTGGAAGAAACAGTAGGACGAACATCCCAACCTTCCCAGATTTCGGTGATCGCCTATGAACCCGAAGCGTTGCTGGCAGAATATCTGCGCTGCACCCAAACTGCCTGCCAACAGATTTGCCAGGAGCGGGGCATAGAATTGCGTGGCGCTGTATTAGAAGAAGATTTTATCCACGCTGGCGCGGAAATGCTGCGTATGGGGCTATTTCCGGTCGCGCGCCATTCGTTCAATCGGGTTATTCTGAATCCTCCCTACAAGAAAATCAATAGTGGTTCCATCCATCGACAGCTACTGAGCGGCGTTGGAATCGAGACCAGCAACCTATACGCTGCCTTCTTAGCAATCGCCGTTGAATTGTTAGAACCGGGCGGTGAGTTGGTTGCGATCACACCTCGCAGTTTTTGCAACGGCCCCTACTTCAAAGCCTTCCGCAAGCTTTTTCTGGGAACAATGGCCTTCCGGCGTATACACATCTTTGAGTCCAGGGAGGAAGCATTCAAAGACGACGAAGTGCTGCAAGAAAATATCATCTTTCACGCGGTCAAGACAGATGCAAGGGAAAGGGTTCTGCTCTCTACAAGTCCCGGTCCGTCGGGCGATGGCATGACCGGGCGCGAGGTGGAATACCGTCAGGTGATCGACCCAGACGATCCCGACCAGATCATCCATTTAGCGACCAGCCAAATGGATTCTTTTGTGCGAGAGCGGCTCAGTCAATTTCGCTTTTCTCTGGCAGAACTGGGGATTGGGGTTTCGACAGGCCGGGTCGTTGATTTTCGCGCCAGAGAATTTTTAAGAGATGTACCCGACGATGCGAGCGCTCCCCTCATTTATCCAATTCACTTTGCGAATGGTGGGATTCAGTGGCCCAAATTGGATAGCCGGAAACCGAATGCCATCGCTATATCTGACGACACCAACTCGCTCTTCTTGCCATCCGGCGATTATGTGCTGGTCAAGCGCTTCTCGTCCAAAGAGGAGCCGCGCCGGGTAGTTGCGGCCCTGTACGATTCAGAGAAAATTGCTGCGTCCGTCGTAGGGTTTGAAAACCACCTGAACGTATATCATTGCAACCACGCGGGACTGCCGAAAGATGTGGCCAGAGGTCTTACCCTATTTTTGAATTCGACGCTGATCGACAGCTATTTTCGACAGTTCAACGGTCACACACAGGTCAACGCGACAGATTTGAAAAAGTTGTCGTATCCAGCTCTGCAGATGCTTGCCGCGCTGGGACGACATACAGAAACAAAGTTTCCATCGCAACAAAAAATTGATGAATTAGTAGAGCGAGAGATTCAACAAATGGCCGACATTCAATCTCCTAATCCGGTTAGTGCAAAGCGCAAGATCGAAGAAACAATGCGCTTTCTGGAAAGTCTTGGCTTTCCCAAAGGCCAGCAGAACGAACGCTCTGCACTCACCCTCCTTGCACTTCTCGATTTGAAGCCGGGTGCCGATTGGTCTGAAGCAAGCGAACCACTGATTGGGATCACACCAATTATGGATTTCTGCCGTGACCACTACGGCAGACAATACGCGCCCAACACCCGTGAAACCTTCCGCCGACAGACGATGCACCAGTTTGTACAGGCTGGGCTGGCTATCCCCAATCCCGATGATCCGGGTAGGCCAGTCAACAGCCCGAAGTATTGCTACCAAATCGAGCCAAATGCACTTGCCTTATGTCGGAAGTTTGACTCGCCTGCCTGGAACGACGGACTGCGCAGCTATTTGCTCTCCGTAGACACCTTGAAACAGCGCTATGCCAGAGCGCGTGAGATGAAGATGCTCCCCGTTACACTTGCGGAAGGGCAGGAGTTGTATTTGACACCCGGCGACCACAGCAGCCTGGTCAAGGCCATTCTCGATGAGTTTGCCCCGCGCTTTGTTCCTGGTGGCCACGTACTCTATGTGGGCGACACGGGGGGGAAGTGGCGATATTTCGATGAGGAGGCGATGGGAAGATTAGGCGTTACAATCGATGTCCACGGAAAAATGCCTGATGTGGTGATCCATCACATCAAAAAAGGGTGGCTGGTTCTGATTGAGGCAGTCACAAGTCACGGCCCAGTTGATCCCAAACGGCGTGAAGAATTGGCGATTCTCTTTCGGGATTCCAGCGCGGGGCTGGTCTACGTCACAGCCTTCCTACGCCGTAGCGATATGGCAAAGTACGTCAGCGAAATCTCCTGGAAGACCGAAGTCTGGGTGCAGGAGGCGAGTACGCATTTGATTCATTTCAACGGTGAACGTTTTCTGGGGCCATACGAATCCTGAACAATGCCAACATCTAACCCCACCCTCAACGCCGTCCTTCACGAACTTACCAACAGCCTGCGCGCCTTTCTGGGCGACAACCTTCTGGCCGTCTATCTGCAAGGCGCGCACGGCGCGGGTGGATGGGATATTTACAGCGATGTGGACTTTCTGGTGGCGCTGAAAGAGGATATCCCCGCTGTCCAAGTGCCCTGACTGGACCGCCCGCGACAGAGTTGATCGACCCGGTATCCGCCGAGGATCTGCGGGCCGAGGTGCGGGGGTGATGGCCGAATGGGGCGGGGAGATTGTCAACGGCTATTTGCCCAGATAGCGCTCGATCATCTGAATAATCAGCCCCACATCCAGTCGGGCGTCGGACAGGGGTGTGCGGCTGGGAATGCCCTCCCGGATGGCCCGGTAGAAGTGGCGCAGCTCCCGGCTGAAGGCGCTCTCCCAATCCACTGCGGGTTCTTTGCGATAGGCCATACCGTTGGCGTCCGTGGCCTGCACAGTCACCGTCGAAAGAATGCCCCGGGAGAAACCGGTCGGGTAGGAGACGATCACCCGCTTGTCGTCCCCATAGATTTCCAGGGTCTCTTTGAAATCCCACAGATTCGACAAATCCACCCAGGAAGCCACACAGCGGGCACCGTTGGCATAGGCCAGCGTCACCGAGACCGCCCGCCCCTCCTGCCAGATTTCCGTGCTGACCACCCGTTCCGGCATCCCCATCATCGCCCGCAGCCCGTAGAGGTCGTGGATCATCGAGCCGGAGAGCAGGTGGAAGGCCTGGGCCACATCCGGCGTCACCTGGCCGATGGCCTGACCCACGGCGGCCTTGCGCGCCGTTTCCACGGCGGATTTGGCTTCGGCGGGGATGTCGTCAAAGCGTTCCAGATGGAACTGTTTCAGGTGCAGGCTGTTGTCCGGGTGCAGGTGATTGATCTGGACAAAGCGGATATTCTCCATCCCCTCCACTTCGGCTTTGGCGGTCTCAAAGGCCGGGTCATAGACTTTCATATAGCCCGCCTGACCGACTGTGCCCGCCCGCTGCTGCGCGGCCAAAATCCCGTCCATTTCTTGCAAAGAGAAGCAGACCGGCTTTTCGATAAAGACGTGCTTGCCCGCGTCGAAAGCGTCGATAGCCACCTGCGTCTTGGGATCGCTCTGGCAGAGCAGCACCGCCTCCACATCCGTCGCCAGGAGTTCCCGATAGTCGGTGAAGCGCCGGGGGATGTGAAAGCGCTCGGCAATATAGCGGGCCGCGCCTTCCGAAATATCACAGACCGCCGTCACTTCAAAAAGCTGGGGCAGGTCGGTCAGATTGGGCATGTGATGAACCTGGGCAATTGCGCCGCAACCGATGACACCGATTTTTATGGGGGGCATGGGAAGGTCCTCGTTGAGTTTGTGGTGGCACTATTGGTGATAGTTGGTAATGCGAAGACGGCGGACAGCGGGCGGCGGACATTTGTATATGCGTGCCGGCCGTCTGCGGTCAGCCGTCAATCATCCCCCAGGGGCGCGAGGGCATTCCACGCGGCGTCCAGGGCATAGAGACATTTGTGCAGACTGTAGATGGCGTCGGACATCCCGTTGCGGGCCTCAACCACAGCGGCCCGGTCGCCCTTCGCCCGCGCATCCTCCCACTTTTCGGCCATCTCTGATTGAATGACCGCGCAAGAGCGGGCTGTCACAGCCAGCTTTTCGGCAGCTTCCAGATGGCTTTCCAGCAATTCAGCCACACCCAATCCATTGGCCGAAAGGTCGTGATAGGCACGATTGGGCTGAAAACGGGGGGCTTCCCGTGCATCGCCCTGGGGCCGCATAGTGTGGGTGGGCTGGATGTGGGGGGTAACGGAGAGATACATAATTGTGGGCTGGTCGGGCAGCAGATTGCGCACCTGATGAATTTCGTCCACGTGCGCGATGCACATCTGCCCCGGCCCCAATACTTCTGTGTGACCGGCGATGGTGAACTCGGCCTTGCCCTCCAGAATCAGAAAGACTTCGTGGCCCAAATCGTGGCTGTGACGTCCATCGATCTGGCCTGGCTCCATCCGGTAGAGCCGGGCGCGAATCTCTGGCGTGACAAGGACATTGCGGTTGGTGGTGCGGTAATCATAGACTTGAAAAGCCACTGGATTGCCTCCTGTGAATCGGGGAACTACTTGGACTCTTTGACGCGAATTGCACGCATGAATCAGTGAGAGTTAGCGGTTGCGCCGGGAGAGGGGACGCGGGATGCAGAGTGTTAGCAGAAATACTCCCCCAAGCCCGGCCAGCCATAGCCCCCGACGCCAGCTTTCGGGCCGAAAGTGCAGGGCGACGGAGACTTCGCCCGCGGGCACAGCCACGGCCTGCAAGGCATAATTGGCCCGCAATACGGGCTGTTCCTGCCCGTTGACCACTGCCACCCAGCCGGGATACCAGCTCTCGCTGATCACCAGATAGCCAGGGGCCGGGCTGGTGACGGTGTAACTGCTCACCCCTACCCAACCTCCCCCACTGTGGGGGAGGAGTCGATCCACTTCCCTCTCTGGAATGGGGAGGGGTAGGCTGGGGTGGCTGAACAGGTACGCGTTCGTGTACCGGGCTGCGCTGACCGCAACCGCTCTTGCCTCCTGGCCGCCTGCCCCGTTCTCCAACTCCGGGGTGAGCAGAATCACCGAGCGGGCCGGATCAAAATTCGGCTGCAAAAGCGCGGCCAGGGCCCCGTCCGGGTCTGGGACGCTCAGGCTATCTGTCACCAGCCAGGCCCGGGGCAGGGCGTCTGGATTGCGGTAAACCATCAACTCGCCCGGGGCATCGAAGGCCAGAAGAAACTTTTCGGGCAGGGGCGTGCCATCCCGCACCAGCACATAGCCCGCGTTAAGCATATCATAGAGCCGGGTCTGCCGTCCACCGGTCGATTCCCACAGCCGCTCCCAATGCAGCAGAAGCAGGGGGTTGACAATGCCCCACACATCCCGCAGACCGACCAGCGCCGCGCTGTCCGGCTGCCACAGATCGTCGATCCCCGTGCGCGCATCGATGCGGAAAGGGGGGAAGGGGGTCGATGACCCAGAACCGTCTTGAGCTGCGTTCCATTCCGAGCGCAGAAACTCTACAATCTCCGGGTGGTGAAAGCCCCGGGCCGGATCGCCTTCGCTGATGTCCGTATACGCGCCGGTGGCGGCTACCTCGACCAGCAGCAGCCCGGTGAGCAGCGCGGCAGCCACCCGCCCGCTGATCTGCTCTCTTTGGCGCAGGGCAACCAGACCCCAAACGCCCAGCCAGGCCAGGGTTGCCAGGGCCACGGCCAGGCCGGCCAGGGATGCCCGCAGAAACCAGACCGAATCTGTCTGCAAGGCCAGCAGAGAAGCGTACAGAGCCGGTGTAAAGAGGAGCAGCAACGCAAGACCGCCCCACTTCAGAAAAGCCGCGTATGGGGCCGCCTTCCCCCCATCCCGCACACCGCCGCTCACCCGGTCTACGCCGTAGCCCGCCAGGATTGCCAGGGAAAAGGTCCACAGCACAATGGCCCGGGCCGGGGCGCGGAAGGAGTCAAAGCCGGGCAGCAGTTGGGTCAGCCAGCCGTGGACCGGGGCATAGACGCCCAACGCCACCAGCAGCCCAAAGAGGGCCAGACCCACCCAGGGCAGCAGCTTGCGCCGCTTCTCTTCCAGGGGCAAAAAGAAGACCGCCAGCCCCAGGAGCAGGGCCACAACCCCTGCATAGGGCAACTCCACCCGATCCCAAAGACTCCAGTGCAGGGCGGGCCCCCGGCCAAAGAAGCCGGGCGTAATCAGCCCGACCAGCCCGGGGACAGGGGCCAGGGAGTAGCTCACATTTTCCTGATAGGCCAGAGCGGCCCTGGCGGTGAAGGGCAGCAATTCCAGGCTGGGCAAAAGGATCGGCGCGGCCAGCAGCCCCGCCACCAGTGCCGTCACCAGCGGGAAACGCAAAGACCACAGCCACCGCCCAATCCCCAATCCCCAATCCCTGCTGCCCAAGCCCCAATAGACCACCACCGCCAGCCCCAGATAGTAGCTGCTCTGGGCGTGGCCGGCATAGGTTGCCAGGGCAAAGAGCAGGCCCGCCGCCCCGGCCCAGGCCAGACTGCGCCGTTGCAGCGCGAGATGAAAGGCGGCCAACACCCAGCCCAGCCAACTGAGTACCCCGATTAGATTCAGATTGCCCAGGTGAATGAGCAGGGGATCGCTGAAGGCAAAGGCACTCCCGGCAAAGAGTGCCCCGGGGCGGGAGATGCCCAGCACCCGGCACAGGGCATAGACCCCCAGCCCGGCCCACCACAGGTGACCGATGGAGAGCCACTGCATCCAGACATAGCCGAAATCGGGTTGTAGCCAAAAAAGGAGCAGATTGGGCGGGTAGAGAAAGCCGGCCTGAATGTCGGCGATGAAGGGTGCGCCGCCGTAGAGGGTGGGATTCCAGAGGGGGAGTTCGCCCCGGGCCAGGGCAGCCGCGGCAAAACGATAGGTGGGGTAGAGAAAGCTGACCAGATCGCCCCCGTCGGCCGGCTGATAGACATCACCGGTCAGGGTGCGCCAGAAGAAGGCGACCGTCAGCAGGGCCAGAAGGAGAGCCGCTGCCACATCCTTCCACCGGGTGCCGGGGAAGGAGGGCCGCAAAAGGAAGGATGGCTGCGCGCTCTTATGTTTCACGTTTTACGTCAACTGCGGCTGAGCAGAATCACGCCAACACAGATCACCGCCACAGAGAGCCAGCGCATGGGCGAGACCACCTCATTGAGCACCATCGCGCTGATAATCGTCACCAGCACGTAGCCCAGACTGAGCGCTGGATAGGCGTAGCTTAACTCTACCCGGCTGAGCAGAATCAGCCAGAAGATGCTGCTGAAGCCATAGGCCCCCACCCCGCCGATGACGTAGGGGTTGAGAAATGCCTTTGTCAGGCTGGCCGCCATCACAGGCAGGGAGCCGCCAATCGGGCCGACCTGACTCATGCCCTGCTTCATCAGGAACTGACCGGCTACGTTCAGACCCACAGTAATCAGGAGTAGGAGAATCTGTTTCATCGGAGGTGCTTACCTGCTGGCAATCGCCAATACCGCCGGGCCGTAGGTGCGCGCCTTCCACGGGCCGATGGCCGGAATGCGTGTCAGTTCTTCGAGGGAGGCTGGCAACTGGGTGGCGATCTGTAAAAGGGTGTCGTTATTGAAGACAATATCCGGGTCCACGCCCCGGTTCTGGGCAGTCTCGCTGCGCCATTGACGCAGGGCGTCGTAGCGGGCCCGCTCCTTTGACGAGAGCATCTGCTCCGGGCGCACCGTCGGCTCCGGGAAAGGCGGAACGGGCCGCTCCTGGCCGTAGCGCACGGCATCCAGCACTTCTTGGCCAAAGCGCTGGATGCCGTGCGCGCTGAAACCCCGGATGTTCTGCAACTCGGCCAGGGACTGGGGTTTCTGCTGGGTCAATTCCCCCAGCACCGTATCCCCCAGCACTTTGAAAGGGGGGCGGTCCAGCCGTTCGGCCAGCACTTCCCGCCAGGTCCACAGCTCTTCCAGCAGCCCCAAATCCTGCTCGTCCACCTCCCGGGTCTGTTTCATCCGCCAGAAGGTGCGCTCCTGGGCCGGCTCTTCGTAGCGCAGTTCGGCCAGGGCCGCAAAGCCTTCCTGGGCCTCTTCCCAGCGCTCCGCCTCTTGCAGGGCGGCAATCTGCCGTTGGCGCAGCACGGGCAGGTAGTGGGTGTCCAGCTGGGCATAGGTCATCTGCTGGGCTGTCAGCGGGCGACGCCCCCAATCTGTACGCTGCATACTCTTGTCGCTGATCACCCCAAATTCATCCTGCAGAATGGCGGCCAGCCCCACGCCGTTGCGCCCCAGAATCCGCGCGGCCAGTTGGGTGTCGTAGACAGCCGCACAGCGGAAGTTGAAATCCCGATCCAGCAGACGAACGTCGTTCTCGGCCGCGTGGAAGAGAACCTCTACAGCCGGGTCCGCCAGGAGTTCGCCCAGGGGCTGTAACCGGTGAAAGGCGAGGGGATCGAGCAGAAAATCCACAGTGGGCAGGGGGTCTGCGGGGTTGGGCCGCGCGGTCGTGCTGGAATCGCAGACCGATATCTGTATTAAACAGACCCGGGGGTGATAGCGATAGAGGCTGTCGCTTTCGGTGTCCACCGCAATCAGCGGCTGATCGCGCAGCAGGGCTATCATCTCGGCGAACTCATTGCCGGATCGCACAAGCCGGGGCGCGGGAATGTTGGATGGGATGGGGCCTTTGGACGCAGATTTGGGCATAAAAGGAGACTATTCGGGTGGGAGATGAGTTAACACGCCATCCATCATAACGTGGGCTGGGCTGGGTGTCAATTCACGGGCGATCAGCAATTTTCTTTTTCCCTCTTTCTGGTATAATAGGCGGGCTTGACCCATTCAATTGCCTGACCACCCACCCGCAAAGGCAGGCTACGTAAAAGGAGGCGCTTCGTGCAATCCTCATCCGCTGCGGACAGTGCATTCTATCACCCGGATATTGAACATATCGCCCACAACCGCCGGGGGTTCTGGATTGCTGCCCTGGTCGAAGTCGTAGGTTTGTTGCTATTCGTTGGACTCTTCAATCTTGTCTTTGATCGGATTGGGGATGGGCTGGATGGCTTCTTTCTCATCTCTCTGGGTTTGTTGATGAGTCTGGTGCCCGCGGTGCTCTGGCTGGGCTTCTTCTATCGGATGGACCGGTTGGAACCAGAGCCAAAGCAGAAGCTGATCGGCGTATTCATCCTGGGGGCATTGGTCACGGCTGCGGTGGCTGTGCCCTTCCTGGAGGGCTTCTTCGCCATCGACACCTGGCTCTATAACAGTCTGGCCTCCCAACTGGTGGGGGGGATTCTGCTCATCGGCTTTGTGGAAGAGGCGGTGGTCTATCTGGTGGTGCGCTATGGCATCTACGCCGACCCGGAATTTGATGAACGGGTGGACGGGGTGATCTATGCGGTGGCCGCGGGGTTGGGGCTGGCAACTGTGCTCAACTTCAATTATGTGCTGGACCACGGCGGCGTCGATTTGGGTATTGGCTCGGTGCGTATCGTCGTCACTGCCCTGGCCCACGCCAGCTTTGCGGGTATTCTGGGCTATTTCATCGGCCAGTCCCGTTTCGAGAAGACACCGGCCTACTACCTGCCCGCGGGTTTGGCGCTGGCTGCTGTGCTTAACGGGCTATTCTTTCTGCTGGAAGATCGGGTGACCGCGTCCGGGCTTTCAGTCAATCCCTGGAATGGGTTACTGCTGGCTCTGGTCGTGGCCGGGGTCTCTCTGGCCGCTGTCTTCTGGCTGGTGGAGCGGGCCAATGAGGAGACTCTGCGGGTGGCCGTCGGGCCATCCAACCCAGCCAGCCTAGGGGCCGCGGTGGAACAGCCCTCCCCGGTAATGCCCCCTGAGCCTGTGGCCGAGAGCAGCACCGAGAGCAACACCGAAAGCAGCACTGAAAGCGTTGATGACGAGAAAGGAGAAAGCTGATGTCCGCCTGGCTTGAAACCCTACGCAAACCCAGCATCACCAATCAACCGCCCAGCGCCAGCGAACAATGGCGCAACGATCTGCTGATGGGGGTTGTGATTCTCTTTGCCATCTTTCTGGGCTGGGGCATTCGCAACAACACTGTCAACGCAGTGAAAGAGTTTGGCCTGGGTGGTCAGTTGCCTGCCCTGGCCTACCCCGCCACCTGGCTGGAAGCCCAGTCGGAGGGCGTACTTTTCCGGGCCATCGATCCGGCCAGCGCCAGCACCTTTGACGCCCGGGTGGAGCTGGTGGTGCGGGATGTGCGGGAAGGCGAAACCCTGGACTCACTCAGCGCAAGCTGGCCCCTGGCCCGCACCCAACAGTTGGAGCGCTTCCGCAACCTTTCGGCAGATGTGGCCCGGGGGCCGGACGGCAGCCCCGCGCTGCTGCTCACCTACGCCTACATCGCCGATCCCACCCGGGAGAGCGGGAGTTTGGGACTGCCGGTGGTGGTGAAGGGGCAGGACCTGCTCTTTATCGCCAACGACGGTATCGCTAACCGGCTGGTGGCGGTGACGGTTGCCGCTGACGCCACCGAGTGGGCCGCCCACGCTGACGCCTTTGCCGGACTCTTTGCCAGTTTGGGCATTCGGGGAGGAGAATAGGCTATGAACAGATGGTTTTCTGTGTTTATCACTCGGCGGCCTGACCGCCGCGTCCTTTGGCTGTGGGTCGGGCTGCTCGTCGCGCTGGCCTCGCTCTTTGTGGCCCGGCAAGCCCAGGCCATCCAGAAAGGCCCGCTCAACACTGCCCTGCTGGCAACCGTGCGGGTGATTGTGCCTGTGGCTGCCGAGTCGGATTCCTACAGCACGGGCAGCGGCACGATTCTAACCGAGAGCGGGCTGATCCTGACCAATTTTCATGTGATGGGTGAGATTGAAAACGAGACGCTTTACAATGGCAAGGGCTTTGCTGGCATCGCCATCAATCCCACCAACCTGAAGGGGCGGCCTATTGTAAAATACGCAGCCCATCTGGTGGCTGGCAGCCCGGCCCTGGACCTGGCCCTGCTGCGTATCACCGGCCTGCTGGAAGACGCCAACGCCCCTCTGCCCGCCAATCTTGGCCTGACCGCGATTGAGATTGGCGACAGTTCCCTCCTGGAGATCGGCGACGAGATCAACGCCTTTGGCTTTCCATCTATCGGTGGCGATACCGTCACCTTTACGTCCGGGGTCGTTTCGGGCTTCGAGGATCGGGAGAATGACGGCTACCCCGAATGGCTGAAGGTGGACCTGAACATCAACCACGGCAACTCGGGTGGTCTGGCTACCAACGCAACCGGGGAGTTTGTAGGGGTGCCAACCCAGGGACGGCAGGACCTGGGGATGATCGGCTTTGTGCGGGATGGCAATATGGCGATCGATTGGGTGCGTCGGGTGTTGCTGGACGAGCCGACCTCTGCCCAGGCTGATCCTACTGCGCCGGGTGTGGCGAATGTGCAATTTGCCAAAGCTATCGACAGCAAAGGCGCGGCCCGCAAGCCCGCAGTGCGCTTCGACAGCGGTCTGGACACCATCTATGCCACTTTCAACTACGTGAATTTTGCCGACGGGGGCAACTTTGAATTTATCTGGTATCTGGACGGCTTTCAAATTCTGACCGACGGCGTTGTCTGGGATTTTGGCAAGGATGGCTCCACGTGGGTCAATGTCTATGACGAAGATGGTCTGGAAGATGGCTTCTACGAACTGGAGATCAGATACAACGGCACTTCGCTCTATCGCAATGGCGTAGTGGTGGGCGCAGAGAAGCAGCAGGCACGCGCCTCTTTCGGCCCTATCACCTTTGCCGCGGGGGTAAGCGATGACGGTCAGCCCATCAATCCCGGCACAAACTTCGCCGATGTGTCGACGATCTACGCCTTTTTTGCTGTGGATGGTGTGGAGAATGGCACCAAATGGACCCGGCGCTGGTCCATCGACGGGGAGGTTGCCACCTCCAAAGACGACGTATGGAAGGAAGGCGCGCTGGACGCCACATGGATCAGTATCTCTTCCAACGATGGCGGGCTGCCTGTGGGCCGCTACAAACTGGAACTGCTGATCGGGGACAAACTGGTGCAGAGCGGGGAGATGGATGTGGTAGCGCCGGGAGCCAGCGCGCCGAAGATTGCCGACGTAATCGTCGTAGGCACGATTACCGAAGCGGACAACCGGCGGCGGGCGGTGGCTGGGGCAACCGTATTCTTCCTCAATCCGGGTGTTACTACAGCAGTTTTTGTGGATGATCCCAAACAGGGGCTGGTCTTTGCCCAGGGCGTCTCCGACGAGGACGGCTTTTATCAGTTGGACGCAAAGGTGACCCCCGGCACAGCCTACAGTGTTGTTGTCTACAAAGAGGGCTACAAACTGGTCCAGGCGGATGGCTTCGAGATTCCTGTGGATGCTACCAACCCCTACGAAGTGACTGTCACGATGGAACGGCGCTAAGGACTCGTCAAGAAATAAATTCCATCCGGTGCGTCGCACCGTCCACGAAATGACTCTGGTCCGCAACCTCATCTGGACAGTGCGACGCACCAAAACGGGAAGTTATTCTTTGGCAAGCCCTAAGTAAGCGTCAAGAAAT
>JAANMX010001504.1_pt1 | contig 26300 bp, 26 predicted proteins | sample 7279681 | NCBI WGS metagenome assembly JAANMX01 (sample SAMN14094542, study PRJNA606508) | bioreactor metagenome | isolation source: A lab-scale SPAN reactor treating ammonium-rich wastewater day 351 | place: Ireland: Galway | collected 2018-01-01
CCTGCACGACGTCGGGCTCGATCCGGACGCCTCACCCGCGGACATCGAGCGTGTTCTCGGCCTGGCGCCGGGCGACCTGATGGACCCGCAGACCGCGCGGTGACGGTGTACTGCCGGCGCGCGTCCTCCCTCGCGCGCCGGCAGCGATCCTGCACCGACCCCCTCATCGGTGCGGACCCCCGTCCCCCATCACCAAGGATGGGTCCCGCGTGCGCGCCGCAACAGGGCCGAATGGTGGGTGGGAAATCCCGGTGTCGATGCCCCGGGTATCCGACCGACGCACCGGCCGGCCGTTCAGACCAGCCGGCGGTCCGTCGCCCAGCGGGTCAGCTGGTGCCGGTTCGACAGCTGCAGCTTGCGCAGCACGCTGGAGACGTGGGTCTCGACGGTCTTGATCGAGATGAACAGCTCCCGGGCGATCTCCTTGTAGGCGTAGCCGCGCGCGATCAACCGCATCACCTCGCGCTCGCGCTGCGAGAGCCGGTCGAGTTCCTCGTCCACGCTGGCGATGTCGATCGAGCCCGAGAAGGCGTCCAGCACGAAGCCGGCCAGCCGCGGCGAGAACACCGCATCCCCCTCGGCGACCCGGCCGATGGCGTCCACCAGCTCGTCGGCCGAGATCGACTTGGTGACGTAGCCGCGGGCGCCGGCCCGGATCACGCCGATGACGTCCTCGGCGGCGTCCGAGACGCTGAGTGCGAGGAACCTGATCTCGGGCTCGGTGACGTGCACCTGCTTGATCACCTCGACGCCGCCGCCGCCGGGCAGGTGCACGTCGAGCAGCACCACGTCCGGTTGCGCCTTGAGCACGGCCGCCACCGCGGTCGGCACGTCCTCACCCTCCCCCACGATCTGCACCCGGGAGCCGATGTCGTGCTTCACGCCGCTGCGGAACATGGCGTGATCGTCGACGATCACCACCCGGCGGGCGGCCTGCGGGCTGGGTTGCTGCTCGGTCATCGTTTCATCTCCAGTCGTACCTCGGTGCCCTCTTCGGGGGCGCTTCGAATCGTCGCATTGCCTCCGGCACGCCGCAATCGCTCCACGATCGAGCCGCGGACGCCCATCCGGTCGGCCGGTACCTCCGCCAGCACGAAGCCCCGGCCGCGATCGCGGACGAAGACCTCGACCGCGCCGTCGTCCACCTCGGCGTAGACGTCGACCTTGGTCACCCCGGCATGCCGGGCCGCGTTCACCATCGCCTCGCGGGCCGCCTGCACCAGCGACTTCAGCTCCGGGTCCAGCTCCCGGTCGCCGACCACCACGATCTCGACGTCGACGCCGTGGTCGTCCTCGACCTCCGCGGCGGCGGCGACCAACGCCGCCTTCACCGTCGCCGCGTCGGAGGTCTCGCCGTACAGCCAGGCCCGCAGCTCACGCTCCTGACGCCGGGCCAGCGAGGTCACCGCCTTGGCGTCGGACGCCTGGCGCTGGATCAGCGCCAGCGTCTGCAGCACGGAGTCGTGCAGGTGCGCGGCCATGTCGGCCCGGGCGTCGGCCAGCATCTTCTCCTCGCGCGCCGCACCCAGCGACCGCCGCACCCGGATGATCCACGGGGCGGCCGCCAGCAGCAGGGTGACCACCACCAGGCCCAGCACCAGCAGCGTCCGCGCGATCTCGGACAGCTCCGGCAGCATCACCACGATCAGGCCGATCGCGGTGCCCAGGCCCCCCAGGCCGAGCACGATCCGGACGATCCGCGACCAGTGCGCGGTCAGCGGCGCGAACCAGCGGCGCAGCGCGGTCGATCGGCTGATCGACCGGTTGGAGATGTGGTCGGCCTGCCACCAGATCAGCATCAGGCCGGCGGTTCCGGCCAGCGCCGGCCACAACACCCGTTGCGGCAGGCCGAAGCCGGCGGACTGGACGAACCACAGCAACCCGGCACCGAGCAGCGCCACCGCCGACATCGCGCCCAGGTCGGTCGGCACCCGGGACGGCGCCTCGACGGTGCGCATGCCGCGACGGTGGGCCGACTCGAGGCCGGGCGCGCTCCGGCTCTCCGCGGCCAGCGGCAGCGCCAGCCACAGCACCAGATAGACCAGCACGCCGATGCCCATGCTGGCGGTCAGCAGGACGAACCCGATCCGCAACACCAGCACCGGCCAGCCCAGATGCGCCGCCAACCCGCTGCACACGCCGGCCAGCCAGGCGCTGTCGAGCCGCCGGTCGGCGCGGTGCGGCGTCACGGGTGCTGTGCGGACGGGATCGGTCATCGGGCGCATCGTCGGAGGTTGGTGGTGCCGACCCGTCTAGCCTCACACAGCCGTGAAGGCGCGGCCAGCCGAACGGCCCGGAAGCCTCGCCCACGGGGCCGGTGGGCCTTTGAGGGTCTGCTCAGGGACGATCCCCGATGGTTGCCGCCGCCGCATCGACCAAGGTGGTGGGCATGGAACTCACACCGCTGCGCCGGGCGTCCTCGGGCGCCGTGCTCGGCGGCGTGTGTGCCGGTCTGGCCCGCCGCTGGAAGGTCGACCCGACCGTGCTGCGGATCGCGATGGTGCTGCTGGCCCTGCTCGGCGGCCTCGGCATCGCCTTCTACGTCGGCGCGCTGCTGCTGGTGCCCAAGGACGGCTCCAGCGACTTCCCGCTGTACCGGGTGGCGCCGTTCACCCGCTCGTGGTCCCCGGCCGCCGCCATCGGCGCCGTGGTCGGCCTGGGCGTGCTGATCACCGTGGCGGTCGGCTCGTGGCTGCCGTTCGGCCTCGCGCCGGTGGTCGGCCTCGGCTTCCTGTGGTACTTCGGCTTCCATCGCCGGCGCCAGCCGCAGCATCCGGACGCCGCCGGCCAGGCCCCGGACGCCCTGCCCGGCGGCAACCCGCCGGCCGTCGCCGAACTGCCTCCCGCGCCGCAGACCGACTTGCCGCAGACCGACTTCGAGCGCGCCGCGGCGGCGTGGCGCGAACGCGTCGCGCAGGAACGGCAGGAACCCACCGGAACGCTGGTGACGCCCGTCGCGCCCAACGACCCCCGGCCCACCGAGCCCTACCCGGTCCAGGGCTTGACCCAGTACCGGCCGACCCCGGCGCCGGCACCGCCGGCCGTCCCGAACTGGACCCCGCCCGCTCCCCGGGCCGCCCGGAATCGTCCGAGGTGGGTGTGGCCGCTGGTGCTCTGCCTGGTGGGCGGAGGACTGGCCACGCTGGCCATCCTGTCCGCGGTCGCCGGCATCGCGGTCCCGCCGCTGGCCTACCCGGCCACGGTGCTGGCGGCGCTCGGCCTGGGCCTGCTGGTGGCTGCCTTCGCCGGACGCCCGCGCGGCCTGCTGCCGCTCGGCGTGATCGCCGCCCTGGTGACGATCGCAATGATGGTGCCGATGCCCCGCGCGGGCGGCGTCGGCGACCGGACCCTGACCTACACGACGATAACGCAGCTGCCCGGCGCCGAGCAGAGTCACGCGGCCGGCGACGTGACGGTCGACCTGAGCGGCCTAGCGATCACCGAGACCCGGCAGTTCCGCTACTCCCAGGGTGTAGGCACCACGACGCTGGTCCTGCCCGCGACCGGCAACGTGGTCGTCGAATGGTCGATCGGCGCCGGCGAGTACGCGGGGCCGGACGCCGAACGCGGCGGCATCGACATCGAGGGCACCTACCGCCGGGTGACCGATCCCGCGGCGCCCGTCCTGACCGTATTCCTGCATTCCGATGTCGGGGAGGTGATCGTCACCCGATGAAACGCATCGATGTCGCCGCACTCAATGTCGGCCTGGTGAGTATCGGACTGGCCGTGCTCGCGCTGGTCGCCGCATTCGGCACGGTGGACTGGAAACTCACCTCGATCATCGCCCCCCTCGGCCTGGTCGCCATCGGCCTGGCCGGCCTCCTGCTTTCCCGAACTTCGACGAAAGGAAACCGATGAACGGAAAGACCCTGACCCGCTCGACCACCGACAAATTCCTCGGCGGCGTCTGCGGCGGATTGGCCCGGTACCTCAACCTGGACTCCGGCCTGGTTCGCATCGTGACCGTGCTGGCGGCCATCTTCACCCAGGTCGGCTGGATCGCCTACCTGGTGCTGTGGGCCGTGCTGCCCACCGAGGGCGGCGGCCCCACCGGCTTCGATGAGGCCCGCAGCGCCTTCGGCCAGGGCAACGGCCGGCCGACGGATCGCCCCGAGCAGAACCCCGACGACCTCCGCTGAGCCGATCACGAGGGGCCCGGACGCGCACCGCGTCCGGGCCCTTCGTCGTGATCCCGGCGGCCAGGCGGGGCCGAACCGGGTGACCGAGCAACCGCGTCCACCCTTGCACGCCGGGGCGCAAGCACCCTATGGTCACGAACGTCCGGACCCGAAAGGAGGCTGCAATGGAGCGTTTTCAAGGGCTGTTAGGGATCATCCTGATTCTCGGGATCATGGTCTTGCTGTCGAAGCACCGCAGCCGGATCAACTGGCGGATCATCGGCGCCGGCCTGGCGCTGCAGGTGATCACCGGGTTCCTGGTGATCAAATGGGGGCCGGGCGCCTACGCCCTGGAGCAATTCGCCAACGGCGTCACCCACATCATCGACTACACCAAGGCCGGCACCGAGTTCGTCTTCGGGTCGCTGATCGACACCGAGAAGAACGGCTTCATCTTCGCCGTCCAGGTGTTGCCCGTGATCATCTTCTTCGGCACCATCGTCGGCGTCCTCTACTACCTGCGGGTGCTGCAGTGGTTCGTCGAGATCGTCGGCACCGCGCTGAAGTGGGTGCTGGGCACCTCCAAGATCGAATCGGTGTGGGCCGCGACCGTGGTCGTCCTCGGCATGAGCGAGGCGCCGCTGGTGATCCAGCCCTACCTGAAGCGGCTGACCAAGTCGGAGCTGTTCGTCTGCATGGTCGGCGGCCTGGCCTCGGTGGCCGGCACCGTCCTGGTCGGCTACTCGCTGCTCGGCGCGCCGATGCCGTACCTGCTGGCCGCCGCAGTGATGAACGCGCCCGGCTCCCTGCTGATCGCGAAGGGCCTGTGGCCCGAGACCGAGAAGTCCGACCTGGACGCCTCGGTGCGCGACGTACGCGACACCGAATCGGTGAACATCATCGACGCGCTCGCCCGCGGCGCCCTGACCGGCGGCCACCTGGCCGTCATCGTCGGCTGCCTGCTGGTCGCCTTCATCGCCGTGATCGCGATGCTGAACGGGGCGCTGGGCGGGATCGGCGGCTGGTTCGGCGCGCCGGGCCTCTCCTTCGACCAGGTGTTCGGCTGGATCTTCGCCCCGGTCGCCTGGCTGCTCGGCGTCCCCTGGCACGAGGCCGGAACGGCCGGCAACTTCATCGGCCAGAAGACGGTGCTCAACGAGTTCGTCGCCTTCTCGAACTTCGGCCCGCTGGTGCAGGCCGGCACCCTCGACCCGAAGACGGTGCTGATCACCACCTTCGCGCTCTGCGGCTTCGCCAACTTCGGCTCGATCGCCATCCTGGTCGGGTCGCTGGGCAGCCTGGTGCCCGAGCGCCGCCACGAGGTGGCCAAGTACGGGCTGCTCGCGCTGCTGGCCGCCACCATGACCAACCTGCTCAACGCCGCCATCGTCGGCGTCGTGGGCAGCTGAACCGAGAGGACGACCAATGGCTCCCCGCCCCGTCTACTTCGACTGCGACACCGGCATCGACGACGCGCTGGCGCTGGTCTACCTGATGGCCTCGCCCGAGATCGAACTGGCCGGCATCGGCACGGTGAGCGGCAACATCGACGCCCGGCAGGCGGCCGTGAACACCCTCGACCTGCTCGCGATGGGCGGCAAGGGCGACGTCGCGGTCGCGGTGGGCGCGATGGATCCGCTCACCCACGGCTACAGCGGCGGTGTCCCGCACATCCACGGGCACAACGGCGTCGGCGACGTCGAACTGCCGCACACCGACCGCAGGCCCGAGGCCGAGTCGGCGGCCGACATGCTGGTCCGGCTCGCCCACGCGCACCCGGGCGAGCTGGACGTGATCGCGATCGGCCCGCTGACCAACCTGGCGCTGGCGCTGAAGCAGGACCCGTCGATCGCGGAGTTGGTGCGCGAGGTGACCATCATGGGCGGCGCCGCCCTGGTGCCGGGCAACCTGAGCGCGGTCGGCGAGGCGAACATCTGGAACGACCCGGAGGCGGCGCAGCTGGTCGTGGAGGCGCCCTGGCAGGTGGTCCTGGTGCCGCTAGACGTCACCCTCGAGAACGCCTTCGAAGAGTCCGACCGGCTGGCGCTGGCCGCGTCCGAGTCGCCGCTGAACCAGGCGCTGGCCGGCATCCTCGACCTGTACTACGACTTCTACGTGGGCGAGTACGGACGCCGCATGTGCGCCCTGCACGACCCGCTGGCGGCCGCGATCGCCGTCGGCCAGATCACCGCCACCCGGGCGCCGAACGTGCCGGTGGTGGTGGACGACACCCAGGGTCCCGGCCGCGGGCAGACCATCTGCGACCTGCGCGGGCAGCGCAACGGGCCGCGCGACGTCGAGGGCGCGCACGTCCGGGTGGTGCTGGACACCGATCAGCCGCTCGCCCCGGTGCTGCTGGAGCGGCTGCTGGCCTACCGCGGCTGAGGGGCCGCCGCGGCGCGGCGCCGGCGGCTCACAGGTCCTTGACCAGGGTGCCGCCGACGGAGCGGAAGCCGAGGTCGCGCAGGTAGTCGGTGTGGCCCGGGACGGGGTGCTCGACGATCACCGTGGCGATCCCCCCGTCCCGCAGCACCCGGACGCCGGGGCCGGAGTACAGCCATGCGGCGATGCGCGAGTCGCGGTAGGCGCTCATCACGTAGTCGAGCGTGAGCCGGAGCGCCGAGCCGTCCCGATGCCCGGCCAGGGCTCCGGCCGGCAGTCCGTCGCGGATCAGCAGCAGCACGAAGTCCTCTTCGCCGAGCGTGCCGAACGTCGGCCAGATCCGCCGGATCTCGTCGGCGTGGGCGAGCAGGAAGTCCTGCAGGAACGGGGCGTCCGCGCCGATCGGGACGGCGCCGAGGTTGCGGTGCGGGCCGAGTTCGCGGCGCAGGAACCAGGCGTTGACGGCGATCACCGCCGTGTTGGTCAGGATGATCGGCACCGACGGCAGCAGCGCCCCGTAGACCACGAAGATCAGCGCTCCGGTCAACGACAGCAGCCGCAGCCGGACCACCGACGTCATGGTCAGCGAGACGACGATGAGGGCCGAGGCGACGTAGCCCACCAGTTCCACCCAGTTCACGGCGGCAGCCTACGGGTTCCCGCCGGCGGACGCCCTTCCCGGCGCCGCGCAGCGGTGATCAGCGGTGATCAGCGGGCGTAGCGGCGGTAGAGGCTGTTCATGAACAGCAGGCCGGGGTCGTGGCGGCGTTTCAGCGCGAAGAACTCCTCGATCCGGGGGTAGGCCCGCGCCAGATCGTCCCGGGTGTAGTGCTGCTGGTAGGGCAGATAGAAGGTGCCGCCCGCGGCCAGCGCCCGGTCGACCAACCTCCGGGTGAGCCGGGCCATGTCGCTGTTGCCCTCGGCGGAGACCTCCTGGCTCAGGTACAGCACCACCGAGTACCGGTCGCCGCGGGCGTAGTCGAGCAGGATCGGCTCGGCATGCACCATCCGGACGGACGCATGCAGCAGCACCGCCTGCCCGTCCTGCACCGCCGCGGCGGTCTGCTCCAGGAACGGGACCAGGGCCTCTCGCGGCAGGAAGTACTCGTGCAGGATGTCGGTGTACTGGGGAATCTTGTGGCGCAGCAGGGTCAGGTCGCTGTACATGGCCTGGTTGCGCGCCACCAGGCAGGCCTCGGCCGCGCGCAGCGCCTCGTTGCGCGACGTGTCGCATTGGCGGACGCGGGGCAGCAGGTCGCGCTGCAGCGTCCACTTCAACCACTGGGCGACTCCCCCGTGCCGGGCCAGGTTGAACAGGAACCGCGCCGGCGGCGAGTCGGGCTCGTGCCGCAGTTCGGGCCTCGGCTCGTCCGCGGAACCCGGGAACCGCGCGTAGGTGTAGACGACCGCCTCCTGCAGCAGCGGTGAGCCGGCGGTGGCCAGATCCGCCGACATCAGCCGGTTGTGCTCGTCGGAGCCCAGCGCGTCCAGGACGCCCGGCAGGTCGGCGGCGGACACCACCCGCTGCTCCAGCCGGTACAGCTCGTCGGGCTCGGTGGCCAACTCGGCCTCGACGATCACGCCGAACAGCCCGTAGCCGCCGATCACGGCATGGAACAGGTCGGGATCGTGACCGGCGTCCACGGTGACGACGCTGCCGTCGGCCTTCATCAGCCGCAGGCTGCGGACGGTGCCGGCCAGCGATCCGGTGCGGAAATCGACACCGTGGGCGTTGACCGAGATGGTGCCGCCGACGCTGAGCACGTCGATGCTGGGCATGCCGCTCACCGACAGCCCGTGCGGGTGGAGCGCTTCGAGCACCTGCCCCCACCGCGCCCCGCCGCCGACCCGCACCGTCCCGGACGCCGCGTCGACGGCGATCCGGTTCATCGCGGTCATGTCGATGGCCAACGCGCCGGGCCACGACGCCTGGCCCCCCATGCTGTGCCGAGCACCGGCCACCGACACCTTCAGCTCGTGCTCGCGGGCGAACGCCAGCGCGCGCCCGAGTTCGGCCTCACCGCTCGGCCGCACCACCCCGTACACCTCGGTGCGGTTCAGGCAGCTGGCGTCGTTGACGGTGCCGCTCCGTTGGCTGAGCCAGTCCGGGTAGCTGGGCACGCCGACGGCGGCACTCTCCGGGTTGGCGGCCAGTTGACGGACGATGCAGTCGTGGGGCCGCGTCGCCAGGCCGCCGTAGGTGTCGATCATCGCCGACCCGTACGAGATCACGATCAGCGCGCCGCACAGGGCGCAGGCGTGCCGGATGCGGAACCGGCTTCGGCTCGGCTTCGCGTCCGGGACGGCCATGGCTTGCCGTTCAGGGTTTCCAGTTCGCCAGCTGCTCGGCGGTCGGGTAGGAGTTCTGGGCGCCCTCGCCGGTGGCCGCGTAGGCGCCGACCCGGACGGCGAACGCGCAGGCGGCGTCCAGGTCGTCACCCTGGGCCAGCCGGAAGGCGAGCGCCGCCAGGAAGGCGTCGCCGCAGCCGGTGGTGTCCACCGGCTTCACCTCCGGTGACGGGATCTGCGCCGAGGCCGTTCCGGCGTCCAGGTCGATGACCCGGGCACCCTTGGAGCCCAGGGTCACCACGATGGTGCGCGGACCGTTCTCGCCGAGCGCGGTCGCGGTCGCCCCGATCACCGCCGTCCAGTCCCCCAGCGGGTCGAAGTCGGCCTGCCCGGTCAGGTCGGCCAGCTCGTGGTTGTTGACCAGCAGGATGTCCACCAGGTCGAGCAGGTCGGCGCCCACCCTCTGGTACGGGGAGATGTTCAGCACGACGGTGGCGCCCTTGGCGCGGGCGTTGCGGGCGGCCGCCTTGACCGCCTCCAGCGACACCTCGAGGCACAGCGTCAGGACGGCGGAGGCGTCCGCGGTGTCGAAGAACTCCGTGGCGGCGTTGACGTCGCCGGCGGTCAGCCGGCCGTTGGCGCCCGGGCTGACGATGATGCAGTTCTCACCCCGATCGTCGACGGCGATCATCGCCGAGCCGGTGGCGACGCCGCCGAGCACGCGCACCTCGCTGGTGTCGACCCCGGAGTCCTGCAGGCTGGCCAGCAGCATGGCGCCGTTGCCGTCGTCGCCGACGCAGCCGAGGATCGCCACGTCGCCGCCGAGCTTGCCCACCGCGGCCGCCTGATTGGAGCTCTTGCCGCCCGGCACGATCACCAGGTCGGAGCCCGTCACCGTCTCGCCGGGGCCCGGCAGGCGCGCCGTCCGCACCACCAGATCCGCATTCAACGAACCGACCACCAGCACACGTCCGGACGCCATCACAACTCTCCTTTGAGCTCGCCTGTCGCGCACGAACCTAGCCGAGAGCGAGCGAGCCGGTCGAGGGTTGCGCCAGGTCCGAGGTGGCGCCCGGTGGCGGCTGCCGGGCCGAGGCCGTCGTACGGCGGCCGAGGACAACGCCACGAGGTGCCTGCTCGGCCCGCCAAGTGGTGACGCAATTGGGAGAGGCACACCACTAGGGTCTGGCCATGCGACCCGATCAACTGCCGCTGCTGACCACTGTGTCGGCGCCGGCCGTCCATCCCGATGGAACCTGGGCGGTGGTGGCGACCAGCCGTCCCGACTTCGACGCCGACGCCTACGTCGGGCAGCTATGGCGGGTGCCGCTGGACGGCGCCAACGCCGGCCGGGGTGCCGCGGGAGGCCCGCGCCGGCTGACCCGGGGACAGCGAGACGCCCTGCCGAAGTTCTCGCCGGACGGCGCGGTGATCGGGTTCCTGCGTGCGGGCGCCAACGATCGCCCGCAGCTGCACCTGATCCCCAGCACGGGCGGCGAGGCGTTGTGCGTGACCAACCAGCCGCTGGGCGTCTCCGACTTCGCCTTCTCGCCGGACGGCCGGCTGATCGCGTTCATCGCCCGGGTACCGGAGGAGGGCCGCTACGACACCGTGGACGGGGTGAAGGCGCCGCAGGAGGATCCGCGGCACATCACCTCGCTGGCCTTCCAGTACAACGGCCTGGGCTGGCTGCGGGACCGGCGCAGCCAGCTGTTCGTCGTCGAGGCGCCCGACGTATTCGGCGAGCCGCCGGTCGCACCGGTGGGCCGCGCCGCGAAGGATCTCTCCCCCGAGGCACGAAAGGACGCCGGCTTCCCCAGACCCACCCGGCTCACGTCGTCCGACGCCGACCACGCCCAGCCCAGCTTCACCGCCGACGGCGCCGCGGTGCTGGTCAGCGCCGGGCGTCCCGGCGAGCCGGAGAGCCTGATCACCGACCTGTTTCGCGTCCCCGTCGACGGCTCGGACGCGGTCCGGCTCACCGACGGATCGGTGGCCGCCAGTTCGCCGCTGGAGGTGGACGGCACGATCTGGTTCACCGGTGTCGAGCTGGGCGAGTCCGGGCTCGACTTCGTCGCCGCCCAGCTGTCGGTGTTCCGGCTCGGCGCGAGCGGCCCCGAGCAGCTGACCGACCTGGACGCGCTGATCGAGACGGACCTGGTGGCGACCGCCGGCGGCGTGCTGGCGACCACCGAGGCGCGCGGGGTGTCGCAGTTGCTGCGGGTGCGCGACGGCGGGGTCGAATACCTGCTCGACACCGACGCGGGCGTGGTGCTGTTCGGCTGCGGCACGACCGGCGCCCGCCCGAACACGGATGCACCCGTCGTGGCCTCCTATCGAACCGGCGCCGGGATGGGCGAGGTCGGCCTGGTCGAGGGTGGCCGGATCAGGCCGCTGACCGACTTCTCGGCGACCCTGCGGGCCGGCACCGACGTCCGGGAGCCCCGGGAGCTCACCGCGACCTCCGTCGACGGCCACCCGGTGCACGGCTGGGTGGTCACGCCGGCCGGTGAGGGCCCGCACCCGGTGCTGCTGATGATCCACGGCGGACCGTTCGCGCAGTACACGTCGGCGTTCTTCGACGAGGCCCAGGTGTACGCCGAGGCGGGCTACGCCGTGGTGATGTGCAACCCGCGCGGCTCGTCCGGCTACGGACGCGATCACGGGCGAGCGATCCGGGGCGCCTTCGGCGACCTGGACTCCGCCGACGTGCTGGCCTTCCTGGAGCACGCGATCGCCACCGTGCCCGGACTGGACGGCGACCGGGTGGGCATCATGGGCGGCTCCTACGGCGGCTACCTGACCGCCTGGATCATCGCCCACGACCACCGCTGGGCGGGCGCGATCGTCGAACGCGGCTACCTCGACCCGGCGTCCTTCATCGGCAGCTCGGACATCGGCTGGTTCTTCCCGCAGCAGTACAACGGCGATCGGGAGCGGATGGACGCCCAGTCGCCGATGCTGCTCACCGACGCCGTGACCACCCCGACGTTCGTGATCCACTCGGAACAGGACCTGCGCTGCCCCTTGTCACAGGCGTTGCGGTACTACACCCAACTGAAGCTCGGCGGCGTCGAGACCGAGCTGCTGGTGTTCCCCGGCGAGAACCACGAACTGTCGCGTTCGGGGACGCCATGGCACCGCCGGCAGCGCTTCGAGGCGATCCTGGACTGGTGGTCGCGGCATCTCCCAGTCGGCTGAGAACAACGGGCGGGTTTCGCCACCGACTGCCGTGGTGAAACCCGCCGGGTATCTCACAGGCGCAAGACCGCCTCCGGTCCACGGTCAGCGATGACCGTAGGCGTCCCGGCGATGGACGACGGAGACGACCTCGATCACCAAGCGGTACTCGATGATCCGATAGACGACCCGGTACTCGCCGCGGCGAGCCGCGTATAGCGGCGAGAGCGGCTCTCGGAGTGGCTTGCCAACGCGGTGGGGGTTTTCGCGAAGCGCGCCGAGGATGAACTCGAACGCCGCGGCAGCCACCTTCTCGGGGAGATCACGCTCAAGGGCGCGGCGGGCACTCCTGGTGAATACGACCTCGTACAAGCGCCTACTCCGAGAGCCGTCCGAGCTCCACCATGGCTGCCCGCACCTCGTCGGCGGACGAGACCTCGCCTGCCTCCATCTCGGCCAGCCCCTGCCGGATCGCCGCCACTTCGACGGGATCACTCAGAATCTCGAGGGTCTCGAGCAGCGAGTCGTAGTCGTCCGCGCTCAGCAGGACGGCCACACGGTCACCGTTCCTGGTCACCTCGAACCGCTCGTGCGTGGTCACCGCCGACTCGATGAGGCGGGAGAGGTTCGCCCGGGCCTCCGCTAGCGAGAGAACTGTCATGTACAGAATTCTAGCGCAACTTGTCGCTCCAGCCCGGCTGTCGCTGGAAGCCTTGGATCGCCCGACGGAAGGAATGTCGAGCCGACCCCCTCACTCCCACTCGATGGTGCCGGGCGGCTTCGAGGTGATGTCGAGGACCACCCGGTTGACCTCGCGGACCTCGTTGGTGATCCGGGTGGAGATCCGCTCCAGCACGTCGTAGGGCAGGCGTCCCCAGTCGGCGGTCATGGCGTCCTCGGAGGTGACCGGACGCAGCACCACCGGGTGCCCGTAGGTGCGACCGTCGCCCTGCACGCCGACCGAGCGGACGTCGGCCAGCAGCACCACCGGGAACTGCCAGATGTCGCGGTCGAGGCCGGCCGCGGTGAGTTCGGCGCGGGCGATGGCGTCCACCTCGCGGAGCAGGTCGTGGCGCTCGCGGGTGACCTCGCCGATGATCCGGATCGCCAGACCGGGGCCGGGAAACGGGTGCCGCCAGACCATCTCGTCGGGCAGGCCGAGCTCGGTGCCGACGGCGCGCACCTCGTCCTTGAACAGGGTGCGCAGCGGCTCGACCAGGGAGAACTGCAGGTCGTCGGGCAGCCCGCCGACGTTGTGGTGGCTCTTGATGTTGGCCGCGCCCTCGCCGCCGCCGGACTCCACGACGTCGGGGTAGAGGGTGCCCTGGACCAGGAACTCGATGTCCTTCTCGGCGTTCAGCGCGCGGGCGGCGTCCTCGAAGGTGCGGATGAACTCGCGGCCGATGATCTTGCGCTTTGTCTCCGGCTCGCTCACCCCGGCCAGCGCGCCGAGGAACCGGTCGGCCTCGTCGCGCACCACCAGGTCGACGCCGGTGACGGCCACGAAGTCGCGCTCGACCCGTTCGGCCTCGCCCTTGCGCAGCAGCCCGTGGTCGACGAAGACGCAGGTGAGCTGATCACCGACCGCGCGCTGCACCAGGGCGGCGGCGACGGCGGAGTCCACGCCGCCGGACAGCGCGCAGAGGACCTGCTTGTCGCCCACCCGGGCTCGGATCGCGGCGACGGAGTCGTCGACGATGCTGGCCGGCGTCCAGTCCTGGCGGCAGCCGGCGATGTCGATCAGGAACGACTCCAGGACGGCCTGGCCGTACTCCGAATGCCCCACCTCCGGGTGCCACTGCACCCCGGCCAGGCCGCGGCGCAGATCCTCGAAGGCGGCCACCGGGGACCCGTCGGAGTTGGCCAGGCAGGCGAAGCCGGGCGGCGCGGCGTAGACGGCGTCCCCGTGGCTCATCCAGGCCCGGAAGTCGGCGGGCAGCCCGCCGAGCAGGGTGCCGCCGGCGTCCACCCGGACGGCTGTCCGGCCGAACTCGGACAGCCCGGTGCGCCGGACGTCGCCGCCCAGCGCACTGGCCATCGCCTGGAAGCCGTAACACATGCCGAAGGTCGGGATGCCGGTGGCGAACAGGGCCGGGTCGACCTGCGGGGCGCCGGGCGCATACACCGACTGCGGACCGCCGGAGAGCACGATCGCCTTCGGCCGGCGGGCGACGATCTCGTCGACGGACGCCGTGTGCGGGACGATCTCGGAGTAGATCCGGGCCTCCCGGACGCGGCGCGCGATCAGCTGGGCGTACTGCGCGCCGAAGTCGACGACGAGGACAAGCTCGTGCTCGTGGCTCATGGGACGTCAGTGTAGGGATTGCGAATGGTGTCATGATTGACCACCGAGATTCGTGAACGCGGGACACACCCGCGCGATCAGTTAGGACCTGACATATGCAGATCTACGACGACGTGACCACGCTGGTCGGGCGCACCCCGCTGGTACGGCTCAACCGCATCTTCGGCGACACCAAGGCAACGGTGCTGGCCAAGCTGGAGTTCTACAACCCGGCGAACTCGGTCAAGGACCGGATCGGCGTGGCGATGATCGACGCCGCCGAGGCGTCCGGGCAGCTCAAGCCGGGCGGCACCATCGTCGAGGCCACCTCGGGCAACACCGGCATCGCGCTCGCCATGGTGGGCGCGGCCCGCGGCTACCGGGTGGTGCTGACCATGCCCGAGACCATGTCCAAGGAGCGCCGCGCACTGCTTCGCGCGTTCGGCGCCGAGCTGGTGCTCACCCCGGGTTCGGAGGGCATGCGCGGCGCGGTGGCCCGCGCCGAGGCGATCGGTGCCGAGGAGGGCGCCGTCCTGGTCCGCCAGTTCGCCAACCCGGCCAACGTGGACATCCACCGCCGCACCACCGCCGAGGAGATCTGGAACGACACCGACGGCACCGTCGACATCGTGGTCGCCGGCATCGGCACCGGCGGCACCATCTCGGGCGTCGGCCAGATCCTCAAGGAGCGCAAGCCCGAGGTGAAGATCGTCGCCGTCGAGCCCAAGGAGTCGGCGATCCTGTCCGGCGGCCAACCCGGCCCGCACAAGATCCAGGGCATCGGCGCCAACTTCATCCCCGAGATCCTGGACCGTTCGGTGATCGACGAGATCCTTCCGCAGAACGCCGAGACCGCCGTCGAGTACGCCCGCCTGGCCGCCTCGAAGGAGGGCCTGCTGGTCGGCATCAGCTCCGGCGCCGCCCTGGCCGCCGCCGCCGAGTTGGCCGCCCGCGAGGACACCGCCGGCAAGACCATCGTCGTGGTCATCCCGTCGTTCGGCGAGCGCTACCTGTCCACGATCCTGTACGCGGATCTGCTCGACTGAGCATTCCGCCGGAACGTCTCCGAACGGCCCCGTCGCACGACGGGGCCGTTCGGCGTTTCCAGGGACGCCGCCACGCCGGATGGACGCCCCGGCAGAGCCCGACCTGCTTTGATTGGGCGATGAAGCTGCGCGCACTGGCCTCGTCGGCCTGGTTCCGGCTGAACGAAGACCTGGACACCGCGCTGCGGGAGGATCCGGCCGCCCACAGCAAGCTGATGGTGGCGCTGGCGTACCCGGGCGTCCATGCCGTCTGGGTGCACCGGCTCTGCCACGAGCTGTGGGTGACCAGCCCGGCGCTGCGTCCGCTGGCCCGGCTGCTGTCCCAGGTGTCGCGCACCCTGACCCAGGTCGAGATCCACCCCGGTGCCGTGATCGGTCGGCGTTTCTTCATCGATCACGGCAACGGGGTGGTCATCGGCGAGACCGCCGAGATCGGCGACGACGTGTTGATGTACCACCAGGTCACCCTGGGCGGACGCTCGCGCGGCCGGTTCAAGCGGCACCCGACGATCGGCAACAACGTGCTGCTGGGCGCCGGCGCCAAGATCATCGGCCCGATCACCATCGGCGAGGGCTCCAAGGTTGGCGCCAACGCCCTGGTGGTGAAGGACGTCCCACCCGGCTCGGTGGTCACCGGCATCCCTGCGAACACCACCGCCGGAGACGTGATCGCCTGAGACCCACTTTCGTCGAACTCAGGCGGCTTTCGTCATCCCGGCGGACGCCGGGATCTCGACGAACTCAGCCGGCCGCGGGCGTCCATTCGGGATCACGCCCGACCCAGCCGACCAGGCGGACATAGGCCGGGGCGTCGCCGGGAACCTCCACCACCGGACCGAACGGGATGACACCACCCCTGGGCTCGGCCGGCAGGGCCGCGGTGATCGGGCCGACCACCGCGGCTGCCACCTCCTGGTCGAGGTCGGCCTCACGTCCGAGCGCCCGGGCCAGATCCCAGGCGTGCACCGCGAACTCGCTGGCGTAGACGCCGATCGCCGCCGTGCCGGGCATCGGGCCGGCCGGATGCTGGAAGATCCGCTCGAGCACCGCGTCGTCCGCGAGGGCCGCCGACAACGGCGCGAGCCGCGAGACCCACTCCTGCGCCCAGGCGTCGTCGGCGATGCCATCGACCATCGACGGCACCTCGAACGGGCGCCCTCCCCCGGCGATGTGCACGATTCGGTCCTCCACCGCGACGAGGTGGCTGAGCAGGTCGCGCACGCTCCAATCCGAGCAGGGGGTGGGCCGGTCCAGGTCGGCCGGCGTGATGGATTCGATCAGCGGCGTCACCTGGGCGGTTGCCCGGGCGAGCAGCGGGCGGGTATCTGACAGGGTCATCGTGTTGTTCATGCAGACCATGCTCGCAGCGATAACCTGACACGTACTGTCGGGTATTGATGGCAGGATCGGACACATGCGAGCCGACCGGTTGCTGCGGATCCTGGCGCTGCTGCGGCGCCACGGACGCCTGCCCGCCCGCCGGCTCGCCGAGCTGCTGGAGGTCTCCGAACGCACGGTGCTGCGCGACATGGAGGCCCTGTCGGCCGCCGGCGTCCCGGTCTACACCGATCGTGGCCGCAACGGCGGCTGCGCGCTGCTCGACGGCTATCGCACCGAGGTCAGCGGGCTGACCCCGGGCGAGGCGCAGGCGCTGTTCGCCTGGACGTCGGGCACCGCGGCCGCCGAACTCGGGCTGAGCGGTGAGCTGAGCTCCGCGCTCACCAAGCTCTCCGCGACCGTGCCGGCCCCCGCGCTGGAGACGGCCGAGGCGCTGGCGTCCGTGGTGGTGGTCGACCGGCGGCGCTGGTTCGCCGCGGCCGAGGAGGTGCCGTTGCTGCCGGTGCTGCGCGACGCGGCCACGCGTCGCCGACGCCTCCGGCTGCGCTACGCCTCGGCCGGCACCACGCCGGAGGGCGCGGGTGTGCGCACCGTCGATCCGTACGGTCTGGTCGAGAACGCCGGTCGCTGGTACCTCTTGGCCGCGCACCGCGGTAAGGAGCGGACCTACCGGGTATCCCGGATCGTCTCGGCCACGGTGCTGGACGAGCCGGCCCGGGTGCCTGCCGAGCTGGACCTGGCGGAGGTCTGGGCCCGGAAGCGGGCCGCGTTCGAGGAGCGTGCCGAGCCCTGCACGGTCACGGTCGCGGTCGATCCCGCGGCCGTCGACTTCTTTGCCACCTACTCGCGCTTCCAGCTGGCCGCGGGAACCACGATCATCCCGCTGGGCGACGACGCCGGCTGGCCGGTGCTGGGGCTCACCTTCCGTGCCCGCCGGGCGGCCGTGGCGATCGTGCTGGCGTTCGGCGGCCAGGCCCGGGTGCTCGGCCCCGAGGAGCTGCGCAAGGACGCGGTGGACCTCGCCCGGGCCACCCTGGCCGCGCACGGAGCTGCGGGCTACGCCACGACCAGCTGAGGCAGAGATCCCGGCGTCCGGGATGACCAGGGGTGAGTCGCCCCGTCGTCCCGGCTTGACCCGGGATCCGTTGATCATCTACGACAAGCATCGGGATCGGGTACCTCAGTCGGGGCCTGATCCCGATGCCTAGTTCGCCGTCAACCGCGGGCTTCCCTGGTCGTGCAGCACCGGCACGATCCGCGGCCGCGCAGCGAGCGCGGATGCGACATCTGCGAGCGGGCCCAGCTCGGTCAGCAGCGTGCGGGTGGGCGGCAACAGGCGCACGACACCTCGGCCGGCGTCCCCCAGCAGGTCGGCGGGCCGGCGCCAGTTCGTGCTGACCGCCTCGGTGGTGGTGTTGCGCCACTCCTGGCCGGGCCGGGCGGCGGTCAGGAAGAAGGCGACGTCGAAGCGTCGCCGGCCACCGGGCGGGGTCACCCAGTCGTCCCAGGGCACCAGGTCGGCGGCCCGCAGGCTCACGCCGCACTCCTCCGCCACCTCGCGGATCGCGGCGGCGGCCAGGACGCCCGCTTCGGGCAGGCCGGTCGCCGCCCAGGCCGGCGCGTGCGCCGCCGGCACGGCCACGGGACGTTCGCCGAGCAGCACCCGGCCACCCGGGAACACCACGGCGCCCTCGGCGAAGTCCATCGTCGCCGCCCGGTACTGGACGAAGACCTCCAGGCCGGCCGTACCGTCCCGCAGCGGGAGGACGCTCACCGCCGGCACCGGCGTCACGTGCGCGGCGACCTGCTTGGCCAGGGTGACGCGTGACCCGGCGCGCAGCAGTCCCAGCCGTTCCTCGGTCTCCAGCAGGCCGGCCATGGCCACCGGCAGTTCCGCATCGGCGTAGCCGTGGCGGCGGTAGAAGGGGGCGTTCCAGGGCACCTCCGCGAAGGTCCGCAGCGTCACCACCGACCCTCCTCTGACCCGGACGCCGTCCTCCGCTGCCGCCAGCAACGCGGCCCCGATTCCCCGCCGCTGGGCGTCCGGGTGCACGCTGAGCTGCTCGAGGTGGAAGCGGGCGTCGAACTCCAGGACGTGCGCGAAACCCAGGGCGCGGCCCGCGTCGTCGACGGCGACCAGCGCGAACCCGCGTGCACCGAGTGCCGCGGCCCGGCCGACGGCATCATCGACGACCGGCAGCTGCAGGACACCGTCGAAGAGGGTGTCCGCGGCGGCCTCGATGGCCTCCAGTGCGGCGGCGTCCGCACTCGTCGCGGGACGGATCGCGAACCCGTCGGGCACGGCGCTCAGACGGTGTCCCGGGCGATCAGGGCGTGATGCCGGACCACCTCGGACACGATGAAGTTCAGGAACTTCTCTGCGAACTCCGGGTCGAGTTCGGCACCCTTGGCGAGCACCCGCAGCCGCTCGATCTGCTGCGCCTCGCGCGCCGGATCAGCCGGCGGCAGACCCAGCTCGGCCTTCAGTTCGCCCACCCGGCGGGTCACCTTGAACCGCTCCGCCAGCAAGCAGACCAGCGCCGCATCGAGGTTGTCGATGCTCTTGCGCAGCCGGACCAGCTCGGGGTGGGTTGCAGTCATGGGCGCATCCTACGCACCCCGACCCCGCCCAGGGTGCGGATGCCGATCCAGATGGGGTGTACCACCATGATCCACAGTGGTACTCTCGGCTACATGCCCACGACACTGACCCGAATCCAGGTGACCGAGACCCCCCCGGTGGCGCATGCGCTGGAGATCGCACAGAAGGAGTGGCCCGGCGTTGCCCGCTCGGAACTGATCACCCGACTGCTGACGGCCGGTGCACAGTCCGTCGAGACCGCCCGCGCCGAGCGCCGGGAAGCCCGCCGCAGAGTTCTCGAGGAGACCCGCGGCACCATCGACTATCCGCCGGGATACCTTGAGGACCTGAGGAAGGACTGGCCGGAATGATCGTCCTTGATGCCGTCGGCGATCTGCGCGAACTCTCTTTTTCCTCATCGACGAGGAAGGACTGGCCGGAATGATCGTCCTTGATGCCAGTGTCCTCATCGCGCACTTCGCCGTTCGCGATGCCCACAGCGCTCGCGCCCTGGAGATCCTCGACACCGAAGAGGAACTGTCGATCCACCCACTGACGCTCGCGGAGGTTCTGACCAGACCCGCCTGCGAAGGTCGCGAGGGTCACTACCGACAGCACATCGCCACGATGGGCGTCGAGCAGCTGCCGCTACCCGACGCGCAGCCAGTCGCGCTCGCTCGCCTGCGCGCCACCACCAAACTCAAGCTTCCGGACTGCTGCGTACTCGCCGCCGCGCTCGAGACCGGCGCCACCCTCGCCACCTTCGACAGCACTCTGGCGCGCGTAGCGATCGAACAGGGCGTCGCAGTCACACAGTAGGAGCGGCAGAGCACACACCCAGACAGCGGCAGATCACACATGAGCCCCAACGGCAAGTCGCACAACGCACCCTTGCTGGCCGAGGCAAGAGCGGTCAGCCAGCGAGGTGGATGTAGACAACGACTGCGACGCGCGGACTACTGGCGGTTGCTGAGGCAGCGCGTGACGGCGCAGCGCCACTTCGCGACCGGTTCGTTGCCCCTCTGGGCCGGTCGCCAGCATCGCGGTCGCCAAGTGAACCCACCTGGCTGGGCTTCACCTGCGATCAGCGGTTCCTCAGCTGTGGACGACGATCTCCACCCGCTGGAACTCCTTGACCTCGGTGTAGCCGCAGGTGGCCAACGCCCGGCGCAGCGCGCCGACCAGGTTCATGGTGCCGTCCGGGGTGTGCGAGGGGCCGTGCAGGATCTCCTCCAGGGTGCCGATCGCACCGAACTTGGACCGCTCGCCGCGCGGCAGGCTCGGGTGCCAGGCCTCCGGGCCCCAGTGGTAGCCGTGACCGGGGGCCTCGCAGGCCCGGGCCAGCGGCGAGCCGACCATGACGGCGTCCGCCCCGCAGGCGATCGCCTTGGCGATGTCGCCCGAACGGCCCAGGGCGCCGTCGGCGATCACGTGCACGTAGCGGCCGCCCGACTCGTCCAGGTAGTCGCGGCGGGCCTCTGCGACATCCGCCAGTGCGGACGCCATCGGCACCTCGACGCCGAGCACGTTGCGGGTGCGCTTGGTCGCGCCGCCGCCGAAGCCCACCAGGACGCCGGCCGCACCGGTCCGCATCAGGTGCAGCGCGGCCTGGTAGGTGGCGCAGCCGCCCACGATCACCGGGACGTCGAGGGCGTAGATGAACTCCTTGAGGTTCAACGGCTCGACGGTGCTGCTGACGTGCTCGGCCGACACCGTGGTGCCCCGGATCACGAAGAAGTCGACGCCGGCCTTCTCGACCACGGACGCGAACGCCTTGCAGTTCTCCGGCGACAACGCACCGGCGACCGGAGCCCCCGCCTCGCGGATCTCGCCCAGCCGCTGGGCGATCAGCTCACCCCGGATCGGCGCCGCGTAGAGCTCCTGCATCCGGCGGGTGGCGGCCACCTGGTCGTCGATCGAGGCCAGCTCCTGCAGCAGCGGCTCCGGATCCTCGTGACGGGTCCACAGCCCCTCCAGGTTGAGCACGCCGAGGCCGCCGAGGCGTCCGAACGCGGCCGCGGTGGCCGGCGACATCACCGAATCCTGCGGGGCCGCGACGATCGGGAAGTCGAACGTCAAGGCATCGATCGACCAGTTCAGCCGGACGTCCTCGATGTGCCGGGTGCGCCGGGTCGGGACGATCGCGATGTCGTCGAACGAGTACACCGGTTGCGCACGCTTGGATCGCCCGATCTCGATCATGGGGAGGGCTCCTTCGCCTCGTCGGTTGGGGGGTCGGTGTTGGGGTGACTGACTGGGTCAGTTCGGGGACGAGTAGTTGGGCGCCTCGATGGTCATCTGGATGTCGTGCGGGTGCGATTCGCGCAGCCCCGCCGAGGTGATCCGGACGAACCGGCCGCGCTGATGCAACTGATCGATGGTGGCGGCGCCGGTGTAGAACATCGACTGCCGCAGCCCCCCGACCAGCTGGTAGGCCACCGCGGCCAGCGGCCCACGGTAGGCGACCTGCCCCTCGATGCCCTCGGGGATCAGCTTGTCGTCGGAGGTGACGTCGCCCTGGAAGTAGCGGTCCTTGGAGTAGGACGCCCGGCGTCCGCGCGCGGCCATCGCACCGAGCGACCCCATGCCGCGGTAGGACTTGAACTGCTTGCCGTTGATGAATACCAGCTCGCCGGGGCTCTCCTCGCAGCCGGCCAGCAACGAGCCCAGCATCACCGTGTCGGCGCCTGCCACCAGCGCCTTGGCGATGTCTCCGGAGTACTGCAGGCCGCCGTCCCCGATCACCGGGACGCCGGCCGGGCGGCAGGCGCGGGCCACGTCGTGGATCGCGGTCACCTGCGGGACGCCGACGCCGGCGACCACCCGGGTGGTGCAGATCGAGCCCGGTCCGACGCCGACCTTGACACCGTCGGCACCGGCGTCCACCAGGGCGGACGCCCCCGCGTAGGTGGCCACGTTGCCGCCGATGATGTCCACGCCGGCGGCGACGGGCTCGGACTTGAGCCGCGAGATCATCTGCAGCACGCCCGAGGAGTGCCCGTGCGCGGTGTCGACGATGATGGCGTCCACGCCGGCCTCGACCAGCTGCATGGCCCGTTGCCAGGAGTCGCCGAAGAAGCCGACCGCGGCACCGACGCGCAGGCGTCCCTGCTCGTCCTTGCAGGCCAGCGGGTATTTGTCGGACTTCACGTAGTCCTTGAGGGTGATCAGGCCGCGCAGGGTGCCGTCGGTGTCGACCAGCGGCAGCTTCTCGATCTTGTGCCGGGCCAGCAGCCGCAGCGCCTCCTCGCTGGTGATGCCCGGCCAGCCGGTGACCAGCGGCATCGGGGTCATCACGTCGGAGACCCGGCGCCGCGGGTCGTCCTCGAAACGCATGTCGCGGTTGGTGACGATGCCCAGCAGCTTCATGTCGTCGTCGACGACCGGGACGCCCGAGATGCGGAAGGTGCCGCACAGCTCGTCGACCTCGCCGATGGTGCGGTCGGCGGTGATGGTGATCGGCTGGTCGACCATGCCGGCCTCGGACCGCTTCACCCGGTCCACCTGAGCTGCCTGCTCGTCGGCGGGCATGTTGCGGTGCAGGATGCCCATGCCGCCCTCGCGGGCCATCGCGATCGCCATCCGGGATTCGGTCACCGTGTCCATGGCGGCGCTCAGCAGCGGGATGTTCAGCCGGATCCGCTTCGACACCTGGGTGGAGGTGTCGGCCTGCGACGGGATCACATCGCTGGCGTTGGGCTGCAGCAGCACATCGTCGAAGGTGAGGCCGAGCGTCGCGAACGGCCCGGGGACACCGGCCGGGGTCAGATCGGACGAGGACATCGAGGCACCACTCCTTCGCGCGGGATGGTTCAGTCTATGCGTCGGTCGCCGGCGCCCCGACCGCGTCCATCCGGTCGCCCAGCCTGCCGAGCCGGGACGGCAACCCACTCGGTCATCCCGGCGCACGCCGGGATCCCACCTCCGGCAACCGAGATCCCGGATCGAATCCGGGATGACGTGGGGCCGAGCTCAACCGCGGGCCACGGACGCCAGCGCCTCGTCGAGCTCGGGATGGTCGAACTCGAACCCGTCGTCGAGCAGCCGGCGGGGCTGGACGCGGGTGCCGCTGAGCAGTGCCTCGTCCACCATCTCGGAGCCGAACATCAGCCGCAGCGCGGGCAGCGGTATCGGGATCAGCGCCGGACGGTTCAGCGCGTGCGCGAAGGCGGCCGTGAACCGGGCGTTGGTCACCGGGTTCGGGCCGCACAGGTTGACGGGGCCGGTCAGCGTCGAATCGAGCAGCTGGGCGATCGCGCGGGTGTAGTCGTCGACATGGATCCAGGACAGGAACTGCCGCCCCGATCCCAGCCGACCCCCGAGGCCGAGCTGGAACGGCAACCGCTGCTTGCCCAGGAAGCCGCCCTCGGTGGTCAGCACCTGACCGGTGCGCAGGTAGGCGGTGGGCACCGGTGCCGCGTGCGCCGCCCGCTCCCAGTCGGCGACCAGTTGGGCGAGGAAGCCGGCGCCCTGCGGCGTCCCCTCGTCGACCATGGTCTCGCCGGTGTCACCGTAGAAGCCGATCGCCGAGCCGTTCAGCAGCCGCCGGCAGCGTCCGCCGGGCTCCAGCGCGGCGGCCAGCGTGGTGGTGCTGTTGAGCCGCGAGCTGCGCAGTTCGGCCTTGCGTTCGACGCTCCAGCGGGCGTCCGCGATGCCGGCGCCGGAGAAGTTGATCACGGCGTCCACGTCGGCCAGACCGGGGGCGGCGATCCGGCCGGAATCCGGATCCCAGCGGCGCTCGTCCGGGCCGGACGCCTCGCGGCGCACCAGGGCGAGCACCTCGTGCCCGGTGGCCCGCAGATGAGCGGCGGTGGCGCGTCCGAGCAGGCCGGACGCACCGGCAATGGCGATGCGCATCAGCCTAGGTTAGCCACCGGCCCGGCCCACCGGCTGGGTCACAGCCGGTCGTGGCGTCCGAACCCGGCCCAGGCGGCGTAGGCGGCGGAGCCGAAGACGACGCCGCCGGCGATCGACGGCAGCACCGGCAGGACGTACAGATTGGTCAGCGCGTACGCCATCAGGTAGCCGAAGGTGCCGAACACCACCCACCGGGAGGCCGTCCGGCCCAGCGGCAGCAGGGCGAGCAGCGCCAGACCGAGCCCGATGTACCAGGGGTGCAGCGCCTCGCTGATGAACAGCACCAGCAGCGAGCCCCAGGCGGTCGCCTCCAGCGGACGCTCGGGGCGCAGCAGCAGCAGCGCGGCCAGTCCGCCCAGGGCCGCGACGGCGAGGACGGCGTTCGCGGCGTCGGTGAAGTCCTGGCCGGTCCAGCTCAGGGCGTCGCCGATGGCGACCGACAGGGTCATCGTGCGGGCCCGGCCCATCTGGGACAGCCAATGGGTCCAGCCGAAGCCGAGGCCGGTGGCCAGTGAAACGGTGACGAAGGTGATGAGCGCGACCAGGGTGGCCACCGCCGTCCGCCAGCCCAGGACGGCCACCCGCTGCAGCCGGGGCAGCTGGGCGATCCGGGCGGCCACCGGCAGTCCGGCTGCGGCGATCACCGCCAGGCCGGCCTGCTGTTTGAGCGCCATTGCCAGGCCGATCACCACCGGCGCCAGCACCAGGCTGGCCGAGATCACCGGGATGCGCTGCACGCTCAGCCAGAGCGCGAACACCACCACCCCCACCATCAGGGTGTCGTTGTGGGCACCCCCGATCAGGTGGACGATCACGATCGGGTTCAGCACCCCCAGCCAGGTCGCCCACTGCCGGTCGGCGTTCAGGTGATCGGCGAGGCGGGGCAGGAAGGCGGCGACCAGCGCCACCCCGGCCACGGCCGGCAGCCGCTGCGCGACCACGCCCCAGTACGGGTGCATGCCCCCGAGCTGCGCCGCCAGCCGGTTGACCTCCAGCGCCAGCGGCGGGTAGGCGACGCCGTTGCCCGCCCAGAACCGGTCGACGAAGGGCTCGAACGGTCCGCCGAAGCTGCCCAGGACGTCCACGTAGGGGTTGCCGCCGTTGGCCATGATCCAGCCGAGATCGGCGTACAGGAACGGATCGCCGCTCATCACCGGCGGCACCACCAGCAGCGGCGCCACCCACAGCAGCCACAGCTGGGCGGGCGCGGCACGTCCGGGCCGGGGCACCAGCAGGAACCAGCCGATCGACAGCAGCACACAGCCGGACGCCACCAGCAGGTTGCCGGTGGGCCGGTCGATGGCGCCGGCCAGTGCGGCGATCGGGCCGACCCCCCAGCCCAGCGGATTGAACGAGAAGTCGTTGCTGCAGGCCCCCACGCCGACCAGCACCGAGCCGACGAACCCCACCCAGACGCCGGGCAGGCGCCACGGGGATGCGGGCATGGGACAACCTTCGGTCAGGGGATGGACGGTGCCTCCGATCCTACTGGTGGCGCGGACCGGGCCTGCCAGGCGTGCCGATCGCTCGATCGGTGTCCGGTCTGGACCGGCCCAGGGCCCGAGATGGACCGCCGCTCCCGGGCGCCGGACGGCGTCGCGTGGCGAGTTCCACCCGGGTCAGGGCATCGAATGCCACACGACGGTCTGGACACCGTTCCAGATCGCGAAGGCGGCCACGAAGATCGTCATCCAGCGGAACTGGCGTGGGCTCAGCGGCACCAGGGCCAGCAGCGCGACCGACCAGGGGATGTACCAGGGGTGCATCGACTGGCCCAACGCGGAGACCGCCAGCGAGCCCCAGGCCACGGCCGCCAGCGGACGGTCCGCGAACCGCACCAGCACCCAGCCCAGCACGACCAGCAGGGTGAGGGTGGACGCCGCCCCGACCGCCTGCAGCCAGCCGGTCGGGTCGCCCCCCGCGGCGAGGATCAGCTTCTCCCCGCCCTGGGCGAGCAGCGAGAACGGGGCCGCCGTCCCGGCCTTGCCCATCAGCGACAGCCACGCCGTCCAGCCGAAGCCCAGCCCGCTGGACAGCGACACAGCCACGAACACGCCGACCGCCACGCCCGCCGCGATCGCACTGCGCCAGGCAAGCAGCCAGAGCCGGCGTCCCAGGGTGAGTTCGGCCAGCCGGGCGGCGACCGGCAGCCCGGCACAGGCGATCACCGCCAGGCCCGCCTGCTGTTTGAACGCCATCGCGACCCCGATCACCGCCGGGCC
>JAANMX010001508.1_pt1 | contig 26255 bp, 20 predicted proteins | sample 7279681 | NCBI WGS metagenome assembly JAANMX01 (sample SAMN14094542, study PRJNA606508) | bioreactor metagenome | isolation source: A lab-scale SPAN reactor treating ammonium-rich wastewater day 351 | place: Ireland: Galway | collected 2018-01-01
TGACCGCGAATGAGAGGATGGCGCGAATAGACCATTCGTTTCTCTCGCGTCTCTTATCCGTGGAAAAACCCAGCCACGTCCCAACCGACCAACCATTCGCGCCATCCTCCCATTCGCGGTCACCCTACACAGATCAAAGAAGTTCGACTTTTCGGAAAAAGTCGAACTTCTGAAAATCGATCGCCTGACGGCGATGCGCGCTGGGGGCTACGCCCCCAGACCCCCGGCCCGGCTCTGCTGCGCAGCAGCCGGGCCAACAGCACAGAGGGCCATCGTTTTACAGAGACCAGAGAACAACAGAGACCAGAGGCTCAACTGCCGGGGGAGAGGAGACGAAACCCGAAGCCCCTGAGCCTGTAGTCTGGGTCGAGCCCGAACCGAGAGGCGCAACGGGTGTCGTCACGGTTGATGTTGAACGAACCCCCACGCAACACACGACGGTCATCACCCGTAAGGTCGTTGCTCACTCGCTGTTCATACCCCGCGTAATTTTCCAACCAGGCGCTGCTACACCACTCCCAGACATTGCCGGCCATATCGACTGCGCCGCATTCGGCGTTTCCGCCGGGGAAGATACCCACCGCCGAAGTTGCATCAATACCGGTTTCACTCGCATTACAACGCTCTGGAGCAAACTCTCCATTCCAAGGATAAATGCGCCCATCCGTATGGCGGGCCGCCCGTTCGAACTGAGCTTCGCTGGGCAGTGTGACCTGATACCCCACCTGCTCCGACAACCAGGCGCAGTAGGCCACGGCCTCGTACCAGCTTACCCCCACCACCGGGTGGTTGGGCGTCTGGAAGACTTCCCGGTAGCGTTCTGGCCCTTCAATCTCCGCCTTCTCCCGCCACTGCCAGCCCGCGGCGGTCCACCACTTCCGTTCGCCGTAGCCGCCCGCCCGCACAAAGCAGTCGTACTGGGCGACTGTCACCGGGTAGCGGGCGATGCGGTAGGGTTGGGTGATGAGATGGCAGGTGAACTGCTGTCCGCCTTCCCAGCTTTCTTTGCCGCCCATCACAAAAGGACCAGGGGAGATGGGAATCCAGTCGATGTCGGGGAGGCCCGTTTTGACAACCAGCCCGACGCCAGGACGGGAATCGCCCAGCAACCCCAGGGCCCTTCCCCCTTCGGCCCGCTCGATGGACGTCAGATGGGTCTGGGTCAGCAGGGCCACCAGCCCCTCTTTTACCCGCTCCAAATAGGCGGCACCGCCGTTGGGTGCGCCCGTATCCTTGCGGATGGCCTCTGCGCCCAGCAGGGCCGCCATCTGGCCGGACCAGACCAGGGCGCGCCAGCTACGTTCGTCGGCAGGCGCGGCGCTGGGGCAGAGATCGTAGAGCAGGTCCAGCAGGTCGGTCGCGCTGCGCCGGTTGTGGAGCAGCTCCTCTGCGCCGTACATCCCTGCCAGATGCCAACGGTCGCCCTCGGCCACCTTTTCCCAATAAAGTCGGCGCGCGCCCCGTCCGTCGATCAGATAGCAACCGGCCAGATATTCCTGGAAGGTGAGGTGGGGAAAGGCGTAGCTCTGGGGATGTTTGCGGCTGCCGTCGCCCCCCTGACCCACCAGCAGCCCGGCCCGTTGGTCCACGTAGTCGAGAAAAGCCGAGGCCAGCCCCGCATCGCCCAGAAAGTCCGGCGCTGGCTCTTCCAGAATCCCCAACAGCTGAGTGCGGGGCAGGTCCGCCTCCTTCTCTTTGGCGCAATGGGCCTCGTAGGCCAGCCGTTCCAGTACCCGGCGCAGGCGATTGCTGTTGGCAAAGAGATCGGTCAAACCGGGCGCAATAGGCAGCCCCCGCTGCTGCTGCCAGCGCTGCGCCAGCACCTCCACGGCTTTATGGTAGAGTTTCACCCGCTCGTTGGGCAGTTTTGTCTCTTTCTGGTGGACAATCGCCATTGTGGTCAGGAGCATTGGGTTGGGGGAAAGCTTATCGAGTTTATCCGAGAGGGCAGCCTGGGCCAGGTCTCGGCTGCGGATGTCGGCTGTCGCCCGGTCGAAGCGCCCCAGACGGCTCTGTGCCTCATACCAGGCCCGGGCAAAATGGCGAATCTTCTCCTCATCGAAGGAGGCCAGCGTCTCGGCGGCAAAGCCGTCCAGCCGCACGGCATCGGTGTAGGAGCGCACCCGGCAGGTGACGATCAGCCGGGCCACTTTGGGGTAGCTCCGCTGGAGGGCAGCGATGGCGCGCACGACCGCGGGTCGCTGGTCTACAGGCGCTTCGTCCAGCCCATCCAACACCAGCAGCACCTCGCCCGCCTCCAGCCGGTCAGCCAGTGCCTCGGCAAAGTCAGCCGCCCGGTCGTTGTCCAACCCCTTCTGCCAGTGGCTCCACAGCACCGCCAGCAGTCGCCGGTCCCCCTCTTCCACGGCCACGCCGTCCAGAGGGAGCGCGGCCAGTTCTCCGGCCACCTCCCGAATGATTGTAAAGAGAGGGAGCAGATGGACGGGCCAGGTGGGGGGCAGATCCACAGGCAGGGGTTGGCCGAGCAGGGCCAGGGCGTGCCAGGCACACAGTTGGCGCACAAATGTACTCTTGCCGCTGCCCGGATCGCCCAGCAGCACAAGACGACGGCTGCGGCCAGCCGCTTCCAGGACGGAAACCGGGCGCTCAGCGTCGTCTTGTACAGACCAGCCCGCTTTTTTGCGCGCCTCTTTTTCTTTTGCCGTCAGCTTTACCCGACTCTGGGTATCCAGGGCAATATAGACCTGAGCCAGCGTCACCTCGTCGCCTGTGCTCTCCTCGCCGCCCAGGGGGGCAAGGGGCAAGACATTGCAGCGCCGGTGCGTTGCGTCCAGATAGCGCCGGTAGGCGATGGCGGCCGCGGCTTGGGCCGGGTCGGGTGGCCCGGGGTGGTTGTGAATCTCGTATTTGTCACGACCGACAAAATCCCCCTTCGTGACGGTTGTATCGCCGCCCACATACGCGCCGCCGCCGGTGTCGATGAAATAGCTGGCGTATTTCTCCCCGTTGCCCAGCTTCGTCAGTTCGCTCTGCAACAGCCGTTGGAAGCGATCCCAATCCCGTTCGGGGAGGACGGCCTGGACGATGCGGGGGGTTTCCAGGGCCAGGAGCAACTCGTCCAGGGCGTCCCGCCAGGCCGGATCGGCCTCGGCGCTGACGGCCAGTTCCCCGGCGATTTCGGCTTCTGTGCGGTCGTGCCAACGGCTGATCTGCTCGGCCAGCAGATTGCCACCCACCAGACTGGCGGCCAGACTGCCCACAGAAATGGCCGCGCCCAGATTACCCGTTGCCAGTGCGCCGGTCGCTGCCTCCACCAGCGGGAAGACGGCGGACGCGGCCAGTCCGCCATAGAGGAGGCCGGCGGACCAGCGCTCGGTTTCGCTGGCGAAGGCGCGCAGGCGGGTTTGGGCAGATTCTTTCCATTCGGCTCTGTTCATTGGCGGTCACCTGTCCGAGGGGTGGGGGGCATTCAGTATGTGAGTGTGAGAATAGCACTGTAGGTGGCTTTACGCAAGGCATTCGGTGGACCCTCACCACCCCCTAGCAGTTGACGGGAAGGTCGGTTGTTTGAGGGTCGCCCCCTCTCCTTCGACACGCTCAGGCGATGTCCTGAGTTCATCGAAGGGACACCGCTCTCCCAGCGGTGGAGCGGCTTCGTTTGTGGCGTTGGCTGCGCTGGGAGAGGGGCCGGGGTGAGAGTAGACATCTGTTACGTAAGGTGGCGAAGTCACAAAGTTGCCTACAGATCGGGACCAGTGAGCGCCGGTTGAGCGGTGTCCTAAGCCTGTCGAAGGGTAGCCCGGAGTCTTCGGAGGGCGTATCGAAACCAAAGCGAACGGGTCTACGAACAATTTCGTGTTAACCCGCTTGGTTTCGACAGGCTCAACCTAAAGGTTTCGACAGGCTCAACCTAAAGGTTTCGACAGGCTCAACCTAAAGGTTTCGACACGGCGGAAACAGCCCCGCCTACTCAACCAGCGCTAGTCTTGCGCTGGTACGGAGTATTGCGTATTCCGTTCCCCATCGACCCCGCCCCACCCAAACCCGCCTCAATCGCCATCGACACTCTCCCCTCTCCCAGCCCGGCCCACAACCCCCGCCCGCCAATCGTCCTGGCTGGGAGAGGGGCCGGGGGTGAGGGCTGTACGTATTGCGTATTGCGTATTCCGTTCCCCATCGACCCCGCCCCACCCAAACCCGCCTCAATCGCCATCGACACTCTCCCCTCTCCCAGCCCCGCCCACACCACCCGCCCCCCATTCGTCCTGGCTGGGAGAGGGGCCGGGGGTGAGGGGCTTCTACGGTAGCGGAATGGGCAGCGGCGGGGCCAAGTGGCTTAAGTCGGGCTGGGTATAGAGCAAAATCTGCAACCGCGCCGCGCCAGCCAACGCGCCGGCTGGCAGGGGATGGCTGTCCCGCACAATCTCGCCCACCTTCCACAGAGACGACGGATAGAAGACCCCACCGGCTGGGCGGTCGTCCTGGGCGAGACGATTGCCCCCCCCGTCGAAAAGCTGCACAGAAGTGGTGTAGTCTGCGCCCAGCCGCTCCGCCACCCGCCAGAAAAGGGAGAGCGTCTGGCCGCCCCCGGCAGGGTCTGTCCGGTAGCCCAGCAGAGCGAGCGGCCCGTAGGCCAGGTCCAGCCGCTGCCCGATTTCATCCTCACCGACCGACCCCACCACACGAATCAATGGAGACTCTGCCTGCTCCAAATCGAATTTTGCCTCCAACCCGGCCATCGTTTTGATGAGATAGACGGGCCGATCCCCCGCAGCCAGGGCGGTTGCCGTCACCGCGCCCACATCGGCGAAGCGCTCCTCCGGGGTGAGGAGGGGAAAGAGGCCGGTCAGACCCAGCCCTTTGCCTTCCACCGCCTGCAAATAGTAGAGCGGCACAATTTCGTTGCGGTCGTTGCTGACCAGAATGGCGTCGTCCGGCGGTTCAGCGGCCAGAATCCGCGCCCATAGCTGCCCGGCAACCCGGTTGTCGGACTGGTCGAGGGCGGGGAGATGGGTGAGAAAGAGGGAGGCGGGGAGGAGGAGGAGGAGGGCGAACCAGAGGGCGGGTTGCGAGTTGCGAGTTGCGAGTTGCGAGTTGCGAGATTCGTCATCCGCCTGCTGTCCGGCGTCCGGCATCCGCCACCCCTGCGTCCGCCCAATCAACCATTCAACCCCACAGGCCGCCCAGAGCGCGGCAAAGAGATAGAGCGGGATATAAAAGACGTAAATGTCGCCGATGCCGTAGAAAAGATTAAAAATTTGCAGGAGGAGGGCGGCGGGCAGGGTGAGCAGCAGCAGGGGCCAGCGCCCCTGGCGCAACAGGACGACCAGCCCCAGCAGAGCCAGGGCCAGCCCTGGCCAGGTGAAGTGGAGCAGCCAGAAATTTCCGGCTTCGGGCAGGCGGGCCAGGGCCTGGGCCGGGCTGAGAAAGCTGACCGCAAAGACAGAGCCGGTGATGAAGTCCACAAAGCCCTGGGCGGTGGGGGTGTAGAGGGCCAGCGTCTCTGCCCCCAGCCGGGGATAGAGCCAGGGCGACGCCTCCACGCGGCTGCGCAGGGGAATGTAGAGGTGGAGCAGTTGGGGCAGGGCCAGCCCACCGACCAGCGCTGCCCACTCTCTGCCCTTTTGCCACCACTGCTTGTCCCGCCAAAAGAGCCAGAGAAGAAAGCCGGGCAGGAGAAAAAGGGCTGTGCGGTGGTGGGTGAGGGAGAGGCCGAGGAGGGAGGACAAGAGGAGAAGAGGAAGGGGTGACAGGGTGACAGGGTGAAGGGGTGAAGGGGTGAGGCGGGCGGTGAGGAGGAGGAAAAGGGCGATGAAGAGGGCGTGGAGGGCGTAGACTTCGGCGATGAGGGCCTGACTCCACAGGGTGGGGTTGACGCCGACGAGCAGGGCAGCGAAGAAGGCGGCAATACGGGCAGACGGAGTACGGGTAGGCAGCCAGGCCAGCACGGCCAGGTAGAAGAGGGCCACGGCGACGGCGGTCAGAAAGGCGCTGAAGGCGTTGAGGCTGGTCGCCGGGTCGCTGCCGAAAAGCGCGGCCAGATGTTGCCAGCTTCCCCCCAGCAGCAGATAGAGCGGGTAGCCTGTGGGGTGGGCCAGGCCAAAGCGCCAGGCTGCAAACTGGAATTCCCCCGGATCACCGAAAAGGAGACCCGGCGCAAGGGTGCGGCTGTAGAGTCCCAAAAAGAGAGCAAAGAGTACAATCGCCAGCCGCCGGTCCAGGCGAAGGGTAGCGGATTCGTTATGGCTTGTTGGGCGGGAAGATTTGACCGCTGTTTTCATCTGATAGATAATTGACCGGTTCTGGTGAAGAGTGGAACACGGATTTCACGGATTGAACGGATTTTCACAGATAGGGAAGAGATGACGGCTGACTGGCACGGACAGGCGCTGGTGATTGTACCCACCTACAACGAAAAAGAGAGTATCACCCGGCTGGTTGGGCAGATTCGCGGCCTGGCTGGGGATATTCATGTGCTGGTGGTGGATGACAATTCGCCCGACGGCACGGGTGGGCTGGTGGACGGATTGGCCGGGGCAGATACGGGCATCCACGTCCTGCACCGGGCGGGGAAGCTGGGGCTGGGCACGGCCTACAAAGCCGGTTTCGCCTTTGGGCTGGCCCGCCCCTACCAGTTCCTCTGCACAATGGACGCCGACTTCAGCCACAGCCCGGAGAGTCTGCCCGCTCTGCTCGCAAAAGCCAGCACAGGCTACGATCTGGTGGTGGGCAGCCGCTATGTGCCCGGCGGCGGGGTGGAGGGCTGGCCCACCTCCCGCAAAATCCTCAGCGCTGGGGCCAATCTCCTGGCCCATCTGCTCCTCGGCGTCTCAATCCGGGACTGCACCGCCGGCTTCCGCTGCTACCAGCGCCACGTCCTGGAAGCCATCGATCTGGACGCCATCTTCAGCAGCGGCTACAGCTTTCTGATGGAGATGGCCTTTTATGTGCAGCGGGCCGGTTTTCGCTGCGGCGAAGTGCCCATCACTTTCGTCAACCGCACCGAAGGCTCCAGCAAAATCAGCAAGACCGAAATCTACAAAGCCTTCTACACCCTCCTGCGTCTGCGTACCCGCGCCCTGCCCTGGGAATGGGCGGTGGGGAAACTGCGGCGGAAAGAGGCGATTGGGGAGTAGTCCCCAGTCCCCAGTCCCCAATCCCCAGTTCCTACTCCCCAATCCCCACCGTCCCCACCGCCGCCGCCAGGGTGCGCCGGTCCCGGTTAAGGCTGATGCGCAGGAAGGCTTCGAAGGGGTCGATGACCTGGGCCCCGCTGCCCGGCGTGGCCCCTTTCACCCCGGCCAGGGCCAGATAGTGGCCGCGCAGCTTCTCCAGGGACACATCCCCGCCCAGTGAATTGATGGCCGCGATTCCGTCTTGGCCCAGGAAGGCGGCGGCATCGCCCCGGCTGGCCACCAGCACCGGCGCGCCGTCCGGGATGGCGGCGATGTAGGCGGCCAGTTTTTCGCTCTCAAAAGCGTTGGCCGCGCTGTCAAAACCCGCGGCATCCACCACCCCGCCCTGCCCATCCAGCACAGTCACATTGACCCCCCGCCGCCCCGCGCTGGCGTCGGTCTGGTCGCCCGCCTCGTCAAAGAGGGAAATGAATGCGCCGTCGGCAAAGGCTTTGAGGTCGGCGTCGATGGGCAGTTCGACGCCTGTGCTGCCGATGAGCCGGTTGCCCCCCAGCACAGCCCGGGGCGCGGCGTTGTAGCCCCATTCCAGACAGAGCCGGTCGACCGAATCGACCAGCCCAGTGCCGGGGACGCGCCACTCGACGCTCTGCCAGTCGTTGATCAGCGCTCGCTCGTCCAAAGCCACCCCGTTGACCACCGCTGTCACCCGCTGGGCCCCGCTGCCGGGATAGTCGAAGGGGCGCACCTGCACCCGCAGGGGATACTCCTTTGTGGCGTCCACCCCGCGCAGGGGCAGGAGCAGACAGCTTTCCGGCTGCACCGCCCAGATACCGGGCAGCCCGTAGGGGCTGTCTACCGGCGCTTCGTCCCAGCCCTCGGCCCGATAGGCGAAGGTGTCGGGCTGGCCCAGTTGAAGCTGAAAGCTGTCACTGCCCGCGGGCTGAACCACCCGGTAGGCTTCGATGCCGTCGCCGGTCCAGAACGGGGCAGATTCCAGGGGCAGTGTCGCTTTGTAAAAATCCCAGGTGGCCTGCCAGTGATCCGCGTAGGGAAAGCGCTGGGGAATGGGGGGCATCAGCAGCACATAGCCCACATTGTAGAGATACATCAGTTCCTCGGCCTGGGCTTGGGCGGCGGCGGTCAGCCCTTCGCCCACCTGCCCCGCAAATTCCACATCCCGGATGGCCTGGAAGAGGGGCAGCCGCTGGAAATAGCCCATTTTGAAATCCGGGGCCCGGCTGGTGTTGCCGCCGAGCATCGGCTTGCCGTGGACCGACTGGTAGTATTGCAGGATCGTCCGCTCCGCGCCGAAGACGCCGAAACTGTTGCGCCAGCCCAGGGGCGCGTGCATCACAGCCACCGGCGCGGGGTCAGCTGCGATCTGGGCATAGACAGCCGGAACCCGGTGGTCCGACAGCGGCAGGGGCAAGGCGAGGTGCTCGAAAAGAATTGCGCCACAGAGAAGTCCAGTCAAGAGAAGGCGGAATCGGGGATTGGCGATTGGAGACTGGAGAGTGGGACGGTTCTTCCCCAGTCCCCGATCCCCGATCCCCAATAGCCAATACCCGCCGTAAGCCGCCAACACCGCCACCGCCAACATCAGCACCACACTGTTGCGGTTGGGCGCACGGTTGGCGGCGATAATCGGCAGGTAGTGGAGCAGGGCATAGGGCAGGGGGAAGCTGGTCTCCACCCCGTCCAGGTTGAAGCGGTATTGACCGTTGATTTGCAGGAAGGGGCCGAGGGTGAAAAGGCCGAAGGTCAGGGCTGTCCAGGCCCAGAGCCGCACCCGACTGCGGTAGACGAACAGTCCGAGCAGGGCCAGTGCGCCGCTGGCCCAGCCGATGAAGACAGTATTGATGTCCCGGAAACCACCCACGCCGCTGCCTTCCAGGGCCCGCAACTGCACCCGACGCAGCTCCGCCACCAGATCGCCGCCGAAGACGGGATGCAGCACCGTCGGCGTAAACCAGCCCCACAGGTCTGTGCTGAGGGGGATGGCCTCGCCCCAACCCTTCAACGAAAAGTCGCTGGTGAGGAACTGGCGCAGAATGGGCAGGAGTGCGGGGGACCAGAGGAGGAAGGCGGTGAGGCCGAGGAGGGTGAGAGGGAGAAGTGTGTTGCGAATTGCGAATTGCGTATTGCGTGAGACGTGAGACGTGAGACGTGAGACGTGAGAGTAGCCGTCTGCGGTCTGCGGTCTGCGGTCTGCGGTCAGCTTCACCAGCACGACAATCAGCGTAAAGATCGCCAGAAAGAGGGCGGTGATCATTTCGGCCAGGCCGTTGAAGGCGAAGAAGACGCCGGCCAGCAGTGCGGAGTGGCGGCGGGCAGCAGGGCTGCGCCGGTCATCCAGGGCTTGCAGCAGTGTGAACGCGTAGAAGGGAACCCACTGGGTCGTCACCATATCGTAATGGCCCAGAGTGGCATAGATGGCCCGGTTGGAGGCGAAGGCGTAGAGGAGACCGGCTAGGAGGGATGACAGGGTGACAAGGTGAGGGGGTGAAAGGGTGAGCCGGTTCTTCTGATCCCCAATCACCAGTCCCCAGTCTCTCACCAACAAATAACGGGCCAGCAGAAAGGCGCCGTAGCCGCTGAGGGCCGTGCTGAAAAGGACGGTGACATTGCTGGAAAAGACGAGTCCCACGGCCAGATGCAGGGGCTGGGCGATGAGCGCGTTGAAGAAATTGTAGGTGTAGAGGATCAGGTCCATACCCAGGGGATAGTAGGTCAGATCGCTGTGGAGAGGGCTGCTCAGGTTGTCGATGGCCGCGGTTTTGAAATACCAGATGTTCCAGAGAAAGGTGGACTCGTCGAAAGCCCACTGGGCCACGCCGGGGACGAAATCGAAGATGTGGAGGGGCAGGGGCCAGGAGAGGGCGACGGTCAGCAGGGAAAAGAGGCTGAGCGCCCACAGGTGTTCACGCTTTTGCACGGGCCAACGCAGCCTTTCGTGCAGCAAAGCCCCGGGCCAGCAGAGCCATAGAATCCTCGTACTGGCGAGCGGTAAGGGAGGAAAATGTTGCCATCTCCTCCAAACTGCGGCAATACAGACGGTGCCCGCAAATTGCCGCATAGCGCAGGACAGGTGTCTTGCCGTTCAGAACTACCAAATCGAGATTTCCCGCATCCAGCGCATCCTGCAGAGCAGCGTGCAAATCGAGCCATTCGTCAAGAGTTGGCGGCGCGTCGAAGAGCACGCCGATGTCGATATCGCTGTCTGGCCGCGCTCGTCCAGCACTGGTGGAGCCAAAATGCCAGGCCGCGATGACCCGGGGAAAGGTGGCGAAGAGGCTATCCAGATTATTTGTCTTCATCGGCTCGGTTGACATAGGCCAATACCTCATCCCGAAAACGCTCAAAATCTGTCAAGCGGTTGGCAACGATATCAACCAAAAAGACCACATCCACCCGCTCGTACAAATGTACCACAAAATTACGAAATTGAACCATTTGCTGGTAGGGTTCTTTCGAGGAAAGCACATTCATCTGTACGCACTGCTCGATTGCTTCACGACCGGTGCTGGGCGGGGTATAGCCGGCTTCTGCAATGATGTGTTGGCATACATCAATCACAATCTCGACAAGGATTTGCAGCGCGCGTTCGACGGCCATTTTCGTCCGCCAATCCGTGTCCAACTGACCTGTGGTCAACCGGCCCAACGAACGCAGGTGGAGCAGTGTCTCATCCAGCGTTCGCAGTTTGCCTGAAATCACACCGTTCAGCGCCATTGCTCACTTCTCCGCGACACAGATAACACTCGACCCAAAGGGCAGGTTGACCCGCTCGATCAGCTCCGCTTCCAGCCAGCCCACCGCGTGCAGAATCGAATTGACCGGCTCCGGCGTCGGCTCCATCTCCACCTGATAGACCTCCTCGTCCGCGGTCAGGTGGGGGCTGTCCAGCTCCGGCGCGTCGGGACGCAGCAGGCGCATCCCCGCGATGAGGGGGAAGACGAAGAAATTGTTGTAGCTGGCCCGCTTGACCCGGAAGCCGGAGAGTTCCAACTTCTGGCTCAATTCCGGTACAGTATAGCGGCGCTGGTGCTCGTTGATGACGTCGTTGTAGCTCCACAGCCACATAAAGGCGGGGACAGTCACCATCAGCTTGCCGCCCGGTTTCAGCACCCGGTGTGCTTCGGCAAAGACGCCCAGTTCGTTGGGGATGTGCTCCACCGTATCCAGCAGAGTGACCAGATCGAAGCTGGCATCGGGGAAGGGTAGCTGGTCGCCGGATGCCTGGCTGGTGGTCAACGCCCGGGCCGCGGCGATGGGCAACGGGCGGGCGTTGTAGTCCAGCCCGATGACCTGTCCGTAGTGGGCCAGGTGGTGGGCCATATTGCCCGCGCCCGCGCCGATGTCCAAGACCCGGCGGGGTGAGCCGTTAGCAGCACCGACTTCCGCGTCCAGGTATTTGAGGATGGCCCGGGTACGGGTCATAAACCACCAGTGGTTGTCTTCTTCCAGAACGGTCAGGGCAGGGGTGGGCATAAAAATAAAAATTCTCCGTTATATAAACGTTTCGATGAATGAACTGATTATAACCGATCCATTCAAGAGTGGCGAAAGGGGGTAGTATGAAAGATTTTCAGGGTTCGCCTTCTGTAACCACCTGATGGTATACTCATCATATGTACATCGCCGACATTATCTGGTTACCCAAGGTGATAGACAAACTGGTCTGGAAGCACTCCGTCTCACCAGAAAAGGTGGATGAAATTCTCTTTGGCAATGCTCAGTTCCAAAAGGTTCAGCGAGGGGCACATTCCCGGTGAAGACGTTTATGCTGGCTTGGGCCAGACGGATGCAGGCAGGTATCTGATCGTCTTTTTTGTTTACAAACCAACGCGTGAAGCATTGATTCTTAGCGCTCGAGATATGGAGCGTAAAGAATGTCGACGATATGGATAAAATACAAGAAATTCCGAATTTTAAGAGCTACGAGGAAATCGGCGAATTCTGGGATACACACAGTTTGGCCGATTATTGGGATCAAACCGAACCCGCTGAGTTTGAGTTCGCGCCGAATGCCCGGCGTCGTTATCTGGTCGCCATCGATCCGGGACTTTTGAGCCGTATCCAACCGATGGCCCATAGCCGCGGGCTAAGCACAGAAAGTCTGGTCAACCTCTTTCTAGAACAACATTTGCATCAACTGAGCGCCGTATCGGCTTAAATCGCCAAATCGCTTACTCCCCCACCCCAAACTCCGCGGCCAGCCACCCGCGCCAACCAGCCTCAAATTCCTCGACAGAGACGCCATAGGCCGCGGGCAGGACGCCGGTCCAGCCCCGGTGGATACCCAGGGCTTCCAAAAAGGCGGGCAGACGCTCCACGCCGTAGGTTTCCACCGCGTAGGCGAAAACGGTTGTGGCAGCGACAATCTCCTGTCGGGTCTCGGCGCGCCACATTGGGCCAGATGGATTGCTGCTGGTGTTGGCATCCCGCGTGAAGTCGAAATCGTAGGTAGTGGTGAGACGGGAGAGGCGCAGCACCGACGAGCGGTTGGGCAAAGAGGCGTGGAGGTCTGGTGTGCAGGAAAGCAGCAGCACCCGCACATCCAATCCGTCCATCAATTGACACGCCTCGGCCACCCCTTCGGGAAATTGTCGATCAACCTGTGCTTCCCTATCCAGCAACCAGGGCAGCAACAGACGCCTGTCGATTGCCAGCAGACCACTCTGCAATTGCAGCCAATTGCGCAGACCGCTTTCGGTCAGATTCGACCACATCCAGACTTGGCCGTAGGCGTAGCGGTCGAAGCTCTCCCGCACCAGTTCGTTGATCAGATAGAGGGTGAGGGAACGGAAAAGCGCGCTTTCGTCGCTAATCCCCGCGGGCAATTCGAGGAGTTGGGGGGAAGGGTGGCGCAGCTCACCGGTCGGGAAGTCGAATTCCGCGGGACGGTCGTCGGGACGCACGACCACCACCCGGCGTGTGGGCAGAATCGGCAGACCCAAATCCTGGCGCAATGCGAGGTAAACAGCCTCCACCTGTGGCCCGGCAGAGAGCACAGCCGCCCGATCCCGCGCCTGGAAGCGAAAGGAGAAGTGTTGCCCCTCCCAGTTTTCGGCAGCACCCCAGAACGAAGCAACCGGGCTGGTGCGCAGCCAACCGCCCGCACTCTCCCGGTAGAAGCGCAGCGAACGGCTGGGTAGGGGCAGGTCCGGGTCTGTGCTGGAGAGATGGACCAGCGCCACCCCATCGACCCATTCCATTTCCCCCACCACAGGTACGGGCGGTGCAGAATCATCCGCCATCAGATGCTCCACAATTCGCTGACGCCATTCCGGGTCAGCCCCAGGATCGAGCAGGGCCGCGGCCAGCCGGGAGTTGTGCTGGCTTTGGGCGTTGGCTTCCAACCGCGCCGCCTTTTCAATCTCCCGCTCCATATCGGCCAGCCCGCTCTGCGCCCGCTGCCAGAGCAGCAGCCCGGTGCTAAGCAAAGCCAGCAGCAGAACGAAAAGCCCCAAAAGCAGCCAACGCCGGGGAAGAACCCAGCGTCGGCGGGGCAGTGTATCCTCTTTCGGGGAGACAGGCGCGTTGGCCTCCCGCTCCCACTGGGCATCGTCCAGCAGCACCTGCCAGGAGACCGTCGGTTCTTTCTCCGCCATACGCAAAACTCCCGGCTTGCTAAACTGCTGCGTTCGCCTCGGCAGGTCGTTGCAAGCGCAGGAAAACGTAGAGCGCACCCCCGGCCACAATAACCGCCGAAAGAACAAAGACCGTAGCCAGCCCGGCGCTAACCACCAGCGCGCCGATGGCCGGGCCGACGATCCCGGCCAAGTAGAGTGGCAGATAGACCAGATTGAGGGTGGCCGAACGCTGCTGGGGCGGCACATCCATCGAGAGCAGGCCCAAAACCATCGCATTCACCCCTGCAACAAAGGCTGCGCCCAACGCGCTGAGCAGGGCAAGCAAGAGGACAGAAGGCGCAAAAGGCATCAGCAGCAGAGTCAGGCCATAGGCGGCCAGAGAGGCCACCAGCACCGTTCGGAAGCCAAAGCGATCCCCGGCGGCCCCGGCCAACGGAGAAATCAGCCCGCCCACCAATGCCGCGGTCCCCACCACCAGGGCAATGGCGCTGGCGACCCCTTCGCCGCTGGCGTGGATGCGTTCGGTAAGGATGGGCAGATAGGGACTGATCATAAAACGGGCCAGAAAGGCCACGCCAAAGATAGCAAAGAGGCGGCGGGTGACCGGCTCGGTGAAGACGCTGCGCATCGCGCCAAAGGCCAGCTTCAGCACCGGGCCTTCTGGTCGCGCTTCCGGGGATACCTCCCGAAAGCCAACAGCCAGCATGAGAGCAACAGCCAACGAAAGCAGGCCTGAAACCAGAAAGACGGTCGAGATCGATGTGCCGAAGCGGTCTATAAGCAGGCTGCCCAGCACCGGTCCTAGAGCAAAGCCAATGACCCCAGTGGCCCCAAACAGGGCAATCGCTATGCCCAATCGACTGCGAGGGGTGACATCACGCAAAGCGCCCAGCATCACACCCGAATTGCCCAGTTGAAAGCCCGACAGTAGCATACCCACAGCCAGATGCCAGGGCTGGCGGCTGGCCGCAATCAGGGCGAAGACGACGGCCTCGACCAGCGCGCTGCGGATGATCACAGTTTTGCGGCTGTATTTGTCGGCCCAGACGCCCCAGAGAGGAACCAACGGCAGCCCCAGCAGGAAAATCAGGGAGGTGAGCCAGCCCACCCAGCGGGGAATATCGCTGGCCGCCATCTGCATTTCGGCCAGATAGAGGGGCAGAAATGCAAAAAGCTGGCTGACGGCTACCCCTTCCACAATCGAAGTGACGCCAAAGAGAATCAGCACCAGCACCCAGGATTGGTGGGTTTTCGAGCCAGTTTCGTCGGTTGTGGCGGTCATCGCAACTCCCTACGCGGAAAAAAGAAGGCCCACACCGGCTTGCCATTGACCTGACACCAGTGCTCCCTGTGGGTGGGGACGTGGGGTGCGATGCGTTCTTCTAAAGCCGGATCGTGCGCACCGAAGGCCGGGTGCTGTTCCACTAGATAGCGCACCAGCTCGCCGTAGCCTTCCACATCACTCTTGAAATGGAGAAAACCACCGGGCCGGATTTTCGCCGCCAGCAGGTCCACAAAAGGGGGCGCAAAGAGCCGTTTGATTTTGTGCTGCTCTTTCCACCAGGGGTCGGGGAAGAGGACGTGCACCGCGTCCAGCCGCCCGTCGGGGATAAGCTCCGGCAGGCTCACCCGCGCATCGTCGTCGGAAAGCCAAAGGTTCTCCAGCCCCAGTTTTTCGACGCGAGTCAGGGCCAGACGGGTGGCTTTGGTCTTGACTTCGTAGCCGATGAAAAGCCGCTGGGGATGACGGACGGCCCTGTCCAGCAGAAAGTCACCCCGGCCATAGCCCACTTCGATTTCCAGGGGCAGGTCGCTGGCCAGGGCGGCCCGGAAACGGGGGCCGTTGTCGCAGCGGGGATCGTCCAGGGCGTAGACGCGGAAGAAGGGGCGGTTGAGTCCCCAGACGGATAGCCGATCCGCGCCGGGGCGGTGGCGGGGGTGACCGCCGATCAGCCCTCTGCCCGCCTCCCAATCCGCATAGAGTTGGGCGCGCTCGGCCTCGGAAAGCTCCTCCCAGGCGAAGTCCATCCGTCCCTGGGAGAAGGTGGTGGGGGCGTAGGTGAGGATGGGCGATTGGGAGATTGGGTGATTGGGAGATTGGGTCATTCGCTGCGCCGTCCCAGAACTGGCAATCGATGTACACGTATGCGATCTGGCTGCACAGTCAATAGCACACCGATCTCCAACTCTTCAGTCCATTCCGCCAGAATCCTCTGCAATAGTCGGGTAAGGGCGATGGCTTTAAGCCCTTCCATACGGATTCGAATGACAGAAGGTCCAGAAGCACCGGACAACGCCAGCAGGTTGTGGAAATCAGCATCCAACGTCACGACGACACGATTCTCCTGGCGGGCGCGCTCAACAATCTCTCCGTCTTGCGCGGTGGCATAGCCAATCTCGCCGGTGTGAACGGTATCAATTCCACCCTCGCGCAATAGCCCCGCTGCACCTCTCGGTAAGCCCTGATCAAGCAGCAATTTCATAGGAGAACTCGACAATCTGATCAGACATAGACGCCGCGGCAAACTCTAATGCCTGTCGAATATCCTCTGACTCCAACTCCGGATATTCCCGGTACAATTCATCTCTGTCTGGATAAAGCGCCAGAATTTCCAGCACTCTACGTACAGTCAGTCGCAAGTCACGAATGCTGGGTTGGCCGTTCATACGGGCCGGATTGACAGAAATTCGTTCGAGTTTCATTAGCATCTTCCTTCTTTTACAGCGCCAACTTCCGCGCAATCGTATCCTTCACCACCCCTGCATCCGCGGGCAGATAGACCGGCGGGTTGGCGAAACGGCTCTCCACTTCGTCCAGGGTTCCCTCGTGATAGCCCACTTTGAAGGGGGTGAACTTTAGCCCGTGGGCGGTGCTGATGACCACCACCCGCTCGTCCCGCCCGATGACACCCCGCTGGCGCAGGTTGAAGAGGGCGGCCAGGGCCGCGCCGGTGTGGGGACAGGTGTACATCCCCGTATTATCGGCGATGGCCGCGGCGTTGGCAAGCTCGTCTTCGGTCACCTGCTCCACCAGCCCGTTCGTCTCCTGCACGGCCTGCACCGCCTTTTCATAGCTGACCGGGTTGCCGATCTGAATGGCCGAGGCCAGAGTTTTGCTGGCCTGAATCGTGGCCTTCTCGGCGAAACCGTTGCGGTAGCTCAGGTAGAAGGGGTTGGCCTTCTCCACCTGGGCGGCCACCAGCCGGGGCAGTTTGTCGATAATGCCCAGGTCCCGCATCAGTGTCAGCCCCTTATAGAGTGCGCTGATATTGCCCAGATTGCCCACAGGAATCACAATCCAATCGGGCACTTCCCAATCGAACTGCTGGACAATTTCGACAGCGACGGTCTTCTGCCCCTCCACCCGCAGGCTGTTCATCGAATTCGCCAGATAGAGGCTGTCGTCCTTCGTCACCTCTTTGACAATCTCCATACAGCCATCGAAGTCCGTGTCCAGGGCCAGGACATATGCGCCGTTGGCGATGGGCTGGATGAGTTGGGCCGGGCTGACTTTGCCCTGGGGCAGAAAGATGACCGCGGGGATGCCGGCGGCGGCGGCGTAGGTAGCCAGAGCCGCGCTGGTATCGCCTGTGCTGGCGCAGGCCACGGCGCGCACGCTCGTGCCCTGCTGTATCATCTGCTTGACAACGCTGACCAGCACCGTCATCCCCAAATCTTTGAAACTGCCCGTGTGGGAGTTGCCGCACAGCTTTACCCACAGGTCGGGCAGGTCGATCTGCTTACCCAGCCGCTCAGCCCAGAAGAGGTTGGAGTTGCCCTCGTACATACTGACGATATTTTCGTCGTCGATGGACGGAATGACCCACTCCTTTTTGCCCCAGACGCCGCTGCCATAGGGCCAGGTCGTCGCGCTGATGCGGCTGTCGAGGAGGGTCTTCCACTCCTCGGCGGAGCGCTGGCCCAGGGCGTCGATGTCGTGGGCCACTTCCAGCAGACCGCCGCAGGTGGGGCAGGTGTAGATGACCTGATAGATGGAGTATTGGCCGGGGCAGCCCCGGAAACAGCGGAAATGGACTTTGTAGTCGGGCATTGTTCGTTACCAGAAAAGAGAAGAATAATGGATAGTGTTGGGGTGGCTGAACAGGTACAATATCTCTGACTATTTTACCACACTGGCAGCGCAGCCGCAGCGAATCATTTTCGGATAGTTCGCACTTCAGCCTGTTTTTATGCGCATTACTGTACTGATCAACGAGAAGATAAAACGTAGATGCGGTTTGTAACCGCACCTGCAGATTCCACCATCTTCCTGAACAGTACATTTTATGCGCATTACTTATATTTGGTATATCTCTAACCCTGACAGGCCAGGACTGGGAAGTTGACCTTCGTATAGGGCTTTTGAGAAGACCGGATCATCTTTCCTGCAACTTGCCACCCCACCCTCTCCTATGCTATCCTTAGCCAGCTTCCAATAACCCTACCCGTAGCAGTACCCGGCAGACCACTCCCCCCGGCTGCCTGTTTGATCCCAATTGTGCTTCACTCCGTTCGTTCCATTTGTAGTTCCCATTTCACACATCTCAGGAGGAAGACCGATGAAACAGTGGCGTTTTTATCCATTGCTGGCCTTGCTTGTGGTGATGGCGATGGTGCTGGCCGCGTGCCCAGCCCCCGCCGCCGCACCTGCCCAAGAAGCCGCTCCCGCTGCCCAAGAGGCTGCCCCTGCCGCAGCCGAAGCACCGACCGCTGCCGCTGAACACGGCGCGACCGTCAAAGTCTACACAAGCTGGCCGTTGCAGGGACCGATGCTCCCCGAAGGCGATTCGATGAAGAAAGCCGTGGACCTGGCCCTGAAGCATCATCTGGACGCCCACGACGGCCACGGCCCCGCCGGGCTGACGATTGAAATCGTCAACCTGGACGACGCCTCCCCCACCACCGGTTCGTGGGATGGCACGATTGAGGCCGAGAACGCGCAGAAGTGTGTCAACGACGCCGATTGTATGGTCTACTTCGGCACCTACAACTCCGGCGCGGCCAAAATCTCCATGCCCATCACCAACCGGGCGGGGATTGCCCAGATCACCCCGGCCAACACCTACCCCGGCCTGACCCACGCCTGGGATCAGGGCGAGCCGGAAATCTATCGACCCAGCGGCAAAGTCAATTATTTCCGCACCAACGCCGCCGACGATGTGCAGGGCTGGGCGGGCGCGTCCTGGGCCAAGTGCCTGGGCTACGACACCGTATACTTGCTGGACGACCGCCAGCTATACGGCAAGGGCGTTGTCGATGCCTTCATCCAGCAGGCCGAGAAGGTGGGTATTGAGATCGTCGGTCGCGACGGCGTAGAGTCCTCGGACATCGACTTCCGCTCCCTGCTGACGAAAGTCAAAGCGGCCAATCCCAAGCTGGTCTACGGCGGTTTCGTCATCGACAGCGGCGGCCCCCAGGTCATCCAGCAGATGGGCAGCCTGGGCCTCTTTGACCTGGGCATCAAATTTATGGGACCGGACGGTCTGGTGAACCCGGCGCTGGTGGAGCAGGTGGGCGGCGCGGAAGTTGCCAACGAGAATGTGCTGCTCACCTTCCCCGGTCTGGCCCCCAGCCAGTTGACCTCGGAAGCGGGCAAGAAGTTCTTCGACGACTTCCAGGCTGAATACGGGATGGAACCCAGCCCGTGGAGCACCTACGCCTATCAGGCTATGCAGGTCATCCTCGACTCCATCGACCGGGCCGGCAAGGCCGACCGCACCGCGATTCTGGATGCGATGGCTGCTCTGGACGGCTTTGAGGGCGTTACCGGTGTCTTCGGTTTCAATGAGAACGGCGACCCGACGGTCTCTGCGATGGGTGGCAATATCGTGCGCGACGGCAACATCGAGTACATCGGGGCTATCAGCCCGGATATGGTGGACGCGGGTACGTGTGATACGGCGATGCCGTAAGAGACTGCGTATTGCGTATTTCGTATTGCGTAATCAGGTGATGATCTGAGGCTGATAAAGATCGGGCGATGGGAAACGTGAGGCGTGAAACGTGAGAAAGGTCGAACGATCTCACGTTTCACGTTTCACGCTCCGCAGACGATCTTCATCAGCACCGCCAACGCCGACTACCCACGCAATACGAAGTACGCAATACATCCTCCCCCTCCCGACGCCCGGCAAGCCCAACACTCCCAACCCGAGGTGCCCCGTGTCGCCAACCGAAGTTCTGATCCAACAGTTGTTGAACGGCCTGACGATTGGCGCGTATTTGGCGCTGATTGCACTGGGCTATACGATGGTTTACGGTATTATCGAGCTGATCAATTTTGCCCACGGCGACCTTTTTACTTTTGGCTTTCTGATCTCCCTCAGCCTTTTTCGGCTCTACGGGGCTACGGGAACACTCGTCGGTTTCGAGTTGATCTGGCTCTTTACGACGGTGCTGCTGCTGACAATGCTCCTCACCGGCATTCTGAACGTCGTCATCGACCGCATCGCCTATAAACCCTTACGCAAAGCGCCCCGGCTGGCCCCCCTCATCACAGCCGTGGGTATGTCCTTCGCCCTGGAAAACATCTTCGCCAACTGGTACGGCTCCAGCCAGATCAACTACCCGGACTTTTTTCCTCGCATCGACATCCTGCGCCAGTGGTTCCAGATGGACACATTTATCCTCTTTACCACCCAGGATTTGCTCCTCATCGGCGTGACGATTCCACTGATGATTGGGCTGCGCTACTTTATCCAGCGCACAAAGCTGGGCAAGGCTATGCGGGCCAGCGCCCAGAATGCGAATGCCGCCGCGATTATGGGCATTAACGTCGAGCGGGTAATACTAATTACCTTCTTCATCGGCGGCGCGCTGGCCGGCGCGGCGGGGATGATCTTCGGCAACTTTCTGCACACCGGACGCTATCTGATGGGCTTTGACGCCGGCCTCTTCGCCTTCACAGCCGCGGTCTTCGGCGGCATCGGCAACATCACCGGCGCGATGCTGGGCGGGCTGATTATCGGGCTGATCAAAGCCTTCAGCGATCAATACCTGGCCGCCCAATGGACCCGGGCCGTCATCTTCGCCATTCTGATTCTGGTGCTGGTCTTCCGGCCCCAGGGCTTGCTGGGCCAAGGGGAGGCGGAGAAAGCCTGATGCAACAGACACAACCCAAAGCCACTCTTTCTACCCCTGGCCGCAGCACTGGCATTGTCCGCCCGGAACAGATCACCAATTGGGTGATTGTGAGCGGGCTGGAAGCGTTCATTCTGATTGCCCTGACCCCCGCCCTGCTCAACCAGTGGGGCGCGCTGGGCTGGGCCGCCTTTGCCCTGGGCGCGGTGATGGCCGTCTTTGCCTACGGCTGGTATACGGGCAAAGCTGGCTCCTACCCGATGCTGGCAATTTTCTATGTCTTCTCGTTTATCAGTCTGCTGGGCGCGGCCCTGGCTTTTATCTCCACTCAGCCCCTGCTCACCGCGCTGATCTTCCTGGCCCTGGCCTATCTGACCGCGGGGGCCTTTGCCCGCAAGGAGCGGGGCGCATCGATTTTTCTGGCGATTGTGCTGGTCATCGGTTTTGTCGTCCTCTTTGCTTCGGCCAGCGCAGGGGCACGGGACCGGCTGAATACGATGATCCTTTTCTTCGCCCTCTATGTGCTGACCAGCGGCGCGGCCACCTTCATTTTCGGCGTGCGCTTCAGCGATCTGCGCCGACCGGATATGTTGGCCTTCTATGGCTTTGAAAAAGAACCGGCCATCCTCACCGCTGTCGAGGCACTAAGCGTCCGGTTGACCGCCTTTCTCTCGTCCAGCTACGGACTGGTCACTGGGCTGCTGCGCCCGATTGGGCGGGGATCCGCGGCCACAGGACGGGCCTGGCGGGGAGCGCTGGCGGGTCTGCCCCGGCCTGCATTGAAGGGCACACAGATTGTGTTGCTCGTCCTCGGCCTGCTCGTCTTCCCCCTGGCCATCCGCCAGTTGGAGATGGCGACCAATCTTTCCCTGCTCATCACAATGAATGTGGGGCTGCTTTTCGTCGTACTGGCCTTGGGGCTGAATATCGTCGTCGGTTTCGCCGGTCTGCTCGACCTGGGCTATGCGGCCTTCTTTGCCATCGGTGCCTACACAATGGGCGTTTTCACCTGGCCCAATCTGGGGCTGGAGTGGAGTTTCTGGGTAGTCATCTGGATCAGCGCGCTGGTGGCGGGCATCTTCGGGATGATTATCGGCGCGCCCACCCTGCGCTTGCGGGGCGACTATCTGGCGATTGTCACCCTGGCCTTTGGCGAGATTGTGCCCCGGGCCATCCGGGAGATGTGGGATATCAAACTCAAGATTCCCTTCACCGAAATCTATCTCATCGGCGACAAGCTGGAAGGTTTCAATCTGACCAACGGCCCCCAGGGGATGAATCCGGTGGGCAGACCGATGATCTTCGGTCTGGAAGTGGGCGTGGATCCCTTCCAATTGGGCAGCCTGACCATCAGCCCGCCTATGCAGTGGTATTTCCTGATTCTGGTGGTGGGTGGAATTGTGCTCTTTGCTGCGCTGCGTCTGGAACGCTCGAGGCTGGGCCGGGCGTGGATGGCGATCCGCGAGGACGAGACCGCGGCTGACGCGATGGGCGTGGACCCGGTGCGTACAAAGCTGCTGGCCTTTGCCCTGGGCGCATCCTTCTCCGGCTTCGCTGGCTCCATCTACGCCGCGATGATCCAGGCCATCTTCCCCGAACTTTTCAGCTTTCTCGTCTCCATCTTTCTGCTGATTCTGGTGATTGTGAGCGGGATGGGCAACATTTGGGGCGTGCTGGTGGGCGGGCTGATGATCTCCCTCTTTGACCGGGTGGTGCTGGCCCAGATTGTGCCCCAATTTGTGCCTGGCGGGGATGTGCTGCAAAAGTGGCGCTGGGTGATGTACGCCGCGGGGCTGATTGCGGTGATGGTCCTGCGCCCGGAGGGTCTCTTCCCCAGCGCGGCCCGCCGCGCCGAACTGCATATGGATGACGATTTCGATTTTGACGAATTGGACCCGGAGACCGCCGATGTGGTGGGTGGCAGTCCGGCAGCGGATAAGGGGGGCAACTGGTAATGGCACTCCTGCAAGCGAAGGGACTTACCAAACGTTTCGGCGGGCTAACTGCGGTGGACAGTGTGGACCTGGCGATTGAGCCGGGGCGCATTGTCAGCCTCATCGGCCCCAACGGCGCGGGCAAGACGACTTTCTTTAATATGGTGACGGGACTCTACACACCGACAGAAGGGACGCTGGACTTCGACGGCCACCGGCTGGGACGCCACAAGCCCAACCGGGTCACCTCCTTCGGCATCGCCCGCACCTTCCAGAATATCCGGCTTTTCAAGGCGATGACCGCCCGGGAAAATGTGTTGGTGGGGATGAACTGCCGCCTGCGTTCGCCCTGGTACGCCTCGCTGCTGCACACGCCGGGGATGAAACGGGAGGAGGCCGCGGCCTTCAAGCGGGCCGACGAACTGCTGGAATACGTCGGCCTGGGCGTGGAGCGGGCGGATACGGTCTCGCAGAATCTGGCCTACGGGATGCAGCGTCGTCTGGAAATCGCCCGGGCCCTGGCGACAGAGCCAAAGCTGCTCCTCCTCGACGAACCCTCGGCAGGGATGAACCCCCGGGAGACCCAATCCCTCACCGAATTCATCCGCCAGTTGCGGGACGATCTGGGGCTGACGATTCTGCTCATCGAGCACGATATGAAAGTGGTGATGGGCATCTCCGACGAAATCCACGTTCTGGAATATGGGCAGAAGATCGCCGAAGGCGCACCGAAGGAGATTCAGAAGAATCCCCGGGTGATTGAGGCTTATTTGGGGAAAGCGGCGACGGAGGGGTAGTGCGTGATGCGTCAAGCGGTTTTAAACGGATCGAGTCAACCGAATCATTTGCGGTCTATCCACAACAAATTGCCCGGCGATCTATCATTCACACTACTGGTCCACGCACCACGCACAACGCACCACAAAGTTCAATTGGAAACCAGACAGCACAGGTACTCCTCTATGTCTTCTCATATGCTCGAACTCCAAAACGTCCACTCTTTCTACGGCCACATCCACGCGCTGAAGGGGGTCTCTCTGCATGTGGACCAGGGGGAGATCGTCACCCTCATCGGCTCCAACGGCGCGGGCAAGAGTACGACCATCCGCACGATCTCCGGGCTGCTGCACCCCCGGCGGGGGACTGTGACACTGGAAGGACAGTCCATCGGCGGTCTGCCTGCGCACCAGGTGGCCGGGCTGGGGGTGGGACAGGCCCCGGAAGGGCGCTGGATATTTCCCAAACTGACCGTCGCCGAAAATCTGGAGATGGGCGCCTTCAGCCGCAAAGACAGCGACGGCATCCAGGACGATCTGGAGTACGCCTTCTCCCTCTTCCCCCGGCTGAAGGAGCGGGTCAACCAGCAGGGGGGCACCCTCTCCGGCGGTGAGCAGCAGATGCTCGCCATCGGCCGGGCCCTGATGGCCCGCCCCCGCCTGCTGTTGCTGGACGAGCCGTCGATGGGTCTTGCGCCGATGCTGGTGGAGTTGATCTTCGAGACGGTGGCGAATATCAACCGCCAGGGGATGACGATTCTGCTGGTGGAGCAGAACGCGCTGATGGCCCTGCAGGTGGCGCATCGGGGCTATGTGTTGCAGACCGGGGAGATTGTCCTGGGCGGGGATGCGAAGGAATTGCAGACAAATGAGCAAGTGCGGAAGGCGTATTTGGGGGAGGAGTAGCACAACGCGTTTTGTTTTTATCTGGTGTTGAGACGCTCAATTATGGATAGGCAGTCACGGCTATTATCGAAGCCACGCCAGATTGGGACCGATCAGCAACTCCGTCATCTGCGCGTGATGGGTGTTTTTCATAGCTACAGATGCGCAGTCGAAGTCGTGTTGACGGGCCATTGCTTCCACATCTGGTGCATTGTCATAGGTCATCAGGAAGTCGCCGGAAAGGGTGGCTGCCGTGGAAAAGAGTTCGCTGTGGTCTAGTGCATCATCTGCACTAAAACTTCGGGTATTTCAGTCAGGTATTAACCCGAAAATTAAGACTGGATGATGCACTAGCAGCCTGTCGGAGAAAGGCTAAGATCAGGCAAATTTTTGTTGGAATTATGTCATTTTGTCATTGATTTCGTATTCAAGTTGTCATAATTTGGTAATTTTGCAAGAAAAACAGGCGTTTTTCAAGGGTCTTGCCCGCTTGAGGGCGCGCAGAGACCCCGGCGGGTTATAGGCCCAACACGTGCAAGCGTTTGAGATTGAAAGCGAGACAGACCAGCATCCATTCGCCAGCGGCTTTGACCTGTCCACGCAAAGAGAACTGACGGAAGCCCAGCACCTCCTTGATGATGCCAATCACCGGCTCCACAGTGGACTTGCGCAGACGATAAATGGCGTGACCGACCTCTGTCTTGAGTTGGTAGGCCATTTTGACCTTGGCAGAAGCGTCGGCAGGTGGTTGGGGGTTGGCTTCAAAGAAGTCGGTCCAACTGGCATGATGGGGTTCTCGGCCTGTGGCGATGTAGGGAGTGATGCCTCGAGAGAGCAGACCGGCGATGTTGTCTGCGCTGAAATAGCCATTGTCCAAAGCCGCAGTCGATGGCCTGCCCAGTTGAGGCGCAATGGCATCCACAGTACGCTCGGTTTTGGCACGGCGTTCAGCCATTTTGGCCTCATATACCGCCATTTCCTCTGCGTAACGCACTTTGGCCCGTTCTTCCAGCACGGCTTTGGCCTGGTCCAGACCAGCCAGGTGCTCTTGACGCAGACGGATTTCATGTTCTGGGTCAAAGCCTTCCGGCCACTTGCCCTGTTCACAGTCGGCAGCCAGGGCCATCAGTGCGGCCACTTCCTTGCCCAGGTAGGCCTCCAGTTCCAGTGCTCTGGCATAGCTGAGCGCCTGACTTTTGGAGGCATCCGCATGAATCTTGCTGCCGTCCAGACTGATATTGCCCAATTGCAGGAGACCCGTCGCCTGAGCCATGAGTAGCACTTGCACAAAGATTTCCTCGATTTCGGTCAGAAATCGACCCCGAAATGTGTTGATGGTGTCATGATCTGGATGCAGTCCGCCTGCTATATAGATGAAGGGCAGCGATTCGCAGGTTGCCTTTTCCATTTGTCGGGAACTGAACACTCCTGTGCTGTATCCGTACACGATTATCCCCAACAACATTTCTGGCGCATAGGCTGGCGCTCCCTGCTCACTATAGTCGGCATAGAAACTGCTCATGTCCAACCGCTCAATGATTCCTACTATGAACCGGGCCAGATGGGTGGCTGGTAAAACATCACCTATCCGTACTCACATTTCCAGCGTGGCTTCGTAGTCGACATCTATGAATTTACGGGCCATTTTACCCTCTTCTCTTTCTGTTTTCTTGTTCCCTTATTTGCTACCTTTGGCACCCTTCATTTTATCCAAATCATCTCCAAATGCAATCCTTTCTCCGACAAACTGCTAGACGGGAAGAAAACATCTTTACAATTGAATGAGGAAAATGGCTGCAAAAGGGTAATCGATACTGGGACATCCCTCATCGTGAAGGGGAGCCAAGGTCAAACAGTAGATTGGTTGTGGCGTTGTCGGCGCTAGAA
>JAANMX010001509.1_pt1 | contig 26246 bp, 22 predicted proteins | sample 7279681 | NCBI WGS metagenome assembly JAANMX01 (sample SAMN14094542, study PRJNA606508) | bioreactor metagenome | isolation source: A lab-scale SPAN reactor treating ammonium-rich wastewater day 351 | place: Ireland: Galway | collected 2018-01-01
ACCGAACGCCGGAGGCGTTCGGTGGGGGCTTCCACTGTGCAGGCGCTCCGCGCCAAAGAGCTAAACCGACGACTGTTTCGCCTTAACCCCGCAGTATTGCGCTTCCAGCGCGTGGCTTTCCATGGCCTGGAAGGCCATGGCACGAATCACGGCCTTGAAGGCCGTGCCACTTCGCGTCGCCAAAAATAATTTCTTCTGCCGTAAATCCAGTTCCTGCACAGCCTTGGGTTGCGGCGCTGGCTCAAACACTCCGAAAAATGTCGCACGCGTGGGTATGGTTTCCGGCGTCGGGCGCGACGGTTGCGCCGGTCTCTTCTGGAGTATTGACATGTCAAGGTATCCGTCAGTCAGGCCGAAGCCGGCCAAGCCCCAGCGCGCGGACGACCCCGCGGTGAAGGTCGAAAACACCATCCGCGACGCGGCCCACGAAATCTACCGCGAGCGGGACGGCGCCAGCATCGATGCCGCCATCGTGCGCTACCAGAACATGCTGGAGCTGCACGACGAGGAAGTGGCGAAGCTGAAGGGCAAGGAAGAAGCGCCCTACCGCTGGAAGGTTTCGCCCTCGGTGGTGATCCGCGTGCAGCGCGAGATCGAGCGCCTGCAGCAGAAGCGCGAAGCCCTGCGCGCCGAGTGCTGGGCGCTGGCGCAGCAGCTGGTGGATGACTGGATGCGCAACCCGCCGGCGCAGGTTGCTGAAGCCCAGAAGGGACAGGCACCGAAGGTGCCTGTCCCTGGCGGCATGCCCGAAAGAGGACAGGCACCACAAGTGCCGGTCCCTGAAAGGAGCACGGCTGAGCCCGCCACCAGCGCGGCGTAGCTCTCGTGGGGCAGGCTTCCAGCCTGCCATGGCAGACAGGATGTCTGCCCCACGGGACTACTCGCCCTCGAGTTCCTTCAACCAGGCTTCGTACTGGGCCTGGAAGTCGCGGGCGCTGGATGCGATGGCGCGCTCCTTGTTGTCCTCGGCGAACTTCTTCAGCTTCTCCGCGGCGTTGCGTGCGGCCTCGATGGTCTTCTTGCCGTCGTCGCCGGCGCTCTCGAAGGGCAGCCAGATCTGCAGGCGCAGCGCCACGTAGGCGCGGCGGGCCTTCATCTCGGGCTCGTAGTCATCGAGCGCCTTGATGCGGGCGATCTCCTTTGCTGCGTCCGGCTCGTCCTCGAAGCCCTTGAAATGGGCCGCGAGCTCGGACCAGCAGGCGAGCGCCAGCTCGTAACGGCCGCAGATCTCGTGCACCTCGGCGCGTTTGCGCAGGGTGTCGCGCATGTCCTCAATGCGCGTCACCAGCTCGTCGGCCTGCTCGATGACCTTGTCGGCCGCGTCGCTGTCGGCCACGGCGCTTGCCAGCTTGTGGGCCTCGGCGTAGCGGGCGGCGCCGAAGGCCTCGGCGGCGGGCTCAAGGGGCGAATAGACGCGGCTGAGGCCAAGGCGCGGGTGCTTCACTTTCTTGAGCTCCTTGAGAGCCGCTTCTTCCCAGCCTTCCTGGGCGGCGTGGATGATCTTGCCGTCAACGCCGATCACCCACACGCAGCACAGCAGGGGCGCGGTGAAGCGGCTGTCAAAGAAGCCGTCGAGCGCGACCGGGTGCGTGAGCTTCAGGTCGGCGACGGACTTCTCGATGGTCTCGAGGCTCTGGAACTGGACGTAGGCGGACACGAAATGGATGCCCTTGCCGGCGTGCTCTTTCTCAAGCTCGTTGAAGCGGCGCAACTGCGCCAGGCAGGGCGGTCACGTGCAGCCCCACTTCTTGAACACGATCACGTCGCCGCGCAGCTCAGAGAAGCCGTCCCAGGCGGGCGGGTTGATCCAGTGCTGCACGGCGTGGTCAACGGGCTCGTCCCCCACGGCGTAGGGTTCCTGGGCCGTCAGCGCTACGGGCAGCAGCAGCAGAAGTGTCAGCAGCAATCGGGACATGCAGTTACTCCGTACAGGAGGCAGGAGGTAGGAGGCAGGAGGCAGGAGGCAGGAGGCAGGAAAAGCAAACCTCCCTAAGCCCTAAGCCCATAGCCCTAAGCCCTGAAACCCAACCCCTGAAACCCAACCCCTGAAACCCAACCCCTGAAACCTAACCCCTATCCAGCCCTATGCACCAAGACCTGAATTCAACCCTCTCAGGCTACGCGTGCCGAACGCGGCTGCAAGCTTCCTTATATACGCGCGCCCAGGTGCAGCAGGTGCCGCTCGCGCACCTTGCTGAAGAAGGCGTCGTAACGGCCGGAAGCGAAATCGGGAAAGGTGTAGTCGCGCTTGATCCATTCACCGTCGCGGAAGCTCATGGTGACCTCGGCCGAGATGCCCTGGCCGATGTACACGCGATGGGCGAGGCCCTTGACGCTGGCAAGCACCAGCTTGGCGCCGCTGAGATAGCCGGGGTCGAGGTTGATGGGGCGGTGCTCGCCGAAGCGTTGGGCGCACTGTTCCTCGAGCTTGTTGGTCTGGATCTTCCACTCGCTGAGCATGCCGGGGTCGGCCAGGCGGTCGAAGCTGAAGAAGCGGCGCTTGAGGCCCCTGCCCATTTCGCCTTCGTAGTGGTCGGTGAGGTCGAAGGGGAATTCCTCGGAGCTGAGCTCGACCTCGCCCATCAGGTGCTCGATCCACATCAGGGCGTCGTCCACCACGGACGCGTCGCGGTAGATCACGCCCAGGATCGGCGTAACAGGCTGAGGCGGCACAACGCGGCCCATGGGCATCCGGTCAAGGTTCGTGAGCAACCGGCAAGTATACCGAATGCCCACGGGCGCGGAAACGTGACTCGCCTAGATCACGCGGGGCTTGCCCGCCAGGCGGCGCATCATGCCGACCTGGCCGAGGTGATAGACCTCATGGAAGGCCAGCGTGGCCAGCAGGCTGCCTACGGTTTCGTCCGGGTTGCCGGTGGGGCTGAAGGCGGCCTTCTGCGCGGCCTGCTCGGGCGTGATCGATGCGATCCGGCGCAGCAGCGCTTCCTGCACGCTGAAGAAACGGCGCGAAAGCTCAGCCAGCGGCAGGGCCTGCGCAGGCTCAAGCGATTCCGAGCCGCGCTTGTAGGCCGCCAGCTCGGTGTCGGGCCATGCGGGCTCGCCGCCCAGCAGCGCCAGCGAGCCGTTGCGGGCGTCGGCCAGGTGGCCCACCAGCCAGTTGAGGGTCTTGCCGGTGGCCGTGGGCTTGAGGCTGTCCTCTTGGCTGATGTCCTTGAGGGCCTGTTCGAGGAACCAGCCGCTCATGGCGAACTGGCTGCAGATTGCCTGGTTGTTCATCTTGTTGCTCCTTGTCCGGCGGTCCGCACCTCGCGGATCGCATCAATCACCTTGAGGAAACCTTGATAGTCCCGGTCCGAGACGCGCTCGCGCACGCCCGCTTCCAGCTTGATCACGTGCTCGCCGATGCGGCGCATCAGGCGCTCGCCCTTGGGCGTGACGGCCACCAGGAACGAGCGGCGGTCGGCCGGGTTGGGCTGGCGCTTGAGCAGGCCGCGCTTTTCCAGCTTGTCGAGCTGTCCGGTGAGCGTGGCGCCCTTGACGCCGAACACCTCGGAGAGCGTGCCCACGGTGCAGGGCCCGTAGCGGAGGGTGTATGACAGCATGTGCCCCTCGGCGCCGTCCACGTCGGGCACAGCGACCTCGAGGTCGCGGGCCAGCACGCGGTAAGCGGCATGCAGCTGCGAAACAAACAGCGAGCGATAGTCCCTGCTGTACTTCATGTCCCGGATATTACGGTTTCCGAACTATCTGGCAAGGGCAAATTCACCGATGCCGCAGCGAGCCTGCACTTCACGGCATGGAACCGCAAAGCACCGCCAAGGACCGCGAAGTACACATGACTGGTGACGTTTCCCGGGTTCCAGGTCGTTTCGGTTTCAAACGGCAGATGGGCCACGAAAACACAAAAGCACGAAACAACGACACACGAAAACAGGCTGCCGTTTTTGTGGCAGTCTCTTTTGTGCTTTGGTGTTTTTGTGGCCGGCTGCAGTTCCCGCGAAACGGCGTAAACCGCGAAGTTCCGCGAAGGACCGCGAAGCAAAGCGGTCTCACGCCAAGCCGCCAAGGCGCCAAGAGATGCACTGCAGTTCTTAGCGCCTTGGCGCCTCCGCGTGAGCATGCAGTTGCCGTGCTTCGCGGTCCTTTGCGGTGCTTCGCGGTTGTATTCAGTGACCGATCGCGGCCGTTGAATCCCGGGCTAGTCGTCGCCGGGGAAGCCTTCGGGCAGGCCGGGGATCTCGCGCTCGCCCTGCTTGCCGAAGAACACCGCCTTGCCGCCGCCCTGCTTCGCGATCGGCTTCAGCCAGGCCATCTGCGCCTCGCCGATGCCCACGCACTGGATGCGGCAGCGGCGCACCAGGTTCATGCGCTCGACCTCGTCCAGCAGGTTGGTCATCTCGAAGGAGCTGAAGCCGAAGTTCTGGGCGCAGGCGTAGGGGCCGTTGTCGTCGTGGTTCTCGAACTGGTAGCGATAGACCTCTTTCTTGCGCCACATGCGGCTGGCCGGCTGTGCGGGCTGGGCGGGGATCTTCGTCTTGGTGATCGCGCCGGTCTCCGGGTCGCGGGTCTGGATCTCGCGCTCGGGCTGCGCCGGCCGCGCGGGGAATTCCACCCACTCTCCTTCGCCCGGTTGCTTCGTCGCGTAGTAGGCCGAGCCGGTGTACTCGTAGTCGATCTTGGGCGTGTCGCCGCTGAAGCCGTCACGGATCGGCGAGCCGTCCGACAGCAGGAAGATCGCGTCCGCCCCTTCCGTCACCAGCTTCAGGTCCCAGTGCTCGCGCGGCTCGTTCACGATGCCGCCCTTGCCCATGCGGTACGCCGCCAGCAGCGCCCTGTAGTAGTTCGTCTCGCCCAGCAGCACGCCGTGCGGGCGGGTGTCCTTCCTGTCGGCAGGCGCCTCGCCCGGCCGGATGGCATCCAGCGCCGCGCCGATCTTGCGCGCGTTGCCGCTGCTCGCGGATACGAAGCTGCGCGTGACCGGCAGCGGCTCGGCGTCGTCGCCGAACAGGATCACGGCCACCTGCTTGTCCTTGCCCAGGCGCGAGAGCGTCCACTTCACGTGTTCGCGCGCGGCGTCGAAGCGGTTGTGGACGCGCTTCCAGTCGATCTCGTACTCGCCGTCGCCGGCCTTGCGGCGCTCGCCGGTGACCGGGTTCTTGATCGCGTCGCGGTCCGCGTCGGACAGCGGGTTCAGCATGGAGTCCGAGGCGTCGATCAGGAACACGATGCGTTCGCCCATCACGTCGAGGCCCATGAAGCTGGCCACCGTGGCGCCGTCGTCGTCGCCCAGCGGGTCGTGGCCGCTGTCGAACAGCATCTTCCACATCGCGGGGAACTGGTACGGGTGCTTGGTGCCGAAGCAGAACTGCAGGGCCAGTGCGGCCTCGCGCTTGCTGCGGCCGAGCAGCGCCTTCTTGTCGTCCACCAGCGCGGTGATGCGGTCGAACAGCGGGCGCCAGTCGTCCAGCACCGGCTGGCCCACCTTGTGCAGCGGACGGTAGGCGCGCGCGGCCGACCAGCAGATGGCCTCATAGATCACGGCGCCTTCGCCGCCGGCCTTGAAGTCTTCCTGCAGCATCAACTGCAGCGCCCGGCGCAGGTGCTCGAAGCCGCCGTGCTCGAGGGCGCAGAGCAGCGCCGCGCGGGTAGCGGCCGGGGCGCGCTTGTCGCCCACGATCTCGAGCAGCTCCAGCGCGATGTCGGCGTCGTCCTCGATGGCGAGGATGCAGGCGGCGCAATAGACGCCCCAGACGTCGGGGGCGCTGCGGTAGTACCGTTTGACGAACTTGCGCAACGCCTTCAGGTCGGACTCGCTGGGCTGCTGGCGCTGGGCGGCGAACTGCTCGGTGGTGATGTCGTGGCGCGCGCGCAGGTAGGATGCCGCCAGGTAGCGCATGTTGTCGGCGAAGGCGGCGGTCGGCTTGTCGTAGACCTGCAGCAGGCGGGGCAGCACGTCGTCGCCGCTGAAGCGCGAGTATTGCTGGAGTTGCTCTGCGTTCCAGCGCAGGGAGGTGGATTCGGCCATGCGGTCCAGGAACTCGGCCGTGACCTTCTTCTGGTCGTCCTGGTTGGCGGGCTTGCCCTGGGCGGCGGAGGGGACCCAGGCCGCAAGCAGCAGCGCGGCCAGGGCGAGGGGCAGCAGGGGGCGGGCGGTGTTTCGCATCGGCGTCTCCAGTGCGACTGCCAGAAGTCTAACCGCCGCCCGCGCCCATCCCAAGTTCGCAATGCTGTTGCCGAGCCAAAGGTTCGCAGATCGGCACACGACGAAACACCCGCCGCAAATAGAAAAGGGGCCGGCGCGAGGCCGGCCCCCTGTGCGGCTTTGAGGCTATTCCTTTTCAGAGAACCAGCAGATGCGCCAGCCTTCTGCCTTGCGAACGAGGCAGAAGAACAGGTCCTTCGTGTCTTTGCTTTCAGATACCAGTCGCTCAGACCGTATGCTGAGCATCACCACGCAACATTGTTCCGTGTGTTGCTTGCGGACGGCATCGAACGTCTCGATCTGCCGGGCGTTCATTCCAAATGCCTCCGCGTCGCTGAACTCCGTTTCGTCGGGCGCGAAGTCACGCACCTCCATCTTCTCGACGAACAGGTTGCTCTTTCTTCCCCCGTTCTGCTCCTTGCGGCCACGCTTGCGGGCACGGTCCTCGATGTCTCTGAACAGCTCCGCTATTTCATCCTGGCTTTCGACAACTTCAACTTTAACGGTTCGCTGCGGTTCCTCACCCTCGACCTGTTTCACCGAGGCCACCTCCTGCCAGAACGGGAAGCACAAATCACGGTACTCGAACTCGACAGCGTGAAGGCCTTCAATGAAGTCAGACAGGGTCGCGAGCACCCCGTAGTTGCCCGGGCGCGACTTGAGGCGCTCCTTGTTGGTCAACTCTTCTTCCGGCACGTCTTCCCAGACCGACTCGTCCTCGGGGATCGGCTTGGGTTGCTCCTTCACCTCCCCCTCGTCGTCTTCCGCGACGTTGCCGCCCCAGGCACGGTTGCCGGCCGGACGCCTTTCGCGCGGTGCGTTGCCCATGCCGTCGCCGCTGCCGCCGAACCAGCTGTCGCCGCCCGCATCCGCGTGCGCGATGTAGCCGGCCGCACCCAGCAGCGCGATGCTGCTCATCATCAGCACCCAGGCCGTGACCATGCGTTTGATCTTGTTCATGGAAAACCTCCGGCGCCCATTTCATCCTGCAACCGCGATGACGCTACTACATTTCCAGAATTCAGATATCCGACAGCCGGGCGGCCAAATGCAGAAGGGGCCGGCGCGAGGCCGGCCCCCTGTGCGGGTTTGGGGCTATTCCTTGCCGTAGACGTTTACCGTGGCCTTGCCTTCCTTGCGGCCCTGGGTGCTGTACTTGAACACGATGCGCTCGACCGTGCGGGCGTCGCCGGGAAAGTCCACCTTGCGGCTGCGCGAGCCTTCGTTGAACTCCAGGCGCGTCTTCACCTCGTGCTGCTTGCCGTTGCCGAAGGTCACCACGATCTCGTGCATCTCGAGGTCCGCGTTCTCCACCTCGATCATGAACGCCGTGAACTTGCCCTTGCTTTCGCCCACGATGATCACGTCGGTGTCCTTGCCGAAATCCACTACGCGGCTCGCCAGGTGCTTGAAGTTCGGGTAGCGCACGTCCACCCCGGCCGGCCGGCCGAACAGCTTGACGGTCGCCTTGCCCTGGCCGATCTTGCTCTTGTAGGCGAAGGTGACCTTCTTGATGAAGCGGGCCTCGCCGGGCAGGTCGATCACGCGGCTGCGCGACTTCTGGTCGAAGCTGGCGCGCAGCTCGGGCGAGAAGCTCTCTTCGTTGCCGAACTCGACCTTGATGTTCCACATCTCGAGTTCACCTTCCACCACGCCGATCACGATGGCCGTGAACTTGCCTTCGCTGGCGGTTACCTCGATGGTGTCGCGGTCGGCGCCGAAATCGACCTTGCGCTCCCCGAGAAGCTGGTAGCCCTCGTCACTCCTGGGCAGGTGGTCTTTCCACTCGCCCTTGTCGGGGCCGGGCTTGTCGCCGGCGTCGGCAGGCTTGCCGAACAGCTTGACGGTGGCCTTGCCGCGCTTCAGCTTGCTCTTGTACTTGAAGGTGACTTGCTTGATCACTCGCGCCTCGCCCGGCAGGTCGATCTGCCGCGAACGCTCACCCTGCTTGAACTCCGCGCGGATCTCCGGCGAGTACGTCTCGTCGTTGCCGAAGGTGACCTTGATGTCCCACATCTCGAGGTTGCCCTCGATCACGCCGATCATCAGGCTGACGTAACGGCCTTCCTTGGCGCCCACCTCGATGGTGTCCTTGTCGGCGCCGAAATCGACTTTCTTCTCGCCCAGCAACTCGTAGTTGGGGAACTTCTCGGCCCAGTTGGGCTTGTCGTCCTGCGCGTTCACGCTGGTGAACGCGGCCAGCGTAATCAGCAGCGCTGTCATCAATACAGTCTTCATGGCTCTCCTTTGTCTGACCCCAGTGTGCGAGCGATGGTAAGTGCACCCCACGCGGGCGCCAGAGTGGCGCTGATTTTTACAAACACTTGCCACAGGAAGAGTTGCAGCCGTGTTTTCTGGAATTATCGCAACCTCAACGAAGGCCGCGGGTTACAATCCCGCGCTCACTTGCAACCATCGGGGGATTCAAATGCACACCATGAAATTTTCTCTGCTTCTGCTGACCATCCTGGCGCTCGGCTTCACTGCCGGCTGCGGCGGGCGCGGCGCGCGGCCGATCAACACCCAGGACGGCGACGCCGACCGCGTCGAGCTGCTGGGCTCACGCAAGGTGGACTTCAAGGCCGACCACGACGTGATCCTGGTGACGTTGAAGGAAGGCACCTTCCACGCGCTGCGCGTCGAGGTGGAAGGCAGCGAGCTGGAGATGTGGGACATCGACGTGTTCTTCAGCAACGGCGGGCACCAGGATTTCAACACGCGGGTGCACTTCGCCGAGGGCAGCTGGAGCCGCAGGCTGGACCTGCGCGGCGGAGCCAGGGGCATCAAGAAGGTGACCTTCAAGTACAAGAGCAAGAAGCCCCGCACCGGCAAGGCCACCGTCAAGCTGTACGGCATCCACTAGGGCTCAGGCGTCGAACCAGCCCGCATTGCGGGCTGGTTGCGTTTTCAGAACTCGTCTTCCTGCGGGCCGTCATCTTCCGGCTTGGGTGGCGGCGATTCGTTCGGGTCCTTGGGCCCCTCGTAGGGGCGCTCGTCCTTGGGCCAGATCGGCAAGAAGTCGCTGCTGCTACCCGTCTCTTCCGGCGGCATGCGATCCACCGTACAGCCCGGCAGCGCCTTGCGCAGGGCCTCCACCGCCGCGTCGCTGACTTCCGCCTGTGCTTCGTAGCGCCTGCGCTCGCCGCTCTTCATGTCGTACACCACCCGGTACGCCGCGCTGAAGGTGACGGACTGGAGGCTCTTGATGCCGTGCAGCAGCTTCACGCCAGTGTCGCTGACTTCGCGGCACATCCGCAGGTCCAGCACCTCCAGCGGCATACCGGCCCTGGCGAGCGCCGCCAGGGCCCCGTCTCCGACGGATTTGCTGTTCGCGAGCGAAACCTCGCGCAGTTGCTTGCAGCCGGCCGCGCCTTCCAGGCCGTGACCCTGGATGCCGCTGCAGTATTCGATCCGCAGCACCCGCAGCGACGCCAGCGGCGCCAAACCCACCTTCAATCCTTCATCCGTGAGTCCGTCGCAGAACGACAACTCCAGCTTCTCCAGCGGGCATTCCGCCAGCGCCGCCAGGCCGGAGCCCGTGAAGGGGCGGTAGTCCTCTTCCCAGCCCGGCCGCGCCTGGCTCAGTTTGAGATTCCTGAGCTGCTTCATGCCGGCCAGCGCAGCCAGCCCGGCATCGTCGGCGCCGCAGGCCGGGATCACCAGCTCCTCGATCCGCGACAGCGCGCCGAGCGCCTGCATTCCTTCCTTGTTAATGCGCCCGTAGCTGCCGCCGCTGCTGCTCCAGCCCCAGCCGGAGCGAAGCCTGAGCACGCGCAGGGCGGGCGCTTGTCCGAGGTTCGCCCAGTCTTTCTCCTTGATCCCGGCGCTGCTGATCTCGAGCACCTCCAGCGCGGGCAGCCCGGCCAGCACCTTCAGCGCCAGGCCGGGAACGCCCTTCTGGCCCTGGAGGTCAAGCTCTTTCAGATGCCGCAAGCCGGAAAGGAACTCGATGCCGATGTCGGAGATGCCTTCGGCGTCATTCATGCTCGACAGGTCCAGCTTCTCGAGCGCCGCGAACGTGCCGATGAACTGCATGCCCCAGTCGGTCAGGGCGGTATTGGACAGGCCGAGCACCTTGAGCTGCTTCAGGGGCGCCAGCAGCTCAAGCCCGTCGTCGATGGGGCCTTTGACTTCATCCAGCACCAGCTCGTGCAGGCTGGTCCAGCGCGCGATCGCCTTGCAGGCCTCACCGGACAGTTCCCAGCCGGACAGGTCAAGCACCTGGATCTCCGGCAGCGCGCCCAGCGCCCGCAGGCCGGCGACGCCCAGTGGCGCGAAACTCTGGAAGGTGCGCGGGATGCGCAGTTCCTGCAGACCCTGCAGCGGCGCGAGCTCGGCGATGCCGGCGTCCGTCACCTCCATGCAGAAGCGCAGGTTAAGGCGGCGTAGCCTGGTCATTGCGCCGATCGGCTTCATGCCGTCGTCAGTCAGGCCTTCTCCCCATACAATGTGCAATTCCTCCAGCGCCGGCAGCCGCGCCGCGCCCTTCAGCAGCGCCTCGTGCGCAGCCCCGAAATCCAGCGTCAGACGCCGCACGGTTTTCAGCCCTGCCAGCACGGCCGCGGCTTTTTCGGCGTCGGCCGGAGTCTCGAGTCGTGCGCCGAAGCGCAGCTCTTCCACGCGGGTGAAGCGCTTGAGCGCCTCGAAGCCCCGCAGGTCAAGGCCGCCGCAGCGCACCACCCCGGCGTCGTCCGGCAGCGCGGCGAGATCGTCTTTGGGCGCGTCCTGCGCGGAAAGGCTCGCCGCGCAGAGCAGCGCCAGCAGGATCAGGACGGTTCGATTCCGCATGTTCACCTCCGCTCGGGGCCGCCGTTGATGTCGCACCTGGGCAGCAGCGCCTTGAGTTCCTGCACGGCTTCGAGAGTCATGTTGGGCGGGCGGCCCAGGATGATCCGCCGCAGCGTCGTCATGTTGCCCAGCAGGTGCAGCGACTTGTCGGTAAGCAGCGCGCAGCTCCCTATGTTCAGCATCTCCAGCTTCATTCGGATGATCTCCGCGATGCCCGCGTCGGTGATGGCGTCGCAGCCGCAGATCTGCAGCTCGACCAGCGTCCCGAGCTTGCCGATGTGCGCCAGGGCCGCGTCGGTCAGGTCTTCACAGAAGTTCATATTCAGCTCGCGCAGGCGTTTCAGGGCCGAGAGTCCGGCAAAGGCCTCCGCGGGGATGCCCTGCACGCTCCACAGTTCCAGGGTCTCCAGCCCGGTGAATCCGCAGATCACCGCCATCCCTTCAGCGCCGGGCCGGCTGGCACCCAGGCTCAGATGGCGCAGTTTCTTCAGGCCCGCCAGTCCCTTCACGCCGGCGGCCGTGACCTTGCCGGTGCGCCCGAACTTCAGCGCTTCCAGGTTCTCCAGCGCGCCCAGGGCGGCGATGCCGGCGTCCCCCACCTTCGGCGCATCGTACAGGTCAAGTTCACGCAGCGAGGCGCACGCGGCCAGAGACTTCAGCCCTTCATCGGTGACCGGCAGGTGTTCGCGGCCGCGCGGGCTGAGCTGCAGCTTGCGCAGGCGCGGCAGTTTCGCGAGGGCGCCGAGCACGTCGTCGTCCACGATGTCGATGTCTTCAAGGTCGAGCTCTTCCAGGGTTGCGATGCCGGCCAGTTCCTTGAGCCCCCTGGTGGTGCAGGCGGCCTGGTCCCCTTCGCGCCACTCGCGAGATTGGCCCTGCCAGCTGAAGTACATGCCCTGGGAGCCGCCCAGGCTGAGCACGCGCAGGGACGGCGACTTCGCCAGGCCAGCCAGCCCGGTGTCGTCCGCACCGGCGCAACGCCTGGCATGCAGAACCTTCAGGCCGGGCAGTTTCCCCAGATGCGCGAAGCCGGCGCCCGTGCACTGTTCGCAGCCGCCCAGTTGCAGGGTTTCCAGCGTCTTGACCCCGGCCAGATGCTCAAGCCCCGTGTCGCCGATTTTGCTGCCGGAAAGATCCAGTTCTTTCAGCTTGGGGCACCTGGTCAGCCAGCGGATCCCGGAGTCGGTGAAATTCTCGCAGCCGCCGACATCAAGCACCTCCAGCTCCGGCAGCCGCGACATGCGCGCCAGGAAAGAGTCCGTCACCGCCCTTCCTGTCCCGTCGCCGCTGATGCCGCTTACATGTATCTCGCGCAGCGTCTGGATCCGGCCCAGCCAGGCCATGCCGGCCGTGCTGACGCCGTCCAGCCATTCGCTGCTTCCGAACGGGCCGCGCGAGCCGACGGCGGCGCTGAACCACAGAACGGCCAGGCTTGCGGTTTCCGACAGCGCCTCCAGACAGGCGTCATCGAAGGCGGCGCAGCCATACGCCACCAGCTCATGCAGCGCCGGCAGCGCCGCGATGCGCTTGAAGGTGGCCGGGCCGACCCAGTCCCGGCCGGAGATGTCGAGGAACTCGAGTTTCTTCAAGCCATCCAGGCAGGCGGCGGCTTCGTCAGTCAGGACGGCCTTGTTCTCGGAGTAGCTGCTGGAAACATCAAGCCATACCAGGTTGGTCAGCCCGGCCAGGTACTTCAGCCCGGCCGCCGTGTACGTGGGGTGGGGCGGGTCGCTGTGCGAGATATCGAGCCGCGTGAGTTGCGTGCGCTTCGCCAGCGCCTCCAGGGCCGCGTCGTCCAGGCCGATGCAACGCAGCTCGGTGACGTCCTCCGGCAGCGCCCGGATCTCCGCGGCCGAGGCGACCGTGTGCCACGCCGACGTATCAATGCCGCGCGCGGCAAGAACGGGCAACAGAAAGGCAAGCGAGAGCAGTGCGAGGGCACGCATGGGCAGCTCCGGACTCCGGTTTCGCCCCGGGGAAGGCGCCATGAGTGTAGCATTTGAGACACAGGACCGGCGGCATTCCAGGCCGGAAAACGGTCGGCTGCGGGGAACTCGACAAGGCCGGCCCGGTTTATCCGGTGCGGATTCCGGGCCGCTTGCCATTTGCGCTGCTCGCCAACGGGTCTAGATTGCGGGCAGTGCAACGAAAGGGACAGCCTTGAAGATTGTCAGCATTGGCGGCGGGCCGGCCGGGCTTTACTTCTCGATCCTGATGAAGAAGCAGGACCCCGCGCACGACATCACGGTCATCGAGCGCAACCGGCCCTACGACACCTTCGGCTGGGGCGTGGTGTTCAGCGACGAGACCCTGGGCGGCTTCGAGGTCGCCGACAAGCCAAGCTACGACCGCATCGTGAACGAGTTCGCCTACTGGCCCGACATCGACACCCACATCAAGGGCGAGGTGATCCGCAGCACCGGCCACGGCTTCGCCGGCATGAGCCGCAAGAAGCTGCTGAACATCTTCCAGGCACGCGCCGAGGAACTGGGCGTGAAGCTGGTGTTCGAAACCGAGGTCAGCTCGCTCGAGCCGTACCGCGACGCCGACCTGATCCTCGGCGCCGACGGCGTCAACAGCTGGGTGCGCGAGCATCACAAGCAGTTCTTCCAGCCCGACATCGACTGGCGCAAGTGCAAGTTCTGCTGGCTCGGCGCCGACTTCAAGCTCCCCGCCTTCACCTTCATCTACGAGGAAAACGAGCACGGCCTGTTCACCGTGCACGCCTACCCCTTCGAAGAAAACACCAGCACATGGATCGTTGAGTGCCGCGAGGAAACCTGGAAGAAAGCCGGGCTCGACAAGGCCGACGAAGCCCAGACCATCGCCTACTGCGAGAAGCTGTTCGCCAAGTATCTCGGCGGCCACAAGCTGCTGGGCAACAAGAGCGTGTGGCGCACCTTCCCCACCATCCGCAACAAGACCTGGGTGCACGAGAACATCGTGCTGATGGGCGACGCCGCCCACACCGCGCACTTCAGCATCGGCAGCGGCACCAAGCTGGCGATGGAAGACGCCATCGAGCTGGCCCAGGCGTTCAAGGACAACGGCTGCGAAAACGTCAACGCCACGCTGAAGCTGTACGAGGCGCGCCGCTGGGTGGACGGCGCCAAGCTGCAGAAGACCGCGCAGACCAGCCTGGAGTGGTTCGAGAACGTCGCGCGCTACTACAAGACACAGCACCCGGTACGCTTCACCTTCAACCAGCTTTCCCGCAGCAAGCGCATCACCTACGACAACCTGAAGATGCGCGACCCGACCTTCGTCGAGACCGCCACCAACTGGTTCGCCAGGCAGAACCAGTTCCGGGACGTGCGCGTGAAGGCGCCCGCCTACGCGGCCGAAAGCGACGAGCAAACCATCCGCGACCACTTCGAGCGCGCCGAGCAGCCCACGGCGCCGCCCGTGTTTCAGCCCTTTCAGCTGCGCGACATGACGCTGGCCAACCGCCTGGTGGTCAGCCCCATGTGCCAGTACAGCAGTGACGATGGCTTCCCGGGCGACTGGCACATGGTGCACCTGGGCTCGCGCGCGATCGGCGGCGCCGGCCTGCTGTACACCGAGGCCACGCACGTCAGCCGCGAAGGCCGCATCACGCCGGGCTGCGCGGGCATGTACAAACCCGAGCACGCGGCGGCGTGGAAGCGCGTCGTCGATTTCGTGCACGGCTACAGCAAGGCGAAGATCTGCATGCAGCTCGCCCACGCCGGCCGCAAGGCCAGCACCGACCTGCCCTGGAAAGGCGCCGGTCCGCTGAGCGCGGAGCAGGGCGCCTGGCAGACCATCGCGCCCAGCGCCATCCCCTATAAGGAAGGCTGGCACACGCCGCGCGAGATGACCCGCGCCGACATGGAGGCCGTGACCGCCCAGTTCGTGCAGTCGGCGAAGTGGGCCGACGAAGCGGGCTTCGACATGCTCGAGCTGCACTACGCCCACGGCTACCTGATGAGCACTTTCATCAGCCCGCTCACCAACAAGCGCACCGACGGCTACGGCGGCTCGCTGGAAGCGCGCATGCAGTACCCGCTGGAATGCTTCAAGGCCGTGCGCGAAACCTGGCCCGCCGGCAAGCCCATGAGCGTGCGCATCTCGGCGACCGAGTGGCACGAGGATGGCCTGAAAGATGCGGACCTGCTGGAGATCGCGAAGATGCTCAAGGACGCCGGGCTGGATATCCTTGACGTCAGCGCCGGCCAGGTGGTGCACGAGCAGCAGCCTATTTACGGCCGCATGTTCCAGACGCCGTTCAGTGACCTGATCCGCAACGAGGCCCACATCGCGACCATGACCGTGGGCAACGTGCAGACCGTGGACCAGGCCAATACCATTTTGCTGGCCGGCCGCGCGGACCTGGTGGTAATGGCGCGCCCGCACCTGTTCGACCCGTACATGATGATCCACGCGGCGGCGGACTACGACTACGACCTGCAATACTGGCCGCCCCAGTACCTCGCCGCCAAGCCGCGCCCGAAGGCATGAACATGACCGTCCCAGTAAAACTCAAACGCCTCCCCCACGGCGAAGGGCTGCCCCTGCCGGCTTACCAGACCGCGCACGCGGCCGGCGCCGACGTGCACGCGGCGCTGGAAGGGCCGGTGCTGCTGCAGCCGGGGCGGCACGCGCTGGTGCCCACGGGCTTCTGTTACGAGATTCCGCCCGCCTACGAGATGCAGGTGCGCCCGCGCAGCGGCCTGGCGGCCAAGCACGGCGTGACGGTGCTGAACGCGCCGGGCACCATCGACGCCGACTACCGCGGCGAGCTGAAGGTGCTGCTGATCAACCACGGCCCCGAACCGTTCGAAATCCAGCGCGGCGAGCGCATCGCCCAGATCATCATCGCCCCCGTCAGCGCGGCGAAGTTCACGGAAGTAAGCGAGCTATCCGACACCCAGCGCGGCACAGGCGGGTTCGGGAGCACGGGCAAGTAGCGCAGGCGCCTCGCCTGCACCGGGGGCGGGCACCTTGCCCGCCCCACTCGTGCCGGGGGCGAGGCGCCCCCGGCCTGTGCAGGCGCTACTGAAAGTCACGTGTGACTTTCAGGCACATTCGCTGCGCGAATCCTGCGCTACGCTCTAGTCCCACAGGCCGGTTGAGTAGTAGCGTTCGCCGGTGTCGGCGAAGACGGTTACGATGCGGGCGTGGGGTTCGCGCAGGGCCACCTTGGCCGCTACCGCGAGGTTCGCGCCGCTGCTCTGGCCCACGAACACTCCGTTGCGGGCCAGCACGCGGCAGAAGTCGGCGGCCTCGTCGATGCTCACGTCCACCACCTCGTCCACCAGCGACTCGTCGAAGTTCCTGGGCCGGATCGCGCCAGGCGAGCGCAGCGGCTTCAGACCCTCGATGCCGGGAAAGTCGTCCGGCATGGCCTGCACCACGTGGATGCGCGGGTCGTACTCCTTGAGGCGCTTGGCGATGCCGGTCAGCGTGCCGCCGGTGCCGACGCCCGCGATGAAGTGGGTGATGTCGCCGTGGCTCTGGCGCAGAATCTCCGCGCCCGTGCCGTAGTAGTGGGCGCGCCAGTTGGCGTCGTTGCTGTACTGGTCCACCAGCAGGTAGCGCTCCGGGTGTTGGTGCGCCAGCTCGTGGGCGTGGCGCACGGCCTCATCGTAGCCGAGCACGGGGTCGGTGAGGATCAGCTCGGCGCCGTGGGCCCTGATGCGCCGCTGCCGCTCCTTGCTGGCGTTGCCGGGCACCACCAGCGTGACCGGGATGCCCAGCGCCGCGCCGATCATGGCGTAGGCGATGCCGCTGTTGCCGCTGGTGGAATCCAGCACGCGGCGGCCTTGCAGCGTTCCTTCCTCTATTAAGCGAGCGAGCATGCGCAGCACGGCGCGGTCCTTGATGCTGCCGCCCGGGTTCATCCACTCGGCCTTGGCCTTGATGCTGACGCCTGGAAAGCGGTGCTCCAGCGCGTTGATCTCCAGCAGCGGCGTGTTGCCGATCAAACCCAGCGCCGGGATGCGGCGGGTGATTTCGTAGAGGGTGTCGGTCTTCGTTTTCATGGCGATGTCCGTAGTTAGAACACTGGAATCGTGCTGCAGGCTTCCTGTGTTCGGCCGTGTTGCGGGCACCTTGCCCGCGCCACTCGTGCCGGGGGCGAGGCGCCCCCGGCCTGTGCAGGCAAGGTGCCTGCGCTACGTCAAACATCGCACCTCTTCGGGTGCGAATTGCTCGCCCCTTAGTTCAAACGACAGGAAGTCGGCAACCTTTCCGGTTTTCACCGCAACGATCACGTAGCTGTAGCCTTCCCAGGCCTGCTGGCGGTCGGTCTCGCTGGGCTGGGCCGGGTGGTCCGGGTGGCTGTGGTAGATGCCGATGATGTCGAGCCCCTGTTCGCGCGCCTGCCGGTCGATGCGCATGTAATCCTTGGGGTTCAGCGTGAAGCGGTCGTGGGCGCGCTCGGTGTTCAGGTTGCCCGTGCGGTGGGCCGAAACGCCCTCGCGCGTGCTGCCGTCGGCACGACCAACGATCACGCCGCAAGCCTCGTGCGGATAGGCCTCAACAGCGTGGGCTTCAATGTGGGCCCGGATGGCGGGCGTGAGAGTCAGCATGGGAATCGTCCGAACAGAACAAACAACGTTGAGTCAACCAGCGGAGGCCGGTTAGCGACAACAACAGTTGCTCGGACGCATGAACATGGGCGGAAATCCTAACGGCCGTGACGGGCGCGTCAAGCGGGTTTTGGTTTCAAGCCCCGGCCGAAAGGCCGGGGATACGCGGCGTGGTCCTGCCCGCGCCATTCGTGCCGGGGGCGAGGCGCCCCCGGCCTGTGCAGGCGAGGGCGCCTGCGCTACGGACGTCAACCGGGGCTCTAACTTCCCGGCGTCCATTCGCCTTCGATCAGCAGCTCGTGGGGCTGGTACTGGCGCTTGTAGTCCATGGTTGGGCAGCCTTCGATCCAGTAACCGAGGTAGTACCAGGTGATCTTCTTTTCGCGGCACAGTTCGATCTCTTGCAGCACGCTGTAGACGCCCAGGCTGCGGCGGTGCTCGTCGGGGTCGAAGAAGTGGTAGACGCTGCTGATGCTGCGCTTGCTCACGTCGCAGATGCTGACCGCCAGCAGCTTGTCGCGCGGGTCGCGGTACTCGATCTCCACGGTCGCCACGCAGCTCGAGTACAGGAATTCCCGCATGCTCTCCAGGTCTTCGCCCTGCGGGCTTTCCCGGTGCTGGGCGCGCAGGTAGCGCTTGTACACGTCGTGCTTCTCGGCCGTGAGCTCGGGCTCGTGCACGAACATGCGCACGTCCTGGTTGCGGCTCAGCGCGCGGCGCTGGCTGCGAGTCGGCTGAAAGCTCTCGACCGGCACGCGGATCGGCACGCACTTGCGGCAACTGGCGCAGGCGGTGCGGTACAGGATGTTGCCGCTGCGGCGGAAGCCGCGGTCCATCAGCTCGTGGTAGGCCGCAGGCGAGATCTGCCAGACCAGCCAGGCCTCCTCCGTGGCGGCGCGGCGCGGCAGGTAGGAACAGTCATGGCTGTGGCGCCCCAGGGGCACCGAGTGCGGGCCGATCAGCGCTTCGACACTCAGCCGGTGGCTGGTCATACAACCATTATACCCGCACGCCGCCGACCGCCAGATCGCGGCCGCGATCAAACCAGGTAAACGTCAAAGCGCACGGTCTTGCCCTCCAGCGTGTGGTTCGGCCTGGCCAGCTCCGGCGCGTGCACGGGGCGCTTCACCACCACGCGCTGCCGGGCGCACTTGAGCGCCGCCGCAAACAGCGCCTGCGCGTCGTCGGGGCCCAGCAGTTCCTGCAGATACTGCAGCTCTTTCTTCACGGCGGCACTCTTGCGGCGCTCGGGAAACATGGGGTCGAGGTAGACCACATCCGGCCGTGCGTCCTCGGCCAGGCCCGCCATGAACTCGCGGGCGTCCCCCACCACCAGCCTGAGTCTGCAGGCCGCGCGTTCCAGCCCGTCGCGCAGCAGGGCCGCGATGATCGGCGAGCGCTCCACGGCCGTGACGTCACAGCCCAGTGCCGCCAGTGTGAAGGCGTCGCGGCCGAGGCCGGCGGTGGCGTCCAGCACACTTGGGCGCGCGTCGCCCTTCACGCCGACCGCCCGCGCCAGCGCCAGTTGTCGGCCGGCGTCGCGGCGGCGTTCGGCGTCTGCGGATGCGAAGTCGACGTACAGCGGGCCGGGGGCGCCCTCGCGGGTGTCGCGCAACTGCAGGCGGCCATGGGCGTGCTCGAGCACGAACTCGGCGTGCGGATCTGGCGGCAGGTTCAGCGCGGCGGCCAGTGCGGGCTCGGCGGCGGCGACGCGGGCGTTCATCGCGACTCCGCGATGGCCTTCAGCGCGGCCTCGTACTCGGCGCGCTTCTCGCGGTCGGTGGTGCGCTGCAGGGCCTGCAGGAAGTCGCGCTCGGCGTCGTCTTTGCGCTCGAGCGCGAGGTTGGCATAGGCGCGCCAGCCATAAGCCTCGTATCCGAATGCACCCTCGTCGATCAGCGCGCTGAGCACCGCATGGGCGGTCTCGTTGTCGCCGGCATAGACCAGGGACTGGCCCTGGCGGCTCATGGCCAGGTAGCGCTGCTCGCCCAGCGCCACACCGGCCGCGCCGCCGAAAGCCTCGGCGGCTGCCGCGAACTCCTGGAGGTTCATGTGCGCCTCGCCCAGCAGCAGCCAGGAATCGACGGCCGCGGGGTTGTGCTCGAGCGCGGTGCGCAGGTGTCGGATCGCCTGCGGATTGTCGCCCTTCCTGAAGGCCGCGCTCGCCAGCATGTGGCAGTTGTACGAGACGTGGCTCAGGCAACGCGCGCGCGACAGCCCGCTCAGCAGCTCGGCCGCGCGCAGGTAGGCGTCACGGGCGTCGTCGTGGCGCCCCAGCTTCTCGTAGGAGTAGCCCAGCTGCTCGTGGTACTCGCCGTTGCCGGGATCCAGTTGCACCGCCTGCTCCGCCAGCTCGGCGGCGCCGGTGTTGTCGTGGCCGTGGATCTTCGCGGTGGCCTGGTCGTATAGTTCGCGGGCGCGGCGCTTGTCGGCGGCGCTGGGCGCGCCGGCAGGCTGATTGACCGCCGGCTGGTTGCCGGGCGCGGGCTGGGGCGCGGGCGCGTTGTTGCCGCCACCGCAGGCGGCAAGGCAGAGGGGCAGCAGCAGGGCAAGTTTCTTCCACATAGAAGAAGCTTTAAACCACGAAGGACCGCGCAGGACCACGAAGAAAAGCGCAAGTTGCAGCGTCGGGCCCCGCGCGCGTCAACGCCGCTTCGGTGTTTCCGTGTTGTCGCGGCCCGACATTTTGGCGTGGACCCTGCTGCCGCGGTCGGGACTTTTCGTGCCCGCCGCGTTGTTCTTCCCATGCAGGCGCTTTCCGCAAATCGCGGGAACCGGCTGCAGACTCCGCGCGTCTAGGGGTGTGACGGGCAACGACCCGCGGGACGCAGACCATGGCACTCACGGACGCACAACAGGAACTGCTGCACGCCTTCGTGGATTGCGAAACCACGCCGGCCGAGACGCAGATCGCGCAACAACTGCTCGAGCGCGATGCAGCCGCCCGCCTCTATGTAGAAGAACTCAAACGCCTGCGCCGCCTGCTGCGCACGCACGGCTGCGTGAATGCTCCGGCAGGCTTGCGCGGGCGCGTGTGCGCCGCCCTCGAGAACGACTTCAGCGGCCCGCCGGTACTGGCGCTGCCGCGTGTGGCGTTGCGCTCGGCGCTGTACGCCGCGGCGGCCGCTGCTGTGGTCAGCCTGGCGCTGGTGTTCGGCCCGCAGCTCGATCAGCGCGACGACGCGCCGACGCAGGGCATCGCGCACACGCCGGAATTCAGCGCCTCGGTGATTGAGCCCCCGGCGGCGACCGACACCGTACCGCGCCAGCCCGCGCCGCCCGCACTTGAGCCGGATGAACAGGACGGCATCAACGCAGCCGGCAAACCCGCGACCGTGCTGCGCCTGGATCGCGGCATCGACCAGCCCTTTGAACTCAGCCTTGATCTCAACCGCGTGCGCGACGCCAGCGCCCTGCAGGTCTACAACGACATCCTGGTCGTCAGCAGCCTGTACGGCCAGGCACGCCTCCAGGATGGCGGCCGCGAACTGGAAGAATTCACCGGCCGTGACTTCAGCGCCTACGACGGCGTAGAGGTTGAGCTCGAGTCCGCGCAGTTGCCGCGACTGCTCGCCGCCCTGGACCGCATGAATGCCGACCAGGCTTACGGGCGCATGATCGTGCCGGCTGATCTGCGGCAATCGATCAGCGAGACGACCCGCGCGGTGGACAAGATCCAGCAGATCAGCCGCGACAGCGAGATCGCCCCCAAGGGCGGGCAACCGAATCATTCAGAGGGCGCCCGCGCCTACCTGCCTCCCGAGGTGCAGCGCGAGATACTGCGCCGTCACACGGAAGACGCACACACCGGCGGCCACGCGCCCGGGGAAACCAGGAACGCCCTCGAGATGGGCGGCGCCGATGGCGACTCAGCACCGGGACATTCGCGTAAGATCAGGCTGTTCATAAAGTTACGCTGACCCGTTGGCCGCGCTGAATCCTCCAAGATTTTCGGCGCAACAGGGAACCGGCGGCACCCGATTATCGTCTCAGGAACGTGGCGGGACCCTTACCCGCCTTCGCCGGCCGGTTGGGTCGACGTGCAGGGAAAGTAAGGTGAGGAAATGAACACCCCTCTCACAGAGGAACAGCTTGAGCTGCTGTCGGCCTACGCCGACGGCGAGGTCACGCAGGCCGAGCGCCAGGCGGCGGAGTTGCTGCTGCAGCGCGCGGACGCCCGCGAGTACCTGGATTCTCTGCAGGCGACCATCACGCTGGTCAAGACGCACGCCCCGGTGCGCGCGCCGGTCGGGCTTTCCGGCCGTGTGCTGAACGCGCTGGAAGACGAATTCAAACCCAAGGCGATCGGCCCGGGCTCAGAGCCTTTCACGGGCGCGCCGGTGATCAGCTGGCGCACGCCGCTGTATGCGGTCGCCGCGGCGGTGATCGTGAGCCTTGCCATCATGTTCGGCCCGTCGCTGGTAGGCCCGCGCGAGGGCACGCCGAGTGAGGTTGCGCGCACGGTGCTGGACGACCTGCCGGCGCCGAAGGCGGACAGCCGCATGCGTGAATCGGTCGACGAGCTGCCGGAAAAGCCCAGCGCGGATCCGGGCAACCCGGCGGATCGTGCCGAGGAGATGGCACGCGACCAGGGCGGCACCTGGGGTGACACGCGCGAAGGCCTTGAAGACAACCTGCGTGAACTGGAGGCAGCCAAGACCAGTTCGCTGAAGAAGCCTGAGGAAAACGCGGGCAAGAAAGCCAAGGAAACCCAGAACATCGAGGGCGCGCCGGCCCCCAGCGAGTCCAAGGGTACTGCACGCGGCGATGGGGCCGCTGACGACAAGAACGCGCTGAACGACGCCGAGGATGCCGTCGAGTCGGAGGCCGGACCCGGCAACGAGCTGAACGAAGACGAAAACAAGAAGCTGGGCACCAAGTCTGACCACGAGAAGTACGACGGACGCGCAGGCGCGCCGGCCCTGGGAGGCGGCACGGGCGGCGGCGCGGGCGGCAAGGCGGCTCCGCGGCCTGAACGCCGCGCTGACGACGAGAAAGAAGAATCCGCGGACGGCGGCCCCGCTCAGGATGCCGACGAGGCCGAGGCCCAGCGCGTGAAGCGGGCCCGCTCCGCCCCGGACTCCGCCCCGTCCCCGCCGGAAGCAACCGAAGCGAACGAGGCCGAGACGCTGATCGAGATCAGCGACGCCGGAACGCTCACGGCCCAGACCGACGTGCTGTGGGTCAGCAGCCTGTACGGCGACGCCGAGCTGGCGGACGAAGACAGCGACGTCGAGAGCGTGACCGTCGAGCTCGACCCCGACAAGCTGCCCGAGCTGCTGGCCGCGCTGCGCAAGCTGGCTGCCGACCAGGGGTACGGCAAGGTCGCCGGCGCCGGCGAAGAGGAAAAGCTCGCAGAGCGCAAGGCCGAGGCTGAGCCCCGCATCAGCGGCTACCTGCCCGCCAAGGAAGAGGCCGAGGAGCCGCAGGAAGAAGCCATGCTGCGCGCCCCCGCCAAGGTACGCGTGGTGATCCGCCTGAAGTAGCAGACGAATACCGAACCCGGCGCCCCCGCGCCGGGTTCGTCTGGTTAACCCAGCCTCGCACGCTTCGCAAAAGCTGGCGCGCGCGCTACTCTCTGGCCGTGAGCGAGACCGACCCGCGCAAGTTCGACTGGCCGATTCCGGAGCCCGGCAGCCCCGAAGAAGAGGCGCTGCAGGAGACCCTGCAGTACGCCTCCGAGGGCATCCAGGAAGACCTGCGCGCGCTGCCCGGCAGCCAGGCCGCCGACTTCGTCGAGCTGCTGGCCCGCTGTTTCGACGACTCGCCGGCGCCCACGGAGTCCGTCTCGGCCCTTGAGCGCCTGTTCTTCCATGACGAAGGGGCCGTCGCGGAACTCGTCAGCGCCGCGCTGGCCGACCCGGCCGCCTTTCGCCGCCTGTTTCTGCTGCTGGGCCACTCCCGCCACCTGGGCGGCTTTCTTGTGCGCGGCGGCTGGCGCGACTTCATGGCCGCCGACGAGGCCGAGCTGCAGCGCCCCGTCACCCGGGCCGAGGCCGTCGCATCCGCACGCGCGCTGATCACGTCCGGGATTGAGCCCGCGGCCGCGCTGCGCCTGAACCATCACCGGCTGGCGGCCCGCGTGCTGCACCGCGAGGCCGTGCTGCAACGGCCGCTGGAGGAAGTCGCCCGCGAGATCAGCGAGCTGGCCGACGCTGCCCTGGAAGTCGCGCTGGAGCTGGCTTACGCGCAGCTTGAGCAGAAGCGCAAGCTGGTTCGCGCTGCCGACTTCCAGCTGTGCGTACTGGCCATGGGCAAACACGGCGCCCAGGAACTGAACTATTACTCCGACATCGACCTGATCTTCGTGTTCAGCGGCTCCGGCCCCGGCCGCATGGACGCCCAGGCCTACGCGGTCAAGCTGGTGGAGGCGCTGATCCCGCTGCTGGACGCAATCACCGAGAACGGCAACGTGTTCCGCGTGGACACCCGCCTGCGCCCGGAGGGCAGCCAGGGCCGCCTGGCCCGCGAGCTGGAAGCGACCGTCGAGTACTACTACAGCTTCGGCCGCACCTGGGAGCGCCAGGCGCTGATCAAGGCCCGCGCCTGCGCCGGCGACGCGGCGCTGGGCGAGAAGCTGCTGGAGCGCCTGCAGCCCTGGATCTATCGCAAGTACCTCACCATCGAGGAGATCAACCAGATCAAGGCCCTCAAGCGCCGCATCGAGCAGCGCACCGAGCAGCGCGACGAACACTACCTCGATGTGAAGACCGGCTTCGGAGGCATCCGCGACATCGAGTTCGTCACCCAGTTCCTGCAGCTGATGAACGGCGGGCGCATGGCCTCTGTGCGCGAGCGCGCGACCCTGCCCGCGCTGAAGCTGCTCGCCGAGGCAGGCGCTTTGAAGCCGGCCGAGGTCGAGACACTGGGCCAGGCCTACCGCTTCCTGCGCGGCGTTGAGCACCGCCTGCAGGTCTGGGACGGCGCGCAGACCCACATCCTGCCCACCGCGCCCCATGAGCTGCGGCGCCTCGGGCGCGCGATGGGTTATCGCGGGCCCGGCGCTATGGACCCCGCCCGCAAGCTGGTGCACGACCTGCGCCTGCACACCATGAAGGCGCGCGGGCTGATGCTGCGGCTGTTCGCGGACCTGTTCGAGAAGCAGGCCTCGACCGAGCCCGAACTGGTGCTCGACCCGGACATGACGGCCGAGCTGGCAGCGCCGACCCTTCAGCGCTACGGCTTCGCGGACACCACCGCGGCGTTTGGCGCGATCCGCGACCTCGCGCGCGAAACGCCGGGCCAGCAGATGTACGCGGCGCGGGCGCGGAAATACCTGGCCTCGATGATGCCCGCGCTGCTGGAGTTCTGCGGCGATTCGCCGGACCCGGACTTCACCCTGCGCAACTTCGAGCGCATCACGGGCGCTTTGGGCGCCAAGGCCATCCTGTTCGAGCTGGTGGCCGAGGATCCGCGGGCGCTGCAGGTGTTCGGCTCGATCGCCGCGCATTCCGACTGGTTGAGCGACATCCTGGTGCGGCGCCCGGGCCTGGTGGACGAGTTCATCGACGAGCTGCAGACTTTCGCGTCGCTCGACACAGGCGCGTTGCGCCGCCAGCTGGCCGAGCGCATGCAGTACGCCGAGAACATCACCGACGCCCTGTTCTGGGAGCGCGACGTCGAGCTGCTGCGTATCGCGCTGTTCGACCTGACCGGCCGCACGCCGTTGCCCGAGACTCTGCGCGAGCTGTGCGCGCTGAGCGAGGTGATGCTCGACGCCGTTCTTGACGTGTCAATTGCGGAAGCGGCCGAGAAGGAAACCGAGCCCCTGCAGGCCGACCCGCGCGAGCACCTGGCGGTGATCGGCATGGGCAAGCTGGGCTCGGGCGCGATGAACTACGCCAGCGACCTCGACCTGGTGTTCGCCTTTGAGCCCACGGCATTCGCTGACCCCGCCCGCGCCCAGGCCTTTTACGCCCGCGTGGTGCGCCGCGTGCTGCAGCTGCTGGGCGCCAGCAACGAACGCGGCCGACTGTACGAAGTGGACCTGCGCCTGCGCCCGCGCGGCGGCGCGGGAACCCTGGCCGTCACGCTGGACGAGCTGCAGCGTTACCTGCAATCGGAAGCCGGTTTCTGGGAGCGCCTGGCCGGCTGCCGCGCCCGCGTGTTGAACCCGGACGCACCCGCCGGCGATCGCGCGCGGCGGATCTTCGACGAGTTTGTTTACGGCCAGGGCGCCGACGCCGCCCAGACCCGTGCGATGCGCGAGCGCCTGGAACGCGAGTCGGCCCGCAATGCGCTCAAGCGCGGGCCGGGCGGGACGCTGGACATCGAGTTCCTGCTCGCGCACCTGCAGCTCAAGCACGCGGCGAGCGTCCCGGCGCTGAAGCAACCCGACCTGTGGGAAGTGCTGGCCGTTGCGCGCGAGCACGGGCTGATCGACCCACGCAGCATCGACACCATTTCGGGCGCGTATGCGTTTCTGCGCCAGGTGGTGAACCGCCTGCAGGTGCTGGACGGCGTCTCGCGCCACGAGCTGCCGGAAGGCGAAGCGCTGGAGGTGTTCGCCAGGCGCATGGGCTATCGCGCCGGCGGCGACATGAAAGCCACCGACCAGCTCATGGAAGAGCTCGACTGGCACAGGCACAACGCCCGCCGCATGTTCGACAAGTTCGTGCAGTGAAAAAACAGGGACATCTATGAGCGATTGGGTCAAGGGGGCTGAGGGTTGCTTGCGGGGTTGGTCCAAACATCTATTCGATGTCACCGCCTGAGCGGGCATCACTTGACGAGTTCGCGCCGGC
>JAANMX010001510.1_pt1 | contig 26230 bp, 23 predicted proteins | sample 7279681 | NCBI WGS metagenome assembly JAANMX01 (sample SAMN14094542, study PRJNA606508) | bioreactor metagenome | isolation source: A lab-scale SPAN reactor treating ammonium-rich wastewater day 351 | place: Ireland: Galway | collected 2018-01-01
ACGGGTTCGTCAGGTTGCTTCATTTCTGAATTTCAATCTTACCGCCATCTTTACCCATGTGGTTGTTGCCTTTGTAGCTCACAACCTTACCGTTATTTTTGACCACTTCAAGGATACTTTCCGGACATGAATTTCATATCTCTTTATAAAGCCCTTAAAATTTCCCACTCTCACGAAAATACCCTCTCCGGAAACCCCTGTTTTACGGTATATTTTCCCTTTTCTAGCTCCTTTTGTTTATTTCTTTGCCGTTGTATCTCTTCTCACTCTGATTTTTGGTCTCCGGCTTTTTGAAAAATACCTTACCGATTCTCTACCTAGCACTTTTTATATCCTCCTTGCAAGAGACTCAGATTTTGTTCTTAATAATTCCAGCGCTACACCCCTACCACACCCCGGACAGCAATTAACTACATTCTTATCCGGTTCGGGAAACCACAGTCCTGAATCTATATCTTCCTTCCCTTTACGGTAGACAACGAGCTTTCCCTCAATGGTAACATCTTCCATTAGCCCACGATGCAGGCACTCCAATAACTCCTGATAGTTCGGGAACAGACCAAGCTAGCCTGCAAGGCTTTGCTCCTTGAGAATGAGATTTGCGATATCTTCAATAATATCCTTCATGCTGCGTACCCTCGCTTAGAGAAATAGACAGAAGGGTAACGCTTCAGGTCAGACACAAGGTCTTCCCAACTCATAGATATTTGTAAATTTCCAGGAATTTGAACATCAACATGTTTAAATAAAGTATGAAGGAATGATGGGTCTTTCATAATCTCCACAATTTCAGGAATACCTGAAAAATTAAAATCAAATAACTCGTGAGGTTCCAAGGCAGGTTGTGTGGCAGTACTCAAGACCAATGTTACTCGGTAATACTTCTGCAACGCATGCAACACTGCTAAAATAGGGCTAAGAAATTCTGGTGGAAAATGTTTACTAAGATCATGCCAAAGCCCAGCCAAATAACCCCATTTGGCACAGCCAAATTCTGCAGCCATATTAGCCGCCTTTTCAACCGTACCTTTTATATGGTTACCAAGCTTGTGCCTTTGATCCTGTGAATTAGCGGAGTGGGCATAGAATTCTTCCATGATAAATAATTTCTTAATTATTTAATCGATATGGGAAGAAATACTTATTTTGCGGTGACTTGCGAGGCCATAATAGCATATCGTGTATTTGCGTCAACAGAAATTTCTCATTTTGAAAGACACTTAAAACTATCCATTCTGTCGTGCTGCAATAACAATCTTTGCACAGGCTTCTGCATCGGATGCGGCATCGTGGTGCTTCAAGGGGATTCCAAGGAATGTACATACGGTGGGCAGATTCGCCCGACGAAGTTTCCATGTCTTACGGGCAAGCCGTACCGTACATTGAAAGGGAAGTGTTGGTGGTGATACATCAGCATTCTGACAGCATGCCATCAGAACAGACTGATCAAAACTTGCATTATGCGCTGCTATAAACTCAGCGCCTTCAAACTTTTTATGTATCTGCGGCCACAGTTCGTGGAACTTCGGTTCATTAGCAACGTGTTTCCATGATATGCCATGAAGATAGGTAAATTCAAACGTACGCCGCGGCGGACGGATGAGGAATTGCGCCCGGTCAATAATTTGATCGCCAAGAACTTTAACGAGTGCAATAGAACAGGCACTGTCACGCCCATAGTCTGCGGTCTCAAAATCAATCGCAACAAAACAACCATACTGACCCAGGTTTTCTACATTCTTAAATAGTACCGGCGGCACTGAGCTCTGCAGACCCGGATATGAATTTTGCTGTGATGAAATGGTTCTCTTTGGAAATACATTATCTGGAAGAATACGGTTAATATTCTGAGTCTCTTCCCGTAATAATAACTCAATGATATCCGTATAGTTTCCTTTATCTGCTATACCATAGTATCCACACATTGCTTTAGCTTCCAACTCGCTTACGTATCGAAGGAACGTTTTTGGTGGTATACCAAAACTATGTATAGCCTCACACATCTTCTTCTTGCTACGGAGGTCAATATTTTTCAGTTTAAAATCGAGGATAATACGCTTCAGCGTATCTCTTCCCAGGAGCGATAATATGGCTATGTTAAGATTCATAAGTATTTAATCTTGTCAATAAATCAGCAGGGGCAGGTTTGAAACCTGCCCCTGCTAAACATCAAATAAGGCCTTCGGCTATTTTTATAACAGGAGTGGTAAGGCGCGCCTTGCCACTCCGTAATTTGTTTGCATTTCCTAAACATTACATTAGGTAATATTACCATGAAGGTATATAAAATCACAGACCAAAGATAATTCCATTCTCTTTCACTTTAGCTATCATTATATACCTCGCACTGGTAACAAAATAGGAATTATTTTGAAAATAATGTTCGGGACTTACTCCCCTTCGGGAGGCTAATAAAACGCTTGACACTTTTATTCCGAATTCGTTATTATATAGTCTTATTCATTATTATATTACTCATATTTGTAACTGCCTCATTATTCCATAGACAACCTGGATAGATATAAATACATGAGCTTTTAGAGAAAGGAATACGATCTGAATTCCAACGTCAAAGTCCGTTTTGCACCAAGTCCAACAGGTTACCTCCATATTGGCGGAGCAAGAACAGCGCTCTTTAACTGGCTTTTTGCAAGGCATAATAAAGGTATTTTTCTTTTACGTATAGAGGATACCGATCAACAACGCTCTACCGAGGAAGCTACACAAGCCATCCTCGACAGCATAAAGTGGCTGGGATTAGACTGGGATGAAGGTCCGTATTTTCAAAGCCAACGATTGTCTGTCTATAAGGAATACGCAGAGAAATTAGTTGCACAAGGAAGTGCATTTTATGATACCGATGCCGAAGGCCGTAAGGCTATCCGCTTCAAGATGCAGGAGGGAGTAACCCGATTCGATGATCTTATCCACGGTCCCATTACGTTTGACACGGCCCTTATCGAAGATTTCGTAATTCTTAAAGCAGATGGTTTTCCAACCTATAATTTTGCCTGCGTAGTAGACGATGCGGATATGGGGATTACCCATATTATTCGCGGAGACGATCATATATCGAATACGCCCAAACAGATTGCCCTTTATAAGGCCTTTGGGTTTAAGATTCCGGAATTTGCTCATATCCCGATGATCCTTGGAGAAGACGGATCGAGGTTAAGCAAACGTCACGGGGCAACCTCTGTTACTGAATATCGGGACAAAGGTTATCTTCCCCATGCCCTCGTAAATTTTCTTGCCCTTTTGGGATGGTCACCCGGTAACGATCTGGAAATTTTATCAATTCAGGAAATGATCGATAAATTTACCTTAAAACGTGTGAATAAAACCAGCGCTCAGTTTAACAATACCAAATTGGACTGGATGACTGGCCAATACATCAAGAATACTCCTGTCAGACAACTCGCAACTGAGGTTAAAAGGTTTTTTGAAAAATCAGATATTACTATGGGAGAAATCTCTTCGGAATGGTTAACAAATTTAGTAGAATTGTACCATGAGCGGTTTAAGACGTTTCAGGATTTACTGAATCAAACAAGGTTTTTCTTTACGGATACTATTGAATACGATCAGGTTGCCGTAGACAAATTTCTCAACAAGGAAGGAATTGCCGGATTGTTAAAAGAGGTATACTCAGCCCTTTCTCTCCTTAAAGATTTTGACAAAAAAAACTTAGAGGAATCTTTGCGTGCGTTGACCGTAAAGATTGGCATTGGATTTTCTAAGCTTGCCCAACCCTTACGGGTAGCTATTACCGGAAAGAGCGTAAGCGCCGGCATCTTCGAGACTATGGAGCTTTTGGGAAAAGAGAAGACACTGAAAAGGCTTAGCTGTACCGTAAATAATCTCAGCGAGAAATCAAATGCAGTTAAAATAAACGCACCGGGAGGGACTTGCTAGATAGGATCACCAAGATTTATACAGTATTTTATCTTTTGTGTGTATCCCTTTTCATCCTGTAAATCCTGTCAATAATAAAACTCTTAAGATATCAGGTATGAAGGTAAGGCTTTTTGTCGCCGTTGAAATTCCAGAGGAAATCCGAAAAAAATTAGGAGAGTTCCAGGATGAACTGAAAAAGGCGAATGCGGACGTGGGCTGGGTAGCTCCTGAGAATCTTCATATTACCCTCAAATTTATTGGCTCCCTTGATGAAGAAAAAATCGATGAAGTTGTCCGCATAATAAAAGATTCGGCAGCCGGCACAAAACTTTTCGATCTTAATTATATGGGTGTTGGCGCCTTTCCAACGGAAAAAAATCCACGGATTGTTTATGCTGATGTAATAGATTCAGACGGGATTTTAACAAAAATCCATGAGAAACTGAATAATCAACTCGTAGCATTAGGTGTAAAGCATGAGGATCGTAAATTTGAAGCGCATCTTACCGTAGGCCGTATAAAGACACGCAAGAATGTAAAAAGGCTTATGGAAATTCTGAATTCGTACAATGGGTTTCATTTTGGTTTAGCACAGGTAACCCGGATAGTTTTGATGAAAAGTGATCTTTTGCAGAAAGGACCCATATATACGAAGTTACATACTATTGATTTAGTTTCATTATGACTTTTTATATGGGTAAATATACTATGGTCAAATCTGAAGTAGATAAAGAGAAACGGCAACAAGCGCTAGAGAGGGCAGTCTCCCAGATTGAGAAGCAATATGGGAAGGGCACAATAATGACGTTGGGGGGTGACACCAAGATAGATGTCCCCACAATTCCAACCGGAGCTTTATCTCTGGATATTGCGTTAGGCGTGGGGGGGATTCCGCGCGGAAGGATCGTTGAAATTTTTGGTCCGGAATCTTCGGGCAAAACAACCCTGACGCTTCATATTATTGCGAATGCGCAGAAAAATGGCGGTACAGCCGCCTTTATCGATGCCGAGCATGCCCTGGACCCGGACTATGCTAAAAAATTAGGGGTAGATTTGGATAATCTCATGGTCAATCAACCTGACACAGGCGAACAAGCACTTGAGATTGCAGAATTACTGGTAAGAAGTAATGCCGTAGATATCATCGCAATTGATTCCGTAGCCGCACTTGTTCCTCGCGCAGAGATTGAGGGGGAAATGGGAGATTCCCATGTAGGTTTACAAGCGAGGTTGATGTCGCAGGCATTGCGTAAACTAACCGGGTGTATTTCAAAATCCCAAACGACAGTTATTTTTATTAACCAGATTAGAGAAAAAATCGGCGTTATGTACGGCGGAAATCCCGAAACGACGCCAGGCGGAAGGGCACTCAAATTTTATTCCTCAGTACGTATCGATATACGGAGAATAGGGAGCATAAAAGATGCTGATGTTGCAATCGGAAACAGGGTTCGTGCTACCATTGCCAAAAATAAGGTTGCAGCCCCTTTCAAGAAAGCAGAGTTTGATATTCTCTATAACACCGGCATATCGCGTTCAGGGGATATTATAGACCTTGGCGTTGAACATCAAATTATCGATAAATCCGGCACCTGGTTCTCTTGTGGTGAGGTACGATTAGGGCAGGGAAGGGAAAACTCACGGCAATTTCTCGAAGAGAATCCTCAATTAATGGAGGAATTAGAACGCTCTATCCTTAAAAAATTAAGGCCAGAAATGGCTACAGAAAAGGCCGATGAAGGAACCTCGCAAAAAAACAAGGCAGAACCGCAGTCCAGGAAGGGTGAAAAATAATTTACTATTATGAGAACAAGCGAAATTCGAAGTAAATTTCTCAATTTTTTCGAAAAGAAATCTCATGCTGTTTTACCCAGCGACTCACTAGTCCCACAGAATGATCCAACCCTTCTCTTTACCGGCGCAGGGATGAATCAGTTTAAAGATATGTTTCTGGGTAAAGGCAACCTGAACGTCAAAAAAGCAGCGACATGCCAGAAATGTCTTCGCACCGGAGATATTGATAACGTGGGCAAAACGGCCTCTCATCATACATTTTTTGAAATGCTTGGAAATTTCTCCTTCGGTGATTATTTCAAGCAGAAAACTATTGAATGGGCATGGGAATTTCTGGTACAAGAACTAAAAATTTCAGAAGAACGCTTAAGCGTAAGTGTTTACAAAGATGACCATGAATCATATGAGATTTGGGAAAAACATATCCATATACCGAAATCAAGGATTTACCGATATGATCAAAAGGATAACTTTTGGCCAGCAAATGCGCCGCTCTTAGGGCCGAATGGGCCTTGTGGCCCCTGTTCTGAAATATTTTTTGACCAGGGAGAAAAAATCGGCTGCGGGAGAAAAGAATGCGATCCCGCATGCGAGTGCGACCGGTTCGTGGAGATATGGAATCTGGTATTTACCGAATACGACCGCAAAGAGGGCGGCAAGCTTGAGCCATTACCCCATCAAAATGTCGATACGGGTATGGGTTTGGAAAGAATGGCGCGTGTTATGCAAGGGGTGCAAACAAATTTTGATATTGATATCTTCCGCCCAATTATCTCATCCATAGAAGAAATAGCACAGGTAAAATACAACGGCAGAGTTGAAAATGCTATACTTATGCGTCGTATCGCAGACCATGTAAAAGCATGTGTGTTTTGCATTTCCGATGGTGTGCTTCCCGGCAATGAGGGACGTGGATATGTTGAGAGGCGGCTGTTGAGGCGAGCCATTCGTGACGGCACGCAATTGGGTGTAAAAGATAGCTTTCTTTACAAACTGGTACCGATTGTGAGCAATGTGATGCAAGATTACTATCCTGATATTAAGCAGCGAAGAGAAAATATTGCGCGAATTATAAAGAATGAAGAAGAAAAATTCCACGAAACGCTGGAACAGGGAACACGTATATTGGAAGAGCTCATGGAAACTTTGCATAAAAGCAATCAAAAGACCCTTTCCGGCAAAGAGGCCTTTAAACTATACGATACCTACGGCTTTCCCTTAGATATGACAGAAGCTATTTTAAACGAAAAAGGTTTTGTCGTTGATAGAAACGGTTTTGAGGATGAACTCCAAAAGCAACGGTTACAGGCAAGAACGGCTTCCCAGATGACCGGACAGGTCTTCGATACAGGTCCGCTCAGCAAGATCAAAGACATTTCAAAGGGTTCGAAATTTTTAGGTTATAATCAAAACACCTGCCAGGGAAAAATAATTGCCATTATCCGGAACAACGAGCTTGTAGATGTGGCTATTGTTGGAAGTGAGGTAACGGTAATTTTAGATCAAACGCCTTTTTATGGTGAATCAGGCGGACAAATTGGCGATACCGGAATTTTGGAGTCGGACGGAACCCTGATCCAGGTTACTGATACAAGAAGGAATGATGATTTTACTCTCCATACAGGAAAGGTAATAAAAGGAGAACTAAAGACAGGGATCGTTGTTGAAGCAAAAGTTGACGTCCAGCGAAGAAATGATATCCGGAAGAATCATTCGGCAACACACATTCTCCATTATGCTTTACGAAGAGTAATAGGTCAGCATGCGGAACAGGCAGGTTCTTTGGTAGCGCCTGACCGCATACGTTTTGATTTCCATCATTTCTCCGCCTTAACAAAGGAGGAAATAACACGCATTGAAGACCTGGTAAACGAGAAAATACTCGAAAATGTACCGGTATCGGCAAAAGAATTAACCATCCAACAGGCAAAAAATGCCGGCGCCCTGGCTCTTTTTGGAGAAAAATACGGGGAGTTGGTCAGAATGCTCTCTATGGGAGATTATAGCAAGGAGCTTTGCGGTGGAACTCATGTAGACAGTTCAGGAGAAATCGGATTATTCAGGATTGTTAGTGAGTCATCTGTTGCCGCTGGAATCAGACGTATCGAAGCCGTAACAGGCATGTCGACATTAAAGAGAGAAAGAGAAAAAGAAGACATTATTCAGGAGATATGTGAGATACTGAATACGACTGAGGGCAAACTGGTTACAAAAGCACAGGATATCTTACACGAATTAAAGAATTTACAAAAAGAGCTCAGCAGGGTAAAGCAAAAAGAACTCAGCAGTAAGATTCATACTCTTATCGAGAATGCCAAAGAGGTGTCAGGGGTAAAGATTATTACAAGAAAATTAGAGGATGCAACGGTAGACGACTTGAGAAAAACGGCTGATCTGTTAATAAAATCTGCTGAGGATGTAGCCATTATATTAGGAGCTATCCAGGATGGACGAGTAACAATAATTGCAGCCATGAGCCCTAATTTAGTTAAGCGTGGCTTCCATGCAGGGAATATATCGAAAGAAGTGGCAAAATTAGTTGGCGGAGGAGGAGGGGGCAGACCTGATATGTCGCAGGCCGGAGGACAATGGGTAGAAAAGTTAGATGATGCGCTTCATTTCGCTACAGAATTGTTGAGCAAGAAAATCCTTCAAACGATTAGTTCGTGAGTATCGAATTTACTTACGCTGGCATATGAGTTTTTCCTTGACAATAATGGTATATCTATATAAAATTTTTTGACTTAGAAGGGACATAGTACCATAAGCGTAAATTCAATAACAGAATATTTATACGAGAGATTATAAAGAATTACGATGAAGTATCGGGAAGTTTAAGAAAGAATGTCTCTGTAATCCCTTTTTATTCCCAGTACTTCTTTTTTTATTATTTGGAATTTTTATAGAGGTGATACATGCCTAATCCGAAGAGAAGGTTTTCGAATTCAAGGACGCGTAAAAGACGGACCCATGATAAATTGACCCCTCCGGTCATTCCGCTTGCCGAAAATATGGAAAAAGGTGCCGGAGTACGCTCAAAGCGATATATTTGTTCGCATTGTAAACAGGTAAATCAACCACACACGGTCTGTCATAATTGTGGATACTACCGAGGTAAACAGGTTATCACTGTTGAAAGGTAAATCCATGAGAGTTGCAGTAGATGCAATGGGTGGAGATAAGGCTCCACATGAAATTATTAAAGGATCAATTCTCGCTGCACAACAATTACGAGATGATGATATTATATTGGTAGGTGATGAAAATACTCTGAGCCGAGAGTTAAACACTTACGGAGCGATACCGAAAAATATTACCATTCATCACGCATCTCAAATAGTCCAGATGGATGATCCTGCAACCTACTCTATACGCCAAAAGATTAATTCATCAATTACACAAAGTATCGAACTTGTAGCTCACGGAGAAGCCTGTGCCGTGGTAAGCGCCGGGCATACAGGCGCAACCGTAGCTGCATCGACATTGCACTTAAGAACATTAAAAGGTGTTCGCCGCCCGGGTATTGCGGCTGCACTTCCCACACGGCAAGGAGTATGCTTAATCATTGATATAGGAGCTAACATAGCCTGTAAGCCACTCCATCTTTTCCAATATGGTGTTATGGCAGCAGTCTATTATCGATGTATCTTCGGTATAGAAAACCCAAAGGTTGGGCTTCTCAATATCGGTGAAGAGGATGCAAAGGGAAACGACCTTGTGAAAGATACCTTTACACTCCTCTCCAATTCGAATTTAAATTTTGTAGGAAACGTAGAAGGCCGTGAAATATTTGATAATAAAGCCAATATAGTTGTCTGTGAGGGTTTTGTAGGAAATATTATATTGAAATTTGCAGAAGGACTTTCCATGAGTCTTCTGTCAACAATTAAGACAGAAGCGCTCAAGAGCTTTTGGACAAAGTTAGGTCTGTGGTTGTGTAAACCAGCCTTCGAACCATTAAAGGCAAAAATGGACTTTGCAGAATATGGCGGCGCTCCCCTACTGGGAGTTAACGGTATTTGTATTATCTGTCATGGCAGATCTGACTCCAAGGCTATCCAAAATGCCATAAAAGTTGCGTTGAAGCTATCAAAATACAAGGTCAATGAGCATATTGTTTCCGAATTCGAAAAGATCAATACGCTTACGGCACATGTTGTTTAACTGACTAGTCACCTATTAATCTCCTCTGGATAATTAAAATTATACATGCAACAGAATCAAAGGGCTTCAATTACAGGGATAGGATCATACCTGCCAAATAAGATTTTAACAAATTACGATTTAGAAAAACTCGTTGAAACCAGTAATGATTGGATTGTCCAGCGAACAGGTATTAAAGAGCGCCATATTGTTGAAAACGGTATAATAACATCGGATCTTGCTACTCAGGCATCAATATATGCAATGGAAGACGCAGGGGTTTCTCCGCAAGATTTAGATATGATTATTACTTCTACGATAACGCCTGACCATATCTTTCCTTCAACCTCATGTTATATACAACAAAAATTAGGAGCAACAAGGGCAGGCGCTTTTGATATATTGGCGGCATGCGCTGGATTTATTTATGCATTAGCTGTTGGAGAAAGCTTCATAAACTCCGGAGCAATAAAAACCGCATTAGTAGTAGGGGCTGAATGTTTATCGAAAATCACTGATTATACTGATCGCTCAACTTGCGTTCTGTTTGGAGATGGCGCTGGCGCTGTCATTATACAGAAAAATCCTACAAAACACGAGATTTTGTCTACCCGTTTGGCTGCAGATGGATCACAAGCAGATGTACTTATTATGCCTGGGGGAGGAGCTAGAAATCCAGCATCTCTGGAGTCTATCCAGCAGAGAGCGCATTATATCCAATTTAGAGGGAAAGAAGTATTTAAACTGGCTATTAACAATATAACGAACTTAATTTTAGAAACAGCAGATGAGAATGGACTGAAACTCGCCGATATAGACTTGATCATCCCTCATCAGAGCAATCTAAGGATTATTGAAGCAACTATGGAAAAGCTTGGACTTCCCATGGAAAAGGCATTTGTAAATATCGATAAATATGGAAATACATCATCTGCCTCTATTCCTATTGCAATTAATGAAGCCCGAAAGGAAGGACGCATCAAAAAAGGAGACATTGTTATGCTCGTTGCGTTTGGGGGAGGATTAACATGGGGGTCTTCAATTATTCGATGGTAGAAAGCATGCAAAAGCAAAAGACAGCGCTTCTTTTCCCTGGTCAGGGTACACAGTATGTGGGGATGGGAAAGGATTTTTATGTGCATTTCAAGGAGGCACAGGAGGTATTCCATGAAGCTAATGAGGTACTGGGGTTTGATATCGCAGCGCTTTGTTTTCAAGGAAAACAAGAGGAATTAAACAAAACCTCTCTGTGTCAGCCTGCCATACTTGTTACAAGTATGGCAATATTAGAAGTTTTAAAGAAAAATTCTCCAATCCAACCAAGCGCCTGTCTTGCCACTGCTGGTCTTAGCCTGGGAGAATATACAGCTCATGTATCTGCGGGTTCAATAGCTTTTACCGATGCTGTACGATTGGTATATAAGCGGGGCGCCTTCATGCAGGATGCCTGCAATGCAAATCACGGAGGTATGGTTTCTATCATTGGATTAGAAGATGAAAAAGTAGAACAAATTTGCACAGAAATACGGACAGAAGGGGTTATTTGTGCTGCAAATTATAATTGTCCGGGACAGATAGTTATTTCAGGCGAAAGATCAACTTTGGAAAAAGCATCGGCATTAGCTAAAGAACGGGGTGCAAAAATAGTTGTCCCTTTGAAAGTTGACGGAGCATTCCATTCGGAATTAATGAGCCCCGCAAGTAGTAAACTCTCAAAGGAGCTGGAATCAACACCGGTCTTAAAATCAAACATACCGGTTGTGGCAAATATCAATGCACAGTATGTGAGTGAGCCTGCTGAGATAAAAACATCTTTATCAATACAATTGAACAGCCCTGTGCGATGGCATCAATCGATGTGCACTCTAATACAGGACGGATTTAATCAGTTTTATGAAATCGGACCGGGAAAGTCATTATCGGGCCTCATGCGAAGGATCGATCCCGCTCAAAAAATGGTAAATATTGATACCGTAGAAACCTTTAAAAATTTAATGAAATCGATTTAATTTTAACATAAGGAGGTAAAAGACCGTGTCAGCAGTTGAAGATAAGGTTAAAGAAATTATTACAAAACAAATGGGAGTAAAAAGCGATCAGATTACAAAAGACACTTCATTTATCAATGATTTAGGAGCTGATTCTCTGGATACTGTAGAATTGATCATGGAATTCGAGGATGCCTTCGATATGAACATCCCTGACGAGGATGCAGAGAAAATACGTACCGTAGGAGACGCCGTTAAATATATAGAGGAACACAAATAAAAATGCAAGAGAAACGAAGGGTTGTTGTCACAGGCGTCGGGGCAGTTACGCCTTTAGGGCTGGAAAAGAATACACTATGGTCGGCGCTGTGCGAGGGAAAAAGCGGTATTAAACCTATCACTTCTTTTGATACCTCAGCATTTGATGTACACTTCGGCGGAGAAGTTAGCGATTTTGATTCCAGTAAGTGGTTCGATGTTAAAGAGGCGCGCCGGTTAGAACGCTTTACACAATTCTCCGTAGTCGCTTCTATAAATGCCATCAATGATGCCGGATTGAAATTGGATGACTACGATGCAACAAGGGTAGGGGTTTTAATTGGTTCTGGCATGGGTGGTTTACAAGAAATTGAAAGCCAACATAATATTCTTATCAACAAAGGTCCCTCAAGGATATCCCCCCTTATGATTCCTAAATTGATGGTTAATGCCGCTCCGGCGCAGGTGGCAATACGATTCGGGATCAAAGGGCCTAATTATGCACTGGTAACAGCATGCACCACAGGCGTTAATTCTATCGGAGAGGCAGTCAGGATTATTCAGAGAGGGGACGCAGAAATCATGATCGCAGGAAGTTCAGAAGCGATAATCACACCTTTAGCCCTCAGTGGATTTAGCGCCATGAAAGCACTTTCCACACGTAATGATGCTCCACAGAAAGCAAGTCGTCCCTTTGACAAAAATCGGGATGGTTTCGTTTTCTCAGAAGGAGCCGGCATCGTTGTACTGGAAGAATTTGAAACAGCAAAGAAACGAGGCGCAAATATCTATGCAGAGGTATCGGGATACGGACTTAATGCCGATGCCTACCATATTGCAGCACCAGAATGTAATGGCGATGGCGCGGCAAAGTGTATGAATAGCGCCTTAAAAGATGCCAACTGCAACCCGGAAGAAATTGACTACATTAACGCACATGCTACGTCAACTCCTCTCGGTGACAATATTGAAATAAAGGCTATTAAAAGAGTTTTTGGACCGTACGCCCCGCAAATTCCCGTGAGTTCAACAAAATCCATGTTAGGCCATCAGTTAGGGGCTTCGGGAAGTGTTGAGGTAGTGATCTGCGCCTTAGTAATTAAGGAAGGTATTATTCCTCCAACCATCAATTACGAGACACCTGATCCCGAATGCTCGGGACTGGATTTTATTCCTAATGTCGCTCGTGAAAAGAAGGTTAAACAGATTCTCTCCAACTCATTTGGCTTTGGCGGGCACAACGCCAGCATTATCTTAAAAGGATTATGAGAATAGGCACTACAATTTAATAAAATATATCATACCCCTGTAATCTTCCCTGAGTCTATTCACAGATAAGCAAGAGTGCTTATTACTATTTCCCCTATAAAAACTATAGTAAGTCTTACGGGAGAGTCTTTAGGTATTTCTTAATAGCATGATACATTTCTGGTAGTTTTTTCATTACTACCTGGATGCGTTTTTCATCGTTGATAGGCTTGGCTGGGGAACCCCATACAACAGAACCTGATTCTAAACTTTTATAAACATTTGAGCCTCCGCCAATAATACAGTTATCACCAATATCTACATGATCGGTAATGCCAACATCTTCTGCAATCATAACATTTTTTCCAATCCTGGTACTTCCTGCGATTTTGGCATATGCGATAAGTATGGTATTATCTCCTATAGTAACATTATGTGCAATATGCGAATGATTGTCTATTTTTACACCGTTCCCGATGATCGTCTTATCGAGCGCCGCACGGCAAATTGTTACCACAGCGCCGATCTCAACATCATCCCCTATTTCAACGGTTCCTATCTGAGGTATTTTCGTATGTTTACCCTGTATTTGGAGATAACCAAACCCATCTTCTCCAATAACGCTATTGCTGTGTATAATCACTCGTTTCCCAATGGTAACCTCCTCCCGAATAGTAACATGGGGATAAATAAGAGAACCATCACCTATAGAACTTTCTTTGCCGATAAATGTATTTGGATAAATGGTAACATTATTGCCTATTCTTACACGATCTTCAATAATAACATAAGCGCCAATAGAAACTTCTTTTCCCAGAATAGCCTCTTTGCTAATACTAGATAAAGGATGAATCCCTATGGGGCGATTGTGTTTCTCTTTAGCTATGACCTCCATGAGCTTAGTAAAAGCCAAAAATGGATTTGTTTCTATAACAATTTGCGGCCTTTTCAGCGTCCCAATCTCTCGATGTGTAACAATCACAGAAGCTTTCGATAGCAATGCCTGCGGAATTAATGTATCGTCTTTAATAAAGGTTATATCTCCCTCTTTTGCAGTTTCGATACTCGCAATACCTGTAATTATGGTATTTAAATTACCAATAACCCTTCCACCGGTAATGAGTTGAATTTGGCTTAGTGTATATTTCATAATGTATCAAAAGATATTTATGGAACATCGTATCATGGCAGGGAATCATAGTCAAACGAACTTTTATATTGACAAATTAGTCTATTAAAAATAATAATGTACACATTAAGCAATCAATATATCTATTTTTTTAATCTCTTATGATGCATTTGCCAAAAAGTAAATATTTTCAAAATTTCGATACTCTTCACGGGTATGATAACCATAGTAAATTTAACAATATCAATAATTTTAAGGAGTAAATCATATGTGCGGAATTGTCGGATATATCGGGTGTAAAGAAGCAGTCAAGGTTTTATTAGACGGCATCAAAAGGCTCGAATATCGCGGATATGATTCTTCTGGAATGGCATTTATTCAGAATGGTATTTTACATTGTGAAAAGGCTGTGGGTAAGATAGCTGAGTTAGAAAAGAGACTGAATGGGAATAATTTTCATACCTCTTTAGGCATTGTTCATACACGATGGGCGACACATGGCGCCCCCACCACGGAGAATGCTCATCCTCATGTTGATTGCAATAACGAAATTGCCGTAGTACACAACGGAATTATTGAGAATTATGATTATTTAAAATCAAAATTAGAGCAGGAAGGACATATCTTTAAGAGCGAAACAGATACAGAAGTACTGGCCCATCTTATTGAGAAATATTTTCATGGTGATCTTGAAACAGCCGTCATGGAAGCATTACGAGAGGTAGAGGGAACGTATGGTATTGCAGTGATTTCCCAGAAAAATCCCCGAAAAATTGTAGCGGCAAGGAAAGGATCGCCCTTAATGATAGGGATTGGAAATCAAGAATATTTTATAACCTCTGATGTTTCTGCTTCGCTGGAACATACCCGGGATGTGGTGTATCTGGATGATAATGAGATAGCTATTCTCACACCGGACCGCTACGAGACGAAGACCATACAAAATATCCGGACACATAAAAAAGTTGAGGAAATACTATGGAACCTGGATATGATTGAGAAGGGTGGCTATGAACATTTTATGCTGAAGGAAATTCATGAGCAACCTCAATCCCTAAGGAACGTTATGCGTGGGCGGGTGGAAAGTAATAACGACTCAGTAAGATTGGGAGGATTAATCCATTGCGAGCAAGACCTCCGGCAGGCCAGGCGTATCATAATTGTAGCCTGCGGCACATCATGGCACGCAGGGCTTGTAGGTGAATACATGCTGGAAGAATTTGCACGCATACCGGTTGAAGTGGAATACGCCTCTGAGTTTCGATATCGAAACCCTGTGATCGAAAAAGATACTATTGTAATTGCTATAAGTCAGTCTGGAGAAACGGCAGATACCCTGGCAGCTATACGGGAAGCCAGACAGAAGGGCGCCAAGATACTCTCCATCTGCAATGTTGTCGGCAGTACAATAGCAAGGGAAGCCGATGGCGGAATTTATTTACATATCGGCCCGGAGATTGGCGTTGCATCTACCAAAGCCTTTACAGCACAAATCGCGGTACTTTATTTATTCACCTCTTACATGAGAAGTCTTAGATGCCCATCTTCCCCATTAGACTCAAATATGATTAAGGATATACAATCCATACCGGAAAAGATCCAAACTATCCTTAACATGGAAGAACATATCATTGAACTTGCAAAGTTATACAAGGATAGTGAACATACTCTTTATCTGGGAAGAGGATACAACTACCCCGTAGCGCTTGAAGGCGCATTAAAGCTAAAAGAGATATCATATATCCACGCCGAAGGTTATCCAGCAGCAGAGATGAAGCATGGACCTATTGCCCTCATAAACAAAGATATGCCCGTAGTCTTTATTGCAACAAGAGATAATGTTTACGGTAAGATTTTAAACAATATCGAAGAGGTTAAATCCAGAAAAGGAAAAGTAATTGCAATTGCAACTGAGGGAGATGATCAAATTGCAGAAAAGGTAAATCACGTCCTTTACATACCAAAAACTACTGATGTCCTGACACCTCTCCTGTCAGTAATTCCTCTCCAATTGCTGGCCTATCATATGGCAGTCATGAGAGGATGCGATGTTGATAAACCGAGAAATCTTGCAAAGAGTGTAACGGTTGAATAAGAGGTTCACTCTGAGGATGCGGGTAAAATTAAGTATAGATTTGGTAGGGGCGAACACAAGGTTCGCCCCTACCGGTTATTTACGCCTTACGTGAACAACTATTTTCTATTCAACATATAAACTAAAGCGCTAAAGATCTCTTAATCACTGGTAAAGTGAAATTTTGTTGCAAAACCGCTTCTCCCGTCATAATTCCACTCCTGGTTATCCTCATGAAACCGATGATTAACAGCCTTTCCCATATCTAATGTTAAATCAAATTCTTTTGCCCAGAGAGTAAAGTTCTTATTGACAATTTGAGTAGGTTTTCCCGGATCTCCCTGCCCATGCAACAGCTCAATATCTAATGATAATCTATTGGCTACTTCAGCCCTCTTACGCCATTCAGAAGATTCTACCTGGATAGGTAGATATCTTACGGTAATCCTTTCAGGTGGAACTTTGCCAAAACGAAATACATGATTTTTAAAAATATCCAATAATGCATTTTTCTGAATAGCGGAGGCGGCCTTATCATTTATATAAAAAACAATCCAATTTTTCTCCGGTGTTGCTGTCAGATCTGTTATTCCTATTACCGTCTGACCATCTAAATTATGCTGCCCGTAATTCCCTTTTAGAACACGAAAAACACCGGTAATCTTACATGTTTTATTATGGGTTGGCTCACTTCCGAAGAGACAAGGACAACCCGGATTGCAGGTACATCCCTCAAAATACTCACCTTCAATTGACCAGGAAGGACCAGCCCAAAGGGTGCTGGAGATACTACAAAGTAGAATAGCAGAGATTACTCCAGGTAGTAAATATCGCAATCTTCTCATCATTCCTCTCCTTCTAAAAGTAACTGTGAACCTATAAGGAATTGAAACAATCATACAAAGAAAGAATTGTTCCGCTTCACAAGTCTTTCATTCAAGATAATTTACCATAAGAGGCTCCAGAGTATTTGTCATTGTGAGGGTTTTTTTCCCGAAGCAATCTTTTCTCAACTATTCAAGAGATTGCTTCGGACAATGCCCTCGCAATGACACGTTAAACACAACATGGACAAACGGAGAGACTACAGTCCGTGCCACCCTGAAAACCGCTTACAGAAATGAAAATTCCTCTACAATCAAGTTAAACCGCTTAATTACAATTCTGATGAAATATATACCTCTAAAACTTCCCTTGTAAGACGAGGACATACTTTTATCAATAGAGTATAAAAATGTGGATTCGTCTCAGCTTAACCGCTCTCATCTTATTTTCGAATAAGGGGAACAAACCGTACAGGGATAATGGATTTCTTTATAATATTCTCAGAAGCGTCTTTGGTAATCAGCATCAGATCCTGCACTGCATACATACCACCCACAGGAATAACCATACAACCGCCAGGCTTAAGCTGATCAATAAGTGGTTGAGGAATATGCTCTGCCGCTGCTGTAACGATAATGGCATCAAAGGGGGCATGTTCAGGCCATCCCTTATAACCGTCACCAATCATACCCTTCACATTCGTATAACCCAGCGCTTTTAAATTTTTTATAGCCTCTTTGCCGAGTTTTTCTACAACCTCTATTGTATATACCTGTTTTACCAATCTTGAGAGAACAGAGGCCTGGTAGCCTGAACCTGTTCCCACTTCCAACACAATGTCATCTTTGTCTACCTTTAATAATTCTGTCATAAAGGCAACTACATATGGTTGAGAAATAGTTTGTCCAAATCCAATAGGCACCGGCCGGTCTGAATAGCTAAAGACACGATTTTCTTCCGGAATAAAGAAGTGACGAGGTATACACTTCATTGCATCGAGTATTTCTTTATCCTTTATACCTCGGGAGGCAAGCTGTTCTTCCACCATCCGTTCCCGTTGCCGTTTAAAGACACCCTCGTCCGTTACAGAGCTTTTAATCCCCAGAGCAGAAACCGCGCTATTAAACGTAGATAAGCTGATAAAAGAGATTGTACTCACTATGTATGAGGTAATAAATATAAGCGAACTTGTCTTCATTATGAATTTATTTTTCACATATAGATAACTTTATGATTCTATAAACATTCCACCCCTATGGGGTTGTTTTTCAAAAAATTACAGGGTTACGAGTTTAAAATTTAGCATAAATAGTAAAAAAATAACCATGGAGCATTTCTCCGTACAGAATAGGTTTTGGGATAGCTTCTAATCACATCCACCAAATGAGCATCCATACATGATATAAACTCATTATCGGTCAAACATCACCATGTCTGCAATGTACTAAGGTGTAACTATAATGGAAACATCTTCTCTTGTACGTACTTCACCGATAACATCGGCAGTCATAACCCCCTTCTCTTTGAGTTTTGCACAAAGTACTTCAACTTTTTCTTCCGGAAGTGAGATAAGCAGGCCGCCGGAAGTCTGGGCATCGAATAAGACATCTACCAATTCCTCACTTACGTTAGGATCTATTCTAATCGCATCTTTTAAATATTTCTTACTAAGCTTTGATACCCCCGGTATCAATCCCATCCTGACATAGCGTTCACAACCTTCGAATATAGGCACATGACCAGCAAAGAAAGATAAGGTAACCATACTGGCTTCTGCCATCTCATGCGCATGGCCTATAAGCCCAAAACCAGTAATATCCGTGCAGGCATTCACATTTACTTCCAGCATAACTTCAGAGGCTGCCTTATTTAACAAGACCATACTCTTCGTTACAATACTTATATGCTCCTCAAGAACTTTCCTGGCCTTAATAGCCGAGATAATTAATCCCGTCCCTAACGGTTTTGTTAGTACCAATACATCTCCTACCCTGGCACCTGCATTCGTTACAATCTTCTTAGGATGAATAATTCCCGTAACGGATAATCCATATTTAATCTCATTATCCTGTAACGTGTGACCACCCACAATGGCAGCTCCTGCCTCATTGACCTTATCTGCTCCACCCTTAAGTATTTCTGTCAAAATATCCTTATTCAGTGTCTTGAGAGGATAACAAAGGATATTCATAGCCGTGAGAGGTTTGCCTCCCATAGCGTAAACATCGCTTAAGGCATTAGCTGCTGCTATCTGTCCGTAATCATACGGATTATTCACTACCGGTGTAAAAAAATCAAGGGTTGATACCGTAGCTATTTCCTCAGTAATCTTGTAGATACCGGCATCAGCAAAGGTTTTGGGGCCGACTAACAGATGTTCATCCGGATACTCCGGTAAATTACGAAGCACATACGCCATGTCTTCAACGGGGATCTTACCAGCTCACCCGCCACACGTTGCGTAATCGATCAATCGCTTTTTTCTCCGTAACAGAGGTACCACCCCCTTTCATAAAAAAGCTGCCATTTGTTCTATCGATTTTACTGAAACCACGACGTCGATGCCTCTTTTTTGTTGAATTTAGCATGGCACTCATCACAACTATTTACCACATTGAAAAAGGCTGTCGTGGCCTTATCTTTATTTTTCTCCTGACAGGCACTGATTAACTGTAATGCACTGAGATGAAATTTAACATCCAGATTTATAAACTCCAAAGGCAAGTCATCTTTATTTGCACCTGTAAAAACCACGGGACTTGCCGCTTTCAGTTTTTTTGTATCTTCTTTAATATCATTCCAATTCTGCTGGTTAATTGATGTTGATAAATGTTTTAACAACACCTTAATATTTTTCATATGTACCAGAAAGCCCTCTTCATTTTTAATAAACCCAAGCTCTTCATTTGCCTTAACTTCCTTTTGCCCCCTTTCGCCGGATATACCTCTCTCCTCCAGCTTTTCCGTTTCTTTTTTACCACAACCGAACATACATACTATGAGAATTGCTAAAATAATAGATTTCTTCATGTAAGGCACCTAAAAATTAAAGATTTATGAAAATTAATAAAATTTTATGTTAAACGTTCTTCTTCAAAAAATCAACTTTTTATTCCTCACACTACGCTTAAAGACTTTCCAATCTTCTCAAAACACTCCACCGCCCAGGTAAGATCATCCTGATTGTGTGCAGAGGAAAGCATTACACGAATGCGCGCCTTATCCATAGGTACTGTAGGATAGCCAATAGCCTGGGCAAAGATTCCTTCCTGAAATAATTTTTGACTAAAATCTTTAGCTGTCTTAGCATCTCCTATGATAACAGGGGTAATAGGTGTTCTTGTGTAGCCAAGGTCAAATCCGGCATGTTTCATTTTCTGCTGAAAAAATGCGGTATTATCCCAAAGTTGTTTAACGAATACATCTGAAGTACTGAGAATATTCACGGCTTCAATACAAGCTGCTACATCGGCGGATGCAACAGCGCTGGAAAAAAGGAATGGACGTCCCTTTTGTGACAAGTAATCTGTTATCTTTTTCTTTCCTGCAACATAACCACCTACCACTCCGAGTGCCTTTGACATGGTACCTGTCTCAATATCGACTTTGCCATGGAGACCAAAATGGTCAACAACACCCCTGCCACCTCGTCCCAAAACACCTTCTCCATGGGCATCGTCTACCATAGTAATTGCACCAAAAGCCTCGGCGATCCCTACAATTTCCGGCAGGGGTGCAATATCACCTTCCATACTAAAAACCCCGTCGGTAATAATAAGCTTACGCATAGCACTCTTTTCATTGAATATCTTTACCCGAAGGTCTTGTGGATCACCATGCTTATATCGTATAATCTTAGCCCTTGATAACCTACACCCATCAATAATACTCGCATGATTAAGTTCATCCGAAAGAACAACATCACCCTCACCAACAATTGCAGGAATAACGGCCAGGTTTGCACAGAATCCGGATTGAAAGGATAAAGCACACTCCACCCCCTTAAAAAGTGCAAGCTTTTGTTCCAACTGTTTGTGCAGGAGTGTCGTTCCAGCAATAGTTCTTACCGCTGCCGGCCCTACACCGTAGGTTTCAATAGCTTTTTGTGAGGCTAACTTTAATCTGGGATTATTGGCAAACCCAAGATAGTTATTTGAGCAAAGATTTAATACCCGTTTTCCCTCTACCATAATCCACGCCCCTTGCGGTCCCTCAATGGTGCGGATATGGATTAATAGTCCTGTTTCCTTAAGTCTGTTAAGTTCTTCGGTAATAAAATCAAGTTTATCCATAATACATATCGCTCCTTTTACATTTTTAAAATAACCTTTCCACATCTTCCATCTTTCATAAGCTTCATACCCTTCTCATAGTCTTTTAATGAAAATTGATGAGTAATGACAGGGCTTGGATCAACGAGGCCGGAAGATAAGAAACGCGATGTCTTATACCACGTAGAGAATATCTTGCGACCAGTAATCCCATAAATACGTATCTTTTTAAAGATAACATCCTTATTCAAATCGATATGTACCCGCCGTTCATAAATACCCAAAATAGATATCCTTCCTCCCGGCGTGATAGCTTTTAAACCTTGGTTCAGAGCCTGATTATTACCGGAAAATTCCAGAACTACGTCTATTCCACTATCCCTTGTAACCTCCAGAGCAGTTTGGACCACATCTTGTTTTCTGGGATTAATGATACTATGTGCTCCCATTTTCTTACCGATAGCTAACCGATAATCATTAGGATCAGAAATGATAATGAGTGAGGCGCCACAAGCTTTGGCAATACCCGTAGCAAAAAGTCCAATTGGTCCAGCCCCAAGAATTAAGACAGTCTTAGCCGAAACATCCTCAGCCAAAACGGTATCAACAGCATTTCCAAACGGCTCCTGAATAGTTGCCCATTCATCCGGAATATGGGAATCATTTTTCCATAAAACATGTTCAGGCAAGACAAGAAATTCGGCAAAGGTGCCATCATGGTCAACTCCTAACAGCTTAAAATTTTTACAAACCTCCGAGTATCCGTTATTGCACTGATAACAATACCCACAGGTAAGATGGCTCTCAGCCGAAACACGATCTCCAATCTTTACCTGAGTAACCTCATCACCTATCTTTATTACGTTTCCGACGAATTCATGTCCTATAATACGAGGTGGTAGAAAACGATGTTGCGCCCAACGTGTCCAGTCAAAAATATGCACATCTGTACCACAAATAGAGGCAACCTTTACTTTAATCAGTACATCTTTTAACCCTACCCTTGGAGCAGGTACTTCCACAAATTCCATACCTCTTGTGCGTTTTTTTTTAACAATAGCCTTCACGGAAGAACACCTCTTTCTTTATTATTCCTTACTGTTGACTCAGGATTCCTCTTCTTTCACCGTGTATCATGTCACGCTTTTTTATAATGCATATGTGTGCCATGTCACATCTTTCAAACTTTACAACTTATCTCCCCTGTCTATCCATATCAAAATATAACTAATTGTAAAATAAATTTTTAGAACTATTTCTTCATTTTATAAATGTGTGTTTATCGTTCAAAATTTATTAAAGTTTATTGGCATGAGCATTGCTCTTTTTAATACTGCAAAGAATTTATTTTCTATAATAAAAGAATTCTCAAGATGTTGCAACATGCAAGAAATAATCATCTTTATAAGATAAAAATCAGGTATTTACTGATCAAATTGAGAATGATAGGTATAAATATTGTACAGCAAAGCTACTCTTACGGCAAAGTGTCACAATGAATTTACTATGGAAAACCTTACAAGTTTGTGAAAGTGTTTTCGTACCTTACTGAATTTTTTCATTAAACAATTTACAGAGGAGGCGGGAAAATGTTAAAAAAATTTGGTTTTAGTTTTTCTATTGTAGGCGCACTGATATTTAGTATCGTTGTTGTAAATAACTCTTTTAGTAGCTCTGCCGTAGCACAACATTATCAAGTCCTTCAGCCAGACGGAAAGGATGTAGCAAAAGACGAGGGAAAGAAGGAAGGGGCGAAAGAAGGAGTAAAGGCAGAAGGACAGAAGGAAGAAAAGTGTGAGAAGTGTAAACATATACCGTCTCAGCCAGAGGGCGATTGCAGATGCGATTGCCATCACAGGCACCAATAAACCCTGGAAGATCAGAAATAAAAAAGGCAACTCATATGAGTTGCCTTTTTTATAGTCAAAAGCATCTATTTTTCGTAATTACCCAAATACTATTCAAGCTGATACCCAATCATTTTCTTTGTATATTTTACAAGACTGTTCTTCTCTTTTCTGTTTACTTACAATATTCCCACAGTTTTTACACGCCAGATGTTGAACGCTCACAAAAAATGAATTTGCCAGTTTTTCGCCTTTGGCAGGAATGATTGATAAACCTGTTTTAGACTCTTGCATGGGTAGGGCAATAATGGCGCCCAGGGTAACCATAACAGCTTTTATACCTTCTGTATCCATGATTTTATACTAAGATTAAATCCTAACTGTATAAAGGAAAACACTATTTTCTTGGAGGAAAAAATGCAATAGGCTTTACTTTGTCTGTACGGGAAGTTTTCTCTTATTCTTACGCAGCCTCGTTGCTATGCAAGCAGAGTAATGCCAGAGAGCGCCCTACTAATTCATATGGCTCATTCTCACCCTTCGATTGAAACCGCCGTATTCCCGTTTCTGATCTGGTATCCAGGAGTAAATCCCACAGCATTTTCGATGGTTTAGATGGCAAGATAAAGGAAACCTGATCATAATGGGCATTGAGCAGGAACAAAAGGGTATTATCTTTTATTGGATTACCACGATCATCAGTCTCTTCAATAGCATCGCCGCTCAGCCGAAGCCCCAGACAACGGGTGTTTTGATTATTCCAGTCCTCTTCAATCATCTCCTTTCCATCCGGTCTGAACCAGGTTAAATCTTTAATCTTAGAACCACGAATCTTTCTTCCCTGGAAAAAGTGTCTCCGCCGTAAAACCGGATGTTCATAAGAGAGTTTAATTACGTATTGGGTAAATTCTAAAAGTTCACGTTGTGATTGGTTCAAATGCCAGTTTATCCAGGAAATTTCATTATCCTGACAATAGGTATTATTGTTTCCCTTCTGAGTCCTTCCGATCTCATCACCAGCCAGGAGCAATGGGACTCCCTGCGATAGGAATAGAGTTGCCAGGAAATTACGCTGCTGGCGCGCTCTTAAGACAAGGACTAACGGATCTTCGCTCGGACCTTCTGTTTCACAGTTCCAGCTCAGATTTTCATTCGTACCGTCCCGGTTATCCTCTTTATTAGCCTCATTGTGCTTTTCATTATAACTAACTAAGTCACGCAAGGTAAAACCATCATGGGCTGTTACAAAATTAATACTTGCATATGGCTTTCGCCCGCTTTTCCCGTAAAGGTCACTGCTTCCTGTTAATCGGTAGGCTAAATCGCCAATCTGCCCGGCATCTCCTCTCCAGTACCGCCGCACAGTATCCCGATATTTTCCGTTCCATTCAGCCCAAAGAACAGGAAAGTTTCCCACCTGGTACCCTCCTTCACCCAGGTCCCATGGCTCGGCAATTAACTTTACCTGTGAGAGCACAGGATCCTGGTGAATAATATCGAAAAACGATCCTAAACGATCTACCTCATGGAGCTCTCGCGCCAGTGTTGATGCCAAATCAAACCTGAACCCGTCGACGTGCATCTTAAGCACCCAGTAGCGCAAGCTATCCATAACAAGTTGAAGCACGTGGGGATGCACCATATTTAACGTATTCCCGGTTCCCGTATAGTCCATATAGTAGCGATGATTTTCCGGTACTAAACGATAATAATTGGCATTATCAATCCCTCGAAAGGAAAAGGTAGGACCCAGATGGTTCCCTTCGGCAGTATGATTGTAAACCACATCCAGGATTACCTCGATCCCCTCACGGTGGAGTGTCTTAACCATAGTTTTAAACTCCGTCACCTGCTGCCCTAAAAACCCGCTGCTTGAGTATCGGGATTCCGGTGCAAAGAAACCAATTGAATTGTAACCCCAATAGTTAGAAAGCCCTCGATCCACAAGGTGTTTATCGTTTACAAAATAATGTACCGGCATTAACTCTACTGCCGTAATCTTCAAAGAGTGGAGATGATCAATAACCGCCGGTGTGGCAAGGCCAGCATAGGTACCCCGTAACTCTTCAGGTACATCCGGATGGCAAGCAGTAAAACCTTTAACATGCAATTCATAGATAAGTGTCTTATACCATGGGATTCTTGGATACACATCATCTGCCCAGCTAAATGCTTCATCTACAACGACACACTTAGGGAGATGGGCAGAGCTATCGCGATCATCCTGAGAAAGATCGGCGGCAGGATCCCCCATCTTATAACCAAAAAGTGCATCGCTCCATTTAATATTCCCGGCAATAGCCCTGGCATATGGGTCCAACAATAGCTTGGCAGGGTTAAATCGGTGACCTTCTGCCGGTGCGTAAGGGCCATGCACCCGATAACCATACAGTTGCCCTGGACGTACCTCGGGGAGATAAATATGCCATATCTGATCAGTTTGCTCAATTAACTGAATCTTGGAAATTTCCTGATTTCCATCGGGTCCATTAAATAAACATAACTCCACTCTTGTAGCATTTTCTGAAAAAAGTGCGAAGTTAACTCCGGAACCATCCCAGGTCGCTCCCAGTGGATATGGCTTCCCTGGCCACATATTCTTAATCTCCTTCATCCTGTTTTCGCTCCTTTCATAAAATAGGCCTTCGGCGACTTTTTCCCCTCCCTTGAGAGACTGTGTCATAATTACCCAGAAAGGGTTGGATTCGTTCTTTAATCAGAGAGAAAAATACTCTCGGTGAAACATGATCTGCATA
>JAANMX010001513.1_pt1 | contig 26220 bp, 20 predicted proteins | sample 7279681 | NCBI WGS metagenome assembly JAANMX01 (sample SAMN14094542, study PRJNA606508) | bioreactor metagenome | isolation source: A lab-scale SPAN reactor treating ammonium-rich wastewater day 351 | place: Ireland: Galway | collected 2018-01-01
CGGGCGCAGCCGCATATCGACCTCATAGAGAACGCCGTAGTTTGTTCGCGTCGTGAATGCACTGATGAGACGCTGGGTGAAGCGCGCGAAATACTGCGCGCCGTGCAGCGGCCGCGCGCCGTCGGAATCCGGATGATCGGAATCAAAATCATACAGCAGGATCAGGTCGAGATCGGACGATGCGGTCATTTCGCGGCCGCCAAGCTTGCCCATGGCCACAATCGCCGTCTCCTGCCCGGAGATCTGGCCGTACTGACCTGCGAACTGGTGCCTCACCAGTCCATGCACGGTATCAACGATACCTTCGGCGACGTCGGCGAACACATGCCCCGCCTGCCGCGCCGATACGGTGCCGGACAGAATGCGGGTGCCGATCAGGAAAAGGCTTTCCTGGCCGAACAGCCGTATCCGGTCGAGAAACTCCTCGTAAGAGCCCGCGTCCTGGAGAGTGGCCGAGAGCCGCGCCGACAACTCCAGCCGGTCCGGCATGGCGCCGAAAAAGCGAGGATCAATCAGCCCGTCCATGATCTGGGGCCGTCGAGCCAGCATGTCGGCAAGCCGTGGTGCCGCACCAAGCACAAGCGCAACCAGCGCGACGAGATCCCTGTTCTGGCTCAGCAGCGATATCAGCCGGCCGCCGCGCTGCAGCGCCTGCAGGAAGCGATCGAACGCCATCACGGCGCTGTCCGGCTCCTCGGCACGCGCCAGGCCGTCAATCAGCGTCGGCACGAATGCTTCAAACGCGGCGCGCGTCGCCTCGGCCTTGAGGGCGCGGTATCCGCCTGCCATCCATTGCCGGATGGTGTCGGCCACCATTCTCGGTTGCTTGAAGCCGAGCTTCGCCAGATGATCGAGAAGTTGCGCGTCGTCGGGCCCGGCCCTGTAATCCGCGACAGGATTGTTTACCGAACCGACGGGGTCGCCCTCGAACAACCGACTGTAATGCCCTTGCACGCAATTCAGATGCGCCAGCAGTTCGGCGGCGAAACGCGCCCGATCCTCAAAACCGAGGAAGCGGGCGAACCGCTCCATCGCCTCGCCATCCGCGGGCAGAACGTGGGTCTGCTCGTCGGCGACCATCTGAATGCGATGCTCAACCCTTCGCAGAAACAGATAGGCAGCGGTTAGTTCGTCCCGTGCCTGATGGGTGATCCAATCGCTTGAAGCGAGGACATTCAGCGCCTCGAGCGTCGGGCGCACGCGTAATTCTGGATGCCGCCCGCCAGCCACCAACTGCTGGGTCTGCGCAAAGAACTCGATCTCGCGGATACCGCCGCGTCCGATCTTGACGTTGTGGCCTTCGACCGAGATCTCGCTTTGCCCGCGAAAGGTCTGCATCTGCCGCTTCATGTCGTGAACTTCGGCCAGGGCCGCAAAATCGAGATGCTTACGCCAGACGAATGGCGATATCTCCGCGATCATGGTCTCGCCGGCCTTCCGGTCGCCAGCGCAGGGCCGCGCCTTGATCATGGCGGCGCGCTCCCAGGTCCGTCCTTCCCGCTCGTAGTAGTCGAGCGCGGCGGCGGTCGAGACGGCCACCTGCGTTGACGCGGGATCCGGCCGCAGACGCAGATCGACCCGGAAAACGTAACCGTCGCCGGTTCTTTGCTGCAGCAGGCGCGCAAGTCCCTGCGTGAGGCGCACGAAAAAAGGCTGCGCCTCGATCCCGCTCGCGAGCGTCGGAGCCGCAAGATCGAAGAATACGATCAGATCGATATCGCTGGAATAGTTGAGCTCGCCGGCGCCCATCTTGCCCATTGCGAGCACCACAAGGCCGCTGGCGTCTTCCGGATGGTCGATGTCAGGAGGGGTCAGGCGGCCACGCCCTGTCTCCTGCCGCAACAGGAATCGCAACGCGCTCTGGACCGCCGCAACGGCAATGTTGGTCAATCCGGCCGTGATCTGCATCACCGGCCAAACTCCCCCGATGTCGCACAGCGCGATCAACAGCGCGGCCTCCATCTTGACCGTCCGGAGCCGCCTCATGGCTTCGGCTTCATCGGCAGCCTCCGCGGCCTCCCATATGTCGGCGATCAGCCGCCCGAGATGGCTTCCGGGATCGCCCCGGAGCAGGCGAAGCATCCGACCGGGATCGGAGCGCATCAGATCAAAAAGATAGGGCGAGGATTCCGCGATGCCGAGCAGGATGGCCTTGACGTGCGGAAATGTGCCGGCCAGCGTCATGATCTCGTCCGATTGCTGCGGCGTAAGATCGGACAGCCAATCCTCAAGCCGGCGTTCGGCTTCGAAAGGCTCGAACAGCTTCGGTCCGTCCGCAAGACGCGCCGCCAGGCAGGCCGGGTCCGCGTCGTCCTTAACGGATGAAATCATGCATCATTCTGTTGCACGTCCACCGTCGGGGCCGCAAGCCCTGAAGCGCTTCGCGCGGGTATCGATAAAGCGGCGCGCAGACCCGGCTGAGCATCATCGAGCGTGAGATCACCGCCGTGCAGCCTGGCCACCGCCGACGCAAGACTGAGACCAAGTCCGGATCCGGCCAAGGTCCGGCTGGTCTCAAGCCGCACGAACCGTTCGACCGCGCGCTTGCGGTCGGCTTCCGGAATCCCGTCGCCATGATCAGTCACGGCGAGAAGGATCCGATCGCCATCCCGGCGAGCTTCGATGAGGATCGTGGCGTCGGTCGCGACGGCATCCGCCCCGAGCGGCGGCGACGCCGGCTTCGGCTGTCCGTATTTGATCGCATTCTCGACGAGGTTTGCAAGCGCCTGGCTTATCAGCTCGCGATTGCCATGCAGCGGTGCGAACCCCGTCTGAACCCGGAGCTTCATTCCGTTGTCTTCGGCTAGCGGCTCATAGAGTTCGTGAATGCCCTGTGCGACGTCCGCCGCGTCGAAATCGGCCATGTTGTCGCGCGCATGTCCAGATTCCGCCCGAGCGATCATCAAGAGTGCATTGAAGGTGCGGATCAGGCTATCGGATTCCTCGATCGTCTGTTCCAAGGCCGCGCGATAATCGCTCTCATTGCCGGACCTGGCGAGCGCTTCCTCGGCGCGATTGCGTAGCCTCGTCAACGGCGTTTTGAGGTCGTGGGCGATATTATCCGACACTTCCCTCAAACCGTTCATCAGCGCTTCGATGCGTTCGAGCATCGCATTGAGATTTTCCGCCAGCCGGTCCAGTTCGTCGCCGCTGCGGCCGACGGGAAGCCGGCCGCTGAGATCGCCAGCCATAATACGCTTCGTGGTCCCGGTCATTGCATCGATCCGGTGCAGCACGCGCCGCGCCACGAAGATGCCCCCGCCAAGGCCCAGGACCACGACGATCAGCAGCGACCACTGCGCGGCCGACGCGACCACGCCGATAATGCGATGACGCTCCTCCAGATCGCGACCAATCAGCAACCGGAAGCCGTTCGACAGTTCAGTGACGCGCACCAGCGCGTGGTGATGAGCCTGATCCTGCTCGTCGAGCCTGCGGTAGGCGGTTTCGGCCCAGCCGGCGGTCTCCATCACGCCGGGCTGAAGCGACCCGACATTGCCCGCGACCCCAAGTCCCGCCGGCGTCGTCACCAGATAAAGGTTGGAGCCGGGCCGCAACGCGCGATTCTCGATGGCGCCGACCAACCCGCGCAAGCCACGGCGGTTGAAGACGCCGGTAAGCAGCCCGATTTCCTCGCCCACTGTCGCCGCGATCTGATCGGTGATCAGGCGGCGGGTATTCCAGGCAAAGTATCCCAGAAGAGAAGCCGCGAACAACGCGAACAACAGCAAATAGACCAACGTCAGCCGAAATGCCGTGGTACGGAACAGCTTGCCGAACGCCGTCACGGATCAAATCCGTCTAGGGTGTTTCGCATGTCTCAAATCTATCCATTATGGACTCACTTAGCACCCGCAACGGGCGACCCAAAGTGACAATGAGTTCATGATAATGAATTCAGAAGGGAAAGCCGACTTGACCGGCTTACCGAAATCACGGCGCCGCCGTAGGCATGTCGGCTTGGCAGGATGCATCGGCAATCAAGATCGACCAGCAAAGACGAGGGTTTCTACCTTAATACAATTTCGCAACCGTGGACTCAGACGTATACTCACTTGCACTTCGGCTGGATTTATCATCCGCTGTATATCGCGTTGAATGGAAGCGTCGCCGCGCTGCGCCAAGCGAAACTGCTATCGATATGGCTTCTCGCGACAACACTGTTCGCGCTGCTGTTGACAGCCTGCGGCATTGTCACCATCGACAGCGAGCGGCCGGCGACACGCTATGTGTCAGCTTCAGTCATCGGCGTGGGAGGCTGGCTTTGCTTCATGGCAAAAATGTCATCGGCCGCGACCCTTGCTCCGGTCGTCGCCATCTCATCCTCCTTACCGACAATCCACTGCTATCCTGCAGCAAGCGACGTCAGTCACAATCGGCGGCAGCAGTCCGACGTCTCTCAAAGTGGACCAAGAGATAGCCACCTACATCAACTCCATGCGCGACGGAGCGAGACGCGCAGGTTTCCTCGATGACACGCCCATTCTCGACATGACAGGAGAGTATCCCGGGACCGTTTTCGCTGTCGGCGGAGCCGCTCCCGGCACGGGCTGGCTTGTTTACGGATACCCTAACGCCGAAAAATACAATGAGGCAGCGCTAAGCACGACGGCTTGCGACAACCTCGCGCGCGCCTGGGTGTTGGTGAATGCGTCCAAGCCAACAGGCGCTTACCCGCGGCTACTCACGAGTCGCGGAATCGATCTGGCCAAGTATGCAGGCGTTGCTCGCGCGTCCATCATAAATCTTAGGACTGGCGGTCGCATAGAGGAACACCTGTTGCTGAAACCGCCTGAAAACCAAACCTTGCCTGAATGTTCGAGCAGTGGCCTGCATTACTCGGATGGAAGTTGACTGGAGCCTTTTCGCTTCTGATAAATTCAGAAGCGAGGTTCTATAGCGTTTTCGAGCGAAGTGGAAACCGGTTCGCGTGAAGAAAATGCGTCAAAACAATAATCTATAGCTTCGCTTCTGATTCAGTCAGAAGCGATAATGCTCTATGAACTTGTTTTGATACGTTTTCTTCACGCCGCCCGTATTCATCCGGTCAGACCAAAGGACATGCCTCACAGGAAACCGCTACGGGTTTCCAGGAGCTTCTCGGTAGGGCATCGACCTGCGTGTTGGGAGGACAGACATCGGAAGCTGACTTTCATTCGTCCGCTCAAGAAAAGCGAATACTGAAAGTACGCGTACGTTAAGTATTTAATGATCGCGGGTGTCCCTGTTTAACTCCGTCCCGCACCATGTATCCGGCGCCCCGGATCGTGTGCAGCAGAGGCTGCTCGAAACCTTTATCGATCTTGGAACGCAGCCGCGAAATATGCACGTCGATGACGTTAGTCTGCGGATCAAAATGATAATCCCAGACATTCTCGAGCAGCATGGTTCGGGTCACGACCTGACCCGCATGCTTCATGAGATACTCTAACAGGCGAAACTCACGCGGTTGAAGCGTCAGTTCCTCTCCACTCCGCGCGACGCGGCGTGACAGCCGGTCGAGTTCGAGATCGCCAACGCGATAGACCGTTTCTTCTGCGCGGCCGCCATGACGCCGCGACAGAACCTCCACCCGCGCGAGCAACTCGGCAAATGAGTACGGTTTAGGCAGGTAGTCGTCGCCGCCGGCACGCAAACCCTTGATGCGATCGTCAACCTGGCCGAGCGCGGAGAGAATGAGCACCGGAGTGAGGATGCCCTTCTCGCGCAGGCAACCGATCACGGAAAGCCCGTCACGTTTAGGCAGCATCCGATCGATCACCAGTACGTCGTAATCGCCGCTGTCGGCAAAGAAGAGTCCTTCCTCGCCGTCTCTGGCGAGTTCCGCGATATGTCCGACCTCGCGAAACGCCTTCACGAGGTAGTCTGCGGACTCGCGATCGTCCTCAATGATCAGCAGGCGCATCTGGTTACTGGAATTGTCCAACAGGTATGTCTTCCCATCACCATGGCGCGCTCATCCCGCGCACGCAAGACCGCAAAGACCACGCCCCGGCGTCCTGCGAAAAGCGGGCGGTGAAGCTTGGGGCAACTCCACCGCCCTAGTCCTTCCGACGGAGGGGGGCTATTCCCATCGGAAGGCAATCAAGGGAACGGGCTTTTGACCCGTCCCCGGAAAGTGCCGTCGGCGGGGGCGACTGTTGCCGGCGACGCTTCCCATCTCTTGCAAGGCTCGCACCTTCAAGCCTGATCAAACCGCGTTGAACCCGACCGAGCCTTGTCGCTGCCCTGCATGATCCAACCCGGGAATCGACTTCCTCTGTTCGGCATCATGCCTTAACCTTTCGCAACTGGCATTGCGACGAAACGCGCCGTGCTGCCGGTGCGAACCCGCATCAAAACACTGTTCTTGTCCTCCGCGCGCGCCGCCTTGATCGCCTCGCGTATGTCGGCGGAGCTGGACACACTCTTTCCCGCGACCTCCAAAATCACGTCGCCTTCCCTGAACCCGCGATCGGCCGCGGGACTTTTAGGATCCACGTCAACCACGACGACGCCTTCCGCGCCAGCACCCGCAACCGACCCTGCCGGCGCAACGGTCAAGCCGAGCCTGGGAATATCGTTGTCGTGCGATGAGCCACGATCGCCATAGTGATCAGCTCGCGCCTCGACGGTGTCGGGCAGGGTGCCAAGCGTCAGGTTGACGACCTTGTCCTTGCCCTTGTGCAGGATGTTCAGCTTGATCGACGTTCCCGGCGCCAGGCTGCCGATGGTTCGCGCCAGTTCACGCGCGTCCTTGACCGGATCACCGTTGACGGTCGTGATTACGTCGCCGGACTGTATACCCGCTTTAGCCGCCGGGCTGTTGGCCTGCGGTTCAGCCACCAGCGCGCCTTCGGCTTTCTTGAGACCAAGGCTATCGGCGATGTCGGACGTCACCGGCTGGATCTGGACGCCAATCCATCCGCGGCTCACCGACCCTTTGTCCTTGAGCTGAGCGACAACACTCTTCACCGTATTCGCGGGAATCGAGAACGCAATGCCGACGCTGCCGCCGGACGGCGAGTAGATCGCGGTATTCACGCCGATGACATCGCCCTTCATGTTGAAAGCCGGGCCGCCGGAGTTACCCTTGTTGACCGGGGCGTCGATCTGGATGAAGTCGTCATAGGGACCGGTGCCGATGTCTCGGCCGCTGGCCGACACGATGCCGGCGGTCACCGAACCGCCAAGACCGAACGGATTGCCGACCGCGAGAACCCAATCGCCGATCCGCACCTTGTCGTCTGACAGTTTCGCAAACGGGAAACCAGAACCGCCCTCGACCTTGATCAGGGCAATGTCCGTACGCGGATCAGCCCCGATCACCTTGGCGGTGTAGGTCTTGCCGTCGTCGGTCGTGACTTCGACCTTTTCAGCGCCGTCAACGACATGGTTGTTGGTCACTGCGTACCCATCGGCCGAAATGAAGAAGCCGGAGCCCTGCCCTGTCACAAGGCCAGGGCCGCGCCGGCCGCGCATTCCTGGCGGCATACCATCCGGTCCGCCAAAGCGACGGAAAAACCTTTCCATGGGCGAGCCCGGCTGGAACGGCGAATCGTCCCCGCCAGCCACCGCCCTGTCCTTCATGCGGATCTTGACCGAAATCACCGACGGCTTCACCCGCTCGACGATGTCCGCAAATCCGATCGGCTGCGCGACCTTGCTCACGTCGGCGTTGACCTGCGCGTAGGCGGGACTTGTGAAGAAGTCGGCCTTGTCAGCGGAAGGGCTGAACCCGTAGACGGCTACGCCGACGCCCGCGACGACAGACGCCATCAACGCGAACCTCCGCGCGGTGACCCCAGAACGAACGGGCTTAAAGTGGGAGGACGGCAAGTCGGTCATGCGGATCTCCAAAAGACAGGTTTGATATAGTGCCGAAAATCAGCACTTCATGTCCCTGAAGATGGGTATTTGCACCTTACGGCGCGCTGACCAAGAAATTAATGTTTCGTAACAACGGCAAGCGCCTCGTGCGGCGGTTTGGCGCACACATCGCGAGCCCGCGAATCGAAAACCGGCTATCGGCTCAGGTCTTCGACCTCTCTTCTCCGGCAGGCCGCTCCATCGCCACCAGTTTCGCGAGCCGGGCTTCTTCTTCCTCGCTCAGTCGCGGCGGCGCATCCTGAGCGGCCTTCACCGCCTTTGATCGCCGCCGGCTGTATCCCCAAAGCGCCAGTCCGCCGCCGGCCAGAAGCAGCGGCGTCAGAAGCCAGAGCGGCAGCGTGCTCGTTTCGAAAGGCGGCTTCAGCAGGACGTAGTCGCCGTAACGGGCCACCAGAAAGTCCAGCACCTGCTGATTGCTGTCACCGGCGGCGATCCGCTCACGCACCAGCAGACGGAGATCCCGCGCCAGCGGCGCCGAGGAATCGTCGATCGACTGGTTCTGGCACACCATGCAGCGCAACCCGCGCGACAGGTCGCGCGCGCGCGCTTCCTGAGCGGGGTCTGTCATGACCTCATCCGGCTGCACCGCATGAGCGGAACACACCGCTACGAGCCCAAAACAAAGGACCGCGCCGAGAACAGGCAGCAACCTGCTCCGCGCCGTGAACCGTTTACGCAACGACGATAGGGCTTGCACGAGTCCACGCATGGCAGCCTTACTCCGCAGGCTGGAGCGCGCGGCGGCCGGCCTTCGCCGGTTTCGGCGCACCGACCCGCAAACGACGGTCTGACAGCGACAGCACGCCGCCGAAGGCCATCAGGACCGGACCGAACCAGATCAGCAGCACCATCGGCTTGTGATAGATGCGCACGGCGATCGATCCATCGGCGGAGGCGTCGCCGAGCGAGATGTAGAGCTGGCTCGCGCCACGCGTCAGCAGCGCCGCTTCCGTGGTCGAAGCCGCGCGCGTCGTGAAGTTACGCTTCGAGGGTATCATGACCGCGATCGGCTGCCCATTCCGACTGACGGTGAAACGCGCGATATCTTCGCGATAGTTGGATCGCTGCTGCTGCGTCGTGCCCTCGAATGTCAGACTGTAACCACCGACCCGAGCCACGTCGTTCGTCTTCATCGAGGCGATGTATTCGGTGTTCCAGGTGGTTTCGCAGACGATGCCTATCAGAGCCACTCCGAGGCCGGCATGGGCGAAAACCGTGCCCCAGGCCGAGCGAGGCAATCCTTTCGCGCGGCGCAGGGACACCGGCAGCGACGCCCGAAACAGGCTGATGCGCTCGGCGAGGTCGCTGAGGGCCCCAAGAATCACGAACACCGCCAGTCCGATCGCCAGCGGCGCGAAGGTGCCGCCGCCCCACGCCCACGCCCAAAGCACGGCCACCGCGATCACGCTGCCGACGCCGGCGGCGACCAGTCGTTGCGAAGCGCCGAGCAGATCGCCCCGCTTCCACGCCAGCAGCGGCCCGAACGGCACCGCGATCAGCAACGGGACGAACAAGGGCGCGAACGTCAGGTTGAAGAACGGCGCTCCGACCGAAATCCTGTTGCCGGTGATGACCTCAAGCGCCAGCGGATACAGCGTGCCGACGAATACGGTGGCGCAAGCCGTGGTCAGGAACAGGTTGTTGAGAACGAGCGCACCCTCGCGCGAGACCGGCGCAAACAAGCCGCCCTGCTTCAGAGCGGACGCACGCCAGACAAACAAGGTCAGGCTGCCGCCGATGAAGGTGCAGAGGATCAGCAGGATGAAGATGCCGCGCGTCGGGTCGGTAGCGAAGGCATGAACCGACGTCAGCACGCCCGAACGCACCAAAAAGGTGCCGAGCAGCGACAGCGAGAACGTCAGGATCGCGAGCAGGATGGTCCATACTTTAAGCGCATTGCGCTTTTCCATCACCACCGAGGAATGCAGCAGCGCCGTTCCCGCCAGCCATGGCATCAGCGAGGCGTTCTCGACCGGATCCCAGAACCACCAGCCGCCCCAGCCGAGTTCGTAGTAGGCCCAGTACGACCCCATCGCGATCCCGAGGGTGAGGAAGATCCACGCCACCAGCGTCCACGGCCGCACCCAGCGCGCCCAGGCGGCATCGATGCGGCCTTCGATCAGGGCGGCGACGGCGAAGGAGAATGCGATGGAGAAACCGACATAACCGAGATAAAGCATCGGCGGGTGCACCGCGAGCCCGATATCCTGCAGCACCGGATTGAGATCGCGCCCCTCCATCGGCGGGCTGGCGATCCGCGTGAACGGATTCGATGTCAGCAGGATGAACAGGTAGAACGCGGTCGCGATCCAGCCCTGCACCGCCAGCACATGGGCGCGCAGCGTCAGCGGAAGATTATTGCCGAACGCGGCGACCAGCCCGCCGAACAGCGCGAGGATCGTCACCCACAGCAGCATGGAGCCTTCGTGATTGCCCCAGACGCCAGTGATCTTGTAGATCATCGGCTTCAGCGAATGAGAATTCTGGAAGACGTTGAGGACCGAGAAATCGGAAACAACGTACAGCGTCGCAAGCGCGAAGAACGAAGCGCCGACGAACAGCAATTGCACCAGCGCGGTCGAGCGCGCGACGTTCATCAGCGCGCCGTCATTCCATCTTGCGCCGATGATCGGAACCACGGACTGGATCAGCGCGAGCCCGAGCGCCAGCACCAGCGCGAAATGCCCGGCCTCGGCGATCATTGCGACACCTCCTGCTTGCCGGAGGCCTCAGCAGTTCCGGCCGGCGCACCGTAATCGTCCTTCCAGTGCCCCTGCTTCTTCAGCGCGTCCGCGACCTCCTTCGGCATGTAGGTCTCGTCGTGCTTGGCCAGCACGGTATCGGCCTGGAACACACCCGAACCATCAAGCGCGCCCTCGGCGACCACCCCCTGCCCCTCGCGGAACAGATCGGGCAGGATACCCGTGTAGGCGACCGGGAGAGTCGCGCTTCCGTCAGACACCTTGAATGCAACGGCGAGATTGTCACCGCGAACCAGCGAGCCGGTCTGCACCAGCCCGCCTAGCCGGAAGCGTTGCCCCGGCTGAATATGCTTCTCCGACACCATCATCGGCGTCGAGAAAAACACGATGGAGTCGCGCAGTGCGTTCAGCACCAGCGCGGCCGCGATGCCGAGCACCACGAGCGCTCCGCCGATCATCGTCAAGCGCCGCTGCTTGCGAGTCATGTTTCACCACCTGCGCGCAAAGCAAATACCTCGATCATCCGTCTATCCCGAGCGCCTTGAACCCTTCGTTGAGCTGGCGCAACCCTGCTTCATTCTGCCCGAGCGCGCGGCGCGCGTCATCGCGCACGGCGCGCGACTTCTCCGGCTGATTGAGCACCATATAGGCGCGGGCGAGGCGCAGCCATCCCTCGACATCGTTGCCGTCCTGCTTCAGGCGCGCCGCCAGCCGGTCGACCATCGTGTGGATCATCGCGGAGCGATCGGATTCGTTCATATCGCTCGCCGCGGCCACCGCTTCTTCCGTCGGGCGAGGCGCGCCGTCCCCGAGCTGCGCCAGCGCTTCCTGCACGGTCGCACGCCATTCCGCATCCGCAGGCGCGTCCACCAGCAGGGCTTTCCAGATCTTCACGGCGTCGGCGCCGCGGCCATCCTGCTGCGCGGCCATTCCAAGGAAAAAACGCGCCTTCGCCTCCTGTGGGTCCAGGGCGAGCGCCCGCTCGAACTCCTTCTTCGCCTCTGCGGTCACGATGCCGTTGGCAGCCCCCGCGATCGCCGCCCCGAGATCGGCGCGGCGCGGCGCTGTCTCGCCTTCATACGTGATGACGTTGCGGTAGGCGCGCGCCGCGCCATCGAAGCGGCCGAGTTTCGCGAGCACCGGCGCCAGGACGGTCCAGCCCCGGCCGTCGGCGGGATTCTTCTCCAGGTGCGATTCGACACGCGCCACGAGGCTGTCGAGGGATTGCGATGCATCGGCGGTTTGAATGCGCGCCGCGAGGGGGAAATCGGGCAGTTGGGGCGATCCCAGAGGGAGGTAGGTCGCGAACGCCAGCAACGGGATCCCCGCCAGCGCGACCACCGCCACCGCACGGCGCAGCCAGAGTTTCGAATCCGGGGGCTGATGGCGTTCCGCGTCAGCTGCCTCCAGGAGCCGCCGCCCGATCTCGACCCGCGCCGCGGCCGCCTCCGCCTCGCCGATCAGGCCGGCGGCGGCATCGCGCCCGACCTCGGCCAGTTGGTCGCGGTAAACCGTGGTCTCGCTGCCGCCCGAGGTTCGCCGACTGCCTGACCGACCGAGAGGCCACAGCACCGCGAAAGCCGCACCGGCGGTCATCAGCGCGAACACAAACCACAACGTCATCTCATCAGGGTTCCATCTGGTAGCGGCGCCGGGAGCGGCCATTCAACGGCCGGGTTACATCACGACTGGAATACGGACGCAATTGACAATTGCGGCACAATTGTCGGCAAGCATCCACAACCGCATGATTTAATGGCGTTTATCGGAAATGCGCCTGCCCGCTCACCCTGCCCGCGACGATTTGCGTTCAGCCGTGAGCGCGTGGTCCGCCGCCCGGCTCATCAGCGACGAGTAATCCTGGCCGAATAGCACCTCGCAAAACCGGATCACCGCCTTGACCTGCTGCTGCCGGAACGCCCGCACGCGCTCATCACCGTTGCGAAGCGCTTCGACCAGGGTTTCGGCGGTCCGCTCGACGTAATGCTGCAAGTCCGAATAGGTGCGCGTTGTGACTTCGTTGATGGCGAGTTCACTGGCGTAGGTCCGGCATACGGCGACGAAATCGATCAATGCGGCGGTTTCCTCGACCTCGATCGGGTCGAGTTTTGCACCGGCTGGAATGTCCTTGTCGGGCCGCTGACGCAAAAGACGCCGCACACGGCCGGCGACGCCCTCGATCTCCGATTGCAGAACCTCGGAAATATCGACCCTGATCGCCGCGAGCTGACGCCCCCAGCCGGAATCGGTTCGGATATCAAGCTCGGTCCTTAGCCCGCGAACACCGTCGTGCAAGGTCTTCAAATACTGGGAGACATTCTCGAACCGGCCGCGCCGGATATCGGCTCGCAGAACGGCCGACGTCTGCGACAGATCGTCGAGCGCCATCTTGACGGCCACGCCATAAGGCGTCGCCGCCACGCGTATCTCATCGTCCGAACCCGCGACCTGAACCGCGAGGCGGATGATCTGCCACGGTGCCGACAGGCGCTGCATCACCAGCGACAACGCAAACGGCAAGGCCGCCGGCGTTTGCAGGGAAGGAGCATTGAGCGCCGTCATCAGGGAGGCGATCTGCGGCTCGCCGAAGACGGACAGAAAACCCGGCAGCCGGATATTCAGGGTGTCGAGGGCTTCGCCCGCTTGCAGAACCGCTGCGATCGCGGGCAGATCTTCAACGACGCCGGGAGCGCCGATGCGGCCAAGCGTCCGCTGGCGGTTGATATCGGAACCATCCGTGAGGATTCGCTGGATGGCGGCTGCCGCCACCGGCTGGAAAGCCCGCGCCGCCGCCTCGATCCCGGACGCCAATCCGGTCTCAGCCGCCAGCACGGCCTCGAACGCGCGCGCGGTATCCGGCGCGCCCTCGCGCTTCAGCCACAGCCAGACTGGCATGAGCGAACTGCGCCGGATCTGGCCCGAGCGCGGCACGACACTGTCTTCCACGAGAAACGGGTCGAGAGGACGGAACAGATATCGGGCCGGGTCTTCACCCCGCTGCCCGCTGTCACTCGACCGGGGGCCAATCCGGCGCAGCTCCCCGAGAACGAGGTTCGCGACCGTAGCGTCTTCGCCGCGCTCCACCGCGCGCTCGAACTCCCGCATCAACAACGCCTGCGATTTCGGCGGAAGCTGCGCAAGATAGTCCTTCAGCCGTTCGATCGAGGTCTGGTCCATGCACGCACATCTTCACGCGAACGATCGCGCGGACACCGGAAAGCCCGTAGCGCCTCATATCAGAGGCCGCCTTAAGGATGCGTTGCGCCAGGCCGGAGGAGTTTCAAGACAACAGGATACCGGCTCGCGCCAAGAAAACAGGTCAAATCAGATCGCAATCCCGCTTCGGATTTCATCAAGAGCGGAGAGGACTCATTCCATGCCTGAATACTGATCAGTGAGGCTTTGATTTGATTCAAATTTTGCGGCATTAACAATCAGCCGGTCGCGGCCCAGCGCCCGTCAGCGTTCCGGCAAGCGGTTCTGCGCACGGTCTGGAGTTGACCGGCAATCGTGACGGTGTGGGAGTAGCCGCGGCATGTCGCACCCTCCACCTCATATTCCGGTCCGGCGACGATATTGCCGTGACGGCCGCTATCGGGATTGCGCCAGGTAATCGGCGCGCCCGGCGCACCACGCTCAAGCGCATCGATCTGCGCCTGATAGGCCAGCCGACGGTCGTTGCCATCCAGGGCAGAACCGAGTTTCGGTCCGATCAATCCACCCAGCGCCGCGGCCGTCGCGGGACCGGTGGCCTCTTCCCAAAAGCCGGCGAAAGCCGTCAGGCCGGGAGCGTCAGGGCCGCTGGAACCCGTCGTGTCGCAACCGCCGAGAGCGAGCGTCACCGCTACGGCAACCAGCAGCACGCTCGTCTTGCTCACGCTCCCCCGGCGCCTTTCGCCGGACGGATTCCGCATTCGATTGCACGGGAGTGGGTGATGAGGGCGGGACTGCGACATGGGACGACCGGCAAACCGGGGCTCAAGCTGACGGCAGCAACAGTTCGGCGCGCAATCCGCCGACCGGCGCGGTATCCAGCGTCAGGCGACCGCCATAGAGGGCTGCAAGATCGGTGACGATCGACAACCCCAGTCCGGATCCCGGCTTGGTCTCGTCAATGCGGCGGCCGCGTTGCGAGGCCTGCATCCGTTCGGCATCCGACAATCCCTGACCGTTATCATCGACGATAATGTGCAGCATCGCAGGCTCAACTCCGGAAGGCGGACGGACGGACGTGCTGATGAACACCCGCGAGTGCGCCCACTTGCAGGCATTGTCTACAAGATTGCCGACCATCTCCTCAAGATCCTGGCGTTCGCCGCGGAATTTCGTCCCCGGACTAACGTCGACGTCGATCGTGATATCGCGATCGCGGTGAATTTTCTCCATGGTCCTGCGCAGCGCCTCGACGACAGGCGCGACATCCGTCACCGTTCCAATGACGGTGAGCCGTGCAGCCAGGCGGGCGCGCTCCAGATGATGAGCGACCTGATTGCGCATCATCCCGGCCTGTTCGAGCATTTTGGCGGCGAAGGGATCGCGCTCGTGCGCGCTGGCTTCGTTGATGATAACCGAAAGCGGCGTCTTGACCGCGTGCGCGAGGTTGCCGACGTGGGTGCGGGCACGCTCGACGATCTCCCGGTTGGCATCGATCAGCGCATTGGTCTCCCAGGCAAGGGGGGCAATCTCCACGGGGAATTCGCCTTCCAGTCGCTCCGCGCGGCCGGACCGGATGTCGGCGATCGCGTCCGAGATCCGTTTCAGCGGCGCAAGGCCGAACCGCACCTGAAAGATCGTGGTGAGAAGCAATCCGATCGTGAGCGCGGCGAAGGTGCCGCCAAGGTAATAGTCAAAGGCTCTCGTTTCATCGAAAATTTCCGAGGCGTCTCCGGCCACGGCGACACGGAACTTGCCGTCGGCGCCGAGATCGACCGGCCGCTCCGCCATGCGGAGGATTTGCCCTTCGGGCCCGTCGACATATCCGGCGCGGACTCCGGACGAGGACAGCGCAATGCCCTGATCCACGAGCTTCGGGAGCTTCTTGTCCCATAGCGAGCGTGATGCGCGGGTTTCCGCTTTGCCCGGATCGGTACGGTCGACCTCCCAATACCAGCCTGACAAGGGCAGATCGAACAGCGGCTCACCGAGCGACTGGAACTGACGGTCATCCGGCTCGTCGGGCGCCGTCACTTCGGCGATCAGGGTGCGGAGATAGAGATTGAGGCGGCGGTCGAAGGCACGCTCGGACGCCGAGCGATAGACCGAAGACAGCACCACGCCCGTCACGAGGAGCACGACCACGACCCACGCGGTCGCCGACAGGAACAGCCGCGTCGCCAGCGAATTGGAACGGAAGCCTAGAAATTCCCTAACGCGCATCTGCCGGCGGCGTGAGCAGATAGCCGAGCCCGCGCACCGTCTGGATGATATCGACATCCAGCTTCTTGCGAATACGGCCGACAAAGACTTCAATTGTGTTGGAGTCGCGATCGAAATCCTGATCGTAAAGATGTTCGACCAGTTCGGTGCGCGACACGACCCGGCCGATATGGTGCATGAGGTAGGCCAGCAGCCGGTATTCATGCGACGTCATCTTGATCGGATTGCCGCCGACGCTGACGCGGCCCGTGCGGGTATCCAGCGTCACCGGCCCGCAGGTCAGTTCGGAGTGGGCGTGTCCCGTGCTCCGTCGCAGCAGCGCGCGCATCCGCGCCAGGATTTCCTCCAGATGGAAGGGTTTCGCGACATAGTCATCAGCGCCGGCGTCGAACCCCTGCACCTTGTCGCTCCAGCGATCCCGCGCGGTGAGGATCAGGACCGGCATGGTGCGCCCCCCGCGCCGCCAGGCTTCCAGCACGGAGATGCCGTCCATTTTCGGCAGGCCGATATCCAGCACCACCGCGTCATAAGGTTCGCTGTCCCCGAGGAAATGGGCCTCCTCGCCGTCAAACGCGCGATCGACCACGTAGCCCGCGTCGGTCAGCGCGGTCGTGAGCTGACGATTGAGATCGGGATCATCTTCGACGACGAGAAGGCGCAAAGCGGGCTCCTGATTCCTCCCGTTAAGATGAACCGTCGCCGCGTGAATGGCAAATGAACGCGAGTGTCCCGGCAATGAAGCGAACTTCCGAACCACCACACCAAGAACCCGCTTGCGCCTTGTTTCCGCCCGAAGCAGGCCCGCCTGCACCGGACACCGAACCGCCGTTACGTCGTGGTCGAGCCGTCGTCGGGCGGCAGCGGACTCAGGAACAGGTCCACCTCGGCGTTGATCCGGGCCAACACCGCATCAATCTCTTCTGCGGTGGCGTTCTTGCCGCCGATCAGGCCGGCGATGGCCTGAATATAGGGGATCGATGACACCACACCCCGTTCAATCGCGGGCGCGACCTTGATGATGGCGTTGACAATGGTTTCAGCGGCTGTGAGGCCGGCTGAGACGTCTGCTGCGGTGACCATGCGCTATGCTCCTGAGGCGAGGATGTGCTGAACGACGATCAGCGCCGACCGCGCCGCCGCGAGCGCGTTGGTGATGTCGACGGACGGATAGGCCTTCTGCAATGCAACCAGATTGTTCACGGCGAGGCGCGCCTTGCGCATGGCCGCTTGCAGTCTTTCGATCACTGACCGTTTGGCGCAGATGTTGGCCACCCCCGGCCCGGTTCCGGTCCGGCAAAGCGGCAGCGCCCTGTAGGCGTTCGCGGAATTCACCGCGACGCCGAAGGCGTTCTGAATGCCATACACCGTATTGAGAGCAGCAGGGCTGTTAAGATTCAGCGAGGGCAGCGCGACGGTCTGGCAGCCCGCCAGCGTCAGTCCGCAGACGACCGCTATCGCGGCGACAGGTTTTCGCATGGATGGTGGCCCCTGTTGTCCGGATTACTTGACCGCGCCGGTCGCGGCGCTGACGGTGGGCACGTCGGGACGCGCGGCGGTGGCCGAGCGAACCGCCTTGGTGTCGGCCTTGACGTAAAGCCCCCATGCCACCGTAAAGAGCGTGCCGATCGCGCCGATGATGCTGGTCACCTGATCTGCCGTGACCCATCCCTTGCCGGTAGCGAAGCTTCCGGCCGCGATCAGCAGATAGCGCACGATCTGCCACACCGAATCCGATGTCATGTCTTGTCTCCAATAATGTCTTTGGGGATTGCGCGAGACCGTCGCGCGGCGGTCGTTCCAGAGCATGATTCCGAAAAGCGGGAATCCGTTTTCGGAAAAGATCATGCGCAAACAAAAATAAGCGACGAGTCGGATTCAACGCAGTTGAACAGACTCTAGTGAACTCCAAGGCTGCGCTTCCATCGCGCAAGCCATGCCATGCGATCCCGCAGCCCGATGAACCCACCGTTCAGCCGCCTCGTGACGCCGCGCACGTCGTCCCTTCGGGCGAACGGAAGACATCCGCAGTTGACGAAATCCGCGACGCCGCATCTCAGAAAATGCGCCGGCTCGTTCACCAGGTCGGGATGCGTCACGACATCGAGGCCGGTCGAAGCCGCCAGGCGTGCATAGCCTTCGCGTCCGGTCGTCTGCACGGCGCCGCGACCTCGGAAATTCCAGCCGTCGTCGGAGCCGGCGCGATTGCCCATGCGGCCGTTGTAGACTTTATTGGCGAGCGAACGCGGATTCTGCGCGTAAGGCGCGGCGCTGGACACGTTCGGAAACCGCGAGGGCCACACCTGGGTCATTCGGCGTGCCGAATAGTTCAGGTTCTCGGTCACAACGGTCCCGGCCCCGCATTCATGGCTGATCTGAGCCATGACGTGCGCAATCAACAGCGGCGTGGCGATCTCGTATTCATCGAATATAGCCGGCGCTGTTGTCGTGATGCTCTCGACCAGCCCTTCAATTCTGCTATTGCCGGGCGGCCAGAGCTTGCGGAGCGCCGCTCCGAACTCGGGCATGGCGGGAGCGTTCGCGGCCAAGGCTGCGTTGGGCATTGAACAGGATCCTTTTGGCTATTGAGGGGCTTTCTCGAGCTGGTTGCGGGTGTTATAGGTCACTTATTTGGGGTTGAGATGAACTCGGACTATATTGCTGTCAGCAAGACACTGGCCGGTTTCGCACCCGGAGATATCGTTGCTCTCCGATCAGGGGGGCCACGAATGACAATCTTGGCCGTGATGGGAGATGAAGCCGAGTGCATCTGGTTTATTAACGGTGAGATGACCAAAGCGACGATCCCATTTCATGCGCTTCGGTACCTAGACCTGATCGGGATTGTTTGTCGGTGGTTTACAAGCGATTAGCGATCGACCGTTCGCGCCAGAGTCTGATCAAACTGCGTTGAATCAGACTCCAGCCTTAACTTTTTGATCGAGCATGATCCGATCCGAAAACCGGTTTCCATTTTTCGGGAGCACGCTCTAATACCAGATCGTCGCGCTCAGGCCGGACCGGGTCGGACCGCTGGCGCTGGTGAACAAGGCATTGGTCCCGCCGTACTCGATCGCCTGCAGGTAATGGAAACCAAGACCCGGATACCCGGAATAGTTCGCCACGCATGAAATCTGATTGTTGTTGCCCGCCCCGAAGTACGTCGTGAAGCTCGTCGCATTCGCTGCGATCGCGTTCGTCGCGTCCAGTGCGATGCTGATGCCAACCTGAACGGCGCTCGACGTCGAAAAAGCCAGGCTTGCATAACTCGCCCGGACTCCATCCTCCACCAGGCCACATACCAAGGCGATCCGGTTGCCGACACTGTTGTTCGCCGCGCGCCACGCCGCACTCGTATGAGCCCAGCCCGCTGTCGAATCCTGCACGAAAAGCTGCGCCGGCCGCCGGTTGTACATATTCCACAGACCAACGACCGCCGCACCGCCACCCGATGCCGACGCACCCGGGATGAACTCAAGTTGCGACGAACCATTGCTCCGGGTGGTGCCGACATACGTGCCGCGCGAGGCGGCGGGGCCGTTGGTGATGCTGGCATTGTTCAACAGGACACCGTCGACCATGGTCAACGCGGTCCCGGCGCTGCGTGTCGTATCGTCGGTCCAGTCCGGACCATGACTGAGCCGCAGCGTTCCGTCGTCGCTCCAGACAAACCAGTCATTGACCTTGCCGACGCCGATCGCGGCCGGGCTTTTCGCCGTGTCCGTGGTCGCGACGGACAGTTCGGGAAATGCCGTCGGCACCATCTCAGTGCCGTTATAGACCGGAATCCGGTTGCCTTTGTAAGGCGTGTAATAAAGCGTGGTCTTCGCGCTCTGCGTCGTCGTCATCACCGGCACGCCGCTCGCAAGCGTCAAGCGACCTTGCGGCGGAGAGACGAAGCCGCCCACGGAAGTCCCCGCCCCGGCCATCCCGCCCGCGATCGCCTGCCAGCGCGCGGCGGTGCCGTCGTAACGCAGTATCACGGCCTGCTTCGCCGACATCACAAGGCTGTCGTTGAGCGAAAAGCGATTTGATGCGGACGACGATGCACTTTCATTCAACAGCGTGACCGGCTGGCTGCCCACGTTGATGACGGTGAGACAACGCCCTTCGCCCCCGCCTGCCAGACCCGAAATGCCGCGCGGTGCGTCCGCGCTGATCTGCAGAACCGAAGCGGCCGCGAGTCCCGCCGGAGCATAATCGTCCTGATCGGCGGTGATTTGCGCCGACGAGATCACACCAGTGAGCGACAACCCGCGTGGCAGCGTGACGTTGCCGGTGTCCTGATCGATATCGAGGGCCTCGATCCAGCCTGAGCCGTCCGCCGACACCTTAAGCTTGAAGGTGTCCGCGCCGACCAGGCCGAATTCAGCCCGCCCCGAAAAGCCGTTCGAGAAAAACACTGACGCGGTGTTGGCCGAACCCTCCTTCGAGACCTGAATCCGCACATCGCCGGTGCCGCCATCGACAGTTTCGATAGCGGTAAACAACGCGTCGTTGGATTTGACCGTCAGCAGATTTGGAGCGCTGGCAGCGGCGTTGACGCCGAGCTGCGCAACGCTGTCGAGCGACGCCGCGCCGCCCGCGCCCTGCCACGCGGCACCGTCAAACACGAACAGGCTTTCATCCGCCGCCGACCAGATGCACCATCCCGCCTTCGGCGTAAGGAACGCCCAGGCGCCGTCCTGCCAGGTCGCGATCGCATCATCTTTTCCGGCCCAGTCGCCGGTCGCCCCGCTTGCGACGACGTACCGTTCACCTTCCGCCGGGCTCAAAGGCGGCGTGGTGAGAGTCAGATCGAGGACGCCGATCTGGATCGCCGCGTCGAGTATGCGCAACGCTTCATTGTGCGTGACGTGCTTCTGGGCCTGGCTGCCGTCGATATACGGCAACCCGAGATTCGGTGTGTCTGTCATGGCAACTCAGAGGGTGAGAGTGAGTTCAGCGGGATGACCGGCGCCGACGGTCGCGGATAGCTGCGCGACGCGAAGATGCAGGCTTGCCTGAGGCGCGCCGAAATCCGCCAGTTCATCGGCATCGGAGTAAAACGCTCCGGGCGTGCTGCACGCGATGCTGCGTACGATCGCGCCGCCTGACAGAATGTCGAGCGTGTACGCTTCGACATCCTCGCCCAGCGGCACTTCGACGCCCCAGCCATCGCCGTCGATGCGCGTCCGGCGAATCCACGAGATACGAACGCCGCCGCTCTCGCGAAACGCTTTCACATGCACCGGCGACAGCGGCAGCAGAGCCGTCGCGCGCGGCGTCACCGTCAGCGCGACGGCCGTGGGATCGTCATGATTGCGGCCGGCGGCAGCAAACCGCACCATGATCGGACGATCCACCGCATTCAATCCTCTCGCCAGCGGCGCAAGACGCGTGTCGAGCAGGACGAAGGGCGCGCCCGGCGGCAGCACATCGGCGATGGCATGGTCGCTGCCAGCCTGTCCGCGCAGCAGGCGCGACAATTTATAAATGCCGCTGTCCACCAACTCCGCATGGGCAAACTGCAAAACCTCCCAGTCACCGTCCGGGTTCTGCATCGCCGCCGCGTTGGCCCCGGCGAACACGTGGCCATCCGACACCGACGAGAGCGCTCCGCCGTAGAGGCGCACGCGCACGGCGTTGCCACGATCCCACCTCCCCGACGGCCCCGCCGGCAGCGGGTCGAGCGTTTCGCCCGATGTCGAGGGCGCCGGAATGATCGCGGCCGGCTGAAAACCTGCGCCGTCGAATGAGGTCCAGGCCGTCACCGACGACGGCCAGGGCTTTGCGAAGACCGCGAGCCGGGTCAGGATCGGCGGCTCCGATGGTTCGATCATCGGCAGATCGAGCACCGAAACCTGAACCGGCCCGAGCGCCGCCGGAATCGCGGGTCGCGTCGGCCGCGGAACAGACAGCGGCACGGAGAAGACTTCGGGATCGATGCTACGGGCGGTGACCTGCCGTGCTTCGGCATCGAGCAGCGCGCTGATTTCGAACAGCCGCCGTCGCCCGTTGACCGTCACCGCGATCACATCGCCCGGCGTCAGCGACAGGCATTGCGGGCCGAGCGAGAACGCGGCGCTTTCACGGCCCGCCCACAAGTCCTGAAGCCAGATCTCGGCCCGGCGCGCCATCGCCGCGTCATCGCCGACGACGGCCAGATCGGAGTGAACGCTTCGGTTCGATCCGCCGGCCAGACGCCGTGACGTCACCGCGGATCGCCTGTAATCCACCGTCCCGTCGGTAAAACTGAAGCGCGCTTCGCGCGGCAGTTCGGTTTCCTGCGCGCGCGTGAGCTGCGCCAGCCCGCCGCCATTCGTCAGCACCAGGTCGCCTTCCGCGAATTCCGCGACCGGCGCGCCGCCCCGCGAAACGAAGCGCAGCGTTCCGTCCGCCGTGGACGCATCGAAAGCGTAAGCCCCGGCAAGCGGTTCGATCATGGCCCGCGGCGACATCGGCCGGTCGACCACGTAGCCGTCGCAAGCTTCGCGCAGCGCCGAGGTGTCGGCGCCGGTGACGCCGCTATCGGTGAGCAGCGCCTGCACCAGCGCATCCATCGGCGCTGCGCCGAGACGGCCGGTGAGCCAGTGCCCGGTCTGCCAGTTCGGTCCGTCGCTCCAGACCTCGGTGGCGGCGGGAAACGCCGGATAGGGTCGCGCGTCCCAGGTCCAAAGGTAGATCGCGGACGGCTCGATCATGCGCCGCCCGTAGATCGAAGAAACGGGATTATCGGCATCCGCCGCGCCGAACGAGGGATCCAGCTTGCCGAGCAGCGCTTGCAGATAGCGGCGCTGCATCAGATCGTCACGGCTGCCGCTCGAAAAATACGGCAGGTAGTTTTCCGAGGATTTGGGATCGGGAAACACGTTCGGCTGGTTGGCGCCCTTGTCCACCGCCGGGCAGCCGACCTCGGTCAGCCAGACCGGCTTGCTTTGCGGCACCCACGCGGTCGGGCTTGAAAGCTCGACACCACCGACCCGCTCATGATGCGCCGACGACCACCACGACCTGATATCCTTGACGCGGAACGTCCACGGCTTGCCGAGCCCGTCGGTGATCGGCGTGCGGGTCTGCGCGGCGCGCGCTACACTATCCGTGTAATACCAGTCGAACCCCTCGCCGCCATAGACGTTGCCCGCGAGATAGCCGAGATCGTAGGTCGAGGCCGCGATGTCGAAGTCGAGATGCCCGGCCTCGTCGCGCCAGTCCGCGAGCGGCATGTAGTAGTCGATCGCCACGGCGTCGATCGCGCTGGACGCCCACAACGGATCGAGCGGAAAGCGGACCTCGGACGCGCCGGCGTCAACGACATCCGCGCCATACTCGGTCCAGTCCGCGCCGTAGGTCACGACCGTCGATGAGCCAACGATGGATTTCACCTCCGCCGCAAGCGTCACCAGCGCATCGACGGCAGGATAGACGCCGGCCCCCGAGCGCACGCGCGTCAGCGACCGCAATTCCGAGCCGATCAGGAACGCGTCGGCGCCGCCGGCGGATACGACGAGGTTCGCGTAATGCAGGATCATCCTGCGATAGTTCCAGCTACCACCGGTGAAGAAACTGGCGACCTGCGCCGCCGCCGTCGCCGTGCCTTGCGGCGAACCCGGCTGCCCCGGCGCGGGATCGCAGGTGATGCGGCCACGCCACGGATAGGCCGGCTGCGACGAGGCTCCGCTCCACGGATCGCTCAGGCCATTACCGGCGGGAAGATCCATCATGACGAAGGGATAGAACGTGACCTTGAGGCCGCGCGCCTTCAACTCCGCGATCAGATGCCTCACGCTGGCGTCCGAGGGCGTACCGCCGAATGCCGGACGACCGTCGACCTGCGACACCACATAAGCGCTTCCCCGCGTCACCCCGGCCACCGACCAGTCGCCGCCGCGCGTGATCTTGCCCGCGCTGTCGACGCCGGGACGCACGACGCAGCTTCCGGCGCGGAGGTCCGATCCGAACCACGCCACCACCACGGCCACGCTTTCGAGATTCGGGCACGCGCCTTGCAAATCGTCGAGCGCGGCGATCACGTCGGATTCAGCGTTCGCCACATGCCTGTTTTCCGGCACCGACTGACCCGGACCGGTCGATCGCGTCATGGCGGACGGCTCATAGCCGAACTCGGTGGTGCCGGGGATCAGCGTCATGGCGCGGACCATCCGTTCGAGCTGGCCGATGGGACGGATGATCTCGAACGAGAGCTGCGGAATGCGGTTGCCGAATTTCGCCAGCGGCATCCGCTCGAACACGACATAAGCGAGCCCGCGATAGGCCGGCGCGCGGCCCGCTCCTTCCTTTGCGACGATCAGATCATCCGGAGCCTGATCCTCGGTGCCGCGATGGACACGGAAGGTGAGCCCGGAAACATCAAGCGGACTGCCGTCGGCCCAGATCCGCCCGACACGGCCGATCACGCCCTCGCAAAGGCCGACCGCGAAGTTGGCGAAATAGCTGTAAGTGGTGGTCGTGGTGCTCGGTCCGCTGAACAGGCCGCCGCCCTTGCCGCCGGACGACGAGGTTTCGCTGTTGACGACCTCTTCCAGCCGCGTCGCCCAGATCACCTGGCCCGACAGTCGCGCGCGACCATAGACGCGCGGAATCGGCGCACCCTCCGTGGAGGCCATCACATCGAGATCGGCGAGACGCGGACCGACGATCGTCCGGTTGCCGGGCCCGAACAGCTTGCGATCGACGGCGTTGCCGATCAGCGCGCCGGCGAGACGCCCGGCGATCGCGCCGGCCGGCCCGAACAACGCGCCCGCGGCGCCGCCTGCGACGGAAAGAACCAGCGCTGCCATCAGTCCGAGACTCCGGGAAAACGAAATGCGTAAGCCAGCCGCCGCCGCCACCACGGCGCGATCGCGATTTCGCAGACGGCCGCGCCGTCATGCGCATGGACCATGGCGTGCTCGCTCGATGCGATCGCGACATGTTTGGCGACGAATCCGTCACGCCACCGGAACAGCAGCACGTCGCCGGCCCCGAAGCCGTCGCGCGCGACGGGAACGAGATGGCGCAGCGCCGCCGCGGCCAGCGTCTCGTCGCCTTTTGCCTCGGCCCAGTCCGGCGCGTAGGGCGGCGGCGTTTCCGGCTCATCGCCGATGCAGTCGCGCCAGACGCCGCGCACCAGGCCGAGACAGTCGCAGCCGACGCCCTTGAGCGAGGCCTGATGCCGATAGGGCGTGCCGATCCAGCCGCGGGCCTCCGCGACGATGGCCGCGCGGGATGTATGAGGGAAGGTCACGAGGCGGCTCCTTCACAGCGCCTTGCTGCCGTTGCCGTTATCGGGCGAACCCGGCAGCGGATAGCTGACGACGAAATCGTTGCCGGGAATTTGCGGGAAGCCCCGAAAATTATTGGTGTTGGCGAAGCGGTCGCGGCAGGTCGCGAAACTCTTGTCGCAACCTGCGGTGACCACGAAGCTGTCGCTGACGGCAATCGGCTCCGGCATCGCCCGCCACAATGACAGGCGCACCACGCCCGCGACCACGCGGTGCTGCTTGACCTCGATCGCGAGGCCGGCGTTGGCTCCGCCGGTCCAGTTCAACCGCCCCGCCGTGAACCAGCCGGCGGCAAGGCCGGAAAGGCCGGAAACGGCAAGGATCGACGTTCCCTCGACGGCCGTGACCGTCCCGCTGCGGCGAAAGGTCGAACTGGCCAGATCGACACGGCATTTCCCGTCGCCGAGATCGACACCGCACCGCGCGGTGAACAGGCGTCCGCTGTCCTGCGCCAGCGCGTCCGCGAGTCCGCGCAGCTCCGCCGTGAACGCGGACCCCTCGCGCCGGACCTCTCCGATCGTGCCGCGCGCGATCAGGATCCTCAGCGAGATATCGCTCCAGTCGACCAGCCAGGTCGCGACCGCGGCGGCATCGTAGCGGCCGGCGGCAAGATCGGCCTCGCTCAGAGAATCGTCCGAGAACGCGCCCGATATCTCGGCGCCATCGACAGCGAGATCGAAGCGGCTGGTGGCTTCTGAGGCGGTGAAGCCGGTGGCGGCGCGGCACACGACGCCGCCGATCGTCAGATCGCGGTCGTGATCGGTAAAGCCGAGCACGACGCCGTCGCGCCGCGTCACGATCCAGCAGCGCGCCAGCGTGGTTGCGCCGGAGTTAAGTTTTGCCTGAAGCGCGGAGGGAATGCTTCTCACGGGAGGATCTCCACCAGCGGAATTTTCGGAATAGCTCCGGCGGCGAAGGTCGCGAGATCGACTTCGAGATAGTCGGTGTCGAACCGCACCGGCACGTCGAACTTGAATCCCGCGGTGACCGCCGCTCCCGGCGGCGGCGTGTGC
>JAANMX010001514.1_pt1 | contig 26216 bp, 22 predicted proteins | sample 7279681 | NCBI WGS metagenome assembly JAANMX01 (sample SAMN14094542, study PRJNA606508) | bioreactor metagenome | isolation source: A lab-scale SPAN reactor treating ammonium-rich wastewater day 351 | place: Ireland: Galway | collected 2018-01-01
TTCGAGAGGGTTCACAAGATGGCTGCATAACCTATTGAACGTGAAAGACTTTTTTGGAAAGTCTCAAAAAGGCCATGTCATTCGAGTGCGATGGCCCTGGGGGGCGGAACGTCGTCGGTTGACGTCAAGATTTTCCCGAATCATGCAGGTGTATATACAGACACGCCAAGCCCAGGCCCTGGCCAAAGTCAATCTTCGGTCGAAGGCATCGTTCAGGTGATTGGTGTCAGACCTGACCTGCTTAACGAATTCAAGCGAAAAGGTATCTGCAAGGATACGCCGCAAGAATGGAGACAGATTCTCTCCTGCAGAGGGAATCCATGCCCTCCGAAGGAAGATGACAGCGTAGCGACAATTTCGACAAATTCTAATGTCGGTGTAGGGGACATTGGGCGAGCGGAACCGCGATTGAAGACGCCGCCATCGGGTGCTGGTTTTGGGCAGTAAGTCGTTCGGTGCAATGACGCCCAACCCTTCATTGCAGCGGACTGCGTTCGGCGGCCGCTGAATTCGGACGTTGAGTGACCGCTTCTCACCGACACCGATGGCAGCAGTGGGTCGAGACGACTCGTCGGCGAGCGGCAGCTTACGGGAAGCGAATATCCAGCGGCGGCTTTCCGGCGATGAACCCGAGTAGGCGTCGGTCGCAGACCGACCCAGACCGGGCATCCGGACTTCCCCGAAGTCGCCGCTGAGCACAGGGGTCTTCTGTGAGTTTCGCTGCCACGAAGCTCCCGTTCGTGACCTCACGACTCCGGCCAGAAGCGGACAGTGGCCGTTACATTTCACTTGCCGATCGATGGTGTTCGTCTATGTTGAATTCAGGACATGACGACGGACTCATGCCGGTCGAAAGAATGTAGTGAAACCTCGGCGCAGCAAGAAGACATCGTCCATCTGGATGCGCTACGGTCGGTGAGTTTTGGCGTTGCGGGATTTGCCGCACTGTTAGTAGGAGAAGAAGAGGCACCAAACCCCGATAGATTGCTAATTTTTTTAGTTTCTTCGGGCAGGTTGGTGTCCGATATTACGGAGCGGAGGCCATATTGCGCAGCAGTGCAGTGGCCCGAAAACAAGGTTGGGCGTCAGCACTTTGCCGCCGTGCTGTCACTCCCTTTAAACCGACGCGGCCTACGGGATGATAAGCAATCATGAATGCAGAACCACGTCGTACCTTAATGGCCTTGCTTGGGTTGGTCGGCGCTCTTTCGTCGCCATACGTTCTTGCCGATGAACTTGTTGTAAGAGCATTCCATTTAGATAGAGTCCGTGAGCCCAAGTCGCTCGCGAATACGGTCCAAGAATGCTTGAACAATCCGATATGTAAGAACGCCATCAGCGCTGCGGCTACTTCGATGGGAGTTCCGCCCAATGCGGTGAAATTTGCCAGTGCTGTTACGACAGTCGCACACGTGGCGGGGGGAACAGAGGATGACGAGCAGAAATTCGACTGGTGGGCTCCAAGCGGATACCAACTGTGCAGATTATCGATCGATGTAGTTAGCACAGTGCCTGCTGACAGCAGTGGCGCACTCTTAGATGTGTCGTTTGAACAGAAAAAGAATCACGTCGTAACGTATGTTCCTATCCAGAGCCTTGGGCGCGGGAGGGCTTGGGTGGAAGCAGACATGGTTGCTACCTATGTGAGTGACGCCGCAGCCAACGCGCGGCGTAACGACGGCACTTGCGCTCCACTCAACCAAGGCAACCCCCCGCCCTGGGTTTATCGGTGTCGCGGGACGGGAGGCGACGGTCAAGGGCGGGAGGCGTGTGGTTCTCTGAGGTACTGACTATTCTTTCGCCGAATCGTCACGGCGGAACATTGCGGTGAAGGCGCGGCTTCACCGCTGGGGCGCTACGCCGCCAAAGCCGGCGTAGCGCCCCTCACCTTAGACGTTGAATGACAGCATTCCCTGAATGCTGAACGGCAGCAACGGGTCGCGAGCTGTCATCTTCTTCGAATACAGCCGAACATGGCGCCCAGTGACAGTGACCGAAAACTGGAGAACGATGACACGCAGGGCATCCATTTCTGAGTGGATCTGTCACGCAAATTAGTGTTTCGATCAAATATCATCGCCGAGAAGGAGAACCACCAATGAAGCTCGCAGGCTCGTTTATCCCGCGCATTCTCCTACTCACCATGATGCTGGCGGCGCAGGCCGTAACTGCCGCGCCAAACTCCTGCGAAGCGATACATTTCAAAGCGGGAAGCTTCTCGGCGACGGTGCGGGGCCAGGTCGATCCAGAGGAGGTACGCTGTTACTCCATTGCTACCGCGAAAGGCCAGACCGCCGATCTGTCGGTCAAATCCAAGAACAACAACACCATCTTCTCGATCGAAGAACTTGCGGACGGTCTCGACCAATACAAGTTCATCACCGAAAAGAAGACCTACAAAATATTCGTGGGGCAGTTGATGAAAGCCGTCGAGAAGGACCAGTTCATCCTCACGATCACCATACGATAACGCGCTTATGCCGGCGCCCACCAGGACGCGATCGATGCTGGTCCCCTCGGCGGCGCCGACCTTGCGCTTTCTCTTGCTGCAACGTTGAGCGGCAGCTTTCAGCCAACTGCGACTGCCGCGCCGGGTCGGATCCAGCCGGCCAGGAGTGAGCCAATGAAAGACCTGACTCGAAACGCCACGTGCTCCTGGAATCCCCAGCATCGCGGCCTGAGCGGCGGTTCAGGTCGACAGGGCTTATCCCTCTTGGAATGTGCTCTTGCACTGAGCAGCGCTTTTGGCGAGAGGGATGAACACCATTCGCCAGCGGCTTAGCAAAGGTGACTCCAATGCCCAGTGAAACGAAGCCTGTTGCTGTGGTCGCGGCCGATGTGGCGTCCAGAACGAAGCCATCGAACTATCCGGAGCCCTTTGCCGCGATGATGCAGGGCCGGGTCAAGCGCCAACTTGGTGATGTCTTCGGATTGAGCAATTTCGGCGTCAACCTCACCCGCATGGCGCCGGGTTCCATATCGGCCTTGAGGCACTCGCACTCCAGGCAGGATGAGTTCATCTACATTCTTGAGGGGGCGCCCATCCTCATAACGGAGGCGGGAGAGACGCAGCTTGGACCGGGTATGTGCGCGGGCTTCAAGGCGGGCGAGGGCGGGGGCCATCAGCTGGTAAACCGCGGCAGCGGCGTTGTCGTATATCTCGAGATCGGCGATCGCACGGCGGGTGATGGTGTCTTCTACCCGGACGATGACATTGAGGCTTACCTGGTGGACGGCGCCTGGCGCTTCAGGCACAAGAATGGCGAGCCTTACTAGGAGCCGGTAGCGTTTGTGCAATCGCCGCTAATCCTTCGCTGCAGGGTCGACGGCCCCGACCGGTGGCTTTGTCATCCTTGAGGTTGATTTCTGGCCGGACCCCGCAAACCCGCACAACGCCACATGAAATCTACGCGCAAGGCCGCTGGCACGATTCCCATGGGCATCTGGGTGCTCGGGTTCGTGAGCATGCTGATGGACATCTCTTCGGAGATGATCCACAGCCTGCTGCCCCTATTCCTGGTGGGCACGCTCGGCGCGAGCGCCGTTGCTGTCGGGCTGATCGAGGGGCTGGCGGAGGCGACCGCGCTGATCGTGAAGGTGTTTTCCGGGGCGCTGAGCGACTATCTCGGAAAGCGCAAGGCGCTGGCGGTAGTGGGGTATGCGCTCGGCGCCCTCACCAAGCCGCTGTTTGCGCTTGCGCCGGGCATCGGCATCGCGCTCACGGCGCGGCTGCTGGACCGGGTCGCATCGGGGCAGCGTTCACGCTGGCGCGCTTCAGCGAAGCCTTCCTGGTGCTCCGGGCCGAACAAGGCGGCATCCCCGTCGCCTTCGTCCCGCTCGTCATGGTGGTCATGAACGTGATCTACGCGGCCAGCGCCTACCCCTTCGGCAAACTGTCCGACCGGGTCAGCTACAGGCGACTCCTGATGTTCGGCCTGGCGGTACTGATCGCAGCCGACCTCGTCTTGGCCATGAACGCGCACTGGAGCACGGTGCTCGCAGGTGTCGCACTTTGGGGCGTTCACATGGGCATGGCACAGGGCCTGTTGGCAACCATGGTGGCCGACACGGCGCCGGCCGACTTGCGTGGAACGGCCTTCGGCATGTTCAACCTGGTGAGCGGCCTGTCGATGCTGATCGCCAGCGTCCTGGCCGGATTGCTCTGGGACACGTGGGGTGCCGAGTCCACCTTCTACGGGGGCGCTGCGTTCTGTATGGTGGCGCTTGTGTGCCTGATGAGGCGGCGCTGATCTCGCCCATCACATTCCAACTCCGCCACTACCCCTATCGCCATGGACGCTCCCGACCTCGCCCAGATTGCCGCCGACGAAATGCGTGCGAACGGCCTCGAGCCGGTGTTTGCGCCCGAAGTGCTGCGCGAGGCCGAACACCTTTCCCAGGACGGCGCGGCGCGCTCGGGCGACATCCGTGATCTGCGCGGCCGCCCGTGGTTCTCGATCGACAACGACGACACGCTCGACCTCGACCAGTTGACCTGGGCCGAAGCCTTGCCCGATGGCAGCGTGCGGCTCGCCGTGGCGGTGGCCGATGTCGATGCGCTGGTGCGCCGTGGCGGCAGCGTCGACAGCCACGCCGCGGCCAACACCACCTCGGTCTATACGGCGGCCGGCGTCTTCCCGATGCTGCCACCGCTGTTGTCGAACGATCGGACTTCCCTGCACGAAGGCGAGGAGCGGCTGGCCGTGGTCGTGGACATGAAGGTCGACCGCGAGGGCTCGGTCACCGACGCTCAGCTTTACCGCGCCGCCGTGCGCAACCACGCCAAGCTCGCCTACGACAGCGTGGCGGCATGGCTCGAGCTGCAGGCGCCGCCGCCACCCGCCATCGCGCGGGATGCGGCGCTGCAGGCGCAACTGCGCATGCACGACCAGGTGGCGCGCAGCATGCGCCGCTGGCGCCAGCAGCGTGGAGCGCTGAACGTGGTGACGTCGCAGGCGCGGCCGGTGTTCGACAAGGGCGAGCTGGTGGACCTGCGCGCCGACCGGAAGAACCGCGCCAAGGACCTGATCGCCGACATCATGATCGCGACCAACGGCACCACCGCCCGCTTCCTGGCCCAGCACGGGCAGCCCTCCTTGCGTCGGGTGCTGCAGGAACCCCGGCGCTGGGACCGGCTGGTGCAACTGGCCGCGCAGCACGGCGCCATCCTGCCCGCGACGCCCGACGCGCTGGCGCTCGACCGCTTCCTGAGCGCGCGCCGCGCGGCCGAGCCGTCCGGCTTCGAAGATCTGTCGCTCGCCGTGGTGAAGCTGCTGGGCTCGGGCGCCTATGCGGCCGCGCCGCCTGACGCACCGCCCGCCGGTCACTTCGGGCTGGCCGTCAACGACTATGCGCACTCCACCGCGCCCAACCGTCGCTTCGTCGACCTCGTCACCCAACGCCTGCTCAAGGCAACGCTGGCGCAACAGGCAATGCCCTATTCGATGGCCGAACTCGACGCCATTGCGCAGCACTGCACCATTCAGGAGGACAAGGCGTCGACGGTCGAGCGCCGCGTGCTCAAGGCCGCCGCTGCCTACCTGCTGCATGACCGGATTGGCGAACGCTTCGACGCCATCGTCACCGGCGCGACACCAAAGGGCACGTTCGTGCGCATCACCGCCCCCATGGTCGAGGGCCGGATGGTGCGCGGGTTCGAAGGGCTGGACGTGGGTGACAGCGTGCGGGTGCAACTGCTCGGTGTCGACATCGAACAGCGCTTCATCGACTTCGGGAGCGTCTAGCGCGGATGCGATCGAGCGGACGACGGCCGTGCGAGTCCGCCGCGCACGCGTGTGCGCTTACCGGCCGAAAGTGAGCCCGGTCAGCGCCAGCAATTCGGTGGCGGCCACCGTGCCGCCCCACCACAGCAGGATTACCGAAGCGATCGCGACCAGCGTCACCAGGTAGCCGCCCACCAGCATCAGGCCGTCGCGCAGGCGCAGTCCCCAGGCGATCAGGACGATGGCGAGCGCAGGCAGCACATTGTCAAAGCTGATGATGGGCACCGGCACCATCATCGTCAGCCCGGCGGCGCACAGCATCAAGCCGTTCACCACGCGCGCCGGCCTGTCGCTCAAGCGCAGCAGGCGCGGTCGCCCCAGCGCGGCGATGACATTGACGACCCGGCTGATCATGCGCGCCAGCAGCGCCCGGGCGCGCCCATTGATCTCGCGTCTGGCGAGCCAGGCGGGCAGAGGCACCGGCTGGCCGCTGAACAGCCCGAACGCGACCAGGATGCAAAAGGCGCCCACGATCGAAGCCATGCCCGGCAGCGCCACCGGAAAAAGCAGCGGCATTGCCAGCAGGCTCAGCCACACCATGCGTTGGCGGTTGCTTTGACCCACGGCGTCGGCCATCGTACCGTTCATCGATGCCAGCTGCGCCCCGGCAATCCGTTCCACGCTGGCCCGTCGTTTGTCGCTCATCACCGATAGACTCTGCTTGAAGTACTTGGCCGTTCGGACTCCTGATCGGGCTCGACGGTTCCCCGAGGTTTGGCCCGTGTGCCATCGCCGCATCTTCCGGAGAACACAGCGCATGCCCACCACCCGCAATCCAGACGCCGTTCGGCCGCAGCATGAATGAGAATCTCCAGCCGCAGTCGCCCGGGGGCGACAGCGCGCCGCGCGCCGCGACGTCGGCCCCGCGCTTCGACCCAGCGGCGGCCCTGCTGTTCGTGATCAACGCCGGTGCGGGCGCCCTCGACCTCGATGCCAAGCGTGCCGTGATCGAGGCGGCGCTCGCCGCGCATGGGCGCAAGGGTGAATTGCTGACTTGCGAGCCTGACGATCTGGCGCGGGTGGCCAGCGCGGCCGCAGCGACGGCGGTGGCGCGCGGCACGGCGGTGGTCGCCGTCGGCGGCGATGGCAGCCTCAGCACGGTGGCGCAGGCTGCGCACGCCGCCGGTTGCCCAATGGGCGTCATCCCCTACGGCACCTTCAATTACTTTGCCCGCACGCACGGCATCCCCACCGAGCCGGCTGCCGCGGCGCACCATTTGATGGATGCGCGCCCCACGCCGGTGCAGGTGGGGGCGATCAACGACCGGGTGTTCCTGGTCAACGCCAGCCTGGGCAAGTACCCGGAGCTCTTGCAGGACCGCGAGGCCTGGAAGGCGCGCTTTGGGCGTAGCCGTTGGGTGGCGTTCGTGGCCGCGTGTGCGACGCTGCTGCGCGCGCAGCGCCGCCTGCGCCTGCACATCGAGACGGCTTCCGCGGTGCGCGACGTGCAGACGCTGACGCTGTTCGTGGGCAACAACCGCCTGCAGTTGCAACAGTTCGGCGCGGAACCGGAAGACACCGTGGCCGGCACGCCCGGCGACGGCAGCCTGGCGGCGCTGATGCTGCGGCCGATCGGCACGCTGGCGATGCTCCGGCTGATGGCGCACGGGGCAATGGGCAGGCTGGGGGAAGCCGCCGGCGTGGACAGCTTCGAGTTCAAGCACATGGTGGTGAGGCCCAGGCTGGCACCCGGCCACAGCGAGGTCACGGTGGCGTTCGACGGCGAGGTCGCACGCATGCGCGCGCCGATCGACATTCGCGTGCTGGACAAGCCCTTGTACCTGCTCCAGGCGCCTGGCGACGCAGCGGCGGCGGCAGGTGCGCCCGAGGAGGCAAAGGCATGAGGGCGGCGGCATGAGTGTCGTGCTGCACATCTCCGACACCCATTTCGGCACCGAACAGCCGCGGGTGGTCGAGGCCCTGGTCGCCCTCGCCGCGCAGCAGCGCCCGGACGTCGTGGTGCTGTCGGGCGACATCACGCAGCGCGCGCGGCCCGCCCAGTTTCGCGCGGCGAAGGCCTTCGTCGACAGGCTGGGGGCGCCGGTCGTGGCCGTGCCGGGCAACCACGACATTGCCTTGTTCGACCTGTGGGCGCGCTTCACCCGCCCGTACGCGCGCTACGCGAAGGCGTTCGGCGCTGAGCTCGAGCCGGTGCACGCGTCGCAGGATCTGCTCGTCGTTTGCGTCAACACCACGCGCGCGTGGCGGCACAAGCACGGCGAGGTGTCGGCGGCGCAGATCGATCGGGTGGCAAGCCTGCTGGCGTCCGCCAGCGCGCGGCAGTTGCGCGTGGTGGTGGTGCACCAGCCCGCGGCCGTCACCAGGGCCGAGGAGCGCGTCAACCTGTTGCGCGGCCACCAGGCCGCGCTGCGGGCGTGGTCGGCCGCCGGCGCGGACCTCGTGCTGGGCGGGCACATCCATCTGCCCTACACCCTGGCGCAGCACGGTCTGGCGCGGCGGCTGTGGGTGGTCCAGGCCGGAACCGCGGTGTCGTCGCGCATCCGCCTCGAGGCGCCCAATTCGGTGAATATCCTGCGCTGGGGCGCGTCGTTGGGGGCGCGTGCTGAGCGGGCCCGGGCTGGTGCTGAAGCGGGCAAAGACTGCCTCATCGAGCAATGGGACTTTGCGCGCCACGAGCAGGTCTTCGTGCGCACGGCGGTCACCGCCGTCGAGCCCGAGCGCGCCTGATCGCACGACCGTTTCGGCCGCCGCCCGGCCCTGCACGACGTGGTCCGGTTTGCCCGCTCGGCCTGGTGCACGGCACGCCGCCCTCCGCTACCATCCCTGCCCATGTCCGCCGCCCCCGAACTCGACGTCTTCTCCTGCCCGCTCGACGGTGTCCGCCTGGTCGAGGCCTCGGCCGGTACCGGCAAGACCTGGAACATCTGCGGCCTCTACCTGCGCCTGTTGCTCGAGCGCGAACTGCCGGTCGAGTCGCTGCTGGTGGTCACTTTCACCAAGGCGGCGACCGCGGAGCTGTCGGCGCGCATCCGCGAGCGCATCGTCGAGACCCTGCAGGTGCTCGATGGCGGCATGTCCGGGCCGGACCCCTTCGTGGCGCAACTGCTCGCGCACCTGGCCGAAGCCGGCCACGCGCAGGAACAGCTCGCCACCCGCCTGCGCCTGGCGCTGCAGACCTTCGACGAGGCGGCGATCTTCACCATCCACGGCTTCTGCCAGCGCGCGCTCGCCGACACGCCCTTTGCCGCCGGCCTGCCCTACGAGCTGGAGCTGGTCGAGGACGACAGCGCGCTGCGCCTGGAGGCGACGCAGGATTTCTGGCGGCGCGAAGTGGCCGGCGGCGGGCTGCCGGCGCTGCTGGCGACGCACCTGCTGCAATCCGGCGACAGTCCGGCGGCGTGGGCGGAGATCCTGAAGCGTCACATGGCGCGGCCGTGCGCGCGGCCGCTGTGGGATGCCGAGACCGACGAGGATGGTGCCGGGGGAGTTGGGCCGGACACTTCAGCTTTGGATGGGGCCGACGCTACGGCTGCGGAAGCCGCGGCGAATGGGGCAGGCGAGACCCGCGGAGAGCGGTCCGCTGCCGGCGCCGGCGCCGCGCTGGCTGCCGACGAGGCGCGCCTGCAGTCGGCCTACGCCGCGGCGCGTGCCGCAGCCGACACGCTTGTCGAGGCGGTCGGCGCGGTTGAGGCCGCACTCGGCGGCCTCAACGCCAACAGCTACTCGCCCGAGTCGGTCGCAAAAGCGGCCCGGCAGTGGGCCGACTGGCTGGCAGCGGGCGATGCGCTGCATCCGCTGCCCGGCGACAAGGACAGCAAGCTCGCGCTGCTCACCGCCGACACGCTCGCGAAGCGAAGCACCGCCGCCGGCCGCAAGAGCGGCATCGCCCCGCCGCAGCACGCCTTCTTCGCGCTTGCCGCCGAGCTCCTCGCCGCCCGCAGCACGGTCGACACGCACTGTGCCCGCGCCCGCCTGCGCCTGCTGCGCCGCTTCGTCGAGCACACCACCGCCGAGCTGCGCCGGCGCAAGGCCGAGCACCGCCAGATCGCCTTCGACGACATCCTGTGGAACGCCCACCGCGCGCTGCATTCGGGCGATCAGCCGTGGCTCGCTGCGGCGCTGCACGCGCGCTACCCGGTGGCGCTGATCGACGAGTTCCAGGACACCGACCCGCTGCAGTTCGGCATCTTCGACCGCATCTACCACGCCGAGGACCGCCACGGCACGCTGTTCCTGGTCGGCGACCCCAAGCAGGCGATCTACAGTTTCCGCAGCGCCGACCTGTTCACCTACCTCGCCGCGCGCGAGCGTACCGACACCCGCTACACGCTGCGCCACAACCAGCGCTCCGCCCCGGCGCTGATCGAAGCCTGCAACCGCCTGTTCGGCGCCAACCCGGCGGTGTTCATGATGCCGGGGCTGGAGTACGTGCATGTCGGCGCCGGCAGCCGGCAGCGCACGCCGCTGGTTGATGACACCGCGCCGGGCCCGCTGCCGCCGCTGCAACTGTGGCGCATCCCGCGCGATGAGACGCTCGAGGAGGGCGAGGGGCGCGAGGTGGATGAGGGGCGAGACGCGGGGACTCGGCATGCCGCGGACAAGGCTTGCGCGGCGGGCAAGGGGTACGGAGCGCTTAAGGGGCCCAGCGCGGATAAGGAGCACGAGGCGGACACGGGACCCAGCGCTAGCGAGGGTCCGGAGACCGAGGCGGGCGGCGGCACCCGGCTGCCGCGCGCCCAGGCCATGCAGCGCGCCGCCCACGCCACCGCCGCCGAGATCGCGCGCCTGCTCGCCGCCGGCGGCGAGGGCCGCATCCGCATCGGCGACGATCCACTCGCCCCGGCCGACATCGCCGTGCTGGTGCGCAGCCACGGTCAGGGCGCGCGCATGCGCCGGGCGCTGGCGGCCTTCGGCGTCGGCAGCGTCGAGCTGTCGCAGGCCAGCGTGTATCACACCGATGATGCCGAAGAACTCGAGCGCGTGCTGCTGGCGATCGCCGAGCCGCTGCGCGAGCGCCGCGTCAAGGCCGCGCTCGCGACCACCGCCATGGGCCGCGACGCCACCGCGCTCGCCCGCCTGGCCGCCGACGAGGCCGCGCTGCTCGCCACGCTCGACGCCTTCGCGCGCTGGCGCGAGCTGTGGCTGACGCGCGGGTTCGGCGTGATGCTGCGCCAGTGGATGAGCGACGAGGGCGTCGCCACCCGCCTGCTCGCCCGCGCCGACGGCGAGCGCCGGCTCACCAACCTGATGCATCTGGCCGAGCTGCTGCAGCAGGACGCCGGTAGCGCTGCGCCCGAGGTACTGCTGCGCACGCTGGCCAGCCGCCGCGCCGACGCCCGGGGCGGCGAGGCCACCCAGCTGCGGCTGGAATCCGACCGCAACCTGGTGCAGATCGTCACCATCCACCGCGCCAAGGGCCTGGAATACGGCGTGGTGTTCTGCCCCTTCCTGTTCGACGGCTACGCGCGCGGCGGCAGCGAAGGGCCGATGCGCGCCTGGCACGACGACGACGGCGAACTCGTGCTCGACTACCGCGCCGAGGCCGCCGCCGACAAGGCAGTCAAGGCGCGGATCAAGTACGAGCAGCAGGCCGAGGACCTGCGCCTGATCTACGTCGCACTGACCCGCGCCGTGCACCGCTGCTACCTGGTGGTGGGCAGCTACGCCAGCACCAGCTTCGGCAAGACCAACCACACCGAGGCCGGCCGCAGCCTGCTCAACTGGATGGCGGCCGGCGCCGGCATGGACGCCGAGGCCTGGGCCGCGCACAAGCCCACGCCCGCCGGCACCGACGCCCACTGGCGCGCGCTGGTGGCGGCGAGCACGCTCGACGGCCAGCCGGTGATGGCGCTCGCCGACCTGCCCGACGGCCACGGCGCCGCGCTCCCCGCGCCCGACACCGACAACCAGCGCCCGCGCGCCCAGCGCCCGCCGCAGGTGCCGCCGGGCTGGCGCATCGGCAGCTTCAGCGCGTTGATCTCGGGGGCGATCCATGAGCGCGCTGCGCAGGACCACGATGCGAGCGCGCTGCCGGCCGGGGAGATCCGGATGCTGGCCGAACCGTCCGAGGCATCTTCGCCGCAGCCGGTGGCGGCCGACGACATCCTGCGCTTCCCGCGTGGCCCCTCCGCGGGCGACTGCATGCACGCGATGTTCGAGGCGGCCGACTTCACCGACCCGACAAGCTGGGACGCCGCGATCGACGGCGCGCTGGCGGCTCATCTGCAGCGCCTGGCGGACGAAGGGCGGCGGGTGCGCAGCGCGCTGGCGGGGCGACAGGAGGACGAGCCCGCACCGGTTCGACTCGCGCGCATGCTGCGCGGCCTGCTCGCGGCCGTGCTCGCCACGCCCTTGCTGCCGGCTGGCGACGGCGGCGGCGCTCCGCTGCGCCTGGACAGCGTCCCGCACAAGCGCCGCCTGGTCGAGCTCGGCTTCCACCTGCCCGCGCCGCGGCTGACGGCGGCGCAGCTCAACGCCTGGCTGGCGGCGCAGGGCTACGGCGTGCCGCGGCTGGCGTTCTCCGACCTCGATGGCTACCTCAAGGGCTTCATCGACCTGGTGTTCGAGCACGACGGCCGTTTCTGGATCCTGGACTGGAAGTCGAACCACCTCGGCGACCACCCCGAGGACTACGCCCCTGCGCGCCTGGAGGCGGCGATGCAGGCCCACGGCTACCATCTGCAGCACCTGCTCTACACCGTCGCCCTGCACCGTCACCTCGGCCGCAGCCTGCCGGGTTACGACTACGACCGGCACTTCGGCGGCGTGCTCTACCTCTTCGTGCGCGGCGTGCGCCCGGGCTGGCGGATCGACGGCCGGCCCACCGGCGTGTTCCATCACCGCTGCCCCGCCGCCACCGTGCACGCGCTCGATGGGCTGCTTTCCGCCCGCGAAGACCGGGTCGCCGAGGAGGCCGCATGAACGACCTCGCCGACGGCTTCGCCCGTCATCTGGCCGATTGGGCCACCACCCTCGGCGCGTCCGCCGACAGCCTCGCGCTGCTCGAGGCCGTCGCCCGCCGGCTGGCGACTGCGACCAGCGCCGGACACGTCTGCGTGCCGCTCGCGGCGTTCGCGGGCTCCATAGCGGTTCCGATCGAGGTCGATTTCCCGCAGCCGCCTGACGAAGCGCCGCCCGATTGGGATGAAGGCGTATTTGCCAATGGCGATGTACGAGACGATCACGATGCGGTGGCGCGAATGCGCGAGCAGCTATTGGCGAGCGGCGTGGTGATCGACGCGGCGCAGGCCTTGTCCGGGCGCTCGGCGCATCCGCTGGTGGTGGACGCGGGCGATCGGCTTTACCTGCGCCGGCACTTCGACCAGGAGCGTGCGCTGGCGGTGGCGCTGGTGGCGCGAGCGAGGGGCGCCGACTTCGCGGAAGGGGAGGCGGGGGGCGCTGTCGTCGTCGAGGGCCAAGTGGGAGCCCGGAGCGCTGTGGTCGCGGACGGGGCAGCACCGCGCCCGGCCTTGCTCGACACCCTGTTCCCCTCGCGCCCCGGCGCGGCACCCGACTGGCAGAAGTGCGCGGTGATGCTGGCGCTGCAGAGCCGGCTCACCGTGATCAGCGGCGGGCCCGGTACCGGCAAGACCACCACCGTCGCCGCGCTGCTGGCCTGCCTGCTCGAGGCGCAGCCCGACCTGCGCATCGCGCTCGCCGCGCCCACCGGCAAGGCCGCCGCGCGCATGCTCGAGGCCCTGCGCCAGCGCGCGCAGACCCTGCCGGCCGAACTCGCCGCCCGCCTGCCCGCCGCGGCGTTCACCGTGCATCGCCTGCTCGGCGTCACCCCCGAGCCCGGCCGCTTCCGCCACCACGCCGCCAATCCGCTGGCGGTGGATGTGCTGGTGGTGGATGAGGCGTCGATGCTCGACCTCGCGCTCGCCACCCGCCTCATCGACGCGCTGCCGCCCACCGCGCGCCTGGTGCTGCTCGGCGACAAGGACCAGCTCGCCGCGGTGGAGGCCGGCGCGGTGTTTGCCGAGCTGTCGGCGGAATGCGTGTTCAGCGCGCCGATGCGCGCGCGGCTCGGGCTGAGCCCGGGTGGCGAGTCGGCGTCGACCGGCATGCTGGTGGACAGCGTGGTCTGGCTCACCGAGAGTCATCGCTTCCGCGCCGACTCCGGCATCGGCCGGCTGGCGACCGACATTCGCGCCGGGCAGGGCGAGGCCGCGCTGGCCTGGCTGGCAGCGGGGGAGGATGCGTCGGCGCGCTGGATCGAGGACATTGACGCCCGTCCGTCGCTGGCGACGCTCGCCTGCATCGAGGCTGGGTACGCCGCCTATTTCGATCTGCTGCGCGCCGGACTCGGTGGCGTGGCCGGTGCGCGGGCGGTGGCCGCCAATGCGCTGCGGCTCGATGCCGCGCAGGGCGGCGAGCAGGGCAATGCAAAGGCCGGCGCCCCCGTTGTCGATGTCGCCGCCGCCATGCGCGCCTTCGAGCGCTTCCGCGTGCTGGTCGCGGTGCGCGATGGCGGGCGCGGGCTGGGGGCGCTCAATGCCTGGGTGGAAGCGCGCCTGCGCGCCACGCTCGGTCTCGCGCCCGACCGCAGCGCCGGCGGGCGCTGGTATCCCGGGCGGCCGGTGATCGTGCTCGCCAACGACTATCTGCTCGGTCTGTTCAACGGCGACATCGGTCTGTGCCTGCCCGACGAAACGGGGGCGTTGCGGGTGTTCTTCCCGGCGGCCGACGGCGGTTTTCGGGCGATCGCGCCGCTACGCCTGCCGGCGCACGACACGGCGTTCGCGCTGACGGTGCACAAGAGCCAGGGCTCGGAGTTCGAGGAGGTGCTGCTGGTGCTGCCGGCGCGGCCGCTGCGGGTGCTGACGCGCGAACTCCTCTACACCGGCGTCACCCGCGCGGCGCAGAAGGTGACGGTGGCGGGCGCGGCCGAGGTGTTCGTCGCCGGCTGCGCGGCGCGCACGGTGCGCGCCTCGGGCCTGCGCGATCGGATGCGCGAGGCGGCGGGGCCGGGCTGAGCGCCGCTATCGGCTGCGCAGCAAATCGATGTCGGCGCGATTGCGCTCGTCCGTGTAGGGCTCGGCAGCCTGGGGCGCAGCCGCCGCCGAGCAGGTCACCAGCACATTGCCCAGCGGCCGGTCGCGGAACAGCACCTCGACCGCACACGCGCCGTATTCGGCCTCGATGGTCGCCAGCAGGTTGCGCGCGTAAGGGGTGGCGAGCGGCGGGTCGAGCAGCAGGTTGGCCACCATCACGCCGTCGGCGGCCAGCGCGCGCCGCGTCGTGCGCCAGAACTCGCGGGTGACGAGGTGGGCGGGGATGCTGGTGAGCGCGCTATACACATCGACCACTACGACGTCGTAGCGCAGCGCGGTGTCGCGCACGTAGGCGCGCGCGTCGGCGACCACGAACTCGCCGCGGATCGGCTCGCGCAGGAAGTCGCGCTCGGCGATCTCCTTCACCGCGGGGTCGATGTCCACATACGTGTAGTGGTTCAGCGGCTCGCGGTGCGACAGCGTGAAGCCGCCGGCCCCCAGCACCAGCACGCGGCGGTCGCGCAGGGCGAGGTCATCCAGCAGCAGCGTGCGCAGGCGCTCGATGTAGCGCGCATAGCGCGGTGGTTCGCTGGCGTCGATGATCGAGGCCACCGAGTTGTTGATCCAGAACACGCGCGGCGCCTCGAAGCCGGCGAGCGTGACTGGATCGATGCGGTAGGTGGCGTAGGCGGTCTCGAGCTGCTGCGGCAGGATCAGGTTGCAGGCAACTGCGGCGGCGCCGATCAAGGCTGCTGCGGTGTTTGCGCGCCGTCGTGGTTCGCCGGACGTGCCGAGTGCCGGCACCAGCGCCAGCAGCAGCCCGGCGCAGATCAACACCGCGGCGCCCACGCCCAGCCACTGCATCACCCCCATCGACAGCGTCAGCGCGCCCAGGAAGGAGCCGAGCGTCGACCAGTACAGCGCCGCGCCGCTGCGCGCGCCGGCGCGTTCGTGGCGCAGCAGGTTGGTGAGGATCGGCACCGTCTGCCCGAGCAGCCAAGCCACCGGGCACAGCACGCCGCCAACCAGCACCAGCCACGCCACCGGCGCCGGCTGCAGGTGGGCGAACAGCCAGTCCGCCACCGGGCCGGCGAGGCCGACCGCGATCAAGCCGGCGGCGATCAGGAAGTTGCGCCGCACGCGCGCCAGGTAGTCCGCCGCCACCCGGCCGCCGGCGTGGTAGCCGAGCGCGAGCGCGAGCAGGAAGAAGCCGATGGTGGGCGCGGTGACGGTGATCGCGCTGCCGACGTGCGGCACCAGCCGGCGCAGGGCGACGATCTCGGCGCCGAGCGACACGAAGCCCTCGACGAAGACGAGCGCGAACAGCAGCGCGGCGGGCAGCCCTTGGGTGGGGTCGGGGCGAAGCCCAGGCGTGGCCTCCGGGGTCAGGCCGGCGCTGGGGCCTGCGGTGGCGGCGGCTTTGGAGTCGGGGCCGGGGCGGGGGCTTGAGCCTGGGAGAGCCGGGTCTTGCATCGCAGCGTTCCTGCCCATGTCGTGAAGCGCGGATTATCCGGGCACGCCGCGGCCGATGCCAGCGCCGCGCGAATCCGTTACCCTGCGGCCTGTTCCCATTACCCGCGCCCCCGGCGCCTGCGCCCATGGCCCAGCCCACTCTCAAGCAACGCAAGACCTTCGCCCTGATCCGCATCTTCGGTGGTATGGTCGCCGCCCTGTACCTGAGTTTCGTCGTGGTCAGCAACGTGCTCGCCGGCGTGCCCTTCGAGGGCAACCTGGTGTTCACCGCGTTGATCGCCGCAGTCGGCTACGGCTATGCCGCTTGGTACCTGCGCGACCTCTCGGCCGTGGCCCGCGAGGAGCGCGGCGAGCGCTGACGCGGTGCGCGGCGGCGTACAGTTCCTGAACCCGCTGCGCACGCTGCCCGTGCCTGTCTCCTCGCGGACATCGCGTTCGCCTGCGCGCTCCATCCATCCTGATTCCCTTCCAGAGAGCGCTCCCCAATGAGTCCACGCGTCCGCAAGTCGTCGTTTGCCCGAGCGATGCAGCGTGCGGCAACGTCGATGACGCGCAGCGCCTTCAAGGCCGGCGCCAAGGCGGCGGGCAAGGCGGTGGCGCGCACCGTCGACGCGGTGGCGGCGCAGTACCGGCCGCCGCCCGGTAGCGGCGACTGGATCGCCGGCCAGGCGATGGGGCCTGGGGGGCTGCGGCGCTATTTCCTGTTCCGTCCGGTGGGTGTGCGCAACGACGAGCGCCTGCCGCTGGTGGTGATGCTGCACGGCTGTGGCCAGACCGCGGCGGTGTTCGCGCGCAGCACGCGCATGAACCGGCTCGCCACGCGCGAGCGCTTCCTGGTGCTTTATCCCGAGCAGGACGTGACCCACAACCCGCAGGGGTGCTGGAACTGGTACGACACCCGCAACTACCACGCCGACGCCGAAGCCGCCACGCTGATGGCGGCCATCGACCAAGCCTGCCTGCTGTATCCGGTGGACCGCGACGCCGTGGCGGTGGCCGGGCTGTCGGCCGGGGCGAGCATGGCGGCCCTGCTGGCGGTGAGCTATCCGCAACGTTTCCTCGCGGTGGCGATGCACTCCGGGGTGCCGCCCGGCAGCGCACGTTCTGCGGCGGGTGCGCTGGCGGCGATGCATGGCCGCCGTCTGCCGGCCGAGGTGGCGGAGGACGGTAACCGCCCACCGCTGCTGGTGATCCACGGTCGCGACGACGCCGTGGTGTCAGCGCGCAACGGGCAGGCCGCGGCGGCGCAGTGGGCGACGGCGCTCGGCGCCGCGCAGGGTGAGTCGCGCATCGTGCAGCGCGGCACCCGCAAGGCGATGACCGTCACCGATTTTCGCCGCAGCCGGCGCGTGTGCGTGCGCCTGTGCGAGGTGGACCGGCTGAGCCATGCCTGGAGCGGCGGCGCGGCCGGGCAGAGGTTCAGTGACGACAAGGGGCCGGATGCGTCGAGCCTGATCTGGCGCTTCGTGGCGGCGCAGTTGCCCAAGGCGACCGCGGCGGCGCCGGCCACCCTGGTGAGGACCCTGCGGCGATGAGCGGCACGCTGCGCATGATTGGCCTGTCCGTCCTGCTGGCGACGTCGGCCCTGCTGCCGGCGGCACAGGCGGGCGAGCGCATCACGGTGGCGGCGGCGGCCGACCTCAAGTTCGCGATGGACGAGATCGTGGCGGACTTCCGCAGCGCACGCCCGGACGATGCGATCGAGGTGGTCTATGGCTCCTCGGGCAAGTTCGCCACCCAGATCCGCCAGGGCGCGCCCTTCGACCTCTACTTCTCCGCCGACATCGCCTACCCGCGCGCGCTCGAGGCCGAAGGCCTGGCGCTCGGCCCCACCCGGCCCTATGCGGTGGGGCGCATCGTGCTGTGGAGCCGCACCCGCGATGCCGGTGCGCTGCGCCTGCAGGACCTCGCCGACCCGGCGCTCGGGCGCATCGCGATCGCCAATCCGCGCCACGCACCCTACGGCAAGCGCGCCGAAGAGGCGCTGCGCGCCGCCGGCGTGTGGGACGCCGTGCAGCCGCGCCTGGTGCAGGGCGAGAACATCGCCCAGACCGCGCAGTTCGTGCAGACCGGCAACGCAGCGGTCGGCATCATCGCGCTGTCGCTGGCGCTCAACCCGGCGCTGGCTGGGCAGGGTGGCTACCACCTGATCGACGCCGTGCTGCACGCGCCGCTGGAGCAGGGCTTCATCCTCACCCGCAAGGCCGAAGGCAAGGCGCTCGCCACGGCCTTCGCCGACTACATCGGCACTGCGGCGGCGCGCGTGGTGCTGGTGCGCTACGGCTTCGAACTGCCGACGACTCCCCCGGATCATGCCCTCCCTGACTAGCGCCGACTGGTCCGCCGTCTGGCTCACCTTCCAGCTCGCCACCGTCAGCACCGTGATCCTGCTGCTGGTCGGCACGCCGATCGCGTGGTGGCTGGCGCGCACGCGCTCGAAGTGGAAGGGCGTGGTCGGCGCGGTGGTGGCGCTGCCGCTGGTGCTGCCGCCGACCGTGATCGGCTTCTACCTGCTGGTGGCGATGGGGCCGGCGGGGCCGGTCGGCCGGCTCACCGAAGCGCTCGGCCTCGGCCTGCTGCCGTTTTCCTTCGCCGGCCTGGTGGTGGGCTCGGTGATCTACTCGCTGCCCTTCGTCGTGCAACCGGTGCACAACGCCTTCGAGGCCATCGGCCGCCGCCCGCTCGAGGTCGCCACCACGCTGCGCGCCGGGCCCTGGGACAGTTTCTTCAGCGTCGCGCTGCCGCTGGCGCGGCCCGGCTTCATCACCGCGACCATCCTCGGCTTTGCGCACACGGTGGGCGAGTTCGGCGTGGTGCTGATGATCGGCGGCAACATCCCGGACAAGACGCGCGTGGTGTCGGTGGCGATCTACGACCACGTCGAGGCGCTGGAGTACGCCCAGGCGCACTGGCTGGCGGGCGGCATGCTGGCGTTCAGCTTCGTGGTGCTGCTGGTGCTGTATGGGCGGCGGCGGACGCACGGCGGGGGCTTCAACTGATGGCCGGCATCGAGGCGCGCCTTGCGGTCGACTACGCCGACTTCCGGCTCGACGTCGATCTGATGCTGTCCGGCCGTGGCGTGACCGCGCTGTTCGGACACTCCGGCTCGGGCAAGACCACGCTGCTGCGCTGCGTCGCCGGGCTGGAGCCGGTGGCGCGCGGGCGCCTGGTGGTCAATGGCGAGTGCTGGCAGGACGACGCGCGCGGCGTGTGGGTGCCCACCCACCGCCGCGAGATCGGCTACGTGTTCCAGGAGGCGAGCCTGTTCCCGCACCTGTCGGTGCGGCGCAACCTGGAATTCGGCCTGCGCCGCATCCCCGCGGCGGCGCGCCGGGTGCCGCTCGCGCACGCCGTGGCGCTGCTCGGCATCGAGGCCCTGCTCGAACGCATGCCCGAGCGCCTCTCCGGCGGCGAGCGCCAGCGCGTCGGCATGGCGCGCGCGCTGCTTACCAGCCCGCGCATCCTGCTGATGGACGAACCGCTCGCCGCGCTCGACCACAAGCGCAAACAGGAGATCCTGCCCTACCTCGAACGCCTGCACGACGAGCTCGACATCCCGGTGCTCTACGTCAGCCATGCGCCCGACGAGGTCGTGCGGCTTGCGGACCACGTGGTGATGCTCGGCGAGGGCAAGGTGATGGCCGCCGGCGAACTGCACGCCACCATGGCGCGCCTGGACCTGCCGACTGCCTTCACCGAGGACGCGGGCGTGGTCATCGACGGCACGGTCGCCGCGCACGATGACTACTACCACCTCACCCGCCTCGACTTTGCCGGCGGCGCGGTGTGGGTGCAGCGTCAGCCGGCGGCGATCGGCCGCCGCCTGCGTTTTCGCATCCACGCCCGCGACGTCAGCCTCGCCGACCATCAGGTCGAGGGCACCAGCATCCAGAACCTGCTGCCGGCGACGGTGAGCGAAGTGGTCGGCGCCGACTCGCCGGCCCATGTTCTGGTGGGACTGGATGCCGGCGGCACCGCGCTGATCGCCCGCATCACCCGCCGCGCCGCCGAGCAGCTGGTCCTGCGCCCCGGGCGGCGGATGTGGGCGCAGATCAAGTCGGTCGCGCTGCTGGGCTGAGCGGGTCGGTGCCGTGACCTCAGACCGGTGCCAGGCCGGCGAGCAGGTTCAGGCAGATGGACACCGTGATCACCGACCCCACCGTGGTGAGCAGGATCACCCGCGCCACCAGTGCGCCGTCGCGGCCGTAATAGCTTGCCAGCATGAAGGGGCCGGTGCCGGTCGGCAGCGCGCTCAGCAGCAGGGCCGAACTCGCCCACAGCGCCGGCAGCTCGAACACGCGGAAGGCGAGGAAGGCGGTGATCGCCGGTTGCAGCAGCAGCTTGGCGAGCACCAGCCCGGTCGCGCCGTCCTGCCGGCCCTCGTGCTTGTGGGCGAGGAAGAGCCCGATCGACACCAGCGCGCACGGCGTTGCTGCCGCGCCGAGCAGGGACAGGAAGCGGGCCGCCGCCGCCGGCAGTTCCGCGCCGCCCGCCGCCCACAGACCGCCGAGCATCGGGGCGACCAGCAGCGGGTTGCCGGCGAGCGCACGTCCCACCTTCAGCAGCGCGCGCAGGGGATGCTTCTCCTTCTGCAGGCCGATCTCGACCAGCACGATACCGACCGCGAACAGCAGGCAGGCCACGATCAGGGTGGCGACGATCGCCGGCATCAACCCGGCGTCGCCGAATACCAGTGCGCACAGCGGGATGCCGAGAAAGCCGGTGTTGGCGTAGGCCGCGCTCAGGCCGTCGATGCTGGCGTCGACCAGACGGCCCGACCTGCGCACGCGCAGCGCGACCGTGGCCGCGAACACCAGCGCGCAGCCGGCGCACACCGACGCGATGAAGCCCGCCTGCCAGAGCTGTTCCCAGCTCGCGGTGGCGGTTACATTGAACAGCAGCGCCGGCAGCGCCAGCCAGACCACGAAACGGCTGAGCTCGTTCGACGCCGCCTCGCCCAGGCGCCCGCTGCGGCGACAGACGTAGCCGGCCAGGATGAGGCCGAAGATGGGCAGGACGACGTTGACGATGGCGGACATGCGCGTGACTCCCGATGTGTTGAATCAAGCGTAAGGGTGTCGATCGATACCGTCCAATTCCATATTTTGCTTTAATTGATACTCAAGGCGTATCGATGACGATCGAGCTTCGCCAGTTGCGCTACTTTGTGGCGCTGGCCGACACGCTGCATTTCGGCCGTGCCGCCACCCAGCTGCACATCACCCAGCCGCCGCTCAGCCGGCAGATCGCCGCACTCGAGGACATGCTCGGTGTCGCGCTGTTCGTGCGCAGCTCGCGCCAGGTCGCGCTGACCGCGGCCGGGCGGCATTTTCATGCGCAGGCGCTGCGCGTCCTCGCCGCGCTCGACACCGCGGTGCGCAGCACCCAGGCCACCGCGCGCGGCGAGCGCGGCGTGCTGCGCGTCGGCTTCACCATGAGTGCGGCGTGGAACGTGCTGCCGGCGCTGATCCGACGCTACGGCGACGCCTTCCCCGCCGCCGAGATCCAGTTGAGCGAGGTGGTGCCGCGCGAGCTCGACGAGGCCCTGCTCTCCGGCCGCGCCGATGTCGGCATCGCCTTTCCGTGGCAGCGCCCCGATGGGCTCGAGTACCTGCGCGTGCATGCCGAGCCGCTGTGGGCGGTGCTTCCGGCCGGCCACCCGCTGGCGGCCGCTGCGGTGGTGGCGGTGGGCGAGCTCGCCGACGAGCCCTTCATCACCTTTCCCGCCGCCACCGCACCGGCGCTGCACGCGCTGGTCGCAGGGTGTTGCCGCGAGCACGGTTTCGAGCCGCGCATCCGCCTCGAGACCCACCTGCAGCAGACCATCGTCAACCTCGTGGCGGAGGGCCTCGGCGTGTCGCTGGTGCCGCGCTCGATGAGCCGGATGCAGCTGCCCGGCGCGGTGTTCCGGCCGATTTCGTCGCCGCGCGTGATCGAGCAGGGCGTGATCTGGGCCGCGAACAATGCCAATCCCTGCCTGGCGCGCTTCCTCGACTGCGCGCGCGCCTTCGGCGAGGGGGTGGCGGACGGGGATTGAGCGTGCGCGCGGGGCGGCGGGGCTCGCGTCCTGTCACGCACGGATGCGATGATGCGGGTCCCCGAACCGCATGGATCTTCCAATGAGCAAGCACACCCCCCTGCGCGCCCGCAACTTCCCCTCCGCCGAAGACGAGGCCAAGGCCGCCCAGCCCCACGGCCGCTATGACGGCCCCGGCAGTTCCTTCCGCATGGCCTTCACCGACACCGACTTCCTGCTGCGCGAGGAGTTGCGCCCGGTGCGGCTGCAGCTCGAACTGCTCAAGGCCGAGCTGGTGCAGCAGGAGCAGGGGGTGGAATCGACCGTGGTCGTGTTCGGCAGTGCGCGCTTCAAGGCGCCGGAGGTGGCCGCGCAGATGGTGGAAGACGCGGTGGCGAGCGGCGACGAGGCCGCGATCCGGCGTGCGCAGCAGATGGTGAAGAACGCGCGCTGGTACGACGAGGCGCGCCGCTTCGGCGAGCTGGTGACGCGCGAGGCCGACGCGCTCGGCGAACCGGTGATCGTCGCCACCGGCGGCGGGCCGGGGATCATGGAGGCGGGCAACCGCGGCGCCTTCGACGCCGGCGGGCGCAGCATGGGGATGAGCATCTTCCTGCCCTTCGAGGAGGCGCCGAACCCCTATATCACCCCCGAGCTGTGCTTCCAGTTCCACTACTTCGCGATCCGCAAGATGCACTTCCTGATGCGGGCGGTGGCGCTGGTGAGCTTCCCCGGCGGGCTGGGCACGCTCGATGAGCTGTTCGAGGTGCTGACGCTCACGCAGACGCGCAAGATCCGCCGCCGGCCGATCGTGCTCATCGGACGCGACTTCTGGCAGCGCCTGATCGACTTCGACGTGCTGGTCGAGCACGGCGTGATCAGCCCCGAGGACAAGAACCTGTTCCACTACGCCGAGACCGCCGAGGAGGCCTGGGACGCGATCAAGGCCGCCTACAGCGGCGACAATCCCGCGCTGACGGCGAGGCAGTTCAAAGCCAACTGAGGCGCCTTCATGGGCTCAACTTGGCCATCGCGCGGGAGAGTCATGTGAACCGGAGTGCGAAACGGTTGGCGTGAACCACAGTCCGCCTAAGCTTGCCGCCTTGCGCCCGCTCCCAGCAAGTTGGAGACGATTATCGCCCACTGAATTGGCGCCTCCTGACGGCTCGGCTTGGCGCCCGATCGCGGCGCTTAGCCACGCGGAGGGCCTTTCAGCAGAGTGAAAGCTCTGCGCAGTATGTCTTCATCGCAACGCGATCGGCAGTGTAAGATGAACTGCTGCTCTATTGTCATACGACGAAATCATCGTTAGCACACAGGGATCCATTCTCATGAAAATTCTTTTGGCTGCCGCGCTACTGTTGCCTCTTGCCGCTTTTGCTCAAGGTAATCTCGAGAATCCACAACCTGGATCGATAGAGTCAGGAGTCGGTCTTGTTTCGGGCTGGCACTGCACAGCCAAAGAGATTGTTGTCTCGATTGACGGCGTATCGCTCGGAAAATCGGGTGTAGGCAGTATTCGCAACGATACGGTTGGTATCTGTGGACATGCTAATACGGGATTTTCCCTGCTTTACAACTACAATATCCCGGATCCTGGGCCTCACGTTATCAGTGTCTATGCTGACGGCGTTCTGATGGAAACAAGAAATTTTTCGACTACCCGTTCAGGTGGAGTGCCGTTTCTGAGCGGGACCAGCAAGCGAATTGAAGCTGGAGATTTTCCGCAGGTTGGTTCAACGGCGATTCTGGACTGGAGTCAGGCAAAACAGAGTTTCGTAGTTACGGAGATTCGCCGAAGCGGCAACGGTGCCCTTGATCCGGAGAGTGCTTGCGGTAAAACGGCGCTCCTTGCCGGATCATGGAGAATGGATTTCACAATCATCTCAAAATATACTGAGTACTATCAGTTTGACGCTGATAGTCTCGCCGAGACCGGCAATAGTGATCTGCCTTGTCTAATTCTTGGCTATGATACTTATGGAAATCTTGACGTCGGTGGCGCCTATGTCATTTCGCTCGGACGGTGGCTGATCTTGGATGAGAACACCGTTTTTGACGAAGTCTTTGTAATGTCTTCTACGACATCCTCCCGAATGGATGGTGTCTACTATCAGAGTTATAGCGATGGAACGAATAGCGACGAGTATGCCGCCGTCGCCACGCGCACTGAAACCATTTCTAGCCTTACTACGCAGGCTCGTTCGAATGTAGGTGCTGCATCCGCTGAGGAGAATGCGAAGGCAATGGCATTGTCGGAAATGTCAGTTATGGACACACTGAAAGCAAAGGGCGTTTCCACGGTTTCCAAACAGGTGGATGATCCCAGGGAGGCTCCCGATCTCAGTGCTCTTGTCGAACGCCTTCGCGAGTTGACAAGAACTGCCGTTCATTAATTCACAAACGGCAATCCCAATGGCATTCTTACTCGCAGGTTGACGACGATGGGAAAGACCCAGAATCGGGCTGCTCACCCCGATCAGGCCTGAGAGGTCTTTTGATTGCTAGGAGATCAGGATGTTGAAGAAGAATTTCATGAAATCGATCGCTTACGGCGTACTTCTCACTCCGCTTGTTGCCATGGCGACCGGATACCTAGAGAACCCACAGCCAGGAGCAGCTCAGTCCGGACTAAGTGTTATTTCTGGCTGGCACTGTACAGCGAAGGAGGTAGAGGTTTTCGTCGACGGCGTCTCGATTGGCGGAACGGGTGTCGGTAGCGTCCGGAATGATGCTGTTTCTGTATGTGGGCATAATCAATCAGGCTACGCTGTCCTCTACAACTACAACATTCCAGAACCGGGAGAGCACACCATTCAGGTCTACGCTGACGGAGCTCTTCTTGAAACACGAAAGTTCAACACCGTTAGATCTGGCGGGGTTCCTTTCCTTTCTGGAAAGTCAGCGAGTACCACTATCGCCAATTTTCCGGAGAATGGTAGGACCACTACCGTTGAATGGAGCCAGGCGAATCAGAGTTTTGTGGTGATTGGAAGCGCAGACTCTTTAACGCTTGACGGTACATATTCGCTTAGAAGAGTCTCAATACAGACTCAGAACTACGGGCTGATTGATACGGAGGAGACGAACGGGCTCAGCGCAACCGGGACTATGGTGGTTTCTGGAAGCTCGTATCAACAGAGGATGACACTTCGTCTCGACAGTTCATCCCCCCCAATACCTGTCGAGGTAAATGGCAACATGCTTAACATGGGGTATTATCTTTACGATCGTATCAATAACAACCAAGTGGTTGTTGTTGAGCGTGGGTCTGCCTTGATTACTTCATTACTTTTTTATGAGCCCACGTTTGGCTGGTCAAATGAAATTGACTATTGGGTGAAGGTGAAGTAAAAAATATAGATCGGAGTTGAAGAATTATTTCAATTCCGATCTATTGGCTCGTCAATAGAATAATTTTTCATATAATTTTGGCAGAAAAAGATCGATGCCCGCAAGCTTCCGCCTGAAGTGTTGGAGTGCATTCGCCGCCAAGAATTTGGGTATCGCTGCGATGCCGGATCGAGTGCGGTCGTATTTCAGTCATGAGTACGTTCGGTACTCTCAGTAATTTATCTATTTGATCGCCGGGTTTATAGTCTCCGGCGCGACGTGATTTGGATTGCAGTTGGCGATTGCTACTTTGTGGTTAGAGCTCCCTTTCCCAACTAACAAACGCGCCTGCCCTATCCGCGTTGCTGACGTTGTCTGCGTTCTGGCGCCAATGAAACCCCAGCGATAAATAGCCATTCATGGCGATTGGATAACTGTATGCTGCAGAGATCTTTATCTCCCTCTTCTCCGGTGCCATTGATGCCGTATGCCGCTCGATACGTTTACCGCCGTCTTCATTAAATCCTGAGACCCACTCTGCTGTCAGTGTTCCGGCGGGGCTCTATGCCGTTTCCAGTGGAAATTGACTTCTCAACAAACATGACGGTAGCGCCCGTAGTCGCGGGCGACGGCCGGCACCAGGGGGTTCTGCGGTAG
>JAANMX010001515.1_pt1 | contig 26200 bp, 20 predicted proteins | sample 7279681 | NCBI WGS metagenome assembly JAANMX01 (sample SAMN14094542, study PRJNA606508) | bioreactor metagenome | isolation source: A lab-scale SPAN reactor treating ammonium-rich wastewater day 351 | place: Ireland: Galway | collected 2018-01-01
GGCCGACTGGCGGATCACGCAGAAGAGCGCGGAGTACGTGAAGCGGGACGCTCGAACGATCGAGTTCCCTGTGAAGGTGGCCAAAGACGGCACGGCGACAATCACCTATACGGCACGAACGAAGTGGCTGTAGAGACGGCCTGGCGTAACGGGCCGCCGGTAATCAACGTCTAACGTATGCTATGCACGATAAGGGCGAGTGAACTCGAATGCACGGCCGGGATGACACGATCCGCCCATCGGTCTGGGCGCAGCCTGCGGCCCGGAGCCAGGGCGATGTCAGCAGCGATGAGGATAACGCGCTGGTAGCGACCGTGTTGGCAGGGGATGTCAGCGCCTTCGACATCCTCTACGATCGGTATGCCGAACGGGTCTATCGGATCATCCGCGGGGTCCTGAGTGATCGGGATCTCGCGCGTGATGTCGCCCAGGAAGTGTTCCTGCAGGCCTATAAGGCGCTGCCCCGCTTTCGGCGGACCGCACGATTCGGCACCTGGTTGTATCGAATAGCGATCAATCGAGCCATCGACGCCGGGCGCTCGCACGGCCGGCTGAGATGGAGTTCGCTGCCGGCTACGGAGGATGGCCGGTTCGGGATGGACGAAGACCCTGCGCAGGGGCGCTCGGCGCGCGTGGTCGCCGACGATGTCGAGAAGACCCTTGCCAGTCTGACACCGATGTATCGCCAGATTCTGGTTCTCCGGTACACAGAGGAGATGACGATCGCGGAAATCGCGGAGACGCTGGGCTGTTCCAATGCGGCGGCCAAAGTGCGGCTGCATCGTGCCCGGCTCAAGTTCAAGGAGATCCATGAGCGGACGGTTGCTGCTGCAGACTCGGACTGAAAGCCTCTGCGAGAGAGCCCTCGATCGGCTCGACGCTTTCCTCGAAGGTGAGCTCGGCCCGGTCGAATCGGCACGGGTCCGGGAACACCTCAACCGGTGTCGAGCGTGTCGAGAGGAAGCCGCCTCGGCCGGTGTCGCGCTCGAGGCCCTACGGCAGTGGCGCCCGGGACCTCCTCCGCCCTCGATCCGCGACGACCTTCGGGCCAGTATCGCGGCCATCGGTCCGCCTCGACGGCGCTTGCCGGTATCGCCGAGGCTCACAGCCGCCGGCACGGTGATGGCTGCGGCAGTCTGCATGGCGGCCCTTAGGACAATACCGGAACGGCCGATGCCGATGACGCACACCCCGTTGAGATCGGTTGCCTCGCTGGGTCGGGCGAGCGGCGAACGCGCGCTGGCCATGGCCTCCGCCTACCCTCAGCCGGCGCCGTCGATTACGGCAAGGGCCGTGCAGCCGATTCCGACCGTGCACAGGCGCGTCGCCGCAGCGCAGGGCCCCGCACGTCGGGCGTTCGGATCCCCGCTCCCGACGCCGGTCCGCTCTGCGGCCGCTGTCTCGCCAACCAACACCCGGGCTTCGACGGGGCTCAGCGCCCCGGCTGAGGGACCGAGTGCGGCCGAGTCCGATAGAGCGCCGCTTCGTACCCCGATGGCGTTGATACCGTCCTCGATGAGTGTCGCCCCCGACCGGGAGGCGATCCATGTGGAGCGGGTCCGGATCGGCGAGCGGACCACCGAGATCCGCGGCGAGGCGCTATGGGATGAGGACGGCGGATTACGCGGATTGCGGATCGGCGTGGATATGATGACCGAGATCCGGGGTGAGGCGAGGAGCCATGAGGGCGCATAGAACCGGGCGGCGGAGACTCGGGCTCTGGACCGCCGCGGCCCTTGCGGCCCTCTGGTGCGCTCCGGCTGGCCATGCCAGAGCCCAGGGCAGCGCACGGATGGGCGCCCTGTCGCTTGTTGAGGCCGGTTTCGCGGCCGACGGCAAGACTCTTCGGTATTCGCTCGAGGCGAACGGCGCCGATCTTCAGGACGTGCTTGCGGCGCTCCTTCGTAAGACGGGGCGTGAGTACGTGATCAATCAGGACATCACCGGTCCGATCAGTCTCACCCTGCGCGATAAAACACTGGACGATATCCTGCAGGCCATCTGCGGTCTGGCGCGCCCCCCGATCACGCTCCAGATGGGCGATAGGATCACGGTCGCCATCGCTCCGGCCGCGAACGATCCGGCTGCCCAACCGGGCCATGCGGCTCGACCGAGCGCCGCGGCCGGCGTAACCGCGCTGCGCACTCAATACGCGCCTGTCCTGCCCGGCCAGTCCCTCACGCTGGGCCGTCCGGTCAGTCTCTCCATACCCGACGATCGACCCGCTCCGCTGAGGACGGTACTGCAGCAGATCGAGGGGCAGACGAGGGTGCCGATCCGCCTCGACCCACGCATTCCAGGGGATATCGGCGTTGCGGCCCGTTTCACGGATACGCCGTTGTCGCTGGTGCTCGAGTCCGTCGGACGAACGGGTGCGCTGAAGTGGCAGCTCCGGCCCGACGGGAGCGTATGGATCGCCCCTTCCGACTGGCTTCTGGTTTCCGTTCGAGGCCTGCCCGCATGGGGACATCCCACACAGACGTGTCCGACCTGCAAGAAACCGGTGCTCCCCTCGTGGCGGTACTGCCCGTCCGATGGCACGGCCCTGCGGAGACAGGACGCTCCCTCTGCTCCACCGAGCCGTTCGCGTTGAGATCGGCATCCCGTTTTCTCTGGCCGACGGCGCTCCTGCTGATCCTGTGGTGGGCGCTGCGGGGCAGTGAGTTCGAGGCGTCTCGCCTCATCGAGGGGCTGCAGCGATCGCGCGACTACTTCACACAGATGTTCCCTCCGGACCTCTCGGAGCTCCCGAAAGCCTGGAAAGCCCTCGTCGTAACCCTCCAGATGGCGATTGTCGGGACCTTTGTCGGGGCGGCGGCCGCGTTGCCGATGAGTTTTCTCGCTGCCCGAACGTCGGCGCTTCCGTCGTGGTTCAGCGCAACGGTGAAGACCGGGCTGAACGTCCTGCGGGCCATCCCGCCGCTGATCTACGCGGTCCTCTTCGTGTATATGGTGGGCCTCGGGCCCTTCCCCGGCGCCCTCGGGATCGCGGTCGGATCCTTCGTCATGCTTGCGAAGCTGTTCGCCGAGGCGCTGGAAGGAGTCCATCCGGCTCCCATCGAGGCCGTCAAAGCCGTGGGCGGCTCGCCGGCGCAGGTCTTCGTCTACGGGATGATCCCCCAGGCCATGCCGAGCTTTCTGTCCCACACCCTCTACGCGTGGGAGCTCAACATCGGGGCCGCGACGATCCTCGGGATCGTGGGCGCGGGCGGCATTGGCTTTGAACTGGTGGCGCGGATCAACTATTTCCAATGGCACAAGGTGGCCACGTATGTGCTGGTCCTCGTCGCCATGGTCCTCGCTGCGGATGCTGCCAGCTACCGAATCCGCAAGCGCCTGACCTGATCACCCCACTCGATCCGTCGGATCCGCGCCTGAGCGTGGACGATCGGGGGGCGACGTCTATCCCTTCAAACCGGACAGGGCTACCCCTCTCACGATGTGCCGCTGAAAGAGGAGGAACATGACGAGCACCGGAATAGTCGCGACGACAGCAGCGGCCATGACGAGCCCGTACTGCATCGAATAGCGGCCCAGAAAGATCATCAGCCCCACCGGCAGGGTCCGCATGTCGTTGTCGTTCACCGCGATGAGGGGCAGCATGAAATCGTTCCAGGAGCCCAGGAACGAGAATATGGCCAGGGTGGCCATGGCCGGACGCCCCAGCGGAAGGATGATCCGACGGTAGATCGCGGCATGGCTGCATCCGTCGATCACAGCGGCCTCCTCGAGCTCTCGGGGGAGCGTCAGGAAGAACTGCCGCAGCAGAAACACGCCGAAGACCCCGGACAGGCCCGGAACAATGAGCGCGTAGTAGGTGTTGAACCAGTGGAGTTTCTGCAGGATCAGAAAGAGCGGGATGATCGTCACCTGTCCCGGCACGACGAGCGTGGCCAGGACGATGCCGAACAGGAGGTTGCGCCCGGGAAACCTGAGCCGTGCGAAGGCGTAGGCGGCCATCGACGCGATGGTGAGGTAGCTCGTCACGCCGGCGGCCGCCACGAGGGCGCTGTTGCCCAGCCAGCGGAGGACCGGCGCCTCCTCGGCCCGTTGGAGCAATGCGCTGTAGTTCTCCATCGTGGGATGGCGGGGCCACCATTGGGGCACGGGCCGAAAGATATCCGCTTCCGGCTGAATCGACATCACGACCATCCACACCACGGGCGCCGCGAAGAGGATCGCCGCCATACCCAGCGCCAGGTGGAGCGCGATCCGGTGCGGTCTCACGCCGAAGCCTCCTCGCTTCGGCCTGCGATAATGCGGTACTGGACGGCGGTGACACCCAGGATGACAGCGAAGAGCATGTATGCCACCGCACAGGCATAGCCGAGACGATAGAGGCTGAAACCGGTCTGATACATGTAGAGCACGACGGTCAGGGTGCTGTAGTGGGGACCGCCGCCGGTAAGAATATAGCTCTGTCCGAACACCTGGCTGGAGCCGATGACGGACATGATCAGGCAGAAGAGGAGCGTGGGCCGGAGCATTGGCGCCGTGACGTAGCGAAATCGGTTCCAGCCGCCAGCCCCGTCGATCCGCGCGGCCTCATAGTACTGCTCCGGTATCCCGCGCAGACCCGCAAGGTAGATGAGCATGTTGCCGCCCGCGCCCCACCAGACGCTCATGAGCGCGAGCGAGGGCATGGCGAGCTCGGGGCTGTTGAGCCAGGCCAACCGGGGACCGCCGAACAGGCTCAGGTAATGGTTCATGATGCCGAACTCGGCGCTGTATAGCCATCGCCAGATAATGGCGGTTACGGCGACGGACAGAACGACCGGCATGTAGTAGAGCGTTTTGAACAGCGTTTCGCCCCGGACGCGCGCGTTCAGCCCCAGCGCGAGCAGCAACGATAGCGCGTTGCCGGGCAGGACGGTCAGCAGGGCGAATATCGCCGTGTTGAGCAGCGCGCGATGGAAGAGATCGTCCCGAAGCAGCGCGCTGTAGTTCCCAAAGCCGATGAACGGGCGCGTTCGGCCGAGCACGTGCCAGTAGTGCAGGCTGATATAGAAACCGTACAGGGTCGGGATGGCCAGGAAGGCTGTGAACAGCGCGAGGTACGGCGCGACAAACAGCCAGCCCGTAACCCGTTCTTCGGTGCGCTGCCTCATCCCTCCGGCTCAGTCGGCTCGATACGGGCGGATCAACCCTGAGCCAGCGGTCGCGGAAGACGATAGCGCACCGTGGGCAACGGAGGGAACGGGCGATGCGGCTCGGTCTGATACCAGTAGGCCGTACTGCTGTAGTCGTTGCTGAGCTTGTTCGCGTGGCCGTGCTCAATCGTGACCTTAATGGATTTCTGGAAATGGATCGGATCCTCGATATGGTAGCGATACATGGAGTTGCGGCCTTTCCACGGCCATTCCGGAGTGCCGCTGTAGAGGATGAGCCCGTGGTACGGCGCCGAGAACTCGGTCGCAGGGCAATAAGCCATGCAGAAATAGTCCTCGGTGCCGGTGCCGGACAATGTCGGATAGGGGTCACCATCGATGAAGATCATATCGTCGCCTTCGCCGTACCAATCGTTGACCTGTCGCTCGAAGACGTCGACATGGAGATTGCAGCCAACATAGTGACCTCGCCCTTCAGCCTCCAGGAGGACGTAGTTGCCCTCGCCGGTCGGGTTCATCGCTTCGGGCAGCTTCCAGACCTTCCAGACATCGGATTGGAGCTCAGCGCGCCGCGATGGGTCCATCCAGCCGTCCGTCGGGTTCTCCCGACGCCATTGCGCATGGAAGGTCGCAGCGCCCACCATAGGGCGGTCGTACTCTTCGTAATCGACGTAGTAGAAGAGCGTGTTGGTCCTCTCCCCATCGTTGGTGATCGTGATCACGGCGCCGTCGGCGAAGGGCATCGGGAACCAGCAGTTCATGCCCAGGCCTTCGCCGGGGCTCATCTGAAGCGGCGCGGAGACGAAGTTGCGGTTCATGCCGAACCCCATGCCGAAAAAATCGCCCAGAGGCGCTTCGACGCTTGGATGCTCTTCGCCGTCCCAGTACATGCGGATCACCCATCGGCGCAGAAGGGCCTCCTCAGGCCCCTTGGTCGTCATCCAGATGTGGCAGACGCACCCGGCGCCTGAGGTTCGAAGGATCTCTCGGGTCTCGCCCGGGGCAAACCGGACGGAGTCCTCGTTGCCGCCGCTCCGATCATAGCTGGAGGAACGGCGCGCCCGCGCATCTCGCAGCAGCGCAAGATTGGATAAACCTGATAGCATGCCTGACTCCCCTGGGGCAGTTCTCGTTGATCCAAGACTTCGATGCGGACCCCGCGGCTCCCTTCTCGTATCCGGGGCAGGAAAAGCCTCTCCGTCTCTCGAACCGAACCCTATGCGGACTACAACGTGTGTATGGGCAGGGGTGGCCATTATGGTGACGCTATGGGTTGGAACCCTGCCGACGGCGGCGGCTGATCGGATCCGGGCTCCCCGTGTCGAGGCGGAGGAGCACGTCTACGACTACGAAGATGCCAGGAACGGCGCCGGCCCGATGTGGTGCTATGGCAGCAGTTGCGTCGCACGAGCCGGGCAGACCGTCTGGGTCAGCGCCCTCGAGACGATCCCCGGCGCCAAACCGCTGAACAACACCCGCTGGGCGCTCTATCGGCGCAACGCAGCCGGCTGGCAACGCATCGCCGCCGATCCGGTCGGGCGAACCCGGGAGCCCTGCCCGATCGCGCTGTTGGACGGGAAGACGCTGGCGCTCTCGGTCAATCCCACCCTGGCGCCTCTGGATTCCTACTCGGGTCCGGCCCAGCCCGAAATGCTGCTCTTCGATGTCGCGTCCGACGCGCCCCGTCAGGCCCGCGCCCTGCTGCCGAGCTGGCAGGGGGCGCCGCCCTTTACGGAGCACTCCTATCGGGGGCTAGCGGCTGACGGCCGACATGGCGAGCTACTATTGATGAACGTCGTCGGTCACATCGCCCAGCACTGGTCCTTCTGGGATCGACGCGGTGAATGGACGGCAAAGGGGCGCTGGGAGTTCCCCATGGGTGTGGAATACGCCAGGCCTGAGCCCATCCGGTTATGCTATCCAACGCTCGCGCTGCAGGACCGCGCCGCCCACGTTCTCGCGATCAGCGACATCATCGAGCCGGTGCCGGCCTGGAGGGAGTTCAAGAGGCAGCTGACCGGGCAGGAATGGGACTACGACTTCCGCCGTCTGTTCTACGCATGGTCACCGGACATCACGCGCGGGACGTTCGGCGGAACCGTCGAGATCGCAAGTAGAGAGGCCACGTGCGGCTGGATCACGAACCTCGATATCGCGCTGGAACGGAAGGATCGCGCCCACCTCCTCTGGTTGGAACGGAGCGTCGCCCGATCGGAGATGCGGGATCGGTTCTTTCCGGGCACGCCGATGACCGTCAGCCTGGAACATGCCGTGGTCGAACGGGGCGCCGTGGTGTCCCGACGGACGCTCGCCATCGGCGGCGAGGGGGCGGAGTCGGTCAGCCCGGGATACGGCCGATTGCATGTGGACGATCGGGGGCGGCTGTACGTGCTGGCCTATTTCTCCGGTCAGCGCGATGGGACCTCCGTGTCCGAGAACCGCCTGCTGCTGCTCCAGAACGACGGCACGATCGCGAGATCCTGGACACTCCCTCTAAAGCGTCCCTTTGCCAACTTCATGACGGCCACATCAAGGGCGGGTACGGCGCCGTCCCGAACGCTCGACATCCTGGGACCGGCCGAGGGGCAATCGGGCATCAGCTACGCCCGAGTTCGCCTGCCGGATGATCTCGACTAAACGCCCGACCCGAGCCAGACCCGACTTGACGCCGTTCGGAGAGAGCATCGAACACCATGGGAATCTTCCTCCTGCTTCTGTGCCTGAACAACGCTCTGCTGCAAGGGCCTTCCAGCGTGAAGCCTGACCTGTCCCGCGTGCCCGGCGTCGTCATCGACCACAGCCCCGCATCCTCGAGGCAGTACATCGGATCGCCGTCGCTGGCCGAGATGCCCAACGGCGACCTGGTGGCCTCTCATGATCTGTTTGGCCCGGGCAGTACCGGCGACCGGACGCTGGTGTTCCGTTCCTCCGATGGCGGCGCCAGATGGAAGCGGATTGCGGAGATCACGGGACAATGGTGGTCGACCCTCTTTCGGCGGGGTCCCGCGCTGTATCTGATGGGGACCAGCCGCGAAAACGGCTACACCGTGATCCGACGATCGGACGACGGCGGGGCGACGTGGACGGAACCGCGGGATGCCGACAGCGGTCTGCTGCTCGGTGATGGGCCGTATCACTGTGCCCCGGTACCGGTGGTCGTTCATCGCGGGCGGATCTGGCGGGCGATGGAGGACCAGCTGGGCCCCAGAGGATGGGGGACGTCGTTTCGATCGTTCGTCCTCTCGGCGCCGGAGGACAGCGATCTCCTGAAAGCGTCGAACTGGACCGGCACCAATCGGTTGGCCCGCGATCCGAAGTGGCTTGGAGGACGATTCCTGGGCTGGCTGGAGGGGAACGTGGTTGTTGCCCCGAACGGCGGCATCGTCAATATGCTACGAGTGGCCTGCGACGACGACGAGGAACGGGCCGCCGTGATCGAGATCAGCGCCGACGGTCGGACCGCTAGTTTCGATCCTGACACAGGCTTTATCCCCTTTCCGGGCGGCGCCAAGAAGTTCACGATCCGCTACGATGTGATCTCAGGCCAGTACTGGTCGCTCGTGAACTGGACGCCGCCGTCGCAGCGTCGGGGCAAACCCGCTGCGACTCGAAACACCCTGGCTCTGGTTCGATCCTCGGATCTAAAGTCGTGGGAGGTGCGCAGCGTCATCCTTCGCCATCCCGACCCGGAACATCACGGGTTCCAGTACGTCGACTGGCTGTTCGATGGCGACGATCTCATCGCGGTCGTGCGGACGGCCTGTGATGACGGCCTGGGCGGCGCGCACAACTACCACGATGCGAACCTGATGACCTTCCATCGGATCACGGAGTTCCGGGATCTCGTCGATGACGTCTCGGAGATGCGGTAAACGTACGGTGATCGACGTCGCCCCACCGCGGGTGCGACGGATCGCCGGCGGGCGAATGCCCTCGGGAGATAATCCGGCCGGCCCATCGGGGGTTTTATGGGCGGCTCTTGACCGGGTAATGCCGTCCTTTGGGCTATACTACAACGATTACAGAGAGTAGGAGAGGAGGATCCCGGATCGTGTCGCTGGTTCGTGAGCAGAGGACCTTGATTATCGAGGAGCACAAGACGCACGAAACGGACACCGGGTCGCCCGAGGTTCAGGTTGCGCTATTGACAGCGCGCATCAACCAGCTCAACGAGCACCTCAAGGTCCATAAGCATGATCATCACTCGCGTCGCGGGCTGATGATGATGGTGGGCAAGAGGCGCCGTCTGCTGAACTACCTCAGCGCTCGAGATATCGAGCGTTATCGCGCCCTGGTGGGCCGGCTCGGCATTCGGAGCCGAATCTAGTAACCGGGAATACGTGTCCCGCTGCGACGAGCTCGGATGGGTCCAACCCTCCGGGCTATCGGCGTTTCTGGGGCGTGAAGGTCCGGGCATCCCGTAGGAGAAGATGTTGACAATCATCGAAGAAGGTACGCCTGGAGGGCGCGGCCTGTCGCTCGAGACAGGTAAGGTAGCCAAACAGGCTGGCGGCGCATGCTGGCTGCGTGCAGGTGATACCGTCCTGCTTGCGTCAGCGACCATGGCCGCAGAGGCCCGTGAAGGGCTCGATTTCTTTCCGCTGACGTGTGACTATGAAGAGCGGAAGTACGCTGTGGGTAAGATCCCCGGCGGTTTCATTAAGAGAGGCGGCCGTCCCAGCGAAAAGGCCATCCTCACCTCCCGTTTGATCGATCGACCCGTCCGTCCGCTCTTTCCAGCGGGTATGCGCAACGACGTGCAGATCGTGTGCACGTCGCTTTCGGTCGATCATGACAATCCGCCGGACGTCTACGCGGTCGTCGCTGCCTCAACCGCGCTGATGATCAGCGATATCCCGTGGAACGGTCCGATCGGCTGCGTCCGAATAGGCCGAATCGGGGGCGAGTGGGTGGTGAATCCGACCGTCGCCCAGATCGAGGAATCCGACCTCGATCTCATCGTCGCCGGAACCTCCGAGGCGGTGAACATGCTCGAGGCTGGCGCTGATGAGGTGGATGAAGCGGAGGTGATCGAGGCGATTGCGCTGGCCCATACCGTGATCAAAGAGCAGTGCGCCATGCAGGTGCGGCTCGCCGAGAAGGTCGGCAAGGCCAAGCGGGAGGTGCAGCTCTCCGTTCTGCCGGCTGCGATCGTGGACGCGGTTCGCGCGAAGGCGGGCGTCGAAATCCGCGCAGCCATCCAGAACCCCGACAAAGCGTCGCGTGAATCCGGCCTCAGCGAGCTCAAGAAGGAGATCGTTGCGCGCTTGCTTCCGGACTTTTCGGATGCGGAGAGCGACCTCGACGCCGCCGTCGAGAAGGTCGTCAAAGAACAGATCCGGAGCCTGATCATCGAGGAGCGCCGACGGCCCGACGGACGAAGTCCGGAGGATATCCGTACGATCACCTGCGAGGTCGGGCTTCTGCCCCGATGCCATGGTTCGGGCCTCTTTACCCGCGGCCAGACCCAGGTCCTGACGACCGTGACGCTCGGCTCCACCGACGATGCCCAGCAGATCGACGGTCTGGAGGGGGATCTCGAGAAGCGCTACATGCACTTCTACAACTTCCCGCCGTACTCGGTTGGGGAGACACGACCGCTGCGAGGCCCTGGTCGGCGAGAGATCGGCCACGGCTGTCTGGCGGAACGGGCGCTCGTTGGAGTCATCCCGCCCAGGGAGACCTTCCCCTATACCCTCCAGCTCACCTCCGAAGTGCTGGAATCGAACGGCAGCACATCGATGGGCGCAACCTGCGGTTCGACACTGGCCCTGATGGATGCGGGTGTACCCGTCAAAGCTCCGGTCAGCGGCATCGCGATGGGATTGATGACCCGGGATGATCAGTACGTCGTGCTCAGCGACATTCAGGGTATGGAGGACTTCTCCGGCGATATGGACTTCAAGGTCGCGGGCACCTCCAACGGCATCACCGCGATCCAACTTGATACGAAGATCGCTGGCCTCAGCGCCGAGATCATCGAAGCGACGCTTCGTCAGGCCCAGTCCGGCCGTCAGCATATCCTGGAGCGCATGCTCGCATCGATCGAAGCCCCGCGCGCGGATCTCAGCCGCTTCGCGCCCAGGATGATCACGGTGAAGATCAACCCGGAGCGGATCGGAGAGATCATCGGCCCGGGCGGCAAGACGATCAAGAAGCTCGAGGCGGATACCGGAGCCGATATCAGCATCGAGCAGGACGGTACGATCTACATCTCCGCGGTCGATGCCGATGCCGGAGATCGTGCGGCGGCTGCCGTCAAGGCCATCGCATCCGATGTCGAGGTGGGCACCGATTTCACGGGCAAGGTCACCCGGATTATGGGCATGGGGGCGTTCGTTGAGTTCGCGCCGGGCAAAGAGGGGCTGGTCCATACGGCACGCCTCTCGGAGACGCCGATCCGACGGCCCGATGACGCGGTGAAGCTCGGCGACGAGATTCGGGTGCGAGTCATTGAAGTCGATCCCCAGGGCCGGGTGAACCTCACTGCCGTGGGGCTGGATCAACCGTTTGATCCCGCGAACATCCCGGCCCTTCCTCCTAGCTCTCGAGGGCCCGGGGGGGCGCCGCGCGGAGACCGGGGTGGACGTCCCAATCGTTCGGATCGGCCGGGCGGTTCGGGACCACGGAGCGACGACAACGGCGGTGACGATATGCCGCGAGCGCGGTTCCGGCCGCGGCGCTGACGCTACCAGCACAGGATGATCTCCGTGATCCGTTCACGATGCGGATCGATCGACAGACGAGTGATCAGGCGTGTTCTCACAGCCTGTGCGCTCGTCTGGCTTCTCTTTGCTGAGCGCACGGGTTCGACCCAGCAATCCTCGGCGTCCGGCTCCTTCACGGATAAGGCGGGCGCCGTCCATCGATGGACCGTCAACCCGAGCCACATGTTGATCTGGGACGGCACGCCCTATGTGCCGTCGGGCATTCGCTGGAAACCCGCCTCGTTGGCGAACTCCGCGGATGACGCGGCGGCGTGGACAGAGGACCAGGCGGATCTTGCCCGGATCAAAGAGCATGGCGTGCGGGACATCATCGTCGACCCCGGGGTCAGCCTTGCCGTGGCGGCGCCGGAGAGGATCCAGCGCCTGCTCGATCATCTGGACGCCTCCGGATTCCGCTATGGCCTGGCCTTTGGAGAAGGTGTCCGCACCGAACTCCGCGGCACCGTGGTGAACCCTGCGGCGTATCGAATCAGCAACCTCGCGGCGGGCGACGAAGCCGCCTGGGACCTCGCTGGGGCGGACAGCGCCTATTTCGCGATCGCGGACGCGCGGGACGGTACGCAGATCCTCCAGGAGGGTCGAGCGCGAGTGCGCGATGGCCGTCTCCTGCTGACGGCGGACATGCGGGTCTCCGAGGGCTCCGTGGCGATCGTCTATCCCCGCAAGCCGCTGGACAGGGGCCTGGATGGCTCTCTCCCGGATATCTGGGAAGGATTCGATCCCTATCGAGATCGACTGCTGCAGGTCCTCGGGAAGGTCCGGTTCGGGCCGGGACTCCGGTTTCTCCTTGACCCGATCGGCAGTAGGATCGGTCTACCGGACGAATCGGACTATCTGATCCCGGATTCGCCCAACTGGCGGTTGGAGTGGGAAGCGTTCCTGTCCCGAAAGTATGAAACTCCAGCCGCCCTGGCAACCGCATGGGCGCTGGTGGATCGGGATCTGCCGGACTATAAGACCGCCGCTTCGCTGATTCCTCTGTGGTTCCGCGGCAAGGGCGTCCCCTTCATGCTCGACCCTTCCTCGGGACTCCGACGACAGATCTCGGGAGCCGAGAGCCGATTCTGGTCCGATTTCCGCACCTGCCGTGACGAATCCATGACCTACTATCTTCACGCCGCCGCGGACATGCTCAAGCGTGAGATCGCCGATGTGCCGGTGGTCTACACCTATTCGGCTCCCCATCTTATGTACAACGTACGATCCGCAGTCGGTGGTTTCGATGGCCTGGGCGTCGCAGCCTACGCTTCCGGAGCGCAGCTCGTGCAGGGCAGTGCAACCGCGGCCTATAGCCAGATACAGGACTCGGCTCGCCGTCTCTGGTTCTTCGCGAGCGAGATCTGTGATCCCACCGGAGATGGCGGCAAGGCCGGTTATGCCACTGAGCAGAGCCTGTTCCGTGATCTCGACTGGTTGTTCAGTTCAGGACTGCGCGGCGTCTATGTACGGGGCTGGAGATCCGGGGCTGACCATCCTCTCGCCGCTACGCTGGCGAACGCACCGGAGAAGCTGGATTGGTTGACCGCGTACGGAGCCCGAATGGCAAGCGCTGGAGGTGCGTTGGATCGGTCTGGCCCGCGCACGCTTCCGTACCCTGCGGCCGCCGCAGGGTACGTGCACTCGGGCCCCATCGGCAACGGGGGAGTCTGGTGGGTTCCCTCTCTGGCGCAGGGGCGTGCGCTCGATTTCGGGAGCGGCTACGCGGGGTATACGATCACCATGCCCGAGGGCGAGACGCTGGTGATCTGGTCGGTCAACGGCGTTCGCGATACGCGACTGTCCGTCGCGGATCCGCGCAAGGTTCAGGCGCTGACGTACGATGGCCTGCCGATCGAGCTGAAAGCGAACGTCAAGGATCGTATCGCTCGGTTGTCCATAGGGCCGGAACCGGTGCTAGTCCGGACCGCCGGTCAGGACGTATTCCCAATCGAAGCCGTCGAGGACACGCTCGCGCAGCTCAAGACCCTCGTCGATCGGGCGCTGCAGGATAAGATGCCGGCGCAGGATTTCCGGTACATGCTGGACACGGCCGAGGCCAGGCTGAAGCGAAAGGACGTCTCCGTAGCGTTCGAGATGGCCAGGCAGGGGTTGGCCGGCATCGTCGATCTCATGCGGCCCTACTTCTGGGTGGAGGCCGAACACGCGGCGGTTCAGACGTTCACGGAGGCGGCGCCGTCCGCAGGAGCCTCGGGCGGCATGTACCTGTCGCTCGATACGGCCGCAGAGCCACCGAGGGGCGGCTATTCGTTCCAACTGCCGTTCAGGGTGCCCGCGGACGATACGTACACCGTCTGGCTCGCCTGCGCGACGCCTGCGCCTACAACCTCCTCGTTCGCCTGGGTTGTCGATACGGGAGAGACCCAGACTTCAGCCACCGCGCGGCCTGTGGGCGAAACCTATCAGGCCGGGCAGCTCGTCTGGCTGGAACTCGGGCGTATGGAGCTCAAAGCCGGAAGCCACACCTTCACCCTGCGCGTTACCAATCGTGCCGCCGCGAGCGGCGCGTACAGCTTCGCGGCAGATGCGCTCCTGGTCACCCGGATGCCGTTTGCGCCGCGAGGGACCGCGCGGCCTGCTGCCGTTCTTCCGTGACCTCAGGGGGTCCTCCGTGATCCTGTGGCCCGGCGTTCGGATCCCGCTGGCCGTCGGCATGGCGCTCGCGGCAGTGTGGGGTATCAGCGGTCGCCTCGATCCGGCCCGTTCGCAAACCGAACCCGGTTCCGAGCCCATTGCCGTCCCGCGTATCGAACCGCCCGTAACCGATCCGATCGACGAGCTCGAGCTCGCATCAGCGCGCGATATTGCCAGGCACGCCGTTCGATGGGTTCGCGGGGAACCGGTCTCGGCGTTGGCGACATTCGGCAGGCTCCAGCTGCCCATACGAGGTGTGGCGCTGGAACCGGGCGGGGTTCTTTATGCGACGTTGAAAACGGAACCGGGCAGATCGGTCGTCTTCGGCCTTCGGTCGGCGTTGCCGCCGGAGCGGCACGGCAGGGCCTATGAGCTCTCGGTCGAAGCCGATGGCCTCGAGATCGGATCGTCGATCGATGTCGACCCAGGCGCGGGCGATTCCCGAACGCTCTTCTTCGAGCACGTTGCTGTCAAGGGATCCGCAACCCTCCGGATCCGCGCCGGCTGGCGCAATACCTTCCCCGTCGTGATCGAGAACCTGGCGTCATACCGGTTGCCGGAGAGCGCCGCACTGGGAGGCGGGGCGTACCAGATGGGCCTGGGCCTTCTGACATCGAAAGGACATGGCTTCTCCATGCCGCGGGAGGAGATGGAAGCGATCCGTGCGGCGATCCCGCCATCGCCCTACTGGACGCCTCAGGCCGCGGCTCTGCTGAACTTCGCTCGAGAGCAACCGGGCGATACCGCGGCAGCAGTTCGTGCGCTGGTCGGTGTGGCGGATGCGGCCCGGTTTCCGCTGCGCATTCTGCCCCAGCTGCACTGGGCGGGCATCCCTGCCGGCGTTCCCGATGGCGCCGGAGGGCTGTTCACCGACGTTCCCTACCAGCAGATCACGTGGGACCCGGCCGATTCGCTGGACGACCCGGGCCTGAAACCCCTTCTCGGGGAACGGTACGACGTGCGCTTCGGGCTGACCGTGCCCAATATCTGGGGCAATACGCCGTGGCTCACGCTCAATCACCCCCGGCTCAATCAGTTCTGGAGGCTCCGTCTCATCCAGGCGATCCGGGTATGGAACGGGGAGCGAGAGCGGCTTTCCCGATCGGGCCGCGCCTATCTGCTTCCTGGCCAGCTCTCGACGGGCGAGGAGACGGTCTACTGGGCCAAGGGGGTGGACGACACCGGCTATACCGCCGCCAACGGCGGTAAACCGCGGACGGCGCTGCTGGCGGATTTCAACCCGTTCACCGTCGCTGATGCGCTCGCCGATCGTATCGTCCTGGATCCGAAGGACGGCCTGGACCGGAATGAGCGCTGGTGGCTCCATCAGAACCTGGCCCGCCGTCAGCAGGCGATCGTGGATTGGATTCTGGAAGCCATGCCGCCGGAACCGATACGCGTCGCCGACGGCTTCGCTAACTATGCGCAGGATCTGGTCCGTCGTAACGTGTTCACCGAGCCCTATGCGATGCCGGTGTTTCCGATGCGGGGCGTGAACCCGCTGCGGCCCGGGTTGGAGGTAGGCTACGTCCGCGAGGGCCGGAGCGGCGGGGAATACTGGTCGGGTTCGACGATGCTGCCTTTGCTGATCAAGGAGCGGGAGCGGGGCCGCATCGCGCTGTCGAATCTGGAGTGCACCGGCGCCGATGACGGCCAGCTGATGGCGTGTGTCCTCGCCGCCTATGCCCACGGGGCCGTCTATACGACGCTATACAACTGGCAGCATCGACCCCATATCCGATCGATCCTCGAGAAGATCGCCGCTGCGATCGCCGCGCCCGTGCCGATTGCCGCTTCCCATGTGCCTCCGCCGCCAGAGTCCACCCCTGCCAGCGGCCCTGGAGAGGCCGTCGTAGCGCCGTGGGAGTACCGATTGAGCGCAGGCGCAGAAGCATTCGGGGTCAATACGGTGGTTCTGGGCGGCCTGCCGTCGGGACAAGTCGGCATGGTGGTCCGAGCTGCGATCCGCACTCTCGACGAGAAACCGGAACGGCGCGCTTCGTGTGCGGTCCGCCTGCAGGAGCCGCCGTCAGGCCCCGTCCTCGCGCACCTGCCGGCGATGTTCCATCTGCGCCCGGGAGCGAACTATGCGGTTACCGTGGAGATCGCAGGCATGGCCGATATACCGCAGCCGGCGCTCACAGAGGCGCCGAAGGTCAGCCTCGCCGCAGACGTCCGATGGGAACGCTGGAGGAGCCGTGCGGTAAGCGTTCGCGTCGACGCGGATGATATCCTTCAGGCGGTGGAACGGCTCGATCGTGAACCCTATGCCAACGCCCCGTTTGCGGCGAGTCTGGCGCGTTCCCGGCGGCTGGCAACGGCCCGACGATACAGCGAGGCGTACCGTGAAGCGGTCAAGGCCGAACAGCTGGCGTTTCCTTCGGCATTCGTTATGATGGAGCCCGGAGGGCGATTGGGGCCCTTTCCGATCGATGTGCGTTGCCCGCAGGATCGCGTCCGTGCGACGGTCCAATCCATGCGACCGGATCTCGTCGAAGTGCAGCTGGTCAGCGCCGTCTCGCAGACGGTTACGATTCGGTACGGTGGGCGCCAGACAAGCGTCGCCCTTACAGCGGATGCGCCCGTTACCGTGTCGGTCGAAGCTCCGTCGATGCCGTAAGGTGTCGCACGGAAAGGCTTCCGGTGGATCGCCGCCCCGAGGCGAGGCCCAGCGGGCGGGTGCGTTCATACACCGTTACAGGTATCCTATTCGTGATGAATCGCACTATATCTTCAGGGCACGAATCGACCGACGGTACGACACCAGCTGCTGCCGATACAAGGTCGGCCACTCCGTTCCTTAGATTCTAATCGGCGATGAGCTTCGGCGCCTACATCAATGCCTATCGGATGAGACTGGTCGCGATTGACGCAGTCCTCAGCGCGATCACCTTCTACGCCGCGTTCAGCCTCCGGACCGACCAGTATCCGCTTGGCCCTGCCTGGACCAAGGCCTTTGTCTATCTCATTGGCGTTCTGATCATCCTGCGGATCGGGGCTATGGCTTCCTTCGGGGTCTATCGGTTCGCCGTGCGCCACACCAGCGCTCGGGACGCCCTGTCCATCGCCGGGGCCATCGTCCTTGGCACGACCGCGTTCATGGGTTTCGTCATGATCGTTCGACGGCCCATGATCCCTCTCTCCGTATGTGTCATCGAGGCGGCACTCGCATTTCTCGCTCTTGCGGGCAGCCGGCTGGCCTATCGCTTGATGCTGGAAAACGGACCGGTTCGGTCGTCCAGGTCGACCAAACGCCGGATTCTAGTGATCGGCGCGGGACGACGGGGTGCCGCCATCGCCCGGGAGATACGGGAGCGGGCCCGGGACGGCCTCGTACTCGTCGGCTTTCTGGACGACGATCCCGGCAAGCAGAACCAGTTGATCCAGAGCGCGCCTGTGCTCGGCACCTCCTACGACGCCCTCCAGGTGGTCGATGAGCACCATGTGGATGAGCTGATCATCGCGATCTCGACGGCTCGGGGCCACCAGATCCGCGAGATCACCAAGCGATGTGAGGCCGTGCCCGCGCGCCTTCGGATTTCTCCCGGATTTTCGGAGCTGGATGAGCACGATCTGTTCTCAAATCTGCGGGACCTTCAGGTCGAGGACCTCCTGCAGCGAGAGCCGGTCCGCGTGAATGTCGATGAGATCTCGGGCTATCTCGCGGGCGAGGCGGTCTTGATAACGGGAGCCGGCGGTTCCATCGGCGGCGAGCTCGCCCGGCAGATCGGCGCCGTGGGTCCTGCGAAGCTGATCCTGCTGGGACACGGCGAGAACTCGATCTTCGAGATCGCCGAGGATCTGCGCGAACGGATCTCCTGTCCGATCGTGACCGTCATCGCGGACGTACGCGATGCGGAGCGTCTGGCGCAGGTGTTCGGCGCCTACCACCCGACTGTGGTATTTCACGCCGCCGCCCATAAGCACGTGCCCCTGATGGAGCAGAACCCTCAGGAGGCGATCACCAACAACGTCCTCGGCACCCGCAACCTTGCCCGTGTGAGCAAGGCCCACGGAGTGAAGCGCTTCGTCATGATCTCGACCGACAAGGCCGTGAACCCGACGAGCATCATGGGCGCGTCCAAGCGTGTGGCGGAACGGGTGATCCAGCGCGAGGCCGAGGGCTCGACAACGCAGTTCGCGACGGTCCGTTTCGGCAATGTCCTCGGCAGCCGGGGCAGCGTCGTGCCCGTCATGAGGGGACAGATCGCTCGCGGCGGCCCGGTCACGGTCACTCACCCGGATGTAACCCGTTATTTCATGACCATCCCGGAAGCCGTGCAGCTTGTAATCCAGGCCGGCGCCCTTGGCGGCCAGGGAATCGTGTACGTCCTGGACATGGGTGAGCCCGTCCGGATCATGGAGCTCGCCCATAACATCATCCGCCTTTCCGGCCTCGTGCCTGAGAAGGATATCAAAATCGCGATCACAGGTCTGCGTCCGGGCGAGAAGCTGACAGAGGAGCTTCTCACCTCCGTTGAAGCGACGAATATGACCAAGCATGAGCGCATCTTTCATGCGGACCTCTCCCCGCCGCCGGTGGATGACGTGGATGAGAGCGTGGACGCCATGATCGCTGCCGCGTTTGAGGGTGATCTGGTTCGTATGTTGTCTGCGCTGCGCATCCTGGTCCCGAGGTTCACATCGGACCCGCAACTCGAGGCGCTGGCAAGGCAGGACCCGGGCGCGCCGGCGGACACGACGCGAGAGGACGCTTCCGTTTCAGCCAGCCTTCCCTGGAGGGCGGCTTAGCCTCACAAGGAGGAACCGTACCATGTCTGGAAGCGCATCGCGCATCTGGGAAGCGACCCCGCTGCGATTGGCGGAGCGCATGGAGCGTCTCGGCACAGAGACCGCCTTTGACGTCCTCGCCCGCGTCAACGCATTGAAGGCTCAGGGTAAGGACATCATCTCCTTCGGCCTGGGCGAACCCGACTTCGAGACACCCGACCACATCAAGGATGCCTGCAAGACGGCCCTCGATGAGAACTACACCCATTACGGCCCATCTCAGGGGCTCCCTGAGCTCCGCGCCGCCATCGCCGAGTACTATGCGCGCACCCGGGGCGTGCAGGTGGGCGCCGAGAACGTGGTCGTCGGTCCCGGCGCCAAGCCGATGCTCTTCTCCGCCGCTATGGCGCTCATCAGCCCAGGCGACGAGGTCATCTACCCGTCTCCGGGCTATCCGATCTACGAGTCGGTCTCCGATTGGATCGGAGCGGTGTCGGTGCCGGCGCGCCTGAGAGAGGAGCGGGAATGGTCCTATGATGTGAAGGAGCTCGAGACGCTCATCACGCCCAGGACCCGCGCGATCATCCTCAATAGCCCTCAGAACCCGACCGGCGGCATGTTGCTGGCGTCCGACATGGAGGCGATCGCTCGGATCGCGATCGAGCGCGATCTCTGGGTCATCACCGATGAAGTCTACTCGCAGATTACCTTCGAGCATCCCTTCGCGTCCATAGCGAGTGTCCCCGGGATGCTGCCCCGCGTCGTGGCCATCGATGGGTTCTCCAAGACCTACGCGATGACGGGCTGGCGAATCGGCTACACGGTATGCCGCGCGGATCTTGCCGCCCATCTCTCGCGGATCGAAACCAACCTCCATTCGTGCACCGCGATGATGACCCAGCGGGCCGCCTATGCCGCCCTCACCGGAAACCAGGAGCCCAACCAGAAGATGGCCGAGGCGTTCCGGCGGCGGGCATCGCTCATCACCCGGCTCCTCAATGAGATCAAGGGCGTTCGCTGCGTCCAGCCGCGCGGGGCCTTCTATGTCTTCCCGAACGTCACCGAGGTCTGCGCCAACCTCGGCCTTCCGACAGCCAACGCCCTGTGCGATCGGTTGCTGCTCGAGGCGGGCGTCGCGCTCCTGCCGCGCACCTGCTTCGGCAGGAGGATGGAAGAGGGCGAATACGTCCGCCTGTCGTACGCGACTTCGGATGAGAATATCGTGGAAGGCGTCCGAAGGATCAAGACGCTGATCGAGGGTTGACCATGCGGACGCGTACGGCGCTGATCGGCGTATGGCTTCTGGCCATAGGGAGCCTGGTTCAGGCCGCCGCCGGCGGGCCGGACACCTATGCGCGATTCCGCCGAGCGTCGGACAACGCGTTCCGGCGCTACACGGTCTACGATCGGGACGGCGATGGACAGCCCGAGATACGATCGTTGAAACGGCTGGGGAGCCGCAGGGGGGGCGGTCAGGGCTCCGTGCTGGTTCTCATCGAGGAGCGGCTTACCCGGACGTCAGCCTCCGACCGTCCCCTCGATCTCATGCCTGCTGTGCGGACCTATCTCGAGGATCTGGGCCGGCAGGGACTCAACGCTGTGCTGGCCTCCGTCCGGCTGTATGACGGACCCCAGCATCAGGATGGTTTGATCGTGCTCGCGTTGCGGGACGTCCTGAGATCCATCTACGAGCGGGCTCCGGACCTTCGTGCCGCAATGCTCATCGGTGACTTCCCGACCCCATTTCTGGTGCGCCAGTACTACTGGCCGCGTGAGGATGGCCTGACCCTGTTCGCGGGGACCTCGCGAGAGAAAGCCTGGAAAGCCGTCCGACATGTCCGGAGCATCGCTGAGCCGGTCGCCTCGCCGTCCGACATCGTTCTCGCGGACCTCGACGGCAACTGGGACCTCGCTTATCGGCGCGATCCGGAACGGCTGGGCGGCCTCCTTGCGGCCTTTCCTGACGACCCCAACCGCGAGCTGACGGATACCTATGAACGGACCGCCGAGCAGTTCGAGGACTTTTTCTTCGTGCAGGATGGGATGTGGACCGAGGCGTCGGCGCCGGGCGGCAAGCGGCGGTTTACCTTCTCCGGCGAGTTCAACGCCGAATGCACCGCTGCGGATCGGCAGCAGGTGAACGTTCTCGCGCGGCCGGAGATCTCGATCGGGCGAATCAACGCGCGCCATGCGGGCGTCGAGCCGAACCCATCGATCAAGGATACGGCGGGCCGCGGGCTTCTCGATGACGCCGGTCGGCCGCAAGCCCTCGAGTTCGCCGACGAGAAGGACGTGCCCGGTCAGGAGGCGCTATGGGTCCGATCCGAACAGCTCGAACGCCGCCTTCTGCAGGAGTACTTTCGCAGGAACCACGCCTACCGGCTGACCCGGGACGTCTCGTCGTTCCGCCCAGCCTCGATCACGACAGAATGGGACTCCTCCGTGCCGGATATGAAGGCAGCCGTCGCGGGCTGGAAGGATGAGAACGCCAGCGATCTCGATCTCAAGGACCTCCACCTCACCGCCCTGGACTTCGCGACCTGGATGTCCCGGCCCGCGCTCGCCCGGGCGATCAAAGGGCATTCCGGTCCAACCGGCTTCGGCTTCGATCCGCCCGCTTCCGTGGAAGCCTATACGGCAGCGGTGGGCGGAGCGCCGTGGTGGTGGACAAAGGACGGCAGGCGGCTGGTCCCGTCGCTGGGCCCTCTGAAGGGCTGGATCAACTACGGGGTGATCCGTGCGATGTACGAAAACGGGAAGCTGAGCGGCGTGCCTGCGCTCTACTTCCATACCGGCTGTGAGGCTATGACGCCCGCGCACTACGAACGCGAGCCCTATACGAGCCCGCGGCACGGAGTATGGCAGATCGCCGAGTCGCTCCTGATGTTCGGCGACGGCCTTGCCCTTGTGGGGCGGGGGAAGGTGTTCTACGACGAACCGAGGGAGTTCTGGGCCGTGATGGGGCGCGGGGGCTCCTTTGGCGATGCCTGGCGCCGGTACTTCGACGTCGAAGGCGCGGATGCGGAGCTGGCGAAGGATGGCATCGGACGTAAGAGGGCCTACTTCTGGAGCGTCATCGGCGACTGTACGCTGCAGCTGCCGGCCGAGCTCGTCCGACCAGGATCAGGTCCGGCCGATCAACCCTGATCGGCGTCAGGATCCGATCTGCCCGTCTCTTCGCCGCCGATGCCGTTCGCGCAAACGGGCGTCGCCTCCCCGGAGCCGGCAGTACAGAGGCGCCTCGATTCAGCAGGGCCAACGCCGTTGCTTGCGGGGGGCGGGCTCAGAAGGATGCGCACGATCTGCGCGTACATCCTCGCGCGGGACGACCAGCCGGGCCAGAACCCCAGCTTTTCCTCTTTCATTGGATGCGTGACGCCGGGCAGCGGGACCGAGATCGTCCGCACCCGATGCTGGCGGCAATGGCGCGTGATCAGCATCTCAACGCCGTAGCGTGCGCCATCGATACCGCCGATCTGGTCGAATACGGCTCGGGCAATAGCCCGCTGGCCGCTGACCATTGGCGCGATCCGCTGGGATAAGTCGGTCAGATAGCGTCCGCCGCAGAACCTGCCCACGGCCATGCCGGCCTCCCCGTTGACGACGGGCGCGACCAGGCGCTCGATATGGTCCGGCGTCAACCCCTGCAGGTCCGCGTCCAGAAACAGTAAAACATCGGCATCGGCAAACCGCGCTCCCGCGGCCATGGCGCCCCCTTTGCCGACGTTGCAGGAGAGGCTGAGGAGATAAGCTCCCGGCACCTCCAGAACACGTGCGGCCGTTGCATCGGTAGAGCCGTCATTGACGACGAGAACCTGGTCGATGCATGGAGTGGGGACGACTGCCTCGAGCACCTGCGCCACGCGGCTTTCCTCGTTATAGGCCGAGAGGATCGCTGCCACCCTGCGACGGCGTGAACTCAACCCTTTATGCCCGGTGACGGATCACCGCCCATAACGATAGTCCTGTTTCTGGATGATCATCTCAGCACGGCGGAGCCGCGCCTCGGTATACGGATGGGATCGGAGCAGCTCCGGGTCTTGCTGAGAGCCCTTCTCCAGCTCCTTGAGCTTGCGAAAGAACGAGAGGAGGCCTGTGGCCTGATATCCCGCTTTGTGTGCGTACGATATCCCGCGATGGTCGGCCTCGTATTCATCATCACGGCTGTAGCTCAAGCTCAACAGGTCCGTAGTAAGCGAGCCGATGTCCTGGGCGGTCTTGCCTTTGAGCAGAATGAGGATGCCGACGTTCGCCGCGAGGCGCTGGCTCATCTGCTTGGCGCTGTGCCGGGCGTCGATATGACCCAGCTCATGGCCGATGACGCAGGCGAGCGCCTGATCGTCCTTGCCGAGCAGGTCCAGAAGACCGCGATAGACATATACCGGTCCGCCCGGCAGAGATACCGCGTTGACCTCGTTCACATCGAGGGCCTTGACCGTATAGGGAACCCCTTCACGCTGCTGGCAATGGGCGATCAGCCGTTCCCCGATCGCTGCAACGCGCCTCGCATCGGCCGTGCCCGTGAGGACCCTGTGACGCTTCTCAACCTCAGCCGCCGCTTCCTTCCCGATCCGCACCTCCTCCTTCGTGCTGATGAAGTTGGCGCTGCGGCAGCCGGTCGTGCTGGTGACTCCAAGGATCAGAGCGCCGGTCGTCAGCCCGAGAGCCGCTCGAACGACGTGTTGGATTCGACGCTTCATCGGCCCGTTCCGCCCCCGTTCTCGATCTGTCTCTTCAGGTTATCGGCCTGATCCTGCAGCCAGCGAATGGCAGGTTCAGCCCGTCCGCCGGCGCTTTTCGCCGTCTTCGACAGGGTGTCAACGGTCTCCTCAAGGGCTTTGCGAGCTTCCGAGGTATCGGTTTTGCCCAGGTGCTTGCGCGCACGGTCGAGGGTCTGGACGGCCTCGGCCATCAGATCCGTGTTCTTCCGTTCCTGCGCCACTTTCGCCTTGAGATCCCGCACCTCTGCCTTCAGCGCATCGACCTGATAGAAGGTCACGCCGTTCATGATCAGGAGCGCCAGGAAGGCCGCTCCGCCAGCACAGCTTTTCATGTCGTCTGCCTCCCGTTGTCACTTCTCGGGGCAGAACGCTTGCCGGGCCGAACGCCCCGATCCGATAGTTCCTTCGCCTTTCGCTCGATACGGCGTTCCATCGCATTCAACCGGAGCATGACATGGGACCTCCAGTCGCCCGGTTTCGCGATCAGACAATGGAGGTTGGTCCGCTCGTCCGGCTTCCATCGCTGCTTATACGCCTCCTTGCCCCTCAGGAAATCGAACTCCGCGCACTGCTCGGCAATCGCCTGACGTATCGCGGCGGCCGTGAGCGTCGTGCCGAGGCTGTACCGGCTCAGCGTCGGCTCGAAGCCGCCAAGGTAATAATAGTACCGGCTGCGATAGGCGAAGCAATAGAGAGCGGCGATGATCCGCCCCTCGGAACGCGCCGCATGGAGCCGAAGCCAGCCCCGCTCTGCGAACCGTTCGGCTACCAGACGGTGGAACCGCTGGACCGCGGCCGTGCCGAGCGCACCGGGCATCCATCGGGACCTCCAGCGCCGCTGGTGCAGGTCGAACAACGCGGACATGCCGTCTTGCAGCCCCGACTCATCGACCATCGCGATCGACGTTTCCGGAAGCTCCCGCGCGGTCAGCCGCTCGTAGTAGGTGACGTTGGACCGGGTCTTCTTGCCGAGCGACCTCAGGTAGTCCTCCCAGCAAGACGGCAACCGGACGAACGGGCAGACCTCCAGCGGGTCGATCTGAACCCTGTGCCCGTTCAGCCCGGCCACGGGAGGATCGGCGACATGCGCCAGGATCGCCGATCTCGCATGCATCTGCTGCAGCGATACAAGGTCGTAGTCCCGCCATTCGGCCAGTCGACGGCACACCGCCGCGCAGACTGCCCGCTCGGTTCCCGGCAAGGCGAGGACATCGAGGTAATCCGAGGCGCCCGTTCCGAGGAAGGCCAGCCTTCGTAGCGGTGTGCCGAGATGCCGGGCGCGGTAGAGCGGCGCCAGCCCGACGAGGTCCGGCCCATCGTGCACCATCAACAGGCGGAGCTGCTTGCCCGGGCCAAAGGCGCCCCACCAGGCCTCGTTCCATTCCCAGGTCTGGTACACAGTCGAGCCGGCGGCGCGCTCGGCAAGCGCCGACCATTCGGCGCGCACGTCCGTCAGCGCTTCCGCCTCGCGGATCTCGGTCAGTATCACATCAACCTCTCTGGCCGGATTATAGCAGACGCCGCGAAGGGCGGGCCGGATGCCCATAGCGGGCCGCTGGCCGCCCGCGTTCTATTATGGTATGATACGGCTACGCGCTCGTGGCTCAGTGGATAGAGCATCTGACTTCGGATCAGAAGGTCGGGGGTTCGAATCCCTCCGAGCGCGCTCACCTTACCATTCCTGCCCCCCCATGCCCGATGGAAGAGCTGAGAGCTGAGAGCTGAGAGCTGAGAGCGAAGGGGCACGTCGTCGTAGGGGCGATTCAGGAATCGCCCCTACCGTTTCGATAGGCGATAGCCGCGGGTCAGCGGAGCACCGGTAGGGGCAGGCCTCGGACCTGCCCGCAACATCGTGGACCCGATCGATGCTACCCATCGGCTCCAGCCATATACCCCTCGGATCCAGCTGCATACCCCGGTTGCTGAGCCTGTCGAAGTAGCCGGGGTTTCCATGCCTGATCGGCATTAGTGTCGGATCCGACGACTGATCGGACTGATCGGTCCGATCCGACGGATCGATTCAACGCCTGAGCGATGATAGCCTACCGATCCGATGGGCAGGTGCGCCTTCGACAGGCTCAGGCGCCGGTTCGCCTGATCGACGCTATCCCTCAGATCCAGCTGCGAACCCCGGTTGCTGAGCCTGTCGAAGTAGCCGGGGTTCCCATGCCTGATCGGCATCAGTGTCGGATCCAATGGCCGGACGCGCCTTCGACAGGCTCAGGCGCCGGTTCGCCTGATCGACGCTATCCCTCAGATCCAGCTGCAAACCCCGGTTGCT
>JAANMX010001520.1_pt1 | contig 26155 bp, 26 predicted proteins | sample 7279681 | NCBI WGS metagenome assembly JAANMX01 (sample SAMN14094542, study PRJNA606508) | bioreactor metagenome | isolation source: A lab-scale SPAN reactor treating ammonium-rich wastewater day 351 | place: Ireland: Galway | collected 2018-01-01
TTCTAGCGCCGACAACGCCACAACCAATCTACTGTTTGACCTTGGCTCCCCTTCACGATGAGGGATGTCCCAGTATCGATTACCCTTTTGCAGCCATTTCCCTCATTCAATTGTAAAGATGTTTTCTTCCCGTCTAGTGCCCGTTTGAACCATCCATTCTTTCTGTTTTCGTGTCTCACTTTTATTGACACATTCCAAGTTGCTGCCTGCATTGCCGAAGGCTTGCGCCACGAGAGCAGCATTCATTGTGACGCCCTAATGAGTTTGCCCAAGTCGATCCTCACCAACTACGCCGGTTATCTGTCCCCAGCCAAACTTCTGGAGTTGAAGAAAGCGCTGATCGCCGCGCTGGCGTTAGACGACGACGAGTGACACCCTTCTCTGCCTTTCCAGCTCAATTCCCTCGTTTGCCCCTGGCGTCTTTGCGTCCCTTCTGCTTCGCCCGCCGCCGCTCGTTGACAGGCGGCTGGCTGGTGCGCACAATCTCCTTGCGACGCTAAAACTCAAAGAAATTACAGTTGACGTTTTGCCGTTCGTGTAGTATTACTATAGCCACGTATGTTTTTTCGCGCGCTCTCTCTCAGCACCTATCCACGCCGGGAATGTATATTCGATGAAATTTGTTTTTTCCCATCTACACCGGAAGCAAAGAATTTTGCAGGCCGCCCTGATTCTTACACTTCTGTTGGGCAACGCACTGTCTGCCTTTGCCCACGAAACGGTTCACATTGTCAGGCCGGGCGAAACCCTCAGCCAGATAGCCGAAGCCTATGGCACAACAGTGGAGGTGCTGCGCAGTCTGAACAATCTGGGCGATGTGGACTTTGTCTGGTACGGTCAGCGGCTGATTGTCGAGTCGGACGAGACCTCCCCCCTTCGGGAGTCGTCGGTGGTCCAGTCGATTGCCTACTATCGGGTGCAACCAGGCGACACCCTTTCTGGTATTGCCAACGCCTATGGAATTGGCCTGGCCCATCTGGTGGAGCTAAACCGCATCTCGCCTGCGGGTCGGCTCTACGCCGGGCAGACCCTGGCTGTCCCGGCGCGCGAGGTGGCCCCGTCTGGGCCAGTCATAACCGCGGATTTGCCCGTGCATATCGTCCAGGCCGGCGAACACATCGGTACCATCGCCGAACGCTATGGCACGTCTGTCAACGCTCTGGTGCGAGTCAACGGCCTGGACAATCCCAGCCTGATCATCCCCGGCCAGCGGCTGCGCATCGCCTCGGCCCAGACGGCTGCCCCGACCCAGACTTCCCTCTATCACGAACACACAACCTTTCCCACTACCAACGAGAAGTGGATCGATGTGGACCTGAGCGAGCAGCGGGTGGTGGCCTATGAGGGGACAACAGAGGTCAACGCTTTCATCATCTCCTCCGGTCTGCCCGGCACGCCGACTGTGACAGGCAGCTTCCGTATCTGGGCCAAAGTCCCCATTCAGGATATGTCCGGGGGCAATCGGGCCGCGGGCAACTACTATTATTTGGAAGACGTGCCCTGGGTGCAGTATTTTTATGAGGACTACGCTTTTCACGGCACAACCTGGCACGCCAACTTTGGACGCCCCGCCAGCCGGGGCTGCATTAATATGAGTCCGGCAGACGCGGAATGGCTCTTTCGTTGGGCCGGGCCAGATGCTCCAGGCGCGGGCTGGCTTTTCAGCGATGGCAGCAACCCCGGCACGCTGGTTGTGGTACACGAATAGAGTGGACAACCACAAGGGCCTAAAGAGACAAAGAAGATAGGCGTGTGGCCTCTTTTTGCAAGGCAAAAAAGGAGTATGCAAATGAAGCACTTATTGGGAATGGTTTTGCTGGCCCTGATGCTGGCGGTTGGCACGGGGGGAACGACACTCTACGCCGCGGACCCCGCGCCGGCCCGGCCTGTGGACGTGACAGAGGCGGCTGTTCTGCCACCCCTGCCTTTTGCCAAAGCGTCGATGGACCTGCCCCGCTTCCACAAAGAAAAGATGGAGATCAAACGCTCTCAGCAATCCCTGCCTGTGGCCGCAGTGGAAGAAGCCGCGACACCGGTCCAATTGGCCGCACCGACGATTGAAGCCGTCGAACAGGATCGGGCCGCTGGTAAGAAGTGGATCGAAGTCAATCTGAGCGAGCAGAAGACCTATGCCTGGGAAGGCGACCAACTGGCGGGCGAATTCATTATTTCCAGCGGGCTGCCCGGCACGCCGACTGTGCAGGGGGTCTTCCGAATGCGGGTGCGTACCCGCAGCCAGACAATGAGCGGCGGCGACCGGGCCGCGGGAACCTATTATAGCCTGCCCAATGTGGAGTGGGTGCAATACTTCTATCAGGACTATAGCTTTCACGGCACCTATTGGCACAACAATTTTGGCAACCCAATGAGCCACGGCTGCGTCAATATGACCAATGAGGACGCTGAGTGGCTCTTCCGCTGGTCTATGCCCGAATATGCAGGTGAGACCAAATGGCTCAGCACTACCAGCGACAACGCGGTTCTGGTCTATATCCACAAATAGCCAGACAATCGCCATACCCATTGGGACACAGCCAGCAATAAAAAGCGGACGCTGATTTGCGCTGATTGGTAACTGCTTACCCCCACCCAACCTCCCCCACGGTGGGGGAGGAGTCGATCCAGTTCCCTCCCTAGAATGGGGAGGGGTAGGGTGGGGTGGCTGAACAGATACGCTGATTGTATGAGCGGCAATCAGCTTTTTCAGCGTCATCAGCGTCCAAAATTTTCTTCAACCAACCCAAACATAAACACAAAGCAACCAATCCTATGGCACAACGAAGCCGATCCAAAACATCTGCTGCCTCGCGTCCCAGCCGCCAGGAATTGCAGGAGATAGCGGCCAAACGCCAGCGCAACAGCAATCTGATGCTCATCGGCGGCGGCATTGTCCTGGCCGTCATTGTCGGGCTGATCCTCTACGCCAACTTCAAGTCCAACCAGCCTGTGGGCGAGGAAGAGTCCCTGCCTACACTGGGCAATACCCATATCCCCCAGAACAGTATATCGCCCATCCAGTACAACAGTGTGCCGCCCTCTTCCGGCCCCCATTATCCGGGGCTGGCGCCCTGGGCTGTCTACCGGGAGCCGGTGCGCTACGAGCAGTTGCTGCACAATTTGGAAGATGGCGGTGTCGTCATCTATTACCAGTGCGAGGACAACTGCCCGGAACTGGTGGATCAATTAGAGGCTTTTGCCCGCCCCCTCATCGCGGCCGGTCGCCATCTGGTGGTTGTGCGTAACGACCCCTCCTGGACCGGCGATGTCGGTGCCATCACCCCCCTGCATCAGGATATGGGTGCGCGTATCGCGCTGGTGGCCTGGCAGCGTCTCGATAAATTGGAAGAGTTCGACGAGGCGCGCATTCGGGCCTTCTTCGAACGTTATGAGGGCCTCGACCACCACGCAGGATAGACGCCTGTTGCATCTGCAAGCAGCCGAAAAAAGAGAGACCCGGCTCCCGTGCAAGGGATGACCGGGTCTCTTTATTCCGTACCAGCGAGGAACGAACGCACAAGCGTTAGTCGGTCGGCCAACCAACTAAAACGTGAAACCTGAGGTACTGTCACGTGATCTCACGTCTTCCCGTCTTCCCGTTTCTCCACGCAAGTCGTGGCTGCGTCACCTTATGTGTACAGCAATGTTGGGTTCGTCTGGCCGACCGAATTTGTCCCTGACAGAAAAATGTGCCACCATTCTACACAGGAAGCAACAGGACTTCCTGAAATGGTTTCACTGCCTGGAGTGTATGCAATGACGAATTCTTCTGACCGAACAATCACCAACTGGCTGTTGACGGTCTGTGTGCTTATTGTTGTGATGGTGGCTTTTGGCGGCTATGTGCGCTTGACCCGTTCCGGGCTGTCCATTGTAGAGTGGAATCCTGTTTCGGGTGTCGTCCCGCCCCTGGGCGAGGAGGCCTGGCAAACCGAGTTTGCCAAATATCAGCAGACGCCGGAATACCAGAAGGTGAATCAGCATTTCGCCCTGGCAGACTACAAACGCATCTTCTATGTAGAATATATCCACCGCCTGATCGCCCGCATAGCCGGTCTGTTGGTGGTCATCCCCCTCTTTGTCTATGTGCTGCGGGGGCAGATTCTCTGGCGCAACTCGTTACCCTACTGGCTGATCGCTGGGCTTTTTGGCTTCCAGGGGTTTCTGGGCTGGTATATGGTAAGCAGCGGTCTGGAAAATCGTCCGGCGGTCAGCCATTTCCGCCTGACTATTCACCTGCTGATGGCCCTGTTTCTGCTCTATCTGAGCCTGTGGATGGCGCTGAACCGTATCTACGGCGCGCCATCGCATTCCACGAATAGTCGCAAAATGCCTGCCTATGGCTGGATGTGGCTGGTAATGGGGGTCCTGGTGGTGCAGATTGCTTATGGCGGGCTGGTAGCGGGGCTGAAGGCCGGTCACGCATCCAACACCTGGCCACTGATGTTCGGCTATCTCATCCCACCGGATCTGCTCAGTTTTGTCCAGCCCTGGTGGAAAAATTTCATCGAGACGGCCACAACCGTCCACTTTATGCACCGCTGGTTTGCCTTTGCCGTGCTGGCCGGGGCGCTGGTGGTCTGGGCGCAAACCCGGACCCGCCCAGAGAACGCAACCCACCGGGCCAGCGGATGGCTGGTGGCTCTCTCTTCTCTGCAAATTCTTCTGGGGATCAGCGTTGTCTGGTTTTCGGTGCCCCTCTGGCTGGCCCTTCTGCACCAGACGACCGCGGTGCTGCTTTTTATCAACGCCGTCTATCTGATCCATCGGTTGGCCGGCGCGCCCAGCCTTGCCGCCCAGACAACGCCCAACCGTCCCACAGAGAGAGCGGTCCACGCTTCTTTGTGAGATTGACAGTCAGAGCGGGAGAGCCAGGCTGCCCTCAGGCATAGACGGCGCTCTGCGTCTTCCCGTTCCGGGCAAAGAGAAGGCGGCTCTCGGCGTCGGGTTGATAGTAGCCCGGCCCAGCACACCCTCGGCAGAGAGTCTGGCCGCCTGCCACGACTTCCCGTTCGTTGATGATCTCCTCGCCGCACTTCTCGCAATTGGTGCGCACGATTGGCCTGCTCACAATCTGTGCCACTGGCGTTGTCAGGGCAACCGGCTGGAGGGTCAATAACTCCTCATCGGGCATCACCTGATAGCCCTGCAACTGGGCGAAGTAGTGGCGGCGTTCGCCGGGGGCATAGGCATAGGCCCGTTCCCGTACATCCAGTTGGGGGGCCACACGTACGGCCCGCTCGCTCGCCACATCCACAAAGACAGCCGCAATTTTGCCGTAGTCCTCCAGGCGCAGGGTGCGGTGACCCATTGTGCAGCCCGTGGCAACCTCCACGCCGTCAGCAAAGCAGCCGTCACTTTCCACAAAAACGAGCAGTCGTTTGTCCCTGCGGGGGAGGTCCAAGCCCAGGGCCGCGCCACCGGCGATGCCGATGCGCGCACCCAACACCTGGCGGGGGCAGAGATGGCTATGGCGGGCAGAGGATTCGGCCAGAATGGCCTGAAGAACAGGTGAAAGCACAGATGGCTCCTTTCCAAGTCAGACGCACGGGCGTCGTCGGGAGGTCGCGCCGTTTCCGGCTGCGGCCCTGCGCGGGGAGAAATCGTCCCCGGGTCCTCGCAACGGGCGAGAGGCGGACCAGCCCTGGCCGTGGGCTGTAGGCCGGTCCGCTCGGAGTGGGTATCCGTCGATTATATCCTTTCTTTCCAGGGTGGCAACCGGAGAAAGTGGCAGGAAAAAGACTGGTCAGATGACGAGGTTACTGCTTTGGCCCTGGAAGAAGTGGCTTCGCAGGCAGGCAGGCTTCCTGGGCCGCATCCAGCATTTCCGCGGGGACAGGCTGGATTTCGTGCTGATAGTAGCGGCGCTGGAAGGCAAAGGCTACGTTGACCAGCCCGATCATCACCGGTACTTCGATCAGCGGGCCGATAACCGCGGCAAAGGCCGCGCCGGAGTGGATGCCAAAGACGGCCACGGCCACGGCAATCGCCAGCTCGAAATTGTTGCTGGCCGCGGTGAAGGCCAGCGTCGTTGTCCTGGAGTAATCCGCGCCAATACGCCGCCCCATCCAAAAGCTGACCAGAAACATCACCACAAAATAGACGCCCAGGGGAAGGGCGATACGCACCACATCCAGGGGAATCTGGACGATCAGATTGCCCTTCAGACTGAACATCACTACAATTGTAAAGAGCAGGGCGATCAGTGTCAGCGGGCTGATGCGGGGCAGAAAGCGGCTGGCGTACCACTCCCGGCCCCGGGCGCGCACAAGGCAGAAGCGGGTGAGGAAACCGGCCAGCATTGGGATGCCCAGATAGACGAAGACGCTCTGGGCGATCTGGCCGATGCCGATCTCCACAACTATCCCTTGCAGACCAAACCAGCCGGGCAGAACTGTGATGAAAACCCAGGCGTAGACGCTGTAAAAAAGTACTTGAAAGACGCTGTTGAAGGCCACCAGCCCGGCCGCGTATTCTGTGTCGCCCTGAGCCAGTTCGTTCCAGACAATAACCATTGCAATACAGCGGGCCAGACCGATAAGAATCAGACCCACCATATAGTCCGGGTAGCCACGCAGAAAGACGACAGCCAGGGCGAACATCAACACCGGGCCGATCAGCCAGTTCTGGAGCAGCGAGAAGCCCAGAATTTTGCTGTTGCGGAAGACCTTGCCCAGTTCCTCGTATTTCACCTTTGCAAAGGGTGGGTACATCATCAGCACCAGACCGATGGCGATGGGGATGTTAGTCGTGCCCACCGAGACCCGCTCGTTCAACCTCTGCACACCCTCTGGGAAAAGGTAGCCCAGCCCCACGCCCACCGCCATCGCCAGGAAAATCCAGAGCGTCAGAAAACGGTCCAGGGTGGATAATCCTTTGCGTGCAGCCGTTCTGGGGGCGGCAAAGGTTGTTGCGCTGTGAGTCATAGAGTCGATTCCTCTACTGGAGGAGTTGTCCGTACGCAGGAAGAGAACGTTACTTCAATGCAGAGGCAGACGACACCCAGACCGGAGAGGGGGAGCGTCTTCTGGGAGATCATCTATTCTCATTTCCGATTTGCCAGCCGATCCAACAGCAACACAGCCGCAAAGCCGAGGATTGCCAACCCCAGTGCGCTGACTACTTCGCTGCCAAAGGCAGCGGGCAGGACATTGGCTTCCACAGTCGGGATGAGTTCCCCGTGGCGGTCGGTGATGGTGGCGAGGACTTCCTTCCAGGGCCAGATTTTGCGCAGACTGCCCAGCATCAGCCCGGTGAGCAGGGCGATGGCCAGGTTGTGATAGCGCTTGAAGAGCCAGCCCAAGACCTGGGCAAAGCTGATCAGCCCAATTACCGCGCCCGCGCCCACAATGGCAATTGTCACCAAATCCCGGTCATTGACGGCCCCCAACACAAACTGGTATTTGCCCAACAGCACGAGGATAAACGAGCCGGAGATGCCGGGCAAAATCATCGCGCAGATAGCCAGCGCGCCGCTGAGAAAGAGAAACCAGGGCGTCTCTGGCGTCTGTAAAGGGACAAGACCGACGACGATATAGGCCCCCACCGCGCCCACCAGCAGGGCGACAGCCAGCCCCGGCGACCAGCGGGGCACGCTCTTGCCCACTGTCCAGACCGAGGCCAGCACCAGACCGAAGAAGAAGCTCCACAGATAGACTGGCTGGTTGACCAGCAGCCATTCCAACCCCTTTGCCAGGGAAAGGACGGCCAGGAGAATACCCGACAGGAGAGCGACGAGGAAACCGGCATTGACCGCCTTCAGGGCTTCGCCCATGCGCAGACCAACCAGGGCCTTCCAAAAGGGCGGGCGGGCCCCGGCCCGGATGCTCTGGATTAGCTCCTCATAAATGCCCAAAATAAAGGCCATTGTGCCGCCGGAAACGCCGGGGACCACATCTGCCGACCCCATCAGAAAGCCTCGGGCCACCAGCCCCGCGTATTCAGCGGGTGTGCGGGTTTTTCCCAACACCACTTCTTCGCCAATTTTACTGCTGTGTGTCATTTTATCTGCCTATTCTGTAAAGAAGGACACGGATGGTCACGGATGAGATGGATCCACACAGATTTTTTCTGCGCCCATCTGCGTTCCAAGTTTTTTCTACGGATACCCTATCAGCCGACAAGTATAGCAGAGAGCGACCATTGCTGCCGATTTTTCCTTCCTCTAAGGACTCGTCAAGAAATAAGTTCCATCCGGTGCGTCGCACTCTCCACGAACAGTGCGACGCACCAAAACGGGAAGTTATTCTTTGACAAGCCCTAAGAATGAAGTACAATCTGCTCAGCAAATCTGCCCCAATCCGCCCGGTCTGCAATATCCGCGTTCCATTGCACATCCGTGAACATCCGTGTCCTTCTTTACTCTGGAGAACCCCAACCCCATGCGCGTAGCCGCCCGCACCACCCGCTTTCAAGAATCGATGATCCGGGAGATGACCCGTCTGGCTATGAAACACGACGCCATCAATCTGAGCCAGGGCTTCCCCGATTTCAACCCGCCGGAGGAGGTAATGGAGGCCGCGGTCAAGGCCATCCGGGATGGGGTGAACCAGTACACCGTCACCTGGGGCTACCCCCCGCTGCGCCAGGCTCTGGCCAAAAAATATACGGTGCAACTGGGCTGGGAGGTCAACCCGGATGTACATGTGGCGGTGGTCTGCGGCGTGACAGAGGCGATTACGGCCACCCTCCTGGCCCTGCTCGACCCCGGCGACGAAATTATTATCATCGAGCCAGCCCACGAAAACTTCCGCCCCGCGGCTGTACTGGCCGAGGCCGTGCCCGTCTCTGTGCCCCTGGAAAAGCCCGACTACCGCATCGACCCGGCACGCATCGAGCGGGCCATCACCCCGCGCACCCGGGCCCTGCTCTTCAACACCCCCCACAACCCCACCGGCCGGGTCTTTGACGCCGAGGAGGTGCAGGGTATCATCGATATCGTCCTGCGCCACGATCTGGTGCTGATTACCGATGAAATTTACGACCAGATTCTCTACGACGGGCGGGTACACGTCTCGCCGGGGAGCTACGAAGCCGTGCGGGAGCGGACTGTGACCTGTGGCGGGATGGGCAAGACCTATGCCATGACCGGCTGGCGGCTGGGCCACATCATCGCGCCGCAGCCGCTGATCAACGCCATCCGCCCTATCCACGACTATATGACCATCTGTGCGCCCACGCCCCTGCAAGCCGCGGCGGTGGCCGCCCTGGCCCTGCCCCCCTCCTTTTACGCAAAGCACCTGGCCGACTATCACGAGCGGCGGGATGTGATGATGGATGTGCTCTACAATCTGGGCTTTCAGGCCGTGCGCCCCCAGGGTGCGTATTACACATTGGCAGATTATACGAATATCAACGCGCCCCAATCCGATTGGCCTGCGGAGCGCTTTGCCCATTGGCTGACTACGGAAATCCGGGTGGCCGCGGTGGCTGGAACGAACTTCTACACAGTGCCCGGCTACGGCGACGGTTCTGTGCGCTTTGCCTTTCCCAAACGCATCGAGACCCTGCGCGAGGCCCACGCCCGGCTGTCGCGGATGCTGGAATAGGAGACGGCGGACGGCGGACCGCCGACCGCGGGCGATTGCCAGTAAAACGTAGGGTGACGGAGTCACAAGTGTTACGTGCGGATCAGATTAGTGAGCGCCGGTTGAGTAGCCGAGTCTTCGAGGCGTATCGCTTGTACTGAGCCTGTCGAAGTGAAACCAGCGAACGGGTGACAAGTCGATTCTTCGTCTACCCGCTGGTTTCGATACGGCGGGAAAAAGCCCCCGCCTACTCAACCGACGCTAGTCTTGAATCGTCCCCGGCGACAACTAACTCTCACGACGCGGGGTCCTGAGCCTGTCGAAGGGTCGATCTTTTTGCGGTACGGAGTAGGTGCGGTTTGCAACCGCATTTCTCCGGGTAAAAGTGCGGTTGCAAACCGCACCTACAGACTGGAAAGTAGTCCGCCGTCTGCCGTCTTGCCTAGCGTAGCCACGCAATATAATAAGTCGCCAGTCCCAGAAAGAGGCCAAAGCCGAGAACATCGGTGGCAGTGGTCACAAAGACGCCGGAGGCCAGAGCGGGGTCGATCTTCAACCTGCGCAGCAGCATCGGAATCAACACCCCAGCTAAAGAAGCCACCAGCAGATTGCCCAGCATTGCCACCCCAATCACCATCCCCAGCATCGGATTGCCCTTCCAGAGCCAGGCAATCAACCCCACCGACAGGCCAATCACCAACCCGTGGATCAGCCCTACGGTCACTTCGTGAAGCAGGGCGCGCCAGGTGTCGCTCAGCTCAATCTCGCCCAGAGCCAGGGAACGAATCATAATCGTCATTGTTTGGGTGCCGGCGTTGCCCCCCTGCCCGGCCACAATGGGCATAAAGGCGGCCAGCAGGGCAGCCTGGGCAATTGTCCCCTCAAAAAAGGCCACTACACTGGAAGCCAAAAAAGCAGTCCCCATATTCACCACCAGCCAGGGCAGCCGGCTGCCCACGGCCCGGTGGATGGGGCTGAAAATCTCGGCGTCGCCGCTCACCTGGGCCAGCCGGTAGATATCCTCGGTGGCCTCCTCTTCCAGAATATCCACCACATCGTCCACGGAGACCAGGCCGACCAGATGATCTTCTTCGTCCACCACAGGCAGGGCCAGGAGATTGTAGCGGGCCAGCAGCCGGGCCACCTCCTCCTGATCCGTATCCGCCCGCACGGTCAGCACGTCCCGATCCATAATTTCGTCCAGAGTCTGTTCGGGCAGGGCCAGGACGAGGGCACGCAGACTGACGATACCCACCAGCCGCCGGTGACGATCCAGCACGTAGAGATAGTAGAGGTCGTGCTCGTCGGCGTAATGCTCCCGCAGAAAGGCCATGGCCTGGGCCGCGGTCATCAGGCGGCGCAGCATATGGCGGGGGGTATTCATAATGCCGCCCGCAGTATCCTCCGGGTAGGCCAGCAGGGGCGCTACGTCTTCGGATTCCTCCATCTCTTCCAGCAGGGCTGCGGTCTGCTCCTCGCTGAGCTCGCCCAGGAGGTCGGCGGCCATATCCGGCTCCATCTCGTCCAGAATATCGGCCAGTTCCCCCACCGAGAGGTTCTGAACCACCTCGGCCATCTCATCCTCGTCCATCTCCTCCAGCATATCCGCGGTTTCTTCGTCCGTCATTTCGCGCAGGACGGTGACCTGATGCTCGGCAGAGAGTTCATAGAGAATCTCGGAGCTGTCTGCTGGATGCAGATCCTGGAGGATATTGATGGCTTCAGCGGTTTCGCCTGCATCCAGCAGACTGGAAACCTGGCCAAAAATCTCCTGGACTTCGACGGGATCGACCATTTGGCTGACTCCTTGCCCGGTGGGCGGCGGATGGTGTGGGAGCGGCGCGGGCAACAAAAAACCGACCATTTCTGGTCGGCAGTGTGACACGGCGTACCCGCACACAGGCAGGCAGAAGCTGATCTCACCCGTCTAGGGCTTCTGTGCTCCTTCCTGTCCGCGCTGATCGCCAGATGCCGATCTGCTTCCAGACCAGCCCTGCCACTCCGCTCGACATTTCTTTTTCAATTGATGGGTTGCCAGACAGAATCCTCCCGCTGCGTGCCGAGGAATCCACCCCGGACGCGCTCCACTCGATCTGAGTAGGGGGAGGCTTTGTACTGTCAGGCTCCGGCTGACTATCCGCCGGAAAAGTTTGGTACACATTCACGATATAGCATACCCTTGCGGGCCTCTTTTGCCATCCGAATCAACAAACATTCAGCAGGCGTTCAGTCCATTTGTCAGACAGTACGAAGTATACCACAAAGAAGGGGAAAACACAGGTTGGAGCGAAACAAATCAATCGATTATTCGGCGTAGACACCCTCTGCCACAGTGACCGGGTCGGGGAAAGGACTGGCCTCGGCGTAGTTGATGGCATCTTCGATCTCAGCCGCGGCCCGGTGGTCGATCTCGTCCAGTTCGTCCCGGTCGGTAACACCGCTCTCCACCAGCTTTTGGGCGTAGCGCGTCACCGGATCTCTGGCTTCCCACTCGGCCAGAAGCGCGCGGGGCACATATTCCGCGCCGTCGTGGATGGCGTGGCCCATCATTCGCATTGTTTTGGTTTCTATCAGCGAAGGTCCACCCCCCGCTCGCGCCCGTTCGATAGCCTCTTTGACCACTGCGTAGACGGCCTCCACATCATTGCCATCCACAATCAGGCCAGGAATGCCGTAGCCCCTGGCCCGTTCGGCCAAATCCGTCACACGGGTCTGGTGGGCAACGGGGGTGGAATAGGCGTACTGGTTGTTTTCGAGAATGAGGACATAGGGGGCGTTGTAGAGGGCGGCCATATTGACCGTTTCGTGGAAGAGACCGGCGCTGGCCGAGCCATCGCCGCAAAAGGTAAGCGCGACCCGGGGTTCGTTGCGGTAGCGGAAGCTCATCGCCGCGCCCAAAGCCACAGGCAGAGAGAGGGGCAGGTGGCTGATAAAGCCGATAATACCCAGGCTCATATCCCCCGCGCCGTGCAGGTTGGCGTCCCGGCCCCGGGTGATGCCCGTCTCCCGCCCCAACAGGTTGGAGAAGACCCGCCGGGGTGTCATCCCCCGCAGCAGATAGGTCCCCAAATCCCGGTGCAGGGGGGCCACAATATCGTCCGGCCCCAGGGCGTAGCCCACGGCCACAGAGATCGCTTCGTGACCCCGCTGGCTGAAGGCGCCCCCCAACCCCCGCCCCTGCCGGTAGAGGGCGATCATCCGCTCGTCAAAGGTGCGGGTCAGGGTCATCCAGTAATAGAGTTCTAACTTCTGCTCGGTGTTGAGAGTAGTGTTCATAGGGGGTAGGGGGTGGCTGGTTGGGTGTCCATTTCCGCCAGGGCGACGATGCGGGCGACGATCTCCTGCACACTTAGCCCGGCGGTGCTGATAATCTGGGCGTCATCCGCGGGGCGCAGAGGGGCGATGGCCCGCTGGCTGTCGATACGATCCCGCTCCCGCATATCGGCCAATACCTGGGCGAAGGGGGTCTGTTTGCCCCGGCGCTCCAGTTCCAGAAAACGGCGGTGTGCCCGCTCTACGATCGGTGCGTCCAGATAAATTTTCAGGGGGGCGTCGGGCAAGACAACCGTGCCGATATCCCGGCCCACCATCACAATTCCGGCCATCCCGGCGTGGCCCCGGGCATAGCGGACACCGATCTGCCGTTGGTGTTGCGAAAGCGCCGCCCGCACCCGGGGCATGGCCGCCACTATAGAGACGTTTTGATCGACCAGGGGCGAACGAATGGCCCAGGTCACATCCTGCCCATCGACCAGCACCGTAAGATGGCGGTCATCCTGGGCTTCCCCCGCGGGAAGAATGGCGATGTCCAGCGTCTCGGCCAGCAGACCGATCGCAGCGGGATCGTGCAGGTCCACGCCAGCGTCCAGCCCGGCCCAGGTGACCACCCGGTACATAGCGCCCGTATCAAAGAAAAGGTAGTTGAGCCTAGCGGCCAGGGCAAAGCCAACCGTACTTTTGCCCGAGGCGGCTGGGCCGTCAATGGCGATTACGCCTGGACCGCCAGAGGGGGGTAGCGTTGGCGCGGCGTTTGTCACAGGGTTCACAACGGCTCCCGGTGGGTGGAATCAGACGTAACTGCTTACCCCCACCCAACCTCCCCCACTGTGGGGGAGGAGTCGATCCAGTTCCCTCCCTAGAATGGGGAGGGGCAGGGTGGGGTGGCTCAACAGTTACAATCAGACAATAACAGAGAGCAGATAGCGCAATGCTCCGGGCGTGGTCAGTGATCCGCCCACCGGTCACGGGCCGGCGGGGAGCAATCGTTGCGGTCTGCTGAGTATATCACATCTCAGGGCCGGCGGGAGGGACGACGACCGGCCCGTGCAGGGCCACTGCTGCGCTTTGAACGCCGGGCAGACCCTTTGCTTTCCGTCATATCCCGCAGGGAGGCCAGCTCGCCTTTGGCCAGGTGTGCCGATTCCCCCGTCCTCATTTGGGCAATGGTCAGGGGCCCAATCGACCAGCGCACCAGCCGGTGCAGGAAGAGATCGACGGCGCCTATCATATGGCGAATCTGTCGTTTCTTGCCTTCGCGCAGGACAATGCGCAGCCAGGTGCCGCGCCGGTAGCCCTCGTCCAAAATCAACCCGGCAGGCGGCCCATCGACAATATCGACTGTGGCCGGCGCGGTGAGTCCGTCTTCCAGTTCGATGCCTTTGCGCAGCCGGTTGAGCGCTTCTTCACCGGGAAAGGTGTCGATGAGGACGTAGTAGGTTTTGGGATGTTCGTAGCGGGGGTGGGTCAGTCGGTGGGCCAGTTCGCCGTCGTTGGTGAGCAGGACCAGCCCCTCGCTGTTCAGGTCCAGCCGCCCCACAGGAAAGACGCGTCCCACACCGGGCGGCAGCAGATCGGCCACAGTCGGCCGGCCATCGGTCTGGCCGCCGATATCACTCAGCATTCCTTTGGGTTTGTAGACTTTGACGTATACGTGGCGGCCACTGGTGCGCAGGGGTCGGCCATCTACCGTCACTTTGTCCTTCGACAGGTCTACCTTCAACCCCATTTCGGTAACGACTTTTCCGTTGACCGTCACGCGGCCCGCTTCGATCAGTTTTTCGCTGGCCCGGCGGCTGGCAATTCCCGCGGCGGCCATCACTTTTTGCAAACGTTCTTCGCTCATTAGAATTCCAACCAGTACACGGATAAACACAAATTTTAGAATAGACCGCGGATGGCGCGGATTGGGCGGATGTAGGCGGATTCTACTCTGTATGGGGTGAATGATACCACAGGTGGTTGGGGATTGTGAATGGGGATCGGGGATCAGAGATTGGAGATCGGGTTCTACACCAATCGTCACGACTGGTTCACACACAACGCACCACCCCGTGCCGCAAAAAGATCGATCCTTCGACAGGCTCAGGCGGCGTCCTGAGTTTATCGCACCGGCGAGGAACTGACGCATATGGGTTAGGTTCTCGGCCAGACCGGTGAAACGTGAAACGTGAGGTGTCGTCACCTGATCTCACGTTTCACCTCTTCCCGTTTCCCCACGCAAATCGTGGCTGCGCCACCCTACGCAATACGCAATACCCCTTCTCACCGCGCCTCGTAACGGATCACCTGCAGGCCGGTGAAACGCGCCCGGCTGGTCTCGCGCAGGGAGCGCCCGATCTCCTGCGGGATGATCTGGCGGGAGTCGGTGTACCAGTCGTGGGAGTAGACCAGCCAGAGCCGGGGACGCTCGTCCACCAATTCGTGGAGATAGGGGATGTCGCTCTCGGCCATCAGCGGCTCCAACACGCCCCGGTCGAAGAGGTCCACAGGCAGCCCGCGCAACTCCGTATCCAGTTCGTAGTGGCGGTAGTAGTATTCAAAGGGAATCTGCACCCACGTGGCGTTGAAGACGATCAGATCGTCCGGCTGGGCATTCTCGGCCACATAGGCTGCGGCTTTGTCCCAGCCCTCTTTTTCAAACCAGAAATAGTAACCGGTCAACGACAGGCCGCTCAAAACCAGCATCAGTGCCAACAGGCCAGTCTGAATCCATACGCCAGCATCAGAACGCAGAAATCGCAGATTGCGCAGATTTTGAAACGAACTCTTTTTCTGCGCAATCTTTTCAATCTGTGAAATCTGCGTTTCCGTTTTTTTCTTGCCCAATCCTTCGCCAATTGCCCGAATCCCTGCGGCCATCAGTGCATAGTAGGGCAAAGTTAGCCAGATGAGCGTGCGGTCATAGAAGATGGGGCGGCGCAGGCTGACAAGCAGAGCTATTGCCAGCGGCGCAAGAAGCAACGAAAGGAATAACCAGACAGCGGCGGCGGAGCGGCGCAGATGCCAGACGCCCACCAGGACCAGACCCGTATAGAGAGCCATCCACCCGGCCTGCAAGGGCAGATCGCCGGGCAGAAAGGCGAAATTAAAATTGTGGAAGGTCTCCCATACGGTCCCCACCGATGGGGGCCAAATCCAGAACTGGCGATCCACACCGATAGTCTGGACGACAAAAGGCCAGGCCCAGGGCGACCAGAGCAGCAACGCCACGCTCTGAAAAGCCAACCAGCGCCGTCCGAATCCCGAACGAAGAATAGAACGGGGATGACGCGGCTCGAGCGGATCAGAAGGGATAGACGCGGTTGTTTCGTCGGAATCCGCCTCTTTGCGTCTTTGCCTCTTTGCGTTGAAAAAAATTAACAGCACAGCCAGATTCAACGCCACGGGAAAATAGACCGTCGCGGTGTTGTGGGTCAACATCACCGCGGCCTGGCTGATTGCCAATCCCCACCAGACCCGGCGCGGCGTGTCCCGTTCTTGCAGGATCACCGCCACACAGTAGAGCGCGACCGCCACGGCCAGGGTGAGCAGGCCATACATACGGGCTTCCTGGGCAAAACGGATGTGAAAAGGGGAGATTGCCAGAATCAGAGCGGCGATGAGCGCGCTGGGTCGGTCGGTCAGGCGGCGCACCCCCGCATAGAAGACGGGCACGGCCAGGCTGCTGCACAGGGCCGAGAGCATACGCACGCTGCCTTGCAGATCACCCCAAAGGGAGACCCAGCCGTGCAGAAGGGTATAGTAAAGAGGGGGGTGCTGATCGATGCGGATCAGCCAGCTCCACATATCCCAGAGGGGCTGGCGGGCCAGCCAGATGCTAAAGGCTTCATCCAGCCAGACGGTTTTGCTGCCAATGAGAAAAAAACGCAAAAGCGCTGCCACAAGGGTCAGCGCTCCAATCACTACAAACAGATTGGCCGAAATCAGCCTTTTGGCGGGCGGAATACTCATCTCAATTGCCACCGTAGGTCGGACTGTTAGTCCGACCGGCGATACAACGAACTGGTCGGACTAACAGTCCGACCTACACGCCTATTCAGCAAAGAGGATGCGCCCACACGCGGTGCAGGAGACCAGCCCATCGCCCTGGCGCACGTGAGCGATGACACCCACCGGCACCTGCATATGACAGGCGGTACAGGTGTCATTGTCCAATTTAGCCACTGCCACCCCATTCTTGCGCCCACGCAGATATTCGTATTGCTCCAGCAGTTTGCCCTCAATAGTTGCAATGGCCTGCTCGCGCAGGGTTTTGAGATAGAGATACTCTTTCTTGCGTTTGACCAATTCTTCTTCAATCGCCTGTTCTTTGGCCTGCCATTCGCTCTCCTGGCTATTCAACTCTTTGCTCTGCTCTGCCAGACGTCGGGCTATTTCATCGGCTTTAACCATCGCCTCGACGCTGCGATCATCCAGCCCCCCTTTGTGCCGGCGCATAGACTCCAGGTTGGACTGGAGCGCTTCCAGCTCTTTCGGGCTGCGCACCTGTCCGCCCATCAGCAGTTTGTCAGACTCTATTATGCGTTCAGAGAGAGAGGCCGATTCCATCTCGGCGTCCTGCTGCTCTTTCCTGGTTTTCTGCAATTCCGCATCCACGGCCTGAACCCGCTCTCTGGCCCGAACCAGTTCGGGGGAGCCTCCCGAGAATTTCTGCAATTGCAGAATGCGTCGCCGGATTTTGTCCCACGTAGTGTCGATTTCCTGTAGACGGTATAATGCAGCGATTGGGTTCACAGAAGCTCCTGAAAGAGTTGGGACATTTGAGTATTCCGGCGTAACCTGTCAAAATTATAGCACCACCTGAAAGCAGTAGCAACCGGTCATCCATCTGGCACTCTGTTACGCAAAGGAGAAAGTCCATGCCTACCCTTGACAACGCCCACGGTTTGGTAGTGGGAATAGCCAATTATCAGTACGTACGTAAGCTTCCGGCCAGAGTGTTGCAGGATTCCCGGGACGTTTTCAAAGCGCTTGTCGATCCGCAAAGCTGCGCCTATCCCCCCCAGAATGTGACACTCTTGCAGGACGACGAGGCCACGGGCGCGGCCCTGCGCGCCGCCCTGGCCGCCCTGGCCCAGAAGACCGACGGCGGCTCTACAGTCACCATCTATCTCTCCAGCCACGGCGGACGCATCGAAGAAGGCGAGCAGCGGGGCGAGTACATTGCGCCGGTGGATGCCCGTTTCGACCAGCTTGCCACCACAGGAATCTCGGGCCGCGATTTCAGCGCGGCCCTGGATGCCATCCCCGCGGCCAAACTGCTGGTGATTCTGGACTGTTGCCACGCCGGGGGTATCGGCGAGGCAAAATCCCTGGCGTCAGAGGATGGACTGACGAAAGGCTTTTCCCAGGGGATGTACGACCGGCTGGCCCAGGGCAAAGGCCGGGCGATTCTGGCTTCGGCCCGGCCCGATGAGCAGTCTTATATTCTGCCCGGCGACGAGAACAGCCTCTTTACCAAACATCTGCTGGCTGGGCTGCGCGGGGGCGTGGCCGGCGAGGATGAATTTGTGCGGGTCTTCCGGCTCTATGAGTATGTACAGCCCCGGGTGACCACCCAACACCCCAACCAGCACCCCCGCTTCAAAGCCAATCTGGAGGACAACTTCCCTGTGGCCTTCTTCAAAGGCGGGCAAAAACAGCTTGCCCCCCCAGCCGCTGTGACAGAAGAAGAGTTCGCCTACGATGTCTACATCAGCTACGCCGAGAGCGATGCGGACATTGAGTGGGTGTGGGAGCAGTTTATACCCAAACTGGAGGCCAATGGCATCGACCGCAAGCGGATTGCTGTCTCGGGGGATGTGGAACGACCGGGGCCGACCCTCTTTTTGGAGATGGAAAAAGCTGTGCTGCGCTCCAAACGGGTGCTGCTGGCCTTCTCCAACGACTATTTCGACGATCCCAGAGCTACGCTCGCCTATGAGATGACCCAAAATTTGCAGGTCAAGCGGGAGGAATTCCGCCTGCTGCCGGTCATCATCCGCGCGGACCTGGACCGGGGACGAATCCCGGAGCGCCTGGACCTCTACGGGCCAGTGGATGTTACCCACCCGGCATTGGGGACAAGACGCCTGCAAAAGGTGATCGACGAACTGAAATTGCCCCTCCCCACCCGTTGACGCACGCTGCCCCGTCCGCGGCAGGCCAGCGGACGGGGCAGTTGGTGGGGTCTGCGGTCAACCTGCTAGAGTAACGGCTCACCCCCACCCAACCTCCCCCACTGTGGGGGAGGGGTCGCTCCACTTCCCTCCCTGGAATGGGGAGGGGTAGGCTGGGGTAGCTGAACAGTTACCTGCTAGAGCACAATCACATTGCGCAGGGCCTGGCCGCTTTCCATAGAAGCGATGGCCTCGTTGATCTGTTCCAGGGGATAGCGGGCCGAAATCAACTCATCCAACTTCAGCCGCCCGCTCAAATAGAGAGAGACCAACTGGGGCACTTGGGTGCTCAGGCGGGTTGACCCCATAGAACTGCCCAAAATCCGCTGCTCCCGCCAGACGGTCTGGGCCAGAGGCAGGGGATGGGTAGCTTTGTCGTCTGGGATGCCGACCAGCACCAGCGCGCCACCCCGCCGGGTCAGTGTGATGCCCTGGGCAACCGCAGCCGGGCTGCCCACTGTGATAAAGACAAAATCCGCGCCCCGTCCGTCGGTCAGGCTCTGGACTTTGGCAAGTACAGCCTCGCCATCTCTGCCATTGACCGCGTGGGTAGCCCCAAATTCCAGGGCAGATTCTAGTTTGCTGTCCAGCAGGTCCACGGCGATCACCGGATGCCCACCGGACAGGGCCGCGCCCTGGATGGCATTCAACCCCACACCACCTGCGCCAATCACAACCACACTCTGGCCGGGAGCCACTTTGGCTGTGTTGACCACCGCGCCCAGGCCAGTAATAACACCACAAGCCAGCAGGCTGGCGCTGTCCAGGGGTATATCTTTGGGGATCGAGACCAGTTGGGATTGGTCCACCACCGCATACTCGGCAAAGCCCGCCACTTTGATGCCCTGCTCGATGGGGCTGCCATCCGCGGCGTGCAGCCGGGATTCGTTGGTGAGGGCGAATTCCGTGCTGCACAGATGGGGCTGGCCCTGGTTGCAGAAGAAGCAGCGCCCGCACGCCCGCAGCAGGGACATTATCACGTGGTCACCTGGCTGGACCAGTGTCACGCCTGGGCCGACCGTTTCTACCACACCTGCCGCTTCGTGGCCGGCCACGGTGGGCAGCTTGCCGCCCCAGTCGCCCCGAATCTTATGCACATCGCTGTGGCAGATGGCACAGGCGACTACCTTTACCAACACTTCGCCCGCCTGGGGTGGGTCAATTGCCACCTCTTCAATTACCAATGGTTTACCAAATTCATAACAGACTGCGGCTCTCATTTGTGTCTCCTCCCGGGTCTTTGCTCGTTGATTGCCTGCATCGCCCCTGTGCGATGTGTGCCTGTCTGAATTGTACTCTGGGTCTTGTTCGCTGTCAACGCTTCGTTTTATAACCTTACGGTGGTGCGGGAAGGGTTGCGGGGGATACTCTCCGGCCAGCCCGATTTTGTGGTGGCGGGCGAGACGGATGGCGGCAATGAGGGCGTGAGTTTGGCCGCACAGTTACAGCCGGATGTGGTGCTGATGGATTTGCGTATGCCCGGTCTCGACGGAGTGGGGGCCATCCGCCAGATTGTGGAGCGTAAAATTGCCACCCACGTCCTCGTCCTGACCACCTACGACAGCGACGCCGATATTGTGCGGGCCATGGAAGCCGGGGTCACGGGCTATCTGCTCAGAGACGCGTCTCGCCAGGAACTCTTCCGGGCTGTGCGCGCTGCGGCCAAAGGTGAGTCTGCCCTGACCCCTGGGGTGGCTTCCCGGCTGCTGGGGCGGATGCGCACACCCGCCGAGGAGCAACTTACCGAGCGGGAGGTGGAAGTGCTACAATTGGTGGCAAAGAGCAACAGCAACCGGCTGGTGGGCCGCAGAGCAGGACGCTGATGGCGCAGAAGAAATCCGTGTGAATCCGTGGTTTCTGCGCCATCAGCGCCCTTTACAGCATATAGGGGGTTTTCAATGGCAATCAATCGGATAAACGCATCGGCTGTAATTCCCGCACCGGCCGACAGAGTCTACGGGATCATTGCCGACTATCGCGACGGCCATCCCCACATTCTGCCCAAACCCTACTTCCTTTCTCTCGAAGTGGTGGAGGGCGGCGTGGGCGCAGGCACGGTTGTCGCCTTTTCCATGCGGTTGATGGGCCGAGTGCAGCACTTCCGGGCTACTGTCAGCGAACCAGAACCGGGTCGGGTGCTGGTGGAGACGAACGACAGCGGCGCTGTGACGAGCTTTGTCGTTGATCCCCGGCCGGGTAATCAATGCCAGGTGACGATTGTCACTGAAACGGACGTGCGCGACGGCATTGCGGGAAAAATCGCAGGCTGGCTGACCAACCGCCTGCTCCACCCGATTTATGTGAAAGAGTTGGCCCAATTGGCCGCATTTGCGCAAGTGAGTCCTGAAAAATGACAACCACCGCTGTAACACGACCGGCGGGGATGCGGGCTTTTGTGATCATTTGGCTGGGCCAACTGGTCTCGATGCTGGGTACAGGCATGACCCGTTTTGCCCTGACCATCTGGGCCTGGCAGCTTACCGGCTCGGCCACGGCGCTGGCCCTGGTCGGCGTCTTCTCCTTTGCGCCGATTGTCCTCTTCAGCCCCATCGCCGGCGCGCTGGTGGACCGCTGGCCGCGCAAACTGGTGATGATGGCGAGCGATCTGGCCGCGGGCCTTTCGACAATCGTTGTGCTGCTCCTTTACAGCACAGGCAATCTGCAAATCTGGCATCTCTACGTGGCCGGGGCCTTTGCGGGAATATTCGAGTCTTTTCAGTTCCCCGCCTACTCCGCGGCGGTCAGCACAATGCTGACCAAAGAAAATTACACCCGGGCCAGCGGGATGATCGGTATGGCCGAAGCTGCGTCGGGCATTGTCGCGCCGGCCCTGGCCGGTCTGCTGCTGGTGACAATCGGCATCGGCGGGGTGATGCTCATCGACATCGCCACCTTTGTTTTTGCCGTCGGCGTCCTCTTTTTCGTCCACATTCCCCAGCCCAAACGCACTGCCGCAGGGGAAGAGGGCCGAGGTTCGCTCTGGACAGAATCCCTCTACGGCTTTCGCTACATCTTCCGGCGGCCCAGTCTGCTCGGTCTGCAACTGATCTTCTTCGGGGTCAACCTGGCCAGCACAGCCGGGTTGATCCTGGCCGCGCCGCTGATTCTGGCCCGCACCGGTGACAATTCGGTCGTTTTGGGAAGCGTGCAGTCGGCCTTTGGCGTGGGCGGGCTGGTGGGCGGGTTGCTGCTCAGCACCTGGGGCGGACCCAAACGCCGGGTTCACGGCGTGCTGCTGGGGATGATGGGCGGGGGGCTGCTGGGGATGGTGACACTGGGCTGGGCGCGCAGTCTGCCTTTCTGGATCGCCGGGGCCTTTGCCGAAATGTTCTTTATGCAGATTCTCAACGCCTCCAACCAGGCCATCTGGCAGGCAAAGGTGGACCCGGACGTGCAGGGGCGGGTCTTTGCCGTGCGCCGTCTGATCGCGCAGATCGCCGCGCCCCTGTCGATGGTGCTGGGCGGCTTCCTGGCTGATGGCCTTTTTGAGCCAGCTATGCAGCCCGGCGGCGCTTGGGCCAACACTTTTGGCTGGCTGGTGGGCACAGGCCCGGGCGCGGGGATGGGGCTGCTCCTCGTCGTCTCCGGGCTGCTCACCGCGCTGGTCGCCCTCTCCGGCTATCTCTTCCCCGCCATCCGCAATGCCGAGACGCTCCTGCCGGATCACGTGCAGGCGTAGGCGGCCGTGTGCAGAGCAGACCAGTGAGGGCCGGTTGCGCGATGTCCCTTCGATAAACTCAGGACGCCGCCCGAGCCTGCGCTGTCCTGAGCTTGTCGAAGGGTCGAAGGGTAGCCGAGTCTGCGAGGTCTATCGCTTGTACTGAGCCTGTCGAAGTGAAACCAGAGGGAGCGGGCGATAAGCCGATTCTTCGTCCACCCGCTGGGTTTCGACCTTCAAAGCGAATCGCCAGTTGGTTGCGAATCTTGGCCCAGTGGGGGATAGGCAAAGCTGTTCTGCAATTGGGTGCGCAGAATGGCCCAGTATTTGGTGGCGGGGAAGGAATGCCGAAGAGTGGTCGAACGGACAAACTGCATCAGAAGTCATATCTCGCCGGGTCAGTCAGACCCAATATCCCCATAAAAATTTGATGAATACTTTCGCTGGAAAGTGTGCCTGTTTTATCTTCGAGGATAGTACGATCTACTGTCAGAAGTTGGGTAATGTTGGCGACGCTGGGTTTCGGCAAGCCAGTCTGATGCATAGGCAACAACACATTTCCCGGCATATCTGCCAGCCGAATATTTGAGGTGAGGATGCAGACAACGACAGTCTTAAGTCGGGTGAAATTGTACGCATTGTTCTGGATAACTACGCAAGGATGGCGAAATCCTGACTCTGCGCCAACCGGTTCTGGCAAATCAACCCAATAAATATCGCCCTGTTCGATCATTAATACACCTACCATTCGGTGGGGAGCAGAGTGCCTAAGTGATTTCGTGCGGCCTTCAAAAAGCGCATATCTTCTTCGTCATCCACATCAGCCAGGACAGCATTTATCTGCTGTTGAATACTTCTCGTCTCGTAGCGCCCCACAAACTCTCCGATGGCAAGCGCGTATAGACCGCTGCGCGACAAATCGAGTTCGGCAGCGATCTGCTCCGCTTTCTCAAAAAGTGTATTATCAATTGATACTGCGGTTTTGGTAGCAGGCATTCGAGTTTCCTTTTAAGGTACGGGAGAGGTACAACCAATGGTATAACAAAAAGTATACCGCGAACTCTCTATAAAATCAACTCTCATAAATCGTCCGAATCACCTCTTCCAGGGACGGGTCCGAGACCGTCACATCCACCAGACTGCCGGCGGCGGCCAGGGCTGCCATCACCCGCTCCACCGGCGTCTCGCGCACGTCGAAGCGCAGCTTGGCCCCGAAAGTCCCCATCTTCAGCATCTCCACGCCGGGGATGGCAAAGCCCGGCGCCAGCGCGGCGCTGTAGCGCACATCCACCTGTTTGGAGGTGAGGTAGCGCCGTTTGAGCGCGGATACTTTGTCCTGGTAGATAATCTCCCCGTGATTGATGATAATCACCCGCTTGCACAGGGCCTCGATGTCCCCGGCGTCGTGGCTGGTGAGCAGCACGCCCACCTCCTCCTCCTCGTTCATCCGCCGGATCGTCTCCCGGATGCGCTGCTTTGCCACCACATCCAGCCCAATCGACGGTTCGTCCAGCAGGAGCAGCCGGGGCTTGTGCAGCAGAGACGCGGCCACTTCGCAGCGCATCCGCTGGCCCAGGCTGAGCTTGCGCACGGGGGTTTCCAGCAGGTGCTCGATCTCAAAGGCTTCGGAGAGAAAACCGATACGCCGCCGCAGTTCGGCCTCTTCCATTTCGTAGATTTTGCCGAAGAGGTAGAAGGTGTCCACCGCGGGCAGGTGATACCAGAGCTGGGGGCGCTGGCCGAAGACAGTGCCGATCTGATAGGCCAGCTTCTGCCGCTCCTGCCAGGGCACAAAGCCCAGCACCGACGCCTCCCCGCCGCTGGGGTGCAGAATGCCGGTGAGGATTTTGATGGTCGTGGATTTGCCCGCGCCGTTGGGGCCAATAAAGCCGAGGAGTTCGCCCTGCTCCATCTGAAAGGAAATCTCGCGCACGGCTTCGACGGCGTGCAATTCCGGCTTCCACAGGGCGCGCAGACTGCCGCCAAAGCCAGCGGCCTTGCGTTTGGTCTGGAAGGTTTTGTGGAGGTTGTGGACGTGGATGGCTGTCATCATTTCACTCCTTTTTCCTCTTGACAATCACCTGTCATATCCCGCATTCTATCCACAAAGACCCTGCGCTTTTGCAAGGAATTATTGATCCATTTGCTCATTCAGGCAAGAGCCGCTGCAAAGGAACGACAAACGTGAACCGTTGGCGCTTTCTACCTCTCCTTTTTCTGCTATTTCTGGGAACCTCTCCCCTTTTCAGCCAACCCGCCGATGAACAACCGCCTGCCCTGCGCATCGGCTACGGCGTCACGACAAACGCCGATTTGATGAACCCGGCCATCCGCTCTCTGGGCGCGGGCATCTATCACAATTGGCGTACCAGCAGCGCACCGGTCACACCCGATGGAATCCAGTTCGCCCAGACCGTGCGGGTTCACCAGAATTTGACCTGTCCCCTCAACTCGGAAAACGCCTGGAACCGGGACGCCTGCCCCTATGCCGAACCCCACAGCTATCAGGTCAAGCCCTCTCTGACCGACATCGGCGCGGTAGCCCAGGCCCAACCGGGCAGCCTCTGGCTGATCGGCAATGAGATGGACCGGCGGGACTGGTATCGGGGCGGTCAGGACGAGATGCTCCCCGAACTCTACGCCACCGCCTATCACGACATTTACACGGCCATCAAAGCCGCGGACCCCAGCGCGCAGGTTGCCATCGGCGGGCTGATCCAGGCCACCCCTCTGCGTCTGGCCTGGCTGGACCGGATGTGGGAGAGCTACGCCCAGCAGTACGGCGGGGATATGCCTGTGGATGTCTGGAACATCCACAATTTTATTCTGCGCGAGGTATTCCAGGACTACGGCGCGGACATTCCCCCCGGCATTGCCACGAACGACCCCAGAGCGGCCACGTATGAGAGCGACTGGACGCATATCGATCTGGCCCTCTTCGATCAGCAGATTCGCGCCTTTCGCGGCTGGATGGCGGCGCGAGGTCAGCAGGAAAAACCGCTGATCGTCTCCGAGTACGGCGTGCTCTACCGCCATTGCGCGGCCTGGCGCTGGACCGGCGAGGAGTTTGTCTGTAATCTGAGCTTCAACGACAGGCAGACGGTCGTCAATTTTATGCTGGCAACCTTTGACTACTTTCTCAACGCACGGGATTGCAGCCTGGGCTATGTGGCCGACGGCTGTCGGCTGGTGCAGCGTTGGCTCTGGTTCAGCCTGGACTACGCAGCCGAAGGCGCCAATCTCCACACCCGGCTCTACGATAGCACCAGCGGCGCGCTGACACCCACCGGCCTCGCCTTCCGGGATTGGGTAGCCGCCAATCGGACGAGACTCTCCCAGCCTATCCCCACCGACGATCTGCCCCGCATATATCTGCCACAGGTTGGGAAATAGGGATTGGGGATTCCCGATCCCCAGTCCCCAATCCCCAGCCCCCTCTGCCCTGAAAAAAGGCTTGTATACACGGATAAAAGAGAACACGGATTAATAAAAATCTGTGTTCCTTCCGATCCGTGTATACAAAATTTCATCCCCCG